>Ga0164242_10000897_pt1 | contig 35301 bp, 27 predicted proteins | sample OricomgcompostMG_FD_108783 | JGI IMG/M metagenome (GOLD analysis project Ga0164242, IMG submission 108783) | Miracle-Growth compost microbial communities from Emeryville, California, USA - Original compost - Miracle growth compost (MG) ... | reverse complement strand
CGCTTCGGGATCAAAGAAAATTCCTTTCACATTTCCCTCTTTGGCTATCCATGCGGCAATACGCCAATGATCGGCAATTTGTTTCCAGCCCGCGTCATCGAACCAATCCACATTTCCGGGATTAGCTCCTACTTGAATAAAATTATCAGTCAGCTTTTTGGCTTGCGAATGAATTATTTTTAGATCGTCCACACTTTGCTGAAACCATTCTTTTTTCCAGGGCACGTTCGAGGAGGCAAGCCGCACTTCCACAGTTTTGCCATTATCATCTTTGCCGGTGACGCCGATCAAAACTCCATCAAAAGGCGTCTGCTCCATCTGCGCCAAATTCGCCCGCAGCGTAGCTGTATCAGGTTTGTCCCATCCCATTTCGATTAATTTTTTGGGGCCTGGCGACCCAATTTGTGCACCAGCTTGAAGTTGAATCAAAATGCTCAGGGCGGCGCTGATGAGGATTGTCTGATGAAATCGTTTCTTTTTAAATATCCGCATGATTAATTTCCTGTAAAAGTACTTTTGATGTCATTCCTATTTTGTACATCAATCTGAGTTCTTGGGATCCCAGGCGTTTGGCTTATTATTTTTATAATTGAGCGCCTCCTGAAGTATTGTTGATGATTTCAACCATTTCACATGTCCATCAGCGAAGCACATGTTGACACCCAAGAAATGCCGGCCACTGGCAAAATCATCGATATAATCCGCGCCAAGCGTTGGCGGCGCGGCAACCAACTTTGCCGTGCCCGGCAGGTAATGTTGGCTTGCAGTGGGACTATAAATGTCGATAGGCTGCAACTCGAAATATCCCGCATCCATAATCATGTGTGTGTTTGCGGCAGAACTGATGGTAGCCACGCTCACTGGGGGTGCGGGTGGTATTGTCACCATTAACGAATTGACGCCGTAATTCAGGACAAAGAGTTCCTTTCTGCTGGTGGGATTCGAAGGGCAACGGTAAATTTGGCTGCTTTTCGTATAGGTATAAATAATCTGTTGCCAGAGCCATAGAGAGGGAGACCACGGCGCTGTTTGCCCGTCCGGCGAAGGCCCGGGAGCCGAAATATAAGCGGGCGGATACTTCTCATCATAATCCTGCACATACATCATCACTCCCAGGCCCATTTGCTTGAGGTTACTCATACAGCTTGCGCGCCGCGCATTCTCCCGCACCCGTGCGAACACCGGAAACAGGATCACAGCGAGCAAGCTGATAATAGCCATGACAACAAGAAGTTCTATCAAAGTGAATCCCGCAAACTGACGCGCTTTACCCACACTAGTCCCTAAAAGTACTTTTCGCATTACATTTTCTCCTTTTGAGTGCATGGCGGCGCGGTGCTCTGGCGCGCCACAAATTCAACCGGTAAAACCTCATGCACCCATTTAATTTTTTCACCGGCTAACCAGGAATCGCGAGACTGTCTCAGAACTTCCACAGCGCGATACCCTAACTTTATACGATCATAATACACGGAAGAAATCGACGGTTCAAAAGCAAACTGTTGGGAAATGTCATCGAAGCCCGTCACGCTGACATCTTTTGGAATCGTCAATCCCAAACTTTCCAGATAGCGAATTGCACCCATGGCCAAAATGTCGTTGTAGCACACGACGGCGGTGATTTTCCCGCGGCTTTTTTTCCATAATTTTTCCATGGCCGCCGCTGCGACTTCCAGGTTTTGCTCGTCGAGACTAACATCCACATATTCAGGCGTTAAACCGCAATCCTGCATGGCCTGCTCAAACCCGGCAAACCGTTCGCGTGATGGCACAAACGCCGGAGGATTTTCCATCTCGCCGTCTACCAATTGTCCGATGTAAGCAATGGCTTGATGCCCCAGATCAACCAGATATTTGACCGTGTCATACATGCCCTGATAATTATCAATGACAACGTTGTGACATCTTTTGTATTTGCCGATCAGCTTCACGGCGGGAATCTTCAGATTGGCAATTTGTTGCATCACGGATAGGCTGGATCCCATCAAAATCACCCCGTCCACTTCACCATTTTCAATCAGACGGGGCAGTTTGTTGCCATAATGCCGGCAACTGAGAATATCCAATCCATACTCATAAGCCGCCGCGTCAATGCCAGCCAATATCTCATTGTCATAAGGGCTCATGCGAAACGATGTCACCTGTTGGATTGGCCCCATCGGAATAACATCGCTGATGGAACACACCGCAATCACATTATTGGGAATACGGATTCCATGTTTGCGCGCCGCCATCTGCCGCGCGCCGCGGCTGTTGACGGGATCGTAACCGAGTGTTTTCACGGTTTCTTCCACTCGCTCTCGCGTGCTTTGAGAAATACGATAACGATCCGCTTTGCCGTTGACCACCACGGAAACCAATTGCACAGAAACGCCCGCTTCCTCCGCCACATCTTTCAATGTCACCATAACTCTATCACCTCCTTTTTGCTCTAACGCTTAAGCAAGCTGGTTTTATTATACCACCATTCCATATTTTTTAAACAATTATTGGGGGAAAGTTGTTTTGAAAAATTTAAAAAGTGGTAAGTAAGGGAAATTTTGAACGCTTCTAAAAGTACTTTTCGGAGCGTTCACGACAACACTTTACCGTTTTTCGACCTTATGAAAGAGATTCAATATTAACTGTCTGCCCGCTGTCCACGCTTTCTATACACAACTTTGCCGCTTTTTAGCGCGTGATACGAATCTCACAAATCCGGGTCGCTTTCGCCTAGCCGATACACTTGAGCGCGAAATGTGTGCTCGGTGGAATTGATTCCCTAAATTTCCGATGCGCGCTTTTATGTTCTTCGGTTATGATGAAATTTTCTCCTGAGATATGACGGTATGAAAGCTATACCCATCAAAAGTACTTTGCATCTATACAAATCTATTATCCTCGTCATTCCCGCGAATGTGGGAATCCAGAAAACATAACGATTGAAGAGTACGGTGTCTCTGAATGAGTCGTTCCCTGAGTGGGGGTGAAGGGAATAGGCCCATAATAATGGCACTTCGGCTCCGCGCAGTGACCGTTTATTCAGAGATTCCGTACTTTTAAATGTTTCCGCCCCACATTCGAGGGAATGACTGGTAAATTACTTTGGTTAATTCTGCGGTTTGTTTTTTGAGAAATTGGGAAACTCTACGGGCTGGCCATTCTCTTTAACCGATTGGCACGACAGCGGAAATACGCTGCTGATGGCGATGGAATCATATACGTCAATGGCGGGCGCGCGGCCTTCGAGAATCGAATCCGCAAATTCCTGCAACACAAAAAAGGCGCACAAGCTGCCGGCTTCTTCGGCCCTTGCGCCATCTTTGATCCAGGCCGGATGTTCGTATTTATCGGCAAAATCCCACAACGGCGCAAAGCGCGCTGCGAAAGTTTGCGTTTCGCCCGAACTCAGCCACGCCACCGGCTCTTCATAAATATCGCGTCCCGATGCAAAGACGCCTCTGGTTCCCTGCAAGCCGTAATGCAAATAATTCCACGGACGCGGCGACGAAAAATCGTTGCGCAGATAAATCACCACGCCGCCTTTGGTGCGGATCAGCGACAACACCGAATCGCCCTGTTTCCAAAATCCCTGTTTTGCGCCGGGATGATCGGCGCCGAAAAGCTGGCGGAAATAATCCGCTTGCGAAGCGGGTTTGGAGGCGATGGTCACAATCGTATCGAACGAATCGCCGCGATTGATTTTCAGCCATTGCGAAACCGGCCCCAGCGAATGCGTGGGATAATTGACGCCGTTATAATCGCGCAGCAATTCGCCGCGCCACAACAATTTGCCATCGCGTTGCGTCGCGCCGCGCACGTCGTGGATATAGCCGCATTCAGCGTGCGTGAGTTCGCCAAAGGCGTTTTGATCGGCCATATTTTTGACCATCAAATTCATGCGAAAATAGCAAAAATTTTCAGCCAGCATATACGTCGCGCCGGTCTTTTCCTGCGTCTCAATCAGCTGCCAGCAACCTTCGGTGGTATGCGCCGAAGACACTTCTGATAAAACATGTTTGCCCGCTTCCATGGCTGCGCAGGCTTGCTCCGCGTGCAGAAAAAGTGGCGTCGCCAGGATAATAGCATCAATGGAATCGTCATCCAGCACGTCCTGATAATCCGCGACTGTTTGAAGGTTGGGACGATCATTTTTCCAGCGCGCGCAAACATCCGGATTCGGATCACACAGCAGCGCCAGTTCCACTTTTTCCGGCAGCAAATCGATGGACTTCAAATACGCGCCGCCACGGCCTCCGCCGATGATGGCTAAACGGATGGGATTTTTTGTTGACATAATCGCTACTTATTTTCGGTGTAGAAATTCTGGGATTTACTTCCCTGTGAATGCTACTACAACCGGCATTTTTGTCAATTAAAAAATGCACGCAACCTGCATAACAGTAGCTTTATCAGGATTTAGAAGTGCGCTGAAAAAACTGGATAATCAAAGCCGGCGCGTCTTCGGGAACTATGTGGCCGCCGGGATGAATAAATGTCACCACAGGGGCGTTCGCCGAAGAAGGATAAATTGTAAGGCGTTTGTCAACATCCCACGGTTTGCCGGGGCCGCATTGATTGAGTTTGATTAGCTTATCGATCATCTTTTGTTGCCAGTCAAATTTCACCAGCGGATCTTGCTGTCCGGCGATAATGAATGCCGGTTTGGGGACAAAGCCGGGATTATTCACCACTAATGGCCCCTTCACCGCCGCGGATGGTGCGAAGGCAGCGAAAACCTTCGGGCGCGCCTGCCACAAAAGATAGGTAAAGCTGCCGCCGTTGGAATGGCCGGTGGCGTAGATACGATTTTTGTCGACGTGATATTCATTTTCCAAACTGGCAAGAACCGCGTCGAAGAATTTGAGGTCGCGGTCATTTTGATCGCCGACAGTTTTTTGCCAGCCAGTTTTATTGCCTTCTGGATCGGTGAGTTTTCCTGGCGTTTTCAATCCCTGCATATAAACCACAATCGCCTGTGGCCAAAGTTTTTGATAATCCCACACACGCGCCACGCGCTCCATATTTCCGCCATGTCCATGAAAGGCAAACACGATTGGTGTCGGATTATTTTTGGCTGAATCAGGAACATACACCAGCGCTTCGCGCGTTGTGCCATTGACATTCCATGTCCTGCGCGGGAGCGATTCATCAGCGTGGCAGCCGGTGATTGCAAATAACATCATGATGCTCAAAACACGAACGGAAAGAAAATATTCTATTGAGATGTTTTTGATGAACTTAATACCGGAAAGCATAAACGTGTTCTCCTCATGAATGTAGAAAAGTACTTTTCAGAATGAACTTAAATTTATTAGAGGGGATATTTTTAAAATAGTTGCACAAAAGTACTTTGGCGGATTTTCACATCCTCAATCCGCCGTCAATCGCAAAAACCTGTCCCGTCACATAGGCGGCTTCTTCGCTTGCTAAGTACAGCGCCAGCGCAGCAACCTCGGCCGGTTCGCCGAAACGTTTTTGCGGAACTAAATTTCGCTGCGCTTCCAATTTTGCTTCATTGGCGCGGCGCAATAACGGCGTGTCGATAAATCCGGGAGAAATGGCGTTGCAGGTGATGCCGCTTGGCGCAAGTTCGCGCGCGCTACTTTTGGTCAATCCCAGCAAGCCTGCTTTGGCGGCGCTGTAAGGCGCGCGCATCACGTCGCCCATTTGTCCGGCTTGCGAGGAAATATTGATAATGCGTCCCCATTTGCGCCGTGCCATGGAACGCGCCGCGCTTTTGGTTAATAGAAAAGCGGCTTTCAAATCCACATCAATCACTTCGTCCCACGAATCTTCGCTGGTCAACGCCAATAAGGATTCACGCAAAATTCCGGCATTGTTTATCAAGATGTCAATCTTGCCAAAAGTACTTTCGGTATTTTTCCAAAGTACTTTTATCTGTTCGCTGTCACGCAAATCCGCGGAAAAACATTGCGCCGTGCGGCCCAGCGCGGAAATTTCGCTTTGCAGTTTTTGTGCGGCATCCTCATTTTGATGGTAATGCAGGGCAACATCCGCACCTTGCGCTGCCAATGTTTTTGCGATGGCTGCGCCGATATCACTGCTGGCGCCGGTGATGAGCGCGGATTTTCCGGTGAAGGTGAACATGGTAAGTACGTTCCTGATACAGGAATTTTACCAAATCACAGTATCAAGCAAGACGAGGAAAGCGTCGAAAGTACTTTTGACGAACGGTATTTTTCAATTGTTTTTCTCTATATAAATTTGCTACAATCTTTTGCGCCTTATACCTCATTAAGGAAAATATTTAAGAAATTATGCAAAAACAAGTTTTAGTACAATCGGAACGGCGGAAATTGCGGCGCTTAATTGGCCGCGCTTTGACAGGTGCGGCGTTAGGCGCGGTGTTTGTGGCGTTGCCCGCTCATGCAAATAATTACACGGTTACTACCACAACTGATAGTGTTGCCGGATCATTGCGCGATGCCATCACATCCGCTAATTTAGACAGCGAGATAGATACGGTTGTGTTCGATGCCGGACTGGGAACGGATCCCACTTTCACACTGAATTCGGCGTTGCCTTCCATTACCAATTCCAGCGGCGTGATTTTTGATACTTCCAATGTGGGAACGGTGACGTTATCCGAGGCGTTAACGGCCAGCAATTCCGGAACAATTTGTTTGAACGCCGGTGATGGTGGTAATGGTGTAGACGGCTACTCTGGCAATGAGGTAAATGGAACCAATGGCAGCGGTAGCAGTATCTCGGCAAATATCATTCTGAATGAATCAGGCTCTCTCATCCTCAATAGCGGCGCCGGCGGTAACGGAGGCGACGGCGGCTATGGAGGAGAAGTTGACGGCATAGATGCTAATGGCGGCGCAGGCGGCGCTGGTGGCAACAACAGCATAACCGGCGATGTGACGGCGACTGATTCCAGTATCGCGCTGATTAGCGGCGCTGGTGGCGACGGCAGCTATGGTAATTATGGTGGCTATGAAGGTGATGGCGATGCGAATGGCGGCGCAGGCGGTAGCGGCGGCAACAGCAGCATAACCGGCGACGTGACGGCGATTGATTCCCACTTCGTTCTCATCGCCGGAACTGGTGGCGATGGTGAAGCGGGTGGCAATGGCGGCATTGGCAGCTTTGGCGGCGGCAATGCTAACGGCGGCGCTGGCGGTCATGGCGGCAACAGCTACATTGCCGGCGATGTGACAGCGACAAATTCCAACTTTGTCCTCAGCGGCGAAACTGGTGGTGACGGCGGAGCTGGTGGCACTGGCGGCTATGCTCGCACCGGCGATGCAAATGGCGGCACTGGTGGCTTGGGCGGTAATAGTTATATTAAGGGAAATGTGACAGCGAATGGTTCCAGCATTTTCGTGCTTACCGGCAGTGCCGGAGGCAATGGCGGCGCTGGAGGCAGTGGCGGTGATGGCATTGATTATGGCGGCATTGGTGATGCTGATGGTGGCACCGGTGGTAAAGGTGGCAATAGTTATATTAATGGCGATGTGACAGGGAATGATTCCAGTATTTTCGTGCTTACCGGTAGTGCCGGAGGCAATGGTGGCGCTGCTGGCTCAGGAGATGAGAACGGCACTGGAAATGGCGGTGCAGGTGGCGCTGGCGGTGACAGTTATATCGACGGCAATGTCGTTGCGACTGATTCCAGCCGGTTTATTTTAGTTGGCGGTAGCGCTGGCGAAGCGGGCGTTACTCAAAGTACTTTTGCTCTCGGCGGCGCCGGCGGAGCGGCAGGTGAGGCATTTATCACCGGTGATACTACCGTCAATGATCGTGCGGAGATTGATTTACATAACGGTGCTCACATCGATGGCAGCGTCAGTGTGACCAATGGCGGTTATTTATATGTTGGAGAGGGCTCTTACGTTGGCCAGGATGTAACGGTGGATGGTGAGGGGCGCAATAACGATGATCATCTTTCAGAAGCATCTTTGAAAGATGGTTCCGCTATTCTGGGTAATCTCGCCGTGACAAATGGCGGATGGTTTGGCATGGAGAATGACGATGGAATGAATGTTGTGAACGGGGGTGCCAGGTTCAGTAATTCCGCTACTTTCTGGAATTATGGCCAGAATATTTTGAATGCCAACGGCGATTCCACGGCGACAACGTTTGATGCATCCTCTGCGTTTTTGCCCTATTTGAGTATTGAATCTTATCCATATGGCGTTATCGACACCGATCTATTAACTGTGAACAATCTGGTGTTGAATAATACGAAATTGAAACCATATTGGTTTTTCACCGGCCAAATTCCGGTGGGCGAAACATTTGATGTAATCCATTACGACGGCACCTTAAGCGGAACGTTTGATCCTGTTGTTGTTTCTCCGCTGACCTTTGATGTGGCTTATGGCAGCGGTTATGACGGAGATGTATTGCTTTCCGTGACCGGCGTTGATTTCACCCATATGGGCGGCAATGAAAATCAACGTTCACTGGAAAAATATCTCAACCATTTTTACACCATTGGTAGCGGTTATGAACAGAGCACTGTTATCACGTTTGATCGCGATGAAGAACTTCCGTTCGATTTGGAACAAATGGTTTCCAATTTGAGTTCTGCGGGAGATGCGTCGCCTCTTGATTATCTGATTTTGGATCAATACTCGGCGCACAACACGCAGACGTATTGGAACCAGCAGGCCTTTATCAACAGCATTGCGGATAATCTGCGCAACGACAGCAACATGGCTGGTGGCGTGTCTTCATTTGCACTCAATCAGACCAATTCTGGCAGCACGCAAATGCAACTTGCTTCGCTGCGCCAGGCGATGACGGCAATGTCTGGTGTTCTGGGCGTATCGGAAAATTCCGGCGGCGCGTCCAACGGCGTATGGGCGGCGTATACCGGTTCACATCAGCACACCGATGGCGATAGCGGCATTGGTTCGAATGAATGGAGCTCCTCTTCGGATGGCTATACGGTGGGTTACACCAACGGCGGCGATAATTTCCGTTGGGGCGTTGCGGCGGGCCATCAGAAAAGTACTTTTATGATGGTGGACTCCAACAACGAAATCAAAGGTTGGAACGCGGGATTATATGCGGCGTGGAAACGGAAGAGTGTTTATCTGAACGGCGTGTTGGGTTACGGCAATTACGATAATTCCGTTTACAACGAAAGCGAAACCGATTTCAAAACGCATGGTTTATCCGCCTATCTGGAACTGGGCAAACGGTTGAAAGAGGAAAGCAAGGGCGGCCTTTCGCCATATGCATCGGTGTTGTGGATGCGCGTAAAGAATGGCTCCGCCAGCGATGAGTACAGCGGCTTTAATCTGGAGAGCGGTTCGGATAATGTGTATACAACGGCACTGGGCATGCGTTACAATCGCCGGATGCTCGATAGCAATGGCGCATTGAAAGGCGGCTGGCAGGCCGGGTTAGCGTGGTTGCATCAATTTGGCGATTCGAATTTCCCGGTGAATGGTAATTATACATTTGAAGAGCCGTATAATTTTCAGATTAAAGGCACCGGCTTATCCGGCAACGCAGCGCAGGTGCAGTTTGGCGCGTATGGACGGATTCATGGCAGTTTGATTGGCTACGCCAATTATGTGGGAACGTTCGGCAGCAAACAAAATATCAACGGTGTGAGTGCCGGCCTCGGATATCAGTTTTAAAAGAGGAAAAGTACTTTTAAGAGGCAGGCCTATGGCCTGCCTCTTTTTTCATTCGCCCTCAAAAATCACCACCGCTGCCGCCGCGCCGTCGTCGTGTGTGATGGAAATATTGATATTTTTCACGCCCATTTGCGACGTCATTATGGCTGCTTTTCCGTGCACGCGCAAAATGGGTTTGCCGCTGGGAAGATGCGCCACTTCGAAATTTTTCCAATGCACGCCTTGGCGCCAGCCTGTTCCCAACGCTTTGGATGCAGCTTCTTTGACGGCGATTGCGCCGGCATAATTTTCCGCATTGTTTTTATAGCGTTGGATATGGCTGATTTCGTCTGGTGTGAAACAGCGGTGCAAAAAACGGTCTCCATAACGTTGCACAAAACGATGAACTCGTTCAATGCGGCATATATCAATTCCCAATCCAATGATCATCCATTTTCCTTAAAGTTATTTACGTCGTCCTCAATCAATACTTTATCAGGATAAGCCGCTACGATTTTTTCCAACGAAATGCCCCGTTCCCGCGCGGCGCGGCGCGCGGCTGGCGTGGCGCGGATGCGCTCGTTTCGTTTAGCAAAAGTACTTTTTACGGCGCTACGCTTAAAAGTACTTTTAGCGGATGATTGCCCGGAGCCGTTTTTCAAGGTTTCCAAGTCTGGCAATTCGTCTTTTGGCTCACCAATCAAACAAATAATTTCGCCCACCGCCGCAACAGATTTTGCGGGTAGCACGATTAAGCGCAACGTGCCTTCGACCGGCGATGGAAATTCAAAAGTTGTTTTTTCGGTAATCAGTTCACACAACGGCTGTTCTTTATCCACTTGTTGGCCAACTTCCACCAGCCATTCGCCGATGGTGGCTTCTTCCATATTTTCGAACGCGAGTGGTATTTGTATTTGAGTAATCATTAATAGGTTTTTGGTTACGGGATTAGTATGGGATAATGCACAACATCGCTCCACAATCCAGCGCCGTTTCGCACCTGCAAATGAGCAAACCACAGGCCAGATTTTCCGATTACGTTAATATGATCATCCGTTTGCAATTGCGTGGGAACGGTGTCCGGATTCTGATCCCAGGCAAAACGATAACCGGTGATGCCGCTCAAGTCAATCGCGTTCCAGCGCACTGCGACATTATTTGAGGAGCCGCCCTGGATCAGCCAATTGTCAAATTGCATGGATGTTTTTGCGGGCGTTTTGCCGGAAGGGTCAATGATGTCCGCAGAAGTGATTTTGTCATTCCTCAACTTTTCGGGCAATGTTAACAAATTGAAAATCGCCGTATGCCATTTTCCGTCCGCCACAATTCCAGGAATTTGAAATCTGCCTTTGGCATCTTCGCCGCTAAGTTTAAGCAGCACATTTCGATTCCCTACGCGCAATCGCAATGACAAATCAGCATTGGCAGGAATATTGTAATCGAAGCTCAATAAATTATATTTTTGCGGATCCCATTGATTAGAAAATACGCGCACGTTAAAACGATTGCTGCCGGAAATGTCGGTTATTTCCAGCGCTTTGTCTGTGCCCTTTGCATCACGATTTACGCTTTTAACCGTGGCTTCCCGAAGCGCACTCCAAGGTGTATTGCCATCATTAAAGTCATCAAAAATCAAGCGCGGATGCGAGCTGGAATTGAGCGTGATTTCGGGCAACGATTTTTGTAGCGAGTAATCGTACGTAAAAGTACTTTTAAGCGGCATAGTTTTGTTGCCGGCAGCATCCTGAACCGGCTGCAATTGCCAGTCTATAATTTGGCCATTCTTGACGGGTTTCAAATTGCCATCACGCAATGCCTGCAACAAATCCCAGGTGAGCTTGCCATTTTGAGAATCATAAATGAGCGATTTATCGCTAATGCTATATTGATGTCCCAGCGCGGTTAATTGCAAACTTTTCAAATCCAGCGAAAGATTATCCTTAAGCGGCCAGACGATTTGCGTTGGCGCGTCTTTGGCCATATCTGCAATATTCGCGGTAGACAACGCCGGTGCACTTGAATCCAATGCCAATGGAATTTGCGCAGCGGGGCTCCAATTGCCAGCGCCATCCTGCGCGCGAAGCCCCAGCCATTGCACGCCGTTTCCTTTTAAAGTCAACGTGGCGCCTGTATTCTCCGCTGTTCGCGGCACGTCGATATTCATAGCAGGAGACAATTTCCAGGAAAGCGCGCCGACGCCAGTCACATCGCGCAGTTGCACATCTGTTTTAAAATTATTGCCATTGACGGCTGGAACGAAATGGAAATTATCCAGCCAATAGGTAAATCCTTCGGCGTTTCCCAGCCAACCGGAATCGCCAAATGCAACAGAATTCACCTGATATTTATTCGCCGTGGGAAGTGCTTTTTGCAACATCTGCAGCAACGGAACGCTCGCATGATGCCATTGCATATCCGCCTTTACATCAGCAATTTGGCTAAGCCGCGTATAGCCCGGTGTGTGATCGGTAAATCCAATAGAATAATCTTGTCCGTTCACGTTGACCAACAAATCCACGCGCAGTTGCGGCGGGATGCGATAATCAAATTCCAAATACGGATATGCGGATGCATCGAAAGAACCCTGCCGAACCCACGCCGTGAACGCCGCGGCGTTGGATGGGCAAGTCAATTTCAGAGAAGCAAAACCGCTGGCGGCAGTGCTGGTGTCGCGTTGCAAGATCGCGTCAAATTTGCCGCCGCCTTTCCAATTATCAAGCGATGTTTCAAAGCTGCCATTTCCCATTTCCGCGGAACTGGCCAACGTGGGCAAAGGTGGAACGGCGGTGAAGTTTTTGTAATCCACCGTAAAAGTACTTTTAAGCGGCGGCGCGCTGTGCATTAAAAAATCTTCCACACCGGAAAGTTGCACTGCGACTGATTGCTTATTTTTCCAACTTAATCCGGCATCCGCGGCGTCAAAGATAATCGCCGTGGCGTCGCTATTCCAGTGCAACGCCGGGTTTTTAAAGTCAACTATTTTATCATCCACTTGCAGTGAAACTTTGGAACTGTTCACTCCTGCGAATGAGGTAATTGGAAAAATAATATCATTATTTTGTAACGTGGGCGGCTCGATTTGCGGATTATCTGCCGCCGCATAAAAGCCATATTCTTTGATAGCACGATGATCGGAATCACTGATTTGCAACAGATGAAAACCGCTGCGCACGCCGATCGAAAGCGTGGAAGAAGTTAACGAGGAAGCGGGGCCGCCGTCTAGCGCCCAAAAGTACTTTTGTGGTGCGGCCAGCGGTTTTCCATCGTCTTCTGTTAATGCAAATTCCGCCTGAGCAGGTCCGGTGGCGGCCAATGTCCAATTATCTAATTGCCAATTCGCCCCCGTCGCGTTGCCGCCAATGCCCGCCATGAGCCAATTGGTGTTGTCCCAATTGCCGATGACGATTTCATCCACTTTAAATGCCGATGTTAACGGTTCGACGCCTTGCAGCCATTGCCGCAATGGAATGTGGGCGCGGTGCCATTTATTATCTGTGGTTACATCGGGAATCTTTCCCAGCAGCGTCGTCCCCGGCCGCATTTTCGGCCCGCTAAAAATCACGCCATAATAAGTGCCATTGATGTGAAAGAAGAAATTGACTTTGACGCCGGGAGGAAGTTTGTAATCGAAGAAAATATCGCCAAACTTCAGCGCATCGAAAGTAGACATTTTTGTATCCGCGCCAAACGAGCCGGGATGAACATTAGTCATTTGCAGCGCGCCATCAACCGATTTCACATCCACGCCGGAACTCACGTCGCCCGGGCGCGAATACGTCACAAAACTTCCCGTGTTGTCATTAAATGATTCGAACGTCGATGGATGCGTTGAAGAACTAATTCCCATCGCCCGCGCCGCGGATGCAGTAAAAAGCAGCAATCCCAAAATCAAAAGTTCGTTTTTTAGTAGTCGCACCAGCACATCCTCACGTTATTGAAAGTACTTTTACTTTGACGCAAATAAGGATGGCGCGCAAATGAAAGTGATAATCTGAAAATAAATGCAGGACGCTTTGCGATAAAATCTCTTAAATATGCGACGATCGTCATTGCCGTTACCCTTTTTTAGCGCTCCGCTTGCCGCTGCTTTGAAAAGTATTGAGGGTTGGATTAAAAGTGAAGATGCGGTGCGCATCATTGCCGCAACCGCGCGAATGAGTGAGCTCCGTAGGGATGATATTCCATCTCACGTGCAAATTTTGCACAGACCTTTAAAAGGCAGGCGCGTCATTACCAGAAATGCGCGCCATTTTAAGCAAACGCGTTTGCGAATTGCCCATTATCCTGAATCGCGGATGGAGGAAATGGCTGTTCCGGAGTTGCTGTGCGTGATCAGTGGCACCGCGAGAATCTATGCTGGTAACTATATTTTGCAATGCCAGCCAGGCGATTTTATTCTCATTCCATCCCTGATTCCCAAAGGCAATTTTTCCTATGCCATCGACGAAAACCCGCAAAGTATTTGTGATGTGCTTCATGTTTATCCTGGCCGGTTGTTGGGCGAGGGATTGGAATGTTGGATTGCCCGTTCGCAGGGAGACAAGATTGAAACCAGTGCTCAATTAGGCGCGGCGCTTTTCAAAGATGCATTTTTGGCGTCGTTTTTTGACCAGTTGTGTTATGAGATTAAAAATTCATCACGCAGTGAAATCACCTATTTTTTTATCCGCAGTTTGGTGCTTTTATTACAGCGGGAGTTAGAAGATGGCCGGGCCTTAAAATCATATATTAAAAATCTTCATCTCCCCGTGGAGCAGACACGCGATCCCATAAAATATGCATTGACATACATCGATTCGCATTTGGACGCTCCGCTCCGCATTGCGGACATGGCTCGCGAAACTGCTCTTTCCGCTACCAATTTTAAATTGTTGTTCCGGCGCGCCACCGGGCAATCTTTTCATCAATATTTGATCACAGCAAGAGTAGAGTTTGCAAAAACTTTGCTGAGCGAAACGGACGTTAAAGTGCAGGAAGTAGCAGAGCGTGCCGGACTTTCCCCCAGTCGCCTTAACCGGCTTTTTCACATCAGATATTCCTGTTCACCTGCCGAATACCGCAAGAAAAAATAAATGACTGTTTCGCAAGGTTAGCGTCTGATTCACAAGTTTAATGTCTCTCTTGTTGGGGTATAATATTATTAACACAGTCAGATGGAGGCGTCAGAGATGAATATGCAGATTAACAAGAAGAATATTGGATTTACTTTGATAGAATTATTGGTTGTCATTGCTATAATTTCAATACTTGCTTCGATCTTATTTCCTGTTTTTGCCCGGGCCAGAGAAAGCGCGCGGCGCACCAGTTGTTTGAGTAATTTGAAACAGATGGGATTGGCAATTATGCAATACACGCAAGATTATGACGAAGCCTATCCGCTGTCATTAATTCAAGGATCAACCACCGGTGCCAATGCTCCGCCGGGAGGCGTGTGGAGTGATGGCTTTTGGTTTTGGCCCCAAACCCTCTATGCGTATCACAAAAGTGTTCAGGTTTTTAGATGTCCTTCTTCCGCTTTAGATCGCACAGCGTTGCAATCGGGCGAATACGCGGCGAACCGTTTGATCATGTTGACGTATAGCGATGCCAGGCCGCCAGTTAAATTATCGGCAATCCAGAACACGGCGGAAAAGTACTTAGTCATGGACGGAAGTTATATTGCCATGACTCCCGGAGAAATTGCCAACGCGCAGGGAAATAATCGCTATCTGCCAGGGTTTGGCCAGATGGGCGGCGCAGGCGGATGTGACCTGTCGCCGATCAGTTATGATGTGGATTTACAAAACGCATTGAAGAATGATTGCGAATCGGGCCGGCATTTTGGTGGAGTTAATGTTGGATTTGCAGATGGACACGCTAAATGGCTTAGAGATGATGTCGTCTATACAGAAGCACAAAAGTGTACCGATTGTAATAATAACGCTGCGGCTATTCCTGTAGCAAAAAGCGCCTGGAATCCCTGGAGCGATTGATTATTATAAAAAGGATCTATTCAAATGAAAATAAAATTCCTCTATTTCTTCCTATTCACGATCATCACCGCTTTCCTATTATCGCCCAAAGCGAATGCGCAATTAATGTTGGCGGACAACAGCAAAAGTACTTTTACTATTGTACTTTCTGCTGATGCACTTCCAGTAAACCGTGCCGCGGCGGAAGAATTTCAAAAATGCGTCGAACTCGCGACCGGTGCAAAATTACCGTTGCGAGACGATCGCCAGGAAATACAAACACCAATAATCAGCCTCGGCAACACGCGTTATTTGAATACAGCCGGAATTGACTTCAGCAAAATTCCTTACGATGGATTTCGGATTATTACCCAAGCTGGAAATCTTTACATAATAGGAAATGATACTCCGGATGGTGGACATACGGATACAGTGGGCACAAGCTGTGGCACTGCAAATGGCGTATATACTTTTTTAGAAAATTACTTAAATGTTCGCTGGTTAATGCCTGGGGATTTAGGACGGGATGTTCCACGTAAAAGTACTTTTACGCTCGATGAAATTAATCGCACAGAGACGCCGGTGTTTACAATGCGCCGTTTGCCTCATGTATTAACAAATCAGAATGAACGGCAATTTGAGCAGATCAAACAATGGGAAAACCGGCAAAAATTGGGCGGTTCCACCTGGTTCAGCTTCAATCACAATTGGTTAGAAACTGTCAAACCAGAATTGTTTAAAACTCATCCCGATTGGTTTGCCATGATAGATGGAAAGCGTGTTGCACCGCATGATGTTTACGGAAAAATAGAAACAACCAATCCTGAGGTAATACACTATTTTGCGCAGAAGGCAATTGAAACTCTCAAAAAATCCACGCGCCCCAATACATTTTCTTTATCGCCCAGCGACGGCCGCGGTTGGAGCGAAAGCCCGGAAAGCCGTGCGCTATACGATCCCAGCCCAAATACTGTTTTTGACCCCGAAGCAAAACCCGGTTTACCTAGTATGTCTTCGCTGGTTTTGAAATGGTATCACGATGTATCACAAATTGTTGCAAAAGAATATCCGCAGGGACGGCTCGCCGGATATATTTACGCCGATTATCTGTATCCGCCGGTGAAATTAAAAATGGAATTACCGGATAATTTTATTCCGGTGATTGCACCAAGTTTTGATTATGGATACGGATTATATCGCCCGAAAACACAAAAGCAATTTCAATATGTAATGTCCGCGTGGCAAAAAGTTGTGCCGGAAAAATGGTATTGTTTTGATTTGCCCAATACATTATTCCGTCAGCATAATAACGAAATCGGCGGTGGAAACTTTCCGGGAAGCACAGGAATTGTGACGCCCGCCGCGCCTGATATTTTAAATAGGTACTTTTCCACTCTTATACAAAATAATATCAAAGGTGTATATCTATACGGAAGTAATTCCTGGAGCAATGCCGCAATTTCAAATTATATCGTTGCCAAGATGGAGTGGAATCCCAAGTTAAATGCAAATGATTTGCAACGGGAATGGTTAAACCGCGCTTACGGAAACGCCGCTGGTGAAAAGATGGGGTTATTTTATGAAAGATTAAATACTCTATTCCGCACCTATTATCAAAAAAATAGCGACGTCAGCTATCTCCTCACGCAGGATATGTTGAAGAACGTTTATGCGGCTCACTATCAGGAATTGGAATCATTATTCTTGGATGCGAAGAATCAACAAATGACACAACCGCAAGCACAGCGATTGGCGCTGATTGAAAATAACCTAATTGTATTACAATGGCGTTTGCGCCAAGCTGGATTCTTGACTAATAAAATATCTTCGCCCTTACAACGTTCTGATGATGAAGTGATCCAATTATTACAAGCGGATTATCCGGATTTCGCATTATTCCCCGGGATAGTTCGTTCGCAAAATATATCCGATGTTGTCGCTATTCCAAAACCATATCCGTGGAAAGTGCAAGTTGGCGAATCTGCTTTAACTGCGCAAAATAAATTTACTCAATTAGCCGAAAATACGATTTTGATTTATGCACAAAAATCAGGCGAAGTGCAAATCGATCCGAAAGCAATAGATCACGGAAAGTACTTTTCCTCCTATCTTGTCCAGGATGCAGCGGGGCGTGAAGTTACCGGAGGGATATTTAATAAGGGGAAACCAATCGTGTTCTCCGTGAAAGCAGGAAATGCCTATTATCTTCTATTGCCGCAACGAAAAACGGTAAGTGTATTATTGGAAATTAAAAATGCAAAAACCACTGGCGCTATTTTGCAGAATAAGGCCGTCACTTTGGAAGATAAAGAGAGTCCGATTCTGATTTATTACACCGCGAAAAGTACTTTCTTAAAGGTGCAAGATGAAGCGGATGGTGTAACGATTCAGCAGGTTGAATAAAGTTATTCCTGTTAAAGCCTGTTTATGATCTGTTTGACAATGATTAAAAGTGTCATCTCGACCGTAGCGAGGAACGAGCGAACCCACGCGTGGGGGAGTGGAGAGATCTTGCTTTTGGATCTATTGTGATGCAAAACGGCAAGATTTCTCCACTCCAAAATTTGCTGAGACAAATTTTTCCGGTCGAAATGACACACGTAAACACTTGTAAATACAGAGCGGCATTTTGGATTTATGAATTGGTGCTATTTCAACTTAACAAATGGCCTCTTTACAATTGTCGCCGCTTGCGCTTTATTGCGGACTTGTACTTCCACGGCATCCCCAATTTGAATTTCCGCCGGCAACATCGCCAGCGCAATTCCGCTGCTTACGGTCGGGCTCATGGTGCCGGAAGTGATTTGCCCAATGATAGCGCCGTTTTGCGTCACTTCATAACCTTCGCGCGGAATCGCTTTTACCTGCATTTGCAAAGCCGCAATTCGGCGTGCCGGATTTTCTTTTCCTTCCAAAGTACTTTTGCCCACGAAAGTACTTTTATCCATCTTCACCGCGAACTTCACACCGCTTTCAAACGGCGTCCATTCTTCGCGCAACTCGTGACCATATAACGGCAATCCCGCTTCCAGCCGCAGTACATCGCGCGCGCCCAAACCGCAGGGAATAACGCCAGCTTCAATCAAAACATCCCAGACGCGCGGTGCATCTTTGGCTTCAAAAATTAACTCAAAACCATCCGAGCCCGTATAGCCGCCGCGCGCCAAAAGTACTTTTACCCCAGCCACGATTGCCATGCGGCAATCGCGATGGCGCATCTGGCTCAGATCAATATCGCACAATGGCGAAAGAACTTTTTCGCTTTCCGGCCCCTGAACCGCTAGCATCGCCTGATTGTTATAGCGATTTTGTTGAAAATATTTTTCAGCGTGCTGTGAAAAGTACTTTTCGTCTACATCCGCGCGTGAGGCATTGCCCACAATCAGCCAGCGATCTTCGTCCAGATGATACCCCATCACATCATCGACAACGCCGCCGCTTTCGTTGATCAATAGCGCGTAAGCGACGCGGCCAATGGCGGTTTTGCTCCAATCATTCGAGACAATATTATTGAGCGCTGTGCCACAATCCACGTCGGCGAAATCGAATTGCGCCATGTGGGACACATCAAAAACGCCGCATCGTTCACGCACGGCGCGCACTTCTTCAATCACGCCTTGATATTGCACCGGCATTTCCCAGCCAGCAAAATCAACAATGCGTCCGCCGGCGGCGACGTGGTTTTCAAATAAAGGCGTGCGTTTTAATGATTGATCGTTCATGAATGTGACAACTCCTGCGGCCCTAATGTCACCACGGTGAAATCGCGTGGTGGAATTGCATCAAAGTACTTTTGAATGCTCTGCGCCGTGACCTTTTCAATAGCGGCGGTGGTTTCATCCAGCGGCCGCACGCGGCCTAATTGAAACATGTCCGAAGCCATGCTGGCGGTGCGCGAACGGGAACTTTCTTCGCTCATTATTAAATTGGAAAGCAAGCCGGTTTTGGCGCGTTCCACTTCATCTTCGCTGACGCCTTGCGCTATTTTCGTTAATTCGTCGAGCAACACATCCAGCGTTTCCTGCGACCGTTCGGCGGTGGTTCCGGCATACGCCAGATTAAATCCACAGCCGCGGTAAGCATACGCGCCGGCGTGAACGGTGTAAACCAATCCGCGCTTTTCGCGCACTTCCGTGAAAAGTCGCGCACCCATACCGCCGCCCAACACATTCATGGCAACGCGATGATCGTAATAAAACGGGTGATCCGGTTCCAGGCCTTTCCACGCCACGCCGATATGTTCCTGCGTTATATCCTGCGCGATGTGATGCGTGGCTGGCGTCGAAATTATTTCTGGAGATGGAAGCGGTGGCGTGGCGCCCTTCCAATCGGCAAATAAGTTTTCGATTTGCGCCACGACTGCATCAAAATCAATTTGTCCCGCCATCGCGAGAATCGCGCCTCCGGGTTTGAAACGGTTTGCGTGATCATTTACCAGATCGTCGCGTGTAATTTGATTCAATCCATCAACAGTTCCCAGCGAAGACCGTCCGTGCGCGCCGGGAAAATAGATTTTGCGCAATTCCTGAAACATCTTCTGCGCCGGCTGGTCGTCCAGCGAAGCCAGGTTTTGCAAAGCCAATTCGCGTTGGCCTTCCCATTCACCTTCGGGATAATGCGGACGCAAAATTAAATCCGCATATAGCGGCAAAATCTCCGGCAGCGATTGTCCCAAAGCGCCGCCGCCAAAAGTGCTATATTCCACCGTAGCACTTCCCGAACGATCCACGCCCAGATTATCTAACGCATCGGAGAATTGGCGGCTGTCCAAATCTCCCGCGCCACGATAACAAGCGCCTTCCTGCACCGATGTCAGGCCGGAGAGATGCGCAGGTTCATTGGCCGCGCCAACCGGCAAAAGAAACATCCAGGCCGCAGTTTGTTTTGCGGGCATGGGTTCGGCTACCAATGTGAGGCCGTTGGAAAAATGATGCGTACGTGTGGAGCGGTTATCTGTCATGGAAATCGAAAGTATAGCAAGTTGGCTGCTCAATGACGCTCGATTCCTCTCTGGCCCTTATCAAGTTGAAGGCTTGTTCTACTTCTAGAAATGACATAAAAGTACTTTTAGGATTCCAATAACCATTAAGGAGTAAAAACATGCCAGAAAGATCTTCGATGGATTTGGTGATAGCGGCCAAAGGTCAAATCGAAAATCTCACACCGGACGATGTGCAATGCGAAATCGCAGCGGGTAATGTCACGCTGATTGATCTGCGCGAAAGTGAAGAGTTGCAAGAAAATGGCAAAATTGAAGGATCGATCCATGCACCCAGAGGCCTGCTCGAATTCTACGCCGATCCGGCTCGTCCCGTTTATAAACCAGAGTTCATCAAGAATAACCGCCTCATTTTATATTGCTCCCGCGGCCTACGTTCGGCGTTGGCTGTGGTGACATTGCAAGAAATGGGTTATACGAGTGTGGCGCATTTAGAGGGCGGGTTTGAAGGTTGGAAAGATGGTGGAAAGCCGATAGTGGAGGAGAGGAACCTTTGCCCGTAATAGTCACAAAGTACTAAAAGTACTTTTCAACCTGTAACAAAATACTAAATAATTCAACAAGGAAAATCAAATGCCATTAGTAGACATGCCGTTAGAGAAGTTGCAACAATATCAAGGACGCAATCCCAAACCAGCCGATTTTGATGATTATTGGGAAAAGGCGTTGGCGGAAATGCACGCCATTGATGCGCAAGTAAAATTAGTTCCGCATTCTCTGGAAGCGCCGTTCGCGGAGTGTTTTCATCTCTATTTCACGGGCGCACATGGCGCGCGGGTGCATGCCAAGTTGTTGCGTCCCAAAAAGATCGAAAAGCCGGCACCGGCGGTGGTGATGTTTCATGGCTATTCGGGGCACAGCGGCGAGTGGAGCGACAAATTGAATTATGTGGCGCAGGGTTTTGTGGTGGCGTCGCTGGATTGTCGCGGGCAGGCCGGGCTTTCCGAAGATGTGGGCGGCGTGACCGGCAATACTTTGCGCGGGCACATTATTCGCGGGTTGGATAACGCCATGCGTGGTGAGCCGGAAAAGTTGTATTACCGCCAGGTATTTCTGGATTGCGCGCAACTGGCTGGTATCGTGATGGATATGCCCGAAGTGGACGCCGCCAGAGTGGGTGCCACGGGCAATTCGCAAGGCGGCGGATTGACGTTGGCCTGCGCGGCATTGGAACCGCGTATCAAACTGGCCGCGCCGATGTATCCATTTTTGTGCGATTACCAGCGAGTTTGGGAAATGGATTTATCGGTGGCGGCGTATGAGGAATTGCGCACCTATTTCCGCGCCTTCGATCCGCGTCACGATCGCAAAGCCGAAGTGTGGAATGCGCTGGGATATATTGATAATCAACATCTGGCGCCACGCATCAAAGCCGAAGTGCTGATGCCGGTGGGATTGATGGATACCGTTTGCCCGCCGTCCACGCAGTTTGCGGCATTTAATAAAATTCAGTCGAAGAAGAATACATTGATTTATCCGGATTACGGCCACGAAGCAATGCCTGGCGTGGCGGATGCGATTTTTAATTTTATGGCGCGGTTGTGAATAATCTCGTGCAGAGAAAAGCCGCTGATTAGTAGAGGCGCAATAAAAGTACTTTTATTGCGCCTCTGTTTCATCTCTTATCTATCAAAAATAGATTATTTTATTTCCGCCACAAACAATGCCGCACCTTTGTAAATCCCGCTGCTTCCCACTTCTTTGCTTGTCACTTGGGCGGCGATTACATTTTCTCCAGGTTGCAAATAGGGGGTAATATTTATCATCACTGGTTGATCCCATCCGCTGAAATTGTCCGCTTTGGTGCCGACGCGATGCTCTTGAATCTGCTGCCCGTTTAAATAAATATCCGCGTTGCCATCAATAGCGCCGAAGTATAAGATGGCTTGCTGCTTGTTCTGGAGTTTTGGAGCGGTGAATTTTTTGCGATACCACGCCGTTCCATGAAAGCCCGCGAAACCCTGGTTTTGCCACCAATCTGTGGCAGGAAGTACTTTCCAGGAACTGTCATCAAAATCGAAATGCGTAAAGCCGGATTGCATTCCGCTGTTTTTTGCATCGGGTTGAAAAAACCATTTATCATCCAACACTTGATTTACCTGGATGTTTTGATACATATTTTGAAGCTGTATTTTTCCCAAGGCCACGGTTCCTGCATTGGGCAGACTTTTGGTAATCGTGACCGATGTTCCTGTGGATGATTGGCTGGTGGCGACGGAACTGCTGGATGCAGAGAGCAGCCATATTGGCGCGGGTTTTCCATAGAGATGAAATGTATCTTTTTGCATATCACCATTTACAATCGTGGCGTTTTCAATATCGATTTGATACGATATTCCCGCGTTGCTGGGAATGGTCAAATAATAGGCAGTTCCGCCTTTGACGGGAATTGTAATAGATGCATTTTTGTAAAGCATTCCTGAAGCGAGGACTGCGGATGCGGTAGTTGTGCGCACTTGATAATAGGCGAAAAATGAGCCCTGGCTAACTTGCGAACAATTAATGTTGAATTCCCCATCCTTTGCTGCATAAAAAAGAAATGTATCGGTCATGCCAAAGTAGGGTGGTTTCTTCGGATTTTTAGGCATTGCGTCTTGAGCAGCACTAACTGTTAGCTTTGGAATTTTTCTTTCCTGAGTTTTGGGAATAACCGGAAAGTAGGAAAACCCATTGCTCTTTTTCTGGATAATTGCGGCGACTTCTGCATCGCTTCGTTGTAGTGGTGACGTAAAAGTACTTTTGAGATATCCCATATTGCGCAGGCGCCATTGCAAAATGATGAAGTTATTTTCGATTAGTTCAAAACGCTCTTTTTGTAGTGGTGTCATGGGCGTTGCTTTTGCCTGCAAGAGCAACGCTTCCAGCTCTGGATAATGAGTTGCATAAATTCCTTGTAAATATTGATCTTCCAATTTCCAATTAATTGCATCTTCTTGCGAATAGCTTTCGAAGGCATCTTCCAGTTTTTGATAGAACTGTTCCATCAATTTTCCGGCCTGTGGCCCATAGGCGCGTGTGAGCCATTCTTTTTCTAACGCACTTGCATTGAGGCGTGGATTCCACATCAGCTTGGCCAGAATATAATTGGTCATAGCTGCGTTGCTCCATGATTCCGTTCCGTAAATTCTTGCACCTCGAAAGTGGTTTTTGACGAGTTGCGGAAAGAGGGAATCTAAAATCTCTATGCCGGGAGGCGTAATGAGACCTGTGCTTCCTATCTGGTAAGGAGAGTTACTCGCAACCCACCACACATTGGGTAGGTCATAAAAGTACCAGTCATGCGGCACCACTTTTGACCAATCGTCCATGAGCATTGCAATAGTTTCGCGGTGGTTTTTTTGATACAACTTAAACCCATAATCAGGGCTGGCGGCAAACACTGGTATAAAATTATCAGGTAATTTCATTAATCCCTTCTGCGGCGGATAGAGATAAGAGGCATAGATATATCCAGCCAGTTTCCCTCCGGGATATTCCTTTGCCACAATTTGCGAAACATCGTTATAAAATTTGAGGACTAAGGGCGTGACGCTGGGATATTGGGATCCTGGAGGAACTGGATCATATAACGCTTTGCTTTCCGGGCTTTCGCTCCAGCTGCGGCCGTCAGTGGGTGACAGAGAAGCTGTGAATAGATGTGGGTTTGTTTTTAATTTAGCAATCGCTTGTTCGGCAAAATAATGGACCAACTCGGGGTTGGTGGTTTCTAATTTGTAATCCGATCCTTTGGGGCGGCGTGAACCATCAGTCAGCGCGAACCAATCTGGATGATCTTTATACATGCTGGTTGGCACCACTTTGGACCAGCTATGTTGATAATCCATATTCATAGAATAGTATCGTAATTTTTGCTGTTCCTCCCAGAGTTTGACGCTATCAAGATCTTCCTGGATATAGGGCAATTGACGCCAATTCCATGCAGGCACTTCACGATAATTAATTTTAGGAACGACAAATGATGTAACATGAGGAACATCTCTTCCCAGATTCCCCGGCATTAGCCAGCGCACATTCAAATAATTTTCTAAAAATGTATAGACGCCGTTGGCGCTTCCCGTGCCGGTTCCTCCCTCTTTTGTATATCCGCCGGATGGAGTATCTGGCCCAATGATATATACATTTCCGGCTTTGGTAATAATCTGAAAACCTCCATCAGCGATACCTTCTGATGTGATACCAGTGGCTTGTGCTTGTTTGGTATCACCAAGGCTGATGAAGTTTTTTGTTTGTTCGTTTATCTCTATATCATTTTTAATATCTAATCGTGCGTGTGTTGCCAGAAAAATATCTTTCTGCATTTCGAGTGCTGCATCATTTAAGGCCGAATGTCTCTGCTGTGGCAGAACGATGGTAAAAGTACTTTTACCATTAGCGGCGATCGTGATGTTATCGGCAGCGTAAATCTGAGTTGATGTGGCGAATAATAAAGTGATAATGAAAATAAGAAGGTTTTTAATCATTGTTAGGATTGAATGCTCCCATATTCGATTTTTGTGATTCGTTAAAGATGGTTTTGCTATTGTTCCATTTTACGTGTCCGTCAGCATACGCCACGTTAACTCCACCCAAATGACGTCCGTTCATGCAGTCGTCGACGAAAGAATCGTAATAAGCATTTGTATGAGAGGGACAGGAACTGGAACTCAAATGCAGGATACTACCAATGCCCGGTATATATCGGGAGTTACTGGCCAAACGGAAATAACTGCTGTCGCCGTATATTCTCCATTCGCTGTAATCCATTATCATATATGTATTTGCTGTTGATTGAATTGCAGCCATCATGATGGGAGTGCTATCACGGCCTACTAATATTAATTGATTTCCACCATAACTACCGACATTGATACTATCGCGCGTAGTAGAAGAGGGGCAGCGGAATATCTGTGTGCTTTTCACATAGGGTTGAACCAAGTCGTACCAATATACCATGGCACAACTCGTTCCGGTGCAGTTTGGCTCGTTATATTGTTGATCCCGAGGATACCTTTCATCATAATCCTGGGCATACATCATCACGGCTAAACCGATTTGTTTTAAATTGCTCGTGCAACTGGCGCGCCGCGCGTTTTCCCGCGCCCGTGCGAATACAGGGAACAGAATCGCAGCAAGGATTCCGATAATAGCCACAACAACAAGAAGTTCTATTAAAGTAAATCCGTAATTCCATCGTTTTGTCATATTCATATTTCAACTCTTAAAACATGTTGTGACGTTATTATACCACTGCATCGCATTTTTAAAACGCTGTGATCCGACGCTAATTGCTATGATCAGTCTTTATTTGGCGTTTGCGATATTCATTGGGTGAACAGCCATACCGCTCATGGAAATGTTTGCTTAGCTGAAAGTACTTTAGACCGACATGTTCACCGACGCGGTTTATTTTTAAATCCGTGTCCCGCAATAAAGCAGCAGCAAAATCAATGCGTTTTGTAGTGAGGTGATGGTGGAAAGTCGTTCCGGTGGATTGGCGGAATAGCTTTTTAAAACTCGTGGGAGAAAGCGCTACCTGGCGGGCTACGGAATGAATTGTTAGAGGTTTATCCAGATGAGAATCAGTGTACGAAAGTACATATCTGATGGGATCCTGGTCATATTCCACGGGTTGATTCAAATGGGTCAAGCGGGGTTTTAGCGCGCGTCCCTCATTCAATTCCCGCTGGAGGCAAAGTAGCAACGTCCGCATAATATTTAGGGTTACGTTAGGACATTTTCCTGTAATAACTTCATCGCTCAATTGATTGAACAAAATCGCGACAAAAGAATTTTTTATTAATGCCCCGTTGGGATTTAATCGTTCGATGGGTTTATTGCCGCGTGAAGAAGAGAGCCAACACTCCAAACCTTCGCCCAGCAAATGTCCAGGAAAAAGATAGAGCACATCACAGGAACGTTGCGGGTTTTCATCTGCAATATTGGAAAGATAATCCCCTTTAGGGACACCGGCAGGAATAAAAACAAAATCGCCGGGTTGGCAATGCAGGATATAATTCCCAACAAAAACATCCGCCTGACCGCTGCTCACGCATAGCAAACAGGGCAAAGTGTTCTCATTCATCTGGTCTTCCGGCCAGCGCGCTTGAATACGATTGGGTTGGTGCAAATTACGCGCGGCGCGAATGGCAATTCGCTTTCCGCGCAATGGGCGTGAAGTGATACGAACATGATCTGGTAAATTCTTCTTATGCAGGTCTTTCTTGTTCGAGCTTGCCACGATTACCCGCGCTGCATTTTCGCGTTCCAGCCAAAACTCCAGATGTTTCAACGCTTCGAAAAGGGCGGAAGTGGGCGCCGGGAGATTAAATGCTGGTTTCATTGCAGCAAAGTCTACTTCTATTCCAGCAGTTCCTTCATATCGGCCAGGAAAACTTGACGTGTTCCGTTCACAAAAGCGTTGAATACCACGTAACGCCAAGTTCGATCCCACGCGGGGTGAGGATCGCAACGCATTGTGATATCGGATGAAAGTACTTTTGAGTGAATGCGCACGATGGTTTGTTCCGTCCCGTTTACAAAATCGATCCAGCGCAACGGTATTGTGCCATCACCAAAAGCTACCGGCTCGAAAGTATAAGTGTCCGTTAATAGATGCCGCCCATCAGGATGAACAGTGGGATGGCCGGAACCGGTGATGCCGTCATTCATCGTTTTCAATTCGCAGCCGTCAGCATTCACCTGCACAAAACGCAACGTTTGGCGATCAAGAGTGAGATTCATGGAAATACGCTTGCCATCGGGAAACCAGGTGGCGTGATGGCCGCCTTTTTCCCACTCCTCCGGTCCAACGGCGCAATGCAATTCTGAACCATCCAGTTTCATTGTCACCCAGGCGTAACGCACTTCTTTCGGAGCCTGTTTAAACATATTCCATTTGGGTGAATCACCTGCAGGATACCAGCGCAAGCTCAGCATCAATCGGTCGCCTTGCGGATTAAATTTGCAATGGAAACCATAAATTTCCTGCTGATGAATGTTAGTAATTTGAATGTTTGGCGTTGCCCGTTCAAAGATTTCATGTATAGAAATTAGCAGGCGGCAGTTTCCCGTTTGTGTATCAGTTAGATAAAAACCGTCATCATCCGTTGCGCCCACATTCCATCTGCAATATTTTTCCGGCACATTCGCGCCGTAACCCGGCTGTGTGCGTTGCATCGTGCAAAGATTGGCCGAAATCAACCAGCGGCCATCAGGCGATGCGTGATAAACCGTGCCATTCAGACGCTGTTTTGCGCCTGTCAGCGGATTAAATTTCCAGGCGAAAGGTTGCCAGTTCTGCACATCCACATCGTTAAAAAACAGTTCCTCATCGGAACCGCCCCAATTAATATTCGCGCCCAATTGCGGTTCCCAACCGGCAGTTTCCATGAGCAATCGTTGTGCACCGGTTTCTAAATCGATTATCCAGACTTCTCCTTTTGCGCCGGACTCAGGGAATTTGTCTTCTGAGGGCATCCTGAAAACAGCCAGATAACGCCCCGAGGGACTGATGGGCGAAGTATCAAAGAAACGATGAAAGCAACGATCCAACTGCGGAGTGACACACCAAACCGGCACTAGTGGATCGAAAGTTGTGTAGCGGGGGAAATGTGCGTCGAGATTCATTAGAATAAAGTATCCTATTTCTACTCTTCTTTATAATGCTGTAAAAAGACTTAATATGCTATATCAAGTCCTATCTTCGAGATTAATTCTTTGTGGCGTCATCGAAACAGGACGTAAAAGTACTTTTACGATATACCCTTAAACAACAATGCATATTCAGCAACACGTTTCTCTCAAAAAATTAAATACTTTCGGCATTGACGCAGTGGCGGAAAGTTTGGTGGAATTGGTTTCGCTATCTGACGCTATCGCGTATTTTCAAAATGAGCATGACATAAGCGCCCAATCGCTTATCCTTGGCGGCGGTAGTAATGTTTTGTTTTTAGATGATTTCCAAGGGCGCATTGTCCGAAATCAGTTGAAGGGTATTATAGAAGTTGGCGCGGATGCGGAACATGTTTATGTGGAAGCGGCGGCTGGGGAGAATTGGCATCAGTTTGTGCTGTATTGTATTGCTAACAATTGGGCGGGCGTGGAAAATTTGTCGTTGATTCCGGGCAATGTCGGCGCAAGTCCGATACAGAATATTGGTGCTTATGGCGTGGAAGTGAAAGATGTGATCGAAGAGGTAAAAGCCATCGAGAAGTCCAATGGCAAGATGCGCAGTTTTGGAGCGCCAGAATGTGAGTTTGACTATCGCAGTTCGGTTTTCAAGACATCTCTCAAAGATAAATACTTCATCACGTCAGTTGTGTTTCGCTTGAATAAGCATCCCGAATTTAATACCAGTTATGGCGCGATCGCGGCGGAGCTTGCGACGTTTGCTGATCCGCGTCCCTCGCTTCGCAATATTAGCCAGGCAGTGATTAACATCCGGGAAAGCAAGTTACCCAATCCCAAAGTCGTGGGGAATGCTGGCAGCTTTTTCAAGAATCCTGTTATTCCGAAAGTACATTATGAAATGTTAAAAGCGCAATTTCCGCAGATGCCGGTTTATCCAGTTTCGGAAGAGAATGTAAAAGTGCCTGCGGGTTGGCTGATTGAACAATGTGGCTGGAAGGGCAAAGATCTTGGCGGTTACGGCGTGCATAAAGATCACTCATTAGTGCTGGTGAATTATGGCGGAGCGAGCGGGCGGAAGATTTTTCAGTTGTCGGAAGACATTATTAATTCAGTTCAAGAGAAATTTGGTATTCAGCTGGAGCGGGAAGTTAATGTGATTTGATGGGGATTTTTATATCTCGTGCAAAGGTGCAGTTGAATAGCTATAGATTCTTGAAATGACTTTTGTGATATATCCGCAGAGAGGAAGTAAAAGTACTTTTACTTCCTCTCTGCGGATATAATTAACAATCTGCTGAAGCCGGAGATCTCGTTATTGAGCAATGTTAAATTGATCGAATATTGTTCCGTAACGATTTTTCCCAGCCCATTTTACGTGCCCATCTGCATAGGCAAAATTAGCGCCGTCGAAATGACGGCTTGCCTGAGTAATAGGGTCAAGTGAACCTGTAAACGGACCGGCTGATTCATTAAAGGAGCAATCGAAAGAAAGTACAGTAGATGCAGGTTTTGTTATTTCTGCTATCGATGTTCCTGTCAGATTCGTAAGGTTACTATTCAGGCCATAACTTGCCTTGGTAGTTACCGGTGTCCAGCCATCCGCAACGTTCGCTACCCAAATGTGGTCTTTACCGTCTGTGGGGATTCCATCTGTGATGGACGCCTCCGTGCCGGATGCAGAAGGACAAATAAATATTTGTGTACTTTTGACGTAAGGTTGAAGTGCTGCAACAAAAGTATAGTGATAAGCATTGACATCCGGCGCTGGCAAATACTTCTCATCATAGTCCTGAACATACTGCATCATTCCAAGCCCAATTTGCTTCAAATTACTCTGACAGCTGGCACGGCGTGCGTTTTCGCGGGCTCTGGCGAAAACAGGGAACAGGATCGAGGCGAGAATTGCTATAATTGCGATCACGACCAAAAGTTCAATCAACGTAAACGCCTGATCCTTTCGAGACGACTTATTGTGTCTCATGTTTTTCCTCCTAAATAGATATTTTGCTGCGCAGACGAAATAATTTATAGGATGATCTTTGCAGCACCTACATTATACCCCAAAAGGTGGTTTATTAAACCTTTTTTTCTAAATTTCTGCAATTATTCGTAAAAATTACCATCGGTTGCGGCTTTCATCCATTGAAAATGCAAACCATGCCCGGCGCGGATGAGGATAAAATGCGCTTGCCACAAGGCGCCTTGCGGGGATGTCAACAAAGCCAAATCACCAAGCGCATCCAAGGCTTTGTGGCGCGCAAGTTCTTCCGGAAATCGCAGCGGAGAAGACGCCTTTTCCTCGCCCAGCACCAGCGCGTTATCTGTGGAACCGCCTTTGATAAGACCTTGTGCGCGCAGAGGCTCAATCCATTGTTCCAGCGTGAAAGTCCGGGCAGGTGCGATTTCTTGACAAAAATCTATTGAACTCATTTCAAAATCTACCAATTGCTGCGGCAGATAGGCAACACTGAAATCTGCTGCTACAGTCAGTCTGAATCCAGAATAGGGCAAAGCCAGCACCACAGCACCGTGATCTTCGACTCGCAATGGTTTTTGGATTTTCCAAACCGGGCGAGTATTCCCCAGGGAAACAATTCCTGCTTCTTGAATCAGCTTGCACCAATCTGCCGCGCTGCCATCCAAAATGGGAACTTCCGGTCCGTCAATTTCAATCGCGCAATGTGTAATTCCTGTTCCCCACAGCGCTGCCAATAGATGCTCAGGTGTAGAAATTGTAGCATTCCCATGTCCCAAAACGGTGGCATGAAAAGTACTTTTGATGCATTTAAAATTGGCAGGAATAACAAGATTATCGAGATCTGTGCGGATGAAGCTAATGCCAATTTGTGAAGTTGGTTTGAGAGTCACATTGACTTGGCAACCGCTGTGTAAGCCGATGCCGCTGATGTGGATTGTGCGGGAAAGTGTCTGAAAAAAAGGATGCATGAAATGTGGAGTAGGGAGCATAGCATGCCATGCTCCCTACTAATTTCGCCGTCAATTGCCGTTGCGCACTCTGACGAAAAGCGAAGCTTTAATGTCGGGATTCTTGCCGGTGCGGTCATGAACGGTCACTTCCACGCGGTAATTCTGTTCCTGATTGGGAAAGTTGTGCGTAACAACCATGCCGCGCGCGTCAACGGGCGGACCGGTAGGAACTTGCTGCTCGCCCATGGCGTCCGGCGGCATGTTGGGATCATACCCTGGCGCCTGTTGCGCTGCTGGTGAAGGCGTGGTGGGATGGTCCGCATCGAAATTCCAAGTTACTAACGGATCGCCGTCACCTGCCTGCACGTCCGCAACCAAAGTTAAACGTCCAGGTTTAACGGTGATTTCTCCCTCTTGAGTGCCGATTGGCTCACCTTGGCGGCGAATGGAAACAGTCATCTTGTCGGTGGCAATTACAATACCTAACTGAGACAAATAATAAGTGTCTTCACTGTCACTGGTCAAAATCATGCGTTGCAAATTGCCCGTTGCGCCAGGCGTGGTTTTAAATGATTTTAAGGGCACCAGAAACAGCATCCAGCCATTGTCATCCGCGTGCGCTCTGCGGGTGTCTACATTGGTATCGGAACCGCGGCTTTTGGGGATTTCAATAACGGTTGACATGACGCCTTTATCCAAAATGAGCGTCAGTTGCAAATGGTCAATTTCTGTGGTTTCGCGCGGTGGCCCTTGAGGAACCGGGTTAAATCCGCCCGCATCGGGAATGTCGCCAGGCGCACCGCCAAAGGGAGGCAACATTTGCGCTGCTCCTTGCGTGTGCGGTTGCATTAACGGCGCGGGGGGAGCAAATCTGCTGCCGCCCATTCTGCCGCGGCCACGGCCGCCAAATCCACCGGGCATGCCGCCAGCATTTTGATTGGAACGAAATTGAACGCGTAAACGCAGGAAACCCTGATCCATATAAGGCGTGAGATCTAACGGTTTTTTCATGTCAAAGCGTACGCCCTCGCGCAAGTTACGTGTGGTGACCTGCAACGTTTCCAGAGTATCAAATCGCACGGAACGGGTGACGCTAAAATCGCCATTTCCCCATTTTGCGGGCGGTTTTACGTAATCTGTTCCGCCGCCGCTATTCCAGAAAAAAATGCTGGGCGGAGGCGGAGCGTCCGCGATTGCAACGGAACCAGCAACCAAAACACCAACCAAAAGTACTTTTAATGAGTGACGCCAATTATTCATGACAACTCCTTGTACATAAGTTCAATACAATATTTTTCTTGCGATAGCATCCGTCACATTAATGTGACTTGGATGTATCTGCAATGTGCTTTCATTTGACAACAACAGTTTCTCAGAAATGAGATCACTTAGCGAATTATTGAACACTTGATTTTTTGACAATCCAAATCGGTTCAAGTTTTCCCAGCGAAAGCCTTCTTGTAGGCGCAACCCCAGAAGAGCCAATTCCTGCGCTCGCTGCGATGCCGTCAATTGCTCTTCGCCAGCTTGCGCTGTATTCTGTTGTTCCATCATTGTGACATATTTTGAAGTGTTGCGTTCATTCCACCAACGCCGTCCGTTAAGATGTCCATGCGCGCCGCATCCCGCGGCCAGATAATTACCGCCGCGCCAAATCGCCAAATTGTGGCGGCATTCAAATCCCGGTGTTGTCCAGTTGCTCACTTCGTAACGCGAAAATCCGCAAGCATGCAAAAAACTTGCTGCGGCATCCATCATTTGAGTTGCCATGTCGTCATCGACATCCGGCATTCTGCCTTGTTCGATCCAATTGGCAAATGGCGTTTGCGGTTCGATGGTTAAAGCGTAACAGGATAAATGATTTGGTTCCAATTGCGCGGCGCGTTCCAACGTACTTTTCCAATTATCCAACGTTTGCCCGGGAACGCCATAAATCAGATCTAGATTGATGTTCTCAAATCCGGCATTGCGCGCGTTTCTAAAAGTACTTTCGATCTGCAACGGCGAATGTGCGCGCCCCAGTTTCTTCAAGATTGCTGCATCAAAACTTTGCGCGCCCAGCGACAATCGATTCCAACCCGCTTCGCGCAACGCTTGCAATTTCTCCGCTTCCAAAAATTCCGGATTGCCTTCAATGGAAATTTCCGCATCATCGGCGATGGAAAATAATCGCCGGATCGTTTTCATTAAATCCTGCAATTGGAAAATAGAAAGCGCCGTCGGCGTTCCGCCGCCCAGGTTGATGGTTTGAATTTCCTCAAAAGTACTTTTGGCCCGAATCTCCAATTCCCGTTTCAACGCCGCCAGATAGCGTTCCTTGAAATCATCCTTCGCGCCAACCGAAATAGCGAAATCGCAATACGGACAACGGCGCGCGCAGAAGGGAATGTGAATATATAGTCCTAAAGTTTTGGGTTCCGGGTTTGGGGTTCGGAGTTCAGAGTTCATTTGTTATGAAAGTACTTTTACGGTATTTATTTTACATCGATGAACAGGATAGACAGGATAAAGATAATCCTATCCAAATCCTGTTCATCCTGTTTATCGATGTAAAATGATAATTATTGTTGCGGCGATAATGCATTTCCAGTAAAAGTACTTTTTGCAATATCTCGAACCCGGAACCCAAAACCCTCTCATGCAATCAGAAATTTTATGCGTCGGCAGCGAATTGTTGCTCGGCCAAATTGTGGACACCAACGCCGCATATATCGGAACTCAATTGGCGCGTTATGGAATTAGCCTGCGCCGCAAGCAAACTGTGGGCGATAATTTGGAACGCATTGTGCGCGCCATCCGCAGCGCGCTGGAAAATGCGGATGTCCTAATTATCACCGGCGGCCTCGGTCCGACGACGGATGATCTGACGCGCGAAGCCATCGCCAAAGCCTTTGATGAAGAATTGGAATTGCGCCCCGAATTGGAAAGCGAATTGCGCGAATTTTTTGCCGGGCGCAATTATAAATTTTCGGAGAGTAACTTGCGTCAGGCCTATCAGCCGCAAAGCGCCCAACACATTCCCAATCCCAACGGCACCGCGCCCGGCGTGTGGATGCGCAAAAACGGCAAAACGGTTTTCGCCATGCCGGGTGTGCCGCACGAAATGCGCGCCATGCTGGACGGATTTATTATTCCAGCCATTCAGGAACAACGCGGCGAAACGGAAATTTTGGTGTCGCGCGTTTTGCGCACGCACGGAATCGGCGAAAGCGCGCTGGCAGAATTAGTGGAAGATATTTCGTTGAATTCCGAAAACCCCACGGTTGCGCCGTTGATTTATCAAAACACCGAAGTGCATCTGCGCATGACCGCCAAAGCGTCCGATGAAGCTGCCGCAAAAGTACTTTTAGATGAGATGGAAAATCGCTTGCGCGAGCGCGTTGGCGATTATGCGTTTGGCATTGATGAACAAACCTTGCCGGCGGTTTTATTGGATTTGTTGAAAGAACAAAACGCCACGCTGGCAGTGGCGGAATCGCTGACGGGCGGATTGCTGGAAGCATCGCTCACCGATATTCCCGGTGCCAGCGCAGTGCTGCAGGGCGGCGTGGTGGTTTATACCAATGAAATGAAAATGCGGTTGCTCAATGTTCCCGCAGAAGTTTTAGAAAAACACAGCGCCGTCAGCGCGGAAACCGCCATCGCGATGGCGGAAGGAATGCGTGCTTTATCGAATGCCGATTACGCCATTTCCACCACAGGTGAAGCTGGGCCGGAATCTCAAAGTGGGGCAAAAGTGGGAACGGTTTTTGTGGGTATCGCGGGCAGCAAAAGTACTTTTAGCGAGGAATTACAAATCACCGGCGACAGAGACCGCATCCGCAAGAGAAGCGTGCTGGCGGCGATTAATATCTTGCGGCAACATCTCAACGAACCACGCCAGTAATGGCGTGGCCGGATATCGATAGTATCCACGCCATTACTGGCGTGGTTCGTTTATAACAAAAGCCCCGCCGGATTTCTCTGGCGGGGCTTTTGGGCCGATTTACAACGTTCAGCTATTTAGTTAAGAACGCGCACGTTAGCGGCACGCAAACCTTTTGCTTCACGGTTGACATCAAACTCTACTTTCGCGCCTTCCTGCAGCGTGGCGTAGCCATCCACCTGGATTGCACTGTGGTGCACGAAAACATCTTCGCCACCGTCTTCCTGCTCGATGAAGCCGAAGCCCTTCGAATCGTTGAACCATTTTACTGTTCCTGTAGCCATTTGGCACTCCTTCTGCTGCCGATGT
>Ga0164242_10000896_pt1 | contig 35308 bp, 36 predicted proteins | sample OricomgcompostMG_FD_108783 | JGI IMG/M metagenome (GOLD analysis project Ga0164242, IMG submission 108783) | Miracle-Growth compost microbial communities from Emeryville, California, USA - Original compost - Miracle growth compost (MG) ... | reverse complement strand
TCGGGATTGCAAAGGTAAGCGCTTTTTTTACTCTACCAAACTTATTTTAAAAGTTTTAAAAAACTATTTTTAAAACATCAATGTTTATCAGCATTACAGAAGAAAAATAATTTTATAATGGACGCGAATAACATCGTTTTTTCCCCCTGAATAGACACTGAAATTTCCTTATCCGACCGCTGTTAGTTTATACGGATAACGGACCGCCTCCAAAAACAGCCCTTTAGCCGGTGCGGAAAAGTCGGCCTTCGCACAATTTTTCGCTTCAATAATTTCCTTTAACTGGTCTAACGTTATACTTCCCCTGCTTACTTTCAGCATAGTAGCCACAAGCGCTCTTACCATGCCTCTTAAAAACCGGTTGGCTTCCACCGTAAACACCAGCATATCTCCCTCCATAGCCCAGTGTGCCTGCTCAATACGGCATATATAGGTATGTACCTGGGTATTGCGTTTGGAAAAGGAAGTAAAGTCTTCATACCCCATAATAACAGCAGCTGCTTGATTTAACAGGTCTAAATCGAGTTTAAAAGGATAATACCAGCCCCGGTCAATCATAAAGGGGTTCTTATAATTATATATATAGTATTTATATTTTCTGCTTAGGGCATCAAATCTACTGTGCGCCTCCCCGTGCATTAAATATATATTGGTAATAGAAATATCTGCCGGAAGAATCGCATTTAGATTATAAACGTTCTTAGCTGTAATCTGTACATCCGATTCAAAATGGAAAAAGTTCTGTCTTGCATGGACACCTGCGTCAGTCCTGGAAGAGGTCGACAATTCGATTTCCTGCTTGAATAGAATTTTCATGGCCTGCTCCAGCGCTCCTTGTACCGTCGGTACGCTGGGCTGAACCTGAAACCCATTATAACGGGTTCCCATATAAGATAATTCAAGAAAGTATTTTGCCATAACCCTAGTAAGCTGCTTTTATTCTGAATATACGCAAGTTCCCGGCTCTCCAAGCGTCTAGCTGAAAATTGACTGACCCGGGAATGGGTTGCAAAAAAATAGGATACCTTTTTGAGGGGTATCCTATTTCCCTGTTATATTCATTTCTTATTGTAAAATCTGTTGAAAACGCTTTTTAAAATAGCTGTCCAATAGCTGACTTTCCAGTGATGGGAAATTTTGCTTATCGCTTACATGCGAATAAGTATCATGGAATAATGCATATCTGCCCGCATCGGATAAAAACAAACCACCCAGGGTTTTAACCTGACTGGTCGTAACACATTTACCATCAATATACTTGTCCACAATTGCAATCATATCATTGTCATTATTGCGGGCAATCATTTTCTTTTGCATTTTCTGAAAGTCCTTTTCAGAAATCGGGTCACACTGAACGCTGCCAGCTGCGGTCTGAGCCTGGTCTTCCGCAGGTCGTTCTACATCCGCATCAGCCCGCTGTTTTTTACGCTGACTGCCAGTGGCGGATTCTGTGCCCGTATTATCTGCCGTTGATTTATCATAAAAAGGATTGTTGACGGCTCCTTTTACTTCAGCATCCTGGTTTTGCTGGTCACTGTTGCCCAGGTCAACAAATCTTTTTTCTTCTCTTTTCTTTTTACGGGCCTCTTTTCTGGCGGCAGCAGCTGCGCTGGCGCCTTCTACATTAAAACTATCCTCTTCGGTATTGGCAAATAAAGCCAGAGACTCCTTTTTTGAAATAGGTGTTGGGGCTACCCCAGTGGTTTTCTGCTCATCGGCTGTTTCAGCAGTAGGGGGTACCAGGATGTCAACGGTATCCGTGGAACGGCTGTTGAACATGACAAAAGTCATGGAAGTCCCTTTCTTGGTACGTTGCTGACCGGCCTTTATGACACCATAAGTCTTAGACAGATCTGAGGCCGAATTTTCAGCAGGCTTCAGATGCTCTTCCGGAACTGCCTGAGCGATGGCTTTACTGTCTTCAACCGGATTATTCCCAAAATCTTCTACCTGTGTAGAGGTTTTTTCTTCTTTATTTGCAAGTGTAGCCTTCGGCGTTTCTTTAGGCAGCGCAAGGGTCGGGTCATTGGCTGCATCCGAGAGCATTGCACTAAAAGCATTATTGCTCGCGGCATCCGCTGCCTTGGCTTTGGTATCTGCTGCCTTGGAGTTAACATCCTTTACGGCATCATCCGCCTTGGCACTGGCCACATCATATTGATCCTCAATAGTCGTCTGGCTGCTAGAGGCGATAAACTCTTTGGACTGCAGATTCAGCAATCCTAAATTACCGTTATCCCCCTGTTGTAAAGAATAGCCCGCATCAGCTCCTTTAACCACACACGTGAAGTTTTGCTCTGGCGTCTGAGCCTGCGGAAATCCGATTCTCAGATCATAGGACCCATCTTTTAATTTAGGTATAATTAAATATCCGATGGAAGAAGAACTATAGACCTTTTTGTTTAATATGACATAAAAAGGTTGTTTCGCCTTAGCCTGAATATAGATAAAGTGATTATTATCAGGATCCTGCGCTTTGGTTTGAGTGGTAAAAACCAGTACAGCCATGCATAGGAAAAGTAGTATCCGTTTGATAAATTGACGCGTCATTTAATAATTATATGATTTCCGAACAAAATTAATAGCTAAAAGCGGTTACATAACAAAACTTATGCTAAAAATTGAATCTTTTGTCTAGTGTTGCAGTTTCTCCCCAAATGCAAGATCACCCGCATCCCCCAGTCCGGGTATTATATATCCATTCTCATCCAGCGTTTCATCAATATCTCCGCACCAGAGATTCAGCTCTTCGCCTATGGCATCTTGCAGATACTCAATACCTTGTCTGCTTGCAATGGCGGCTATAATATAAGTTTTGGCGGGTTTTCCCAGATGCTGCAATGCCACAATGGTTTTGGCCAGCGAAGTGCCGGTAGCCAGCATGGGGTCAGAAATGATTAAAATCCGGTCCTGTATGGAGGGGCTGCTGACATAATCCAGTACAATATCAAAGCCGCCATCTTCCCGGTGCTTTCTATAAGCAGACACAAAGGTATTATCCGCCTTGTCAAAATAATTAAGCACCCCCTGGTGCATCGCCAGTCCGGCCCTTAAAATAGTAGCGATGATGGGTTGCTCTTCTAAAACCTTACTGCCATGTACCCCCAGCGGCGTCTGAACCTCCCGGGTCACCCAGGGCAGTTCTTTACTGATTTCATAGGCTGCCACCTCTCCGATCCTTTCCAGGTTCCGGCGGAACCGTAAACGGTCTGACTGCACCTGAACATCACGTAACTCACTGACCCAATTGGATATAAGGGAATGCTCCTCACTTAGATTTCTTATCATGTTGCTAAGATAATTGATATTTACGAATTACAGTTTTCTTGGCCATAGTTCCTAGTTGACTATCTTTGCCACTTACATAAACAGATTAATAATATATATATGGTTTATAGAGCAATAGGGCTCATGAGCGGGTCTTCTCTGGACGGGTTGGATATGGCGTTTGTCTCCTTTGAAGAAATCAGGGGCAAATGGTCTTTCGACCTCAGACATCAACAATGCGTGGACTATCCTGAAGAACTTAAGGCACAGTTAGCCGCAGCAGCCAGTCTCACACCCAGAGATTTTATCCAGCTTGACCATGACCTGGGTGTCTTTACCGGCACCGCCGTAAAGAATTTTATTGAAGCGCATACCCTGGACCATCAGGTTCAGTTAATTGTAAATCACGGGCATACTATTTTTCATGATCCGGCAAAAGGCATTACCACACAGATTGGCTCCTCAGCTGCCATTGCAGCCATTAATTCTATTAATGTCATCGGTCAGCTCAGAAGTCTGGATGTGGCCCTCGGCGGTCAGGGAGCACCTCTGGTGCCAATGGGAGAAAAACACCTGTTTTCTGACTACAGTTGTTTTTTAAACCTGGGAGGCATTGCAAATATTGCTTTTAATCCCAGTATTCAGGAGCAACAGGATCTGTCGTCCGGAGCTTCGCTCCAGGCATTTGATGTCACAGTCTGCAATCAGGCCCTGAACTACCTGGCTGGTCTTCAGGGACAGGCTTATGATAAAGATGGCCAAACCGCCGCTTCAGGCAAGACGGACACTTCGCTGCTCACGGCCTTAAACAAACTATCTTATTTTGCGAATCCGGCGCCCAAAAGCCTGGCCAATCAATTCTTTACTGAAATTATTCGCCCCATGCTGGATAATGCCCAGCTATCCGTAGCAGACAAATTAAATACAGTGGTAGCACATATTGCCGGACAAATCGCCTACGGGGCCGGAAGTTTTTTACCCAACTGGAACACGGAAGATAAAAAGATATTTATTACAGGCGGAGGCGCACATAATACCTATTTAGTATCCCGTATTGCGGCAGCGCTGGCACCTTATGGCATACAGACCAGTTTACCTGAAAACCCGATTATAGACTTTAAAGAAGCCATTATCATGGGCTTTCTGGGCGTACTCCGCTGGCGGGAAGAGAATACAGTCCTCGCAAATACCGGGGCCTCCAGGCCCAGTATCGGTGGCGCTGTCTGGATTGGCCAGACCTATTAATGACCTTTTTATCCAAATAGCTAAAAAGGTGTTGCACGAGACCTCCCATTAAGGACACATAAACAAGATACCTATGCAGGAAAAAATCTACAATTGGGGCATTTTAGGTCCTGGAAAAATCGCCAAAAAATTTGCGGAAGCCTTACAGCATCCAACAGTCTCCAGGCGTTGTAAGTTATACGGCGTCGCCTCCAGGGATCTGGAGCGGGCGGTGGACTTCGCCGAAACGTTTAAAGCTGAGAAAGCATATGGAGGTTATGAACAATTGATTCAGGATCCGGAGGTAGATATCATCTATATCGCTACACCACATGCTTTTCATTTTGAACTGGCAATGGCCTGCATCCTAAACCATAAACATGTACTGGTGGAAAAGCCCATGTCCTTAAACCGGGAGCAGACTCATTTTTTAGTAGAGAAGGCCATTGAACACAACACCTTTTTAATGGAAGCGCTCTGGACCCGCTTTCTGCCTATGACGGAGTCCATCCTGGACGATATAAAACATAATAAACTAGGCGATATCCGCTTTATCAAATCCGATTTTGGATTCCCGGCCCCCAATGTCCCATCAGGAAGACTCTTTAATCCCAGGCTCGGAGGAGGCTCCATCCTGGACGTTGGTATCTACCCGCTCTTTTTATGTTTATTAATCCTGGGGGATTTTACTGAAGCAGTGATTACCGGAACCTTATCCGATCAGCACATAGATCTGAACTGCCAGGCGGTTTTAAAATACAAGAATGGAGCAACAGCCTTGATTGCCTCCGCTATTGACACCCAACTTCCGATAACCACCGAGATTACCGGAACCAAAGGGCAAATCCGTATCCCATGCCCATGGTATAAAAACGATCATTATTATTTAAAAACAACACAGAACGATCACTCGGAAAAAGTCCAGCTGCCGGCCCATACCAACGGATTTGAATATGAGATCCTTGAAGTCATCGACTGTCTGGATAAAGGTTTAATCCATAGCGCTAAATGGGAAACTGCAGCCAGCATGATACTCGCCGAACAAATGGATAGACTTTTGGAGAAATTAGCTGTTAAACACCCCTATACCTGCCATCCATTTAGTGATCGGCTTAATACTCCACCCCGGATATAGCTACAAATTACCCCAATATGGCTACGTCCGTCTTAACTTGCTGAGTGACCTTTGTGTTCTGATTCAAGCAATCAGGTATTTATAATTTTAAATAAATAGGCAACATCATGACACAAAACCGTCAACAGCAGCAAAAGCAGGATCAGGCGTCCACAAAAAGGCAGCCTAAGACCTGGTTTATCACAGGAAGTTCAAGAGGATTTGGCCGCATCTGGGCGCAGGCGGCCTTGGAAAGGGGCGACAAAGTAGCCGCTACGGCCAGAAATATCCAGGCACTGGCCCACTTAAAAGAAAAATACGGGCAGCAGGTACTGACACTGATCCTGGACGTCACCCAGCCAGACCAGATAAAAGCGGCAGTCAAGGCGGCCTTTGACTATTTCGGGCAGGTGGATATCATCATTAATAATGCCGGCTACGGCCTGGTAGGCACCGTGGAGGAGTCTGATCCAAAAGATATCCGCAGACTCTATGAAACCAATATCATGGGACCCATCCAGGTGATCCAGGAAGTAATGCCTTACCTTCGTAAACAAGGTAGCGGGCATATACTGGGTGTTTCCAGCGGTTTAGGCCACCTGGCTTACCCCCTGATTGGCTATTACTGTTCTTCTAAATGGGCATTTGAAGCCATCCACGAAAGTCTGGCCAAAGAAATCAAGGCCTTTGGCATCAAGGTCACCATTATAGAACCGGGGGCCTACCAAACCGAGTTTGGCAGCCCCGGTTCTATTCAACAAACGACCTTCATGGATATCTATGCCCCGCTCAGGCAGCAGGTCATCACACAGTTATCCACCATGGAACAAGGCAATCCGCATGTCACACCGGCTGCGGTATTTGCCGTAGTAGACAGTCCATTGCCACCACTTCGGATGAATCTAGGCTCGGGCAATTTACCTGAGGTGAAGGCCGCTTATAAAGAGCGCATGGATCTGTGGGAGGAGTGGGCTACTATTTCCAATAGTGTGCAATCGTAAAGGTTGTTCCATAGATAAACAACCTTGGTTTTAAAGAAAATCAGCAATATATGCAAAAAAGCAAACAGCAGCCCGCTTCATACGGCACGTTATCAGAGGCGCTGGCCAGTTCGGGATTTCCTGCGCCCCAGCATCCGCTGATTACCCTGATCAATGCGGTAGACAACCATTATGACGCGGTGCCGCCACCGCATAGGCAGATGTTGAGCTTTTATAAGATCTCCTACCGGATCAATGTCGGTGGCACACTTGCCTATGGCAGAACACGGTTTGATTACCTGGAAGGCGGTTTATTTTTTGCCTCCCCCAGACAAATGATTGGCTCAGATCTCCATACCGAAGAAAACACAGATCTCAGGCAGGCTCCTGAAATGGGCGGCTGTTTAACGGGGCAGATAACCCTATTAATTCATCCGGATTTTCTGATTGGCTACCCGCTGGCTCAGAAAATAAAGCAGTTTAATTTCTTCTCTTACACCGTCAATGAAGCGTTGTTATTATCTGAAAAAGAAAAAGGGATTATCCTTACTTTACTCAGAAACATAGAAGAGGAGCTAAACCGGCCGCTGGATGAGATCAGTCAGGATATTATCATCTCTCAACTTGAACTATTTTTTAGCTATGCGCAAAGATTCTACAAGCGGCAATTTATAACGAGAAAAACGCTCAGCAAATCCATTATTGAAAAAATGGACCAGGTGCTGAGCCAGTATTTTGATTTTGATAAAGCAAACTCCCTGAATAAGGGCCTTCCTTCTGTCCAATATCTAGCCAGCGAGTTAAACTTATCTTCCGGTTATTTAAGTGACCTGGTTAAAAATACCACGGGGCTCAGTGCACAGGGATATATCCATGAGGTACTCCTTGAAAAAGCCAAGGAACAGTTACTGGCTACAGAACATACCATTAGTGAGATTGCCTACTATTTAGGTTTTGAGCATCCGCAATCCTTCAGTAAGTTTTTTAAATCAAAGACCCGGCAGTCGCCAATGGCTTTCAGGAATACTTATCATTAAACCAGCGCTCCGATAAAACCGCTTATTTTAGCGAGATTTTCAGCCCTTTTGCTGACTGAATACTTAATTTTGGTGCTTAAGGCTCTATAAAAGGCCTTAGGCACTTTTTTATGATGCTCATCAAACAGTTTGGACAGGCACCGACAGGAAACAGATTAAAAAAACTGCAGGCCTCTGCCCATTACGATACGAAGACCGGTACTTTTTTAAATATCCATGAAACACCTACCCTGACAGAAGGCTATTCCATGAGTCAGGTGATGTACAATTTTCTATTTAAAAAACATCCCCGGGTAAACCCCAGTCAGCCTATCCCCGTGATAAAAACTGATATAACGTCGCTGGATCTGATACAAAACCTGTTAATCTGGTTTGGGCACTCCTCCTATTACTTCCAATTAAATGGGCAGCGCTTCCTGGTAGACCCGGTTTTTAGTGGAAATGCCTCTCCCATACCAGGTTCCAATAAACCCTTTAAGGGAACAAAAATATACAGCGCCCAGGATATGCCGGTTATCGATTATCTCGTCATCACCCATGACCATTATGATCACCTGGACTACCCGACCATCCTGCAACTGCAATCAAAAGTTAAGAAGGTTATCTGCGGCCTTGGTGTAGGCCAGCATTTTCTATACTGGGGCTACGGCCTGCAACAGCTCATAGAATTAGATTGGCACCAAAAATTAAACTTAGCCAACCTGACCGAACTTTATACGGCCCCGGCCCGCCATTTTTCCGGCAGAGGCTTTAAGCGCAATAATACACTTTGGCTCTCCTTTGTGCTGACTACACCCTCTTTTAAGCTATATCTGGGTGGCGACAGCGGTTATGACAGTCATTTTAAAGAATTGGGCGAGAAGTTCCAGGGATTTGATCTGGCTTTGCTGGATAACGGCCAGTATAATCCCGCCTGGCAGGCCATCCATATGCTGCCTCATGAAACCTTGCAAGCTGCCCATGATCTAAAAACCAAAAGGCTGATGCCCGTACATAACTCCAAATTTAAATTATCAGTGCACCCCTGGGATGAACCTTTACAGACAATCAGCGCTTTAAATGCTGCGGGTAGCCAGCCACTTCCCCTGGTCACTCCCATAATCGGAGAAATTGTATGGCTGGACCGGCCAGACCAACCCTTCCAGCACTGGTGGGAACAGCTGGAATAATGCAGCCCACATTCCGGCCTGCCTTCAAACAGACAGCAGGAACCATTCCAAAAATATCCCTCAGTACTTTCCAGGCAATACAAGACTATACAACATACTTTAAGAAAAAGACATAGACAAAACATGCATAGCAAACCTACTTTTAAATACCGCAGGATATATATGGCCTTCTCCCTTGCAGGTTTTCCGATCAGCATATTGATTCGACTGGTGGCATTGACCCTGTTTTTTTTACCCGGGCAGTCTTCTGCCCAGCTAAAAACGCCCCTTGCATCAACCCATCCACAGGCACCGTTATCCATTTACCCGGTCCCACAACATATACAGTTTAAACAAGACAGCCTCCCCTTTTATGGCATCCGGCTTACCGCTGGTTTAAAGATGACTGGAGAGGATAACATTGTCCCCCTCTTAACCCCTTTTACCGGCAAAACGGGCAAAAGCATCGCTATCCATTTGATTAAAGCATCCAAAGCGGTAGAAATCCCCAAGGAAGGCTATACACTTAAGATTATGGCCAGACAAATCCAGATCCGGTATCAAGATCCAAGAGGTGCTTTTTATGGAGTCCAGACACTTATCCAGATCCTGAACCATGCAAAAAGAACCGGTTTTCTGCCATTATTAGACATAATGGATTATCCGGATATACCCCGCAGGGGCATTGTCGAGGGGTTTTACGGTACGCCATGGACTTTTCAGGACCGGGTGGACCAACTCAGGTTTTATGGGAAATGGAAAATCAACACCTATATCTATGGGCCTAAGGATGACATCTACCATTCGTCTCCTAACTGGCGGCAACCTTATCCGAAAGACCAGGCGGCAAGACTAAAAGAGCTGATTCATATTGCGCGGCAAAATGAGGTAGATTTTTACTGGGCTATCCATCCGGGCAAGGATATTCAGTGGAACCAAGCAGACAGTCTGGCCATTATCCATAAGTTGCAAAGTATGTATGACTTGGGTGTCAGGCATTTTGCTGTTTTTTTTGATGACATTGCCGGTGAGGGGGCTAAAGCACAAAAACAGGCCGGCTTGCTTAATTATATCCAGAACAGTTTTATCAGTCAGCACAGTGATATTGGCCCGCTGATCATGTGCCCCACTGAATACAATAAGCTATGGGCTGACCCAAAACCCAACACCTATCTGGATATCCTGGGCCAGCACCTCGATAAAAGAATCGAGATTATGTGGACAGGCAATTCTGTCATCCATGATATTACAAAAGAAGGGGAGGACTGGGTAAACAATAGGATTGGTCGCAAGGCTTTCGTCTGGTGGAATTTTCCGGTCAACGACTATGTGCGTAACCATCTTTTACTGGGTCCGGTTTATGGTCTGGACAAAGATCTTCCAAAGAACGTCTCTGGATTTGTGGCGAACCCTATGGATAAGGCAGCCGCTTCCAAAGTAGCTATTTTCTCAGTGGCCGACTTTTGCTGGAATACCAAAGCTTACCTGCCGGATGCTTCCTGGCAAAAGGGTATCCAGCAGGTATTGCCAGAAGTCGCTCATTCCTATAAAATCTTTGCACAGAATAATACAGACCCCGGCCCCAGCTATCATCAATACCGCCGCATAGAATCGCCGGCCATACAATCGGTGCTGGACACACTCCTGGCCCGAACGGATCAGTTTACCAAATTTCCAATAAAGCTTACGGACATAGACCTTTCTGCATTAAACGCTGTATGCCAAAGCTTTAGCCCAGCTGTCCAGGATATCTTAATGCACATCAAAGACACTGCCTTGCTTCGTGAGATAAAACCCTGGCTATGGCATTTTGCCAGCCTGGGCAAGGCCGCCACGGCTTTAACCCAACTATTAAGTGCTCCCGATAGCAAAAAGGCCTTCCCCTATTTTCTGCAATTACAAAATGCGCGTAACCAACTTATTGCCATTGACCGGCAGTATAACCGTAACCCTTATCAGCCCGGTATCGTCACCGGTGGTCGCCACATACAACCCTGGATAGAAAAATCCTATTATCATTTTGCTGAAATGTTCAAAAAGCAAGGATGGGCAGTGCCGGATGCGATTGACCAGGCCTCTGGCCAGGTCATTACCTCACTGCCTGATTTTAAGCAGCTGTCCGTACAAAAGGGTGTCGCTGCTGGAAATAAACCTGTGCAAGTACTGAAACTCAGTCCAATTTTGGAAGTATTACGATTTAATCCGGGCGACTACATGGGGATAGCCGTCAAGAGCAATACATCTGTTACAAATCAGGTCATTACAACCCAGCCTTCCCTGGAAAAATCAGGCCTGCAGATAGCCTACAGCAAAGATGGTATATCCTGGCAGGCCGATAGAGACGCCGATACCAAACAGATAAGGCTGATCAATGCGACCGGGCAACCCATTAGCTTTAAATTAGAGCGGTTTGACATTTTGTTGCAGTAAGGATAGGCTGCAGCATAATGCCATATAAAAAGCGGGGGGATTCCTCAAGTTTTTCTAATTTTATCCTTCATAAAAGCGCATGGAAGTAGAAGTAACGGTATTGGCATTTGGCATAGCCCGGGAGATCATGCAGGACGCGCCAAAGACATGGGTGCTTTCTGAGAGCAGCTATGTAGGTACTTTTAGAAAAGCCCTGGAAGCAGCGTTCCCTGCGCTCTGCCTCCTAAAATCCTATATGATTGCTGTCAATCAGCAATATGCGGCAGATGACTTAGTACTCGAGGCCCGGGACGAAATCGCTATTATACCTCCGGTGAGCGGCGGTTAGCCGCAAAGGTAAAAACGCGTGCCGCCTTGATAAAAAAAGAACAACAAAATGATTGATATTCAGATTTTAGATAAGCCATTAATACTTCAGGAGGCCATCCAATCTGTAAGTGCAGCCGGGTGTGGCGCACTGATTACCTTCTCAGGTACGGTCCGCAACCAGACAGCAGGCAAAAAAGTATGTCATCTGGAATATGAATGCTACTACCCCATGGCAATTAAAGAGATGGAAGCCATTGCCGGTAAAGTGATAAAAAGTTATGAAATTCAGGCTATTAGCATGCATCACCGGATGGGCAGATTAATACCGGAAGATATTGCTGTTCATATTGCTGTTGGAGCGGCCCACCGGGCGGCGGCCTTCGCCGCCTGCCAATCTGCCATTGATCAATTAAAACAGCGTGTCCCCATCTGGAAAAAGGAAGTATTTGAGGACGGGGCAGTCTGGGTATCGGCGCACGCTTAAATAACACAATTACCAAACATGAAAATAAGAATTCTCGATAACAGTATACGCATCCGGCTCACAAAATCTGAGGTGATATGCCTATATGAACAAGGCAGTATCTCATCCTCCACAGCCTTTGCGTCCGGCACTCTTCTATATCGCGTAGACCGATATGAAGGCCGCAGCCTGAAGGTTGATTTCAGAGACGCGCAGTTGACTATTCAGGTGCCGGCAGCAATGACGCTGGCATTATATAATACCGATCAGGTGGGATTTGAAGATAAAACAGGAACGGTAAGTATTCTTATTGAAAAGGATTTTGTCTGTCTGGATAATAAAACGGAGGACCAGAGCGACCATTATCCCAATCCTAATAAAACCTGTTAAGCCGTTTCTATGATTTCATATGGAAGACCTTGTGGCAGAATTGTCGTATATTTGGAGTAGCATTCCAGATAAACCCTTAAGCGCTGAAATATGAGTCATCCATCCTGCTTATCCCAAAAAGCATTTTCCTGCATTAGTTGCCTGATCCTGCTCTCTCTTATAATGTGCCCAACATTAAGGGCTCAATCTTCTGACGAACAGAACGGGCAACAAAGTTCACTACAGTTCAACTGTCCCATTATAAGTGCGCTGGATCACTGGGTAGCCTTTCCCATGCAAAAAGATAGCGCTTATCCTTTTGGGTATATTTATCTGGACATCCAGGCAGGTGTGACCCTTGAATATGCCGGAAGCTTTAAAATTACAAAAAGCGGAGACTTTGCACTTGTGCCCGGATCCCTGCCTAAGGACGCCGGCGTAAAAATCCGGATGGAACCAGGCCCCAGGTTACTGGCATTTATACCGGGCGGTCAGTTCGGGGCACTGAAGATTCAAAAAGTCCCATCCTGGCGAAAAAATTACGACTACGACAGTTCCAAACCAGAGGTGCTGTACCAGTTGGGTTTTACCTATAACGCCTGGCAACAGTACAACAAAGCCCTTAATTATTTACAGAGAGCGCAACAGTTAAATCCAGACATTCAAGGGCTGAATACAGAGCTGGCATTTGCCTATAATGCGCTGTATCTGTTTGACAGCGCCGAACTGATTCTTAGTAAGGAAATGAAGTTGCACCCAAAAGACGATTATACCACCAAGGAATATATTTATACGGCCAGCCACAACAAACATATTAAGCAGGCTATAGACGCCTTTGAAAACATGTTAAAAATAAAACCCGGTTATAGCTACGCTGCGGAGAGTACTATTAATATTATGGGATTTTATTATCTCCAGAAGGATAAAGCAAATTTTGAAAACTGGTATAACCGGTTTCAGGGGATGCCGAGTAAAAGTAAGGAGGAGCTGAATATGGCCTCCGCCATGCGGGACGCACTCGATAAATAGTCAGGGCTTATTTGACTTTTTTAATCAGAACCAACCGGCCGGTTTGTATCAAAGACCGGGCAATCAATCAATCCATAAAGGGAAGGACTTATATTTTACTAAGCGCCTTCCCTTTATGGGCTGCAATATGATCCGTTTTATCGCTTTTGATTTCATATTGCGGATCCTCAGCACTGCAGTGATGGGTATACCCCTTATAATCAAAGTCTTTTGTATGCACTTTAATAATACGTCCGGTCACATATCCGGCTTCCGAATTCCACTTGACATGGTCTCCCACCTTAAACTTTGCTGCCATAATCCTGCATTTAAAAATCAACCGGCCATTATTTTTGCGGCGGTGCCAGATACACCACCGCTTCAGAAGTATAAAACTGGAAAGTAAAGGATTCCTGAAGGTACAGTTTTACCGTTGTTTCGGTATGGCTCAGATAGCCAATGGACATATCCTGGCCCAAACTTAGCTTAAAATCTCCTCCCCTGGTGGATAACACATAGCCGCCTTTTAAAGAAGGCGCCCAGATAATATCTCCATCCACCAGATCCCGGATATGATGCAATACCGGATACCCTTCATCACTGCCGCCACTGATGGCCACATATGCATCTGCTCCTAATACCAGCATATAAGGGCCATTTACGCCTGCCAGCCTGAGTTCACTTAAGGCATGCGCCACCGCGTCGGAATAGTTTTTAACGCTGTTAGGAAGGCTGACCACTTTATTGCTGCTTCCTTTTTGAATACCCTGGATACCCGCCGCGCTATATCCTTCAAAAATAGCCCGGTCTTCTGCATAGGCTATTTTCTGGGCGGCGTCCTTTAAAGGTTGCCAGTCAGAATCCTCGGCTCCCCTTTCCACATCATCGATGGCGGCCCTGCTTAGTTCAAAAGGTACCCGCAGTTCTACCAGCGGGTTTACCTCACGTATAGCGGCCTGCACTGCTTTATCAGCAGAGGCAATGGATTTAATATGACCGGTGCCTACCGCAGACAAATCAAATCCGGCAGGTCCTGTTACGTCCACTACTTTTCTTCCAGCCAGATAACGCTTTAACGTCCTGGTTGCTTCCTCATTAATCTGCGCCCAGGCTGCCTCAGAGATAGGGGCTAATTTTTGATATAAATTATTCATGTTATATTTTTTATGATTTCAGAGAACCGATACCCAGTGATTGCAATTCTACGACCAGTTCTGTTTTTTTATTATTTAGTACTTCGGATGCATCAACATTCGTATCCCCTAAGGGAGCCGCGCCTGAAAGGGTAAAATCACCCGAAGACATACTGTCCAGCATCTCCAGTGTTGGCACATAAAACAAGGATCCTGTTTTGGCAGTGCTAAAATCCAATAACCGGTCATAATTCCCCGGCGGATCTCCTACAAACATATTGATCAGCATCTTATTGACCGTATCAAAAGTGCTGGCATAGGCAATAAAATAAGTGCCCATCTCATTAGTGGACATATTACCAAAAGGCATGTTATCCCTGATTATTTTCAGATCATCCCCCACATTAGCGAGCGCGGAGTGAGAATTACTGGGCTTCAGTTCATCAGACATCTCCACATCCGAATCCCTGTACCTTCCAAAGACTTTCTCCTGCTCTTCCAGGGGCAAAGCTTTAAAAGCCTGCAGATCATGTATATATTTTTGAACAAATAAATAACTACCTCCTTTATACGCCGGCTCCTGATCTCCTATCAGACCAAAATAGGCTCTTTGGTCTCCCTGAGGATTCTCTGTACCATCTACAAAACCCAAAATGGAGCGTCCATCCCAATATCTGAACCCATGGACTTCTTCCACCGGGTCAGCAACAGCCGATAATATTTTGGAAATTTCAAGAGCCATGTCATAGCAGATACTGCTGTTGAGGGCGCGCAGATGAAAATGCAGGTCGCCCCTGGTAGCTACGGCCGTGTATTTAGCCCCGGCAATTTCTTTAAAATCATTTAATTCCCTGGGAGCCGGATGGGGCAATCCTACAATCTGCCAGGCCATCGGGCCAATCCCCATCACGCAGCTGGCTCCGTTATCCGGGAACCGGATAGCCGCGGAATGATTCAGGTTAATCACTAAAGCACATACCTTTTCAAAGGCGTCTTTTAACTGCTGAGCAGGCAACTGCTTAAAATTCCAGACCGAAAAAATAGTATTGGTTCCGTGATAATCTAATACGTTTTGAGGATGTACGTTGCTAGCCATTGTCTGATTAATCTTTAATTCAATTACTGGAATGTAATTACCGTAAATTTAAGACATTATTGCCAAACAACAGGTAGGACGATGGGTATATATCCATCTTTAACAGTTTACTGCTCTGTCTTTTCTTTTAAAGGACTGATCCCATTTCGTAAGGTATAAATGGTAGCCTGAGGATAATACTTTTTTATTAATAGAGCCCCCTCCCTGCTTCTTTTGCCCGTTTCGCAATAACATACGATGGGTCTGGATATGCCGATTGTATCCATTAATGCAGGTAAATGATCTGCAAAGGTATTTAAAGGCAATAACGCTCCACCAATATTAAATGCAAGATGTTCCTTAAATGATCTTACATCTACCAACTGATAATCCCCGTTTTTTAATTCCTCATAACCGATGGATTCTATATACAGATGTTGACTTAAATCTTTAATTTGGATATCCGGATTTCTTGTCAGCTTAATCTGGTAAATACTGCCGTCCTTTAAATTAATCATACAGAGTTTACCTGTTAACAGCGCAGCCTTGTCCGTAAAATACTTAATCACTTCACTGGCCTGCAGGCATCCGACTATACCGGCCAGCGGTGGCAGCACGCCGCCTTCACTGCAATCAGGCACTGCTGCTTTATTTGCATCCGGAAATATATCCCGGTAATTTGCAGCATAAGTGCCGTCCTGCAAAGGCACATTTAAAACGGCTACCTGCCCTTCATAACGGTATATAGCTCCATAAATAAGCGGTTTATGGGCCAGCACACAGGCGTCACTTAGTAAATACTTGGTCTCAAAATTATCCGAGCCGTCAACGACCAGGTCAAAATCTTCCAGTAACCGCAAAATATTCCCTGCATGCACCCGCTCATTAATAGCGATGACAGCAATGTCGGGGTTCTGCGCCTGCAGCCTTTCGGCGGCAACCAGCGCCTTTGGCTTTCCGATATCTGCCGGCGTAAATAATATCTGGCGATGCAGATTTGACAAGCTCACCGTATCATCATCTGCAATGGCCAGCTGACCAATACCGGCAGCTGCCAGGTACTGCCCCACCGGGCAACCCAGACCGCCGGCACCCACAATAAGCACCCTAGCCCGATGAAGTGACTGCTGGCCTTTCATACCAAATCCGGGAAGTGCCATCTGACAATGATATCTGCCTGGTGTATCTGCCATTTTAAATAGTTGAATTTAGTGGTCCACCGTTATTTTGAATAAATCCCTGGACTCTTTCAGACTCCTCCGGTGTGTTTACATTCAGCAAAGCTTCCTTATCAATCAGGTCTAATAAAGGAACATTATGCTCAATCAACGCTTTTCTAGGGCAGGTATTATCCTGTGCGAGCCTTGCAAGCAAAACGGCGTAACTGCCGGGTTCCCAGATTGTCATCAGTGGCTCTGGCAACCCATCACTGGAACTCTTAAAGGCCGTGGCTATGACCGAGGGGTTTCTATGATCAACCAGATACTGCAAGGTATCCCTGGTCAGCAAAGGCAGATCGCATGCGACTACTAACCAGGCATGCTTTTGTTCTTTTTTAAATTCCCGGCGAAAAGCAGACAGGATGCCACTGACAGGCCCCATGTTTAAAAAGCTGTCCGGCAAAGCCTGATATCCGTACTCCGGATGAATACCTTCTACCTGGTCCGCTCTGCAGGAAATAAAGACCTGATCACAAAATGCGCTCAACAAATCTGCCGCATAATATTGCTGTTCTTTGCCATGATAGTCCAGCTTTTCTTTGGCAGTTCCCATCCGCACACTTTTGCCTCCGGTCAGCACAAGTCCATTTAAAGCAGGAATAACTGCTTTTCCCGGCTGCTGTGTCCGGTCCGGTCCGCTTTCATTACGCTTCTCTGATAAAGTCACTTTTACCTCCTGTCTTTTCCATGAGTTTAATTTCTTGAATAATGATATCGTGGCTTAAGGCCTTGCACATATCATAAATAGTAAGCGCCGCGATCGAAGCACCTGTAAGCGCCTCCATCTCCACACCTGTTTTAGCTTCTATACTTGCCGTACAGGTAATAATTAACTGCCGGGACGGGATCGTCTGAATATCTATCTGACAGTTATCCATACCCAGTGAGTGACAGAGCGGTATTAATTCCCCTGTTTTTTTAGCGCCCATAATCCCGGCAATAATGGCGGTTTGTATAACGGCGCCTTTTCCTGTTTTAAAATCCTCCTTTTCCAGCAAGTCATAGACCGTCTCAGGCATTACCATTACGGCTCTTGCGACAGCCCGCCTTTTAGTCAGGCTTTTAGCACCGACATCTACCATGACAGGCTGCCGGTTTTGATTAATATGAGAGAGTTCAGCCATAATCATTATTTAATTTGCGCTTATGTGATCCGGATCCCGGGGTTTCACGCATTCTAAAAACGCCATACTTTAAAGCATTCACCTTTTTTAAAGCGTCCATCCGCTCTGTCACCTGGTAGTTCCATAAAGGCATCCGCATACATTAAATTAGAGAAATCTCCGGATCCGTTAGTAGTCAGTGGGGTAGCCTCTACCACACCGGTGTTATTTACTTTTAATTTAACCTGTGCAAAATACTGCAAAGCAGGTTTAAAAAGAATATCGCTATTAAGGACGGCATATTCATAGCCCGGCTCCGAAAGTCCGAGACTTGCCTGCAGCCAGGGCAAAAAATAACGGTTCAGGCACATAAACACCGAAACCGGATTACCGGGCAAGGCAAAAATAAGTTTTGAGACCGGATGGCGGAGTTCAGATGCTTGTTGCCTAGCATCCTTAAAACTTCCAAACCAAAACGGCTTACCGGGCCTTTGCCTCACCTTATGAAACTGCTTTTGCACGCCAAGCTCAGATAATACCTGGGGGATAAAATCAAATTTACCCATGGATACACCGCCCGTTATGATTAAAACATCATATTGTTGCAGACACTCAGTAAGTGCTGTCCTGACCTGTTCCAGTTCATCATTTAAGTGCATTAGCTGCGGATGAATTTTATATTTTGCCAGGCAGGATTTTACCACGATACCATTGGAACGACGAAGTTGATAAGCCGTCGGCACCTCCGTCAGGGGAACCATTTCATCTCCGGTAGAAATAACGACTATCCTGGGTAACTTTTTGACGCGCAGCCTGGCCTGACCGGTCGATGCTGCAAGGCCGATAAGCGCCGGCGTCAGCACCCGGTTTTTCTCTGCCAGTATTTCCCCTTGCTGCTTATCCTTTCCCCGGTAATGAATATTCATTCCTGGCTTCACTTCCAGGTCCGGCAACAGTCTCGCCGATCCGTCTTCTATGACACAGTCCTCGTAGCGAATAACTGCATCAAAAATAGGATCAACGGCCGCCCCCGTCATTATTTCTATACAGTGGTTTTCCGAGAAAACTTTCAGTGGTGCTACTCCGGCGGCCTGTATGCCACAGACAGCGTAAAGAGAATTGTTATTTTTCACTGACGCAGTCTGAATGGCAATGCCGTCCACTGTCGCGCGGTTAAAAGGCGGCAAATCTCTATCTGCCACGAGATCTTCTGCCAGGACGCGACCTACAGCATCCTCCAGACAGATGACCTCTTCGCCGTAGCTCATTAAATGTGCACTGATTATTTTTTCTGCTTCACTGACCGTTACCATTTCCATGGATTACCCTCCTATCGTTGCCATTGACTGGTGTTCTGATTGATAATTTAAGGATCCTGCAGCCGCCTCCCATCCGTCCAGCGGCTTTTTTAGAATCGCGGCATGCAGCTGCGCTTCCAGCAACGCATCCGTTGCTCCGGCCCGCATCAGCTCTTTTAAATTTAAGGACCCGGCCTCATATAAGCAGGTACTGAGTAACCCACTAGGCGTTACCCGAAGCCTGTTGCAGCTGCCACAAAAAGACCGGGTATAGGCTGCTATAATCCCAATATCTCCTTTATGTCCCTGAATCTTATAATTAAGCGCTGTACTATGTTGCGGATCCCGCTTCTTTTGAAGCGCAGGAAAATATGCTTTAATATGTTCCAGTATACGAGAGAAATTCCAGTTAAGGGAAACATCATGTGTCCCTCCGTTAAAAGGCATTTCTTCAATAAAGCGGACACTGACAGGCAAATGCTCACTCAGTTCCACCAAAGGAATAATATCCTGGGTATTCTTACCCTCCATTACCACTGTATTGATTTTTACCTGAATATCCTGGGACATGAATGCATCCAGCGAATTCAATACGTCATTTAAAGCGTCTCTTCTTGTAATCATTTGAAAACGCTGCCTATCCAGCGTATCCAGACTCAGGTTAACGGAGCGAATCCCCATCTTCTTTAAATCAGCTGCATAAGGAGCCGTTAACAGGCCGTTGGTCGTCAAAGTGATCTCACTTAGGCCTGACAACCGGGAAAGGTCCCATAAAAAAGGCAGCAAATCCTTGCGCACAAAAGGCTCTCCTCCTGTAATGCGAATCTTATCAATCCCCATTTTGACCAGTAAAGCGCAAAGGCGTAACATTTCCTGAGTGCTCATTAATTCGGGTTTAGCCAACCAGTCAAGGCCTTGTGCAGGCATACAATAGGTACACCTCAGATTGCACTTGTCGGTAACGGCAAGTCTGAGGTAATTTATTTTACGACCGTGACTGTCTAAAATCATAACTCAAGGATTGGTTTCCCCTGTTCAAAACAGGCATTAATTCTGGACGAAAGTTAACGCTTTTAGCCGATTTAAAAAGGTTAAACTCCATAACTCGCCTCAACTTTCGTTTTTAAAACACCCTCACAATCAACCCATCATGACCATTAACTAGCAAATGAAAGTTAGCTTGAAAAAAATCTTTTCGGCAGTGTCTGCTCCAGGGTGGTAATATTTTATTTATACGTAATTTACACCCGGCGCGCATGCGATGCTGAAAACAAGATTGCATTACCTTTAAATTTAAAAGTTTAATTATGCCTAGTCAAATATCCGGGTTATCTAAGCAAACTCTTCCAGTTTATCAAATCAAAACGGGTTACGCAAATATGCAAGTCACGGCCATCCACCAATATCTGTCCCAGCAAAGCTATTGGGCGGGCGGTATACCTCTGGAAACAGTGGATACGGCATTGAAAAACTCATTTTGTATCGGTGCTTTTACTGAGAATAAACAGGTGGGTTTTGCAAGGCTTATTACTGATTACAGCACTTTTGCCTATCTGGCTGATGTCTATATATTGGAAAACCACCGCAAACAAGGATTATCCAAGGCTATGATGACGCATCTTATGGAACTTCCCTGGGTGGGCAGCTTAAGAAGACTTATGCTTGCCACCAAAGATGCTCACGAACTATACAGGCAGTTTGGTTTTGGCAGTCCCTTAAAACCTGAATTGCTCATGGAAATCACAAGACCCGGCATTTACCTGAAAAAGAAACAGTAACTAAAGATAAGTGAGCTGAACATTCACCGCTGCAGTCAACCCTCATCTGCAAGCATGTCCGCCAACTTTCCCAAAGGCGGAGATGCTTGCAATTAATTCCAACCTTTACCCATGTATTAAGGTCTGCCATTGTTCCGGGGCCTGCCATCCGGTGGCGGCCCTTTCAAATAAAGCACTGCCCCTGTGTCCAAAGCCCCCTGCTGGATATCAATTTAAAACCATGGCGATTGCTCTTTAAACCGGGAGAAGTTTTACAGTGCACCCCTGCATTGCCCGGATGCAGTCTGCAGCTGTCCGGTCCATGCTTTCAGACTGAAAATAACGGATATCTTTTTTACGATTTTCCATCACCATTAGCAGCTCAGACCGGATGATTCCAGGGTGCAACAATTTTTATCTTACTTACCTAAGTAAATCGTTTACAAAAATGACTAATTAGTCAAATATATGTTATATATACCCCTAAAAATGAACAATCAAGGCGTCTAGATGAAAAATACAATTTGTTTTTAATATTTTCACCCCTGAAAACACAACACCTATCGTAATTTATTTTTGAAAAAGGCCGGCATTCTCATCAGCTGCCCGGCTCAGAAATCTTACTACAAAAGTAAGTTGTTATCCTATGAGAACATTAACTAAAGAAAAAAAGGACGCTTTAAAAGCCTTCTATATGCCAAAATCAGTGATTGGCGATTTTTTAATTCGTTTCATACCTCTGGCAATTGGCTGGTCTGTAGGACTTATATTTTTACCTTATTTAATGTCTTTTGCCTTTGCTTTATTACTTGTCCTGCTGTGCATAGGCGTACGTTACCTTATAAGAAGCGTTAAACTCAAAAAAGCAATGTATGTTTACCAGAACGGCGTAGAAGGTGAATTGATCTATCAGGGAGTCTCTGATAATTGGAATGTTACGCTAAACGGCTGGCCCCAGCAGGTAATCTCCAGTTTTTTTAATGGTTCATTAATACAAACGAAAACTTTTAACCCGGCCATACTCAAGATATATTCGCATAAAAAACAAGTTGCCTACGCGCATGTAAAATACCAGGGATTAGTAGTTCCTTCCGGATTGTTCTCTGCGCAATATGAACCCTCGTCCAGAAAAGTTAAGCTTTTATTTAATCTGATCTTTTGGGTCGTAGTAGCAATATATGGCTCCATCTCGATCTACAATTTTGTGAGTATCAATAAAGGTTACCTTGCCCAGACAGATGCGGTAATGTACCGGATCAACAATACACCTGTATTTGCCACTGCCGCCAATAATGGAAGCTTGTTTGATCGTAAATTTGTTACCGTTTCCTGCCTTAATTTAAATACCGGCAAAAAAATCTGGCAGCAGGACTTAAAAGCTAAAAATGAAAATGACAGTTATTACGGTGAAGCACACCTGCTTGGCATGTCAGATAAATATCTGTTTTTCTATCACAACGGTTTATTTGTCCTGGACAAGAATCAAGGAGACATTATTGCCAAAGACCAGGATTTCCCTGAGTTAGCTGGTAAATTCCCCAAAAAGATGCTGATGGATTATTACCAGGCACAGCTACCCTACATTTATAATGATTCTATGCATGCACTGATCATCAGCGCAACAGATGGTTTAATGTATACCATTGATGGAAATACACTCAAAACAGGCCGGATTGACATGGAGGATCAGGACCACTTTTTTGATCAAAAACCCGCATTGCCAACACTTTATAATAAACAGATCGCATCCATGTATGACGACGGCAATCATGCCATTTCCTTAATGGACAACAAGGATGCTCAACTGGTACGAACAGCGGATTTAGATTCCAGACCAGATGACTATTCCATCCGAAGGCAGGTTTATCTGGATGAAACAAAAAACAGGGGCACCCAGTGGCAAAAAAGCGATAGTAGCATCTATATTTTTGGTGGCCTATTGGTTGATTACCAAAAATCAATCAAATGGCCCGTTACGGCTAATGACAGCATAGGCTATCTGGACCTGTTCATCCGTTTCAATCATGACAACCCGCCTCTTATCACTAAAGAAGGCAACCTGATTATTATGCATAAAACCTCTACGGCCCGTCATGCGCACATCTTGCTAACCGCCATGTCCATTCTTGGCAGCCATCAATGGCAGGTGGATACTGGCATTGAAGACAGACTGCCTTTTTATCTGCATGACAGCAGCTCCAACAAATTATATCTGCTGAGTAATGAAAAAGGAGATGAAAACCGGCTGCTCCGCACCATTACCAGCATTGATCTGCAGACAGGACAAAACAAAAAGTATGACATCAAATTTTAAACGGAAAAGGTCCGGAGTAACGACCTTTTGTCCGGTTAATTAGCGGATATGATAAAGGCTGTTTTACTTAATATATGCCGGGATTAAATGGGATCATTTTTTCCGTTTTAATATCCGCTATAACCTTGCCGTCTCTATTATAATATTGCCAAACGCCATCCTTTTCAGCCAGGACCGGAAAACTGATTTTATATTTCAGCTGATAAACAGGGTTTTCCTGTAAAGATATATTATCGAACTGCGTTGGCAGTATTACCTGGCCCTTTTCATTTAACAGACCGAACTTTTTATCTTTTTCCACTACATAATCAGGTCCGTTTTGCTGTAGGATAACTTTGTTATAAAGGGGCGCAATTATGATGTCCCCGTTTTTGGCGGCAAGGCCCATTTTTGGAGCCTCATCCCACTGATTGCCATTAAATAAAACTAAATAGTCCTCATTGAAATATTCATCCAGGCTACTGTTCCATTGTAGATCATACTTTGCAGGGACCACCACCTTCCCTGTGGAATCAATAAAGCCGTAATGTTTATAGCCATTTAAAAAATCCCTGGTGTTCTGGTCAAAATCCGGGTTATCCTGTCCCACCTTGTCACTCAGGATCAGCGCATAACCATTTTGAAAACTTGTTAAGCCATCATAATTAAAAGGAATCACCACTTTTCCACTGGTATCAATGACGCCAGCCCTACCCTTCTTATAGGCCACGGCCAAGCCCTCTGCAAAATAGCCTATTTGTTCCGGCCAACCCCCACTGGCGTAATCTCCCACAATAACTTTATTTTCCAGCGGCCTCCATAACTTGGCAAATCCGTTATCCTTTATAATAGCCAGCCTGTCATTATAAATGGCTATTGTGCTGTCCGGAGCCTTTCTCATCAGGCTATTTTTACGATCATAAAAACTAAAGGTATTATAATAGGCACTGTCCTGTTGAGTCAGTAAATAAAAACCCTTTTGCAATGTCCGGATTTCAAAATACCGGCTGGGAACCAATACTTTTCCACCGGAAGTTATTAAGCCGTATTTATTATCGTCATTTACTTCCAGTACGTGATCTTCCCCGGTAAAAGAAAGGTTACTATACTTTAAAGGAATAACCAGTTGCTTTTTCTGAGCGCTATACAACCCCAGTTTACTTTCCTTTCCTACAATAAAGAGTGCCTGATCCATAGAATCCTGAGCGTAGATTTTATTAAAGACAGCGGGAACAATCATCTTCCCCGAATGGATATCCATCAACCCTTGCGTGTCATTGACGGCTACTTTAACGCTATTGCGTTGTTGTATATTGAATAAAAACCCATCTATCTGGCTGAATTTAGGCTCAATAAGGACCTTGGTCGCGGGATTATACAACCCGTATAAATCCTTTTGACTCAGTTCAAAATAGGGAACAGAATCATTATATGTATACGAAAGATCAATTTTATCATAATCAGAATCCAAAACCCTTTTACCCGTTTTATCTAAAAGGACCTCGCTGTAGCCCTCTCCCTTTTTTTTCTCGCATATAAAATATTCTCCTAATTCCAGGCTAATGCCACTGGTGTATACCGGAGCAATCAATATCTTTCCAGTGGTATCCGCTACTCCCCATTTGCCATTTTTATTGATCTGAACATAAGGGGCGGGTAAATAATAGGTTCCCGGCCTGGCAGCATCGTAACGGATAAAATCATACTCATAAGGCAAAATCTGCCTGCCTTTGGGATTGAGCAGTCCGTATTTATCTCCTTTCCTTACACTAACAAAACCTTGAGCCAGTTGCGTGCTATCTGTCTGTGTGGCCCTTTCAGGAGGACAGACCTTTTCAGATCCGGTTTTTAAATTAATAATCAGTTGCTGACCATTTTTATAAAGGCAAGTCACCCAATTATCACTGCGCATATTCCAATGTTCGTGGTCATACTCAAAAGGAAGCAGGACTTTATTGTTAAAATCTATAACGCCCCACTTACCATTTTTTTCAGCAAAGCAATAATCACCTCCAACTTCACAACCGTAACAAAAATCCATATCTTCATAAATGGCTGGAACAGTTAATGCTTTGCGCTTTCTGTCATAAACACCCCATCTGCCGTTTTGAAGCACGTTATAAAAATTGTCATCCATCCGCCATACTTTCTCAAATTGAAAAGGAAGTAACAGGCCTTCTTTACTATATAAGGACTCCTTGCCTGCTCTTTTTAAGACCCAATACTTCCGCATTCTTGTATCGATTGAGTCATATTCGGGCTTTAAAATCCAATCTCCTTCAGCAGTCAGCATCCCATAGTGCTGTCCCTTCCTGACGAGCACAATATCCTTCGGCAACAAATCTGTGTCATTTTGTGCCGGCAGCTCAGACGCATCCAAATGACTTCTATCAGAAAATGCCCCTTCTATTATTTCATCGAAGGCCCTCTTTCCCATTGTATCAATGTAGAAGCTTTGAATTTTCTCTATGCCTGGTTCCGGTGGTGCTTCAACCGCTGAATTAAGGGAGGATGTTTCTACCTTGTCATTTATTTTTTTCTGAAAAAGCGTGTCTTTTTTTGTGATCCTGGCAAACCCGAATTGAAATGCCGAACCTCCGTCACAATTTCCGTGGATTCTATGCAGCTTTTTAGCGTTTGTGATCCCATTATTATTCGTTGCAGGCAAAAAATAATCAGCTGTCCACTTTTTTGATGCTATGTTTTGCGCAATAATACCGGCACTCTGCTGCCCATTGGTAAATTCTATCTGCATCACACAACCGGGGACTCCTTTTAAAAAGGCCATTTCCGGCCAGTAAGCATTAGGCAGTTTTTTAGTATACCAGATATTAATCTGACTAAACTGTTCTTCTTTGGTTTTAATGAACGCCTTATAACAGCGGTACCCAAGGATATTTTTTGATTCCTTGGTAAACAGGATTTTATTATCCTCTTTATCCTCCTGGACTCTTAATGGAGTATAATGAAATTCATGTTCATTATGCTGCACAAATGCAGAATCATTGGTTTTATTGACCAAATAAATCGTTTTGTCCCGCTGTTTGGTCATTAAACGAATATCGGAGGAGGTCACATCCAGTATTACAATAAGATCTTTAGCCTCCTTTTGCAATGCAGCAGCGGATTCTAATGACTCGTCTGCCGGATGCTTCCCAATTAATGTATCTTTCAAGGAAACCGCGACAAGCGGTTTATAAGTGATCTCCCATCCCTTTGTCTTTGTTTTGATCCCTTGTGCCGATACCCCTAAAACACCAGCCAACAGGCCAAAGATCATAAGTAGCCTTTTGATCATGATGAATCGAGAAATATACCTGTTATCAATAAACATCATCTACAATTTGCAAGATTTATATATTCCTTTTTAATAATACACATTTAAAAATAATCATTGTTTTGCTCCGTATGCCCAATAATTTATTTTTTGTCATAGAATTAAATCATTGGCCATTGGCCAATTCCATTTTTATAAACCGCTATCAGTTAGTAGCTGCTCACTTCCGCTAATTAATTGACAAAGATACCCATTGCCATTCCTGTTGGCGTCATTCAGCCAGCATTTGCCTCAACTAAGTAATCAACTACGCGTCTCTTTCTTTGATTATTAAGACTGCACATTTAAACCGACACATTAGATCCTTTATCTTTACAAGCAGATGCTCAAAAAATCGTTAGCAAATAAACTGTCCGCCTGAATGAAAATAAATAAAAGAGAAAATCCAGCTATAACAGCCAAGGGGGTTTTCGTCACTGAGGATACGCTATTTTTTCTAACTTCATTTCTGTTACTGCGCGGTTATCACGACCATGAAAAGCGGCATCTGTTTTGGATTGCAAGAAGCCTTTAACCGGCGAGTATATTAATCTAGAATTAATATTTTTTTTTGCCAATACATATTCATACTTCTTCGGCGCTCTTTCCTTGTAATAACCATAAAAATCAAAATATGGATCTTCTCCGGAATAATTTTCTGAACTTTTCTTATGAATTTCTTTTAGAAGAAATTGAAAAGAAGAAAAGTTGATTTCACATCCTTGTATCCTGATCCAATAATAGGGATTATCTCCCTTATATTTAACCTGGTAATTGGAAAACATTGTATCAGAAATTGCATAATAAACAGCCTGATTCAAACTATCATCTAATGCTGTAATGAATGACTTTTTTCTAAATAGTTCTTTAATCTGTTTCGAAACATATAGGCCATATATTGCATGTTTAAAACAATAGAACAGGGTACACATTTTACTATTAAGATTATCCTCTCCTTTTCCGTATTTTTTCGGGATATTGACATAATCTATTCCAGACGGATCGAAGTCGTCTGAAAAAAGAATTAACTTCCTGTCCTGACCATTTAGACTAATAATTGTATCTAACGTTAAACTAATGGACTTTGTTCCACGAACCGAATCTTCTGATCCGTTCTCCTCAGAATGTATGAAGGTATATTTACATTCATAATACAGTTTAGTTCCTATTGGCATTTTTTCCCATTGGGCTTTGCCAGTCAGAAAACTACCTATCCCCAATAATAAACATAATAAACGCATTTTTTTTTGACTTTTTGGATGTGTAATAGGCCCTTTATATGCTCCTATTATTATATTATCTAATTGAATCTTTTTATTAATGCCATACATAACCCACTATTGACTGCGTACTTGATGTAATTCATGATACTACCCCAGTATGCTATAACTATTTTTACAAAGCGTTTAAAGAGGAATATATCTGTATCGCCAAACCCATCGATATCGCACTTGAAGGGCAAATATGTCTATGTCTCTTCCATATCTGTGATTTTCCAAAAATAATGAAACTCTAGAGATAAATGAATTTGATATATGAATGGCCCCCTTTTAATCCCACCATGCTTAGTTGAATCATTTGTAGTAATTTCCTATGGTGAACTAATATTTGGGGCCATTGAAAATATATCCTTACTATCTCTGCCACAAATCTAATATATTTTTAATACACGTACATTATTCAACTAAGAGCCAATGTATTCTCTCCTTTCAATTACAGCTTTTCAAGGGAAAAACGAGTCTAGAAGACCAAGATTTTATTAATTATTGCATTTATTACCAAAATCTATTAATTTTAATCCTATAAAAATGACATTATGAGAAGATTGTTTCAGTTCCTTGGTGCATTTATATTGATTATATTCTTTATGAATGCCTGCAGTAAGGATTCAAATAAAGCAGGAGCACCTACGCTGACTTTGACACCAAGTATGTTTTTGGATTTTGGTAATAAGGACTGGAATAAAGTGAAGCCCACATTTAGCAATAAGAAAGGATATCTGTATACTGAATTTTCAAAAGAGGAAAATATGGGCATAAAATCAGTTATGTCAGAGCCGGTGATAATACCAGGTTATGAGGACATGCATTATGTTATAACTTTAAATATTGCACGCTCTTCTAACAAGGTGGTCATTGTTTCCTTGGGGAATGAAAATGGCTCGTTCCCATTAACTCAAAGCAGAGCTTATTCCTTGCTAAAAGAATTTTATGAGGATTTTTTTACCAAAATCACAGATACCTTGGCAACTGGTGGCAATTATAAACAGGGGGATGCTCCTGAAAAACACATTTCCATAAACGAGGCGCTTGACATGATTGAAAACAAGACTCCCGTGGATGCACTGTATATGGATGTTAATAGTAGTATGGGAGCATTTTCTGCCGGATTTAGCAAAAATGAAGCAGGGAATTTTCTTTTTGGATACAATTACTTTCATGGATATTAAATCACATTAATAAAGGAATTTCCCTTTCCCTTTACAAAACCATTTTAGAGCATAAAAAACCGGTCAGCCTTTTAAAACCCTCTATAAATAACTGGGTCGGAAGCATTCTTACGTAGTTACAGCTTTTCTATTTCATCATCAAAATTAACCGCTTTAGTTTTTAACCAGTTAATGCCTTACCTGTTCTTAATCCTGTTTTAGATATGCTCTGCGCTGCCGCCTCGCTTGTGTAGTGATATAAATACTCACCTCTCCCTTTAGCTGCAACTAATTCCCTTACACAAAAAAATTCTTTCTAATTCTTTGCCGTTAAGCCAAATTCTTTTAAAATTGGTTGAATCGCAGATTGCTCTGTTATCTCAATTTTTTTAAGAATATTCACAACTTTATCAATATCATCTTTTTTAACAGCTTGATCAAATTCGTCCATTAAACCACTTATGTAAAGTCGCTCATTTACGGTCATGCCTTTATATTTATTATCCATTTTTTAAATTAAGGTTAAGTACTGAGAAATTAGTAATTCTAACATCTTGAGGGTCGATAATATATTCAGGAAGACCTCCTATATTTCCATCTAATGGTAAAGCCTTTCTAAATTTAATAATGTCGTTAAAATTGACTTTCCCTTCAAGCATAAACTCAGCCGTATTAGTTGCACCACTTGCTCCACCAGGTGGAAGCCCTGCTAGATTCCTAAAAATTATTTACTGAGTTAGGATGAGTTGTGGTCCAAGAGAAACCTTCTGCCCGTGCATCTCACCCAAAAACACGGTAATCAGTCATTTCTCCCGTCTTAGCGGCACTTTCAAAAAGTCCTACAGATCTTCCCAGTGCGCCAATAAATTTACCAGCATTAAGCGCACCATCTGCCATAAAATCCAATGGGCTCATTGTCGTCTCAATCGCATGCGGACCAAAGGTGGAGGTTAAAATTGCTCCAGGAATCCTATCGGTCGTGTATGGTGCATGAAAGCTATTCTCCCTAACGAATGCCTGTTCTACGCTGACCGGCATTATTGCTCACATGTAAATATTCCTTTAAAAGAAACAAAGCATGTGAATGTTCTATAATCCCATGTTTACAATATTAATCATTTTTAACACGCGCCTTTTCGAATGTAATACCTGTTAATTTCTCCCGCTGAATTATTCTCCTTAAGTTATCGTTTATATATAATCTTGACTTAATTTTCCATAAATTGAATTCCGACGGGGTTGTAAAAACGGTAAGATGCCTAACCTTTTGCAAAGAAAAGTAAGGCTTAATAATATTTCTCGTTCCAGGAACATACATTGTTTTTTTCACATCCAAAACATCATACATCCGCTGGAACCGCAGTATATAATAATTCCTGCGCTCATTATTACCGTTGACTTTGGCCAAGATCCAATCAAATTCATCTTGATCATTTCTTATTTGTTCAATTATGTTTTTTAGTCTTTCCGAAAATAGTGGCCACGCAAGACTATTAGGCTGATAATCTAGCCAGATATCTTGCAAATCCCCTAAGTAATCACTTTTTGCCAACTCGCCGTTTCTTTCAAACAATTTCACCAGATTTAGATCAAAAGGTAATTCATTTAAGTCTTCTAAATCGTCAATTAAATCATGGGCTAATTTAGTAGACTCTGGTGCAAAAGCGCTCGCTACCTGTGGTAAATCCTTGATGCATATTAAATAAAATTTGTTATTCATTATTTCCATCCTGCGCGTAAAAGACCAGTGGTTGCTATGACCAGCTGCTTTATATTTGAATTAAATAATTTTAAAGATTCAGAGACACTTCCGTCTGCATTTTTAGCCGCTTATATCATTTCTTCTAATACAAAATTATGATAATCATTTGGATGCCTGCCTAAATGAGGTAATAATTCTTTATTCCACCCTTCATCCAATTTTAATCCGAATTTTCAAGCAATAGATTCCATCTGAGGAGTAAAAATCTTATTTTTGTTCGTTGCGAAGTGATACCATTGTAGAGGGAGTTCTTTTTCTACCTCGTTCTCTAGAACTTCGACACCAACCTTGCCGATAGCTCTCCCGCCAAAATAGGCCACGTCAATTAAAAATCCAATGGGCTCATTGTCGTCTCTATCGCCTGCGGACCAAAGGTGTAGGTTAAAAACGCTCCAGGAATCCTATCGGTCGTGTATGGTGCATGCAAGCTATTCGCCCTAGCGAATGCCTGTTCTACATTTACAACCAAATGTGAAACTGTAAAATCTACTACTAAACAGGATTTATTCGTTTTGGGATCCTAGGAGTTCATGGTGATAAAATTCCCGTAAGTGATATAGTCTGTCACATTACCACCTTTGTTTCCCGTTTGTACTATTCTTGTAATTTTGTTATTGACGGTGGTAACCTCATATTCATTGTCTGTTTCACCCCCATCTTTATCCACCCCGTTAACCGGATCTGCCCTCAGACCAACATACGGACTGGCATACTGACCTTTGGTATCCACGGTCAGCCACCTGGCTATCCTGGAATCATACATCCTCAGCTCAAACGCATTCCAGTCTGTCTCCCGTCCTTCTCCGCATAGGCTCTCTGGTAACCATACCGGTAGTTCGTACCACCGCTCCTAAGCACCATCCCATAAGGATAATAATCACTATAACCTCCTACTTCCAAAGAACTACCACTTTTCGCTATCACAGGCCGCACATGCCCAGCTGATCTCTCAGCTCATAGGCATATACATTCCCTGACTTATAATTAGGTCCCGATCCGGCCTCCGCCGCCATCTATTGCATATTCCGACGCAACAATACTCCCCGATCCTGTTTTGGCATATATCATACCGTCTACATACCAGGCCGTTTCAATCAGCTGACCGGCAGCATTATAGGTCTTCTTACAGATCGTGGACCCGTTCTCGTCATAGACAAACTCTGCGACCTTCCTGGTAAAGGCAGCGGCCCTGTAGCCACCACTCTGCCACGTCCTTCAGGCATTCCCCCGACAATCAGCGCTTTGCCTTTGTACTGGGGAAAATCCCTTTGCTCCACCGAGGCATAGAATACGCCCATGTCTATATGAATGATCTTTCGGTGTATAGTTTCTGACATGCGTTTGATTTATTTCTGTAAAATTTCCCAGTTTTCTATATCACCTGCTACAATGTTAAAGAGCGGCAGTGGCGCGATAGTTGTAAGGTTGCGCCACTGCTCAAAACGGGTTTTATCTCTAAGAGCTAACTTTTTCAACAGATGTTCCATTTCATATTTAAGTTGCCCCTTCGTCACAATCATCTGTACCGGCTGGAAATCCTTGTCAATTTTACTTATGTCAAAATGATAATTGCGGGATACCGCTTCTTTATATATTTCCGATAAATAGTGATTGATGGCGTGCAGCGGATCAGCCATCTGCTTAAATCGTTGCAATTGCGGATGGTTTTTATATCCCTTTGTTTTGCCTTCCAATACATTTTTGGCTAATAGGCCCTCCCGCCAAACAGCCAATAATCCTTTGGTATCTAAATATTTTGCATGTAATGACCAGATGCGCATGACCTCTATTTTTTCAATTTTGCTATTTCAATTTTTAAATCATTAAACATCCCCTTAAGTTCCTGCATTTCTGTAGGCTGCTCCGGGAGCCTGTCTAAATGCATCTTTTTAAATTCCCAGAATTCCAGGACATCATCGACTTCAATAATATAGGGCTTATATAAGGGGTTCAGTGATTTCAGCAGGAAGTTCTTTTCATTTTTATTGACGGTAACCAGTTTAAAAACAAAATTGTTAGCGCCCTTCAGGATAACAATACAGGGAGTGTCCTGTTTTATCGCTAACCAGTTTTCTATATAAGCCCCCGTAACTTCTGCCTTATCCGGGACAGGATACATGGAATCCCCCTCCGCCTGGAAGGTGCGGTATGTTCCCGTCCTGGATAAAGACGGATCGTTATATTTGGGTAAGGAGGAGATATATTCCGGGTCATTATAGCCTGAAGAATAACCCATTTTCGCTTTTATGGGAACATACTCACAATTCTGCCGGTTTTCGACATCTACCGTTATCGGCAATACTCTGATCCTGGAGCCTGTCATGTAAACATCATTACCCGCTTCCAGCTCCCGCAACTGGAGCTCCTGCAGTTTAGTTAGGTTTACCTTCAGCAGACTGTCCACACTCAATTTAAAAAAATCAGAAAATTTAACAAGGTCCTCGACAGATGGATTTTTTGTTGCGCCTTTTTCAATCGCTCTCATTTTTTCCCGCGTAAAATCAAGCAGTTGCGCTAATTGCTGCTGTGTCAGTTTCCTTCTTTTCCGAAGAAATCCGATGTTTTCACTTAAAAATATTTTTTGCTGTTCGCTCATGAAATGGTATTATTACACCCAAAGATATGGTACTAATAGTACCTTTTTATATTTTTTTAAAAATATTTTTATATGCAAGCGGTAAAAAAGGACTCATTGGAAATGCTGCGAAAGGAAATCCTTGATTTGCAGGGACTTGGCATTAGACCGGACAGTGAGCAGGTAAATGTGCCTTTAGGAGAAATATTAGAAAATATGCCGGGCGGCGTTTTTCCTACAGGTGCCATACATGAATTCCTGAGCCCTACGCTGACCAGTGCAGCAGCAGCGACAGGCTTCATTGCAGCTATTATTCATTCATTGATGCAAAGCGGTAAGCCTTGCGTATGGATCAGTACCCGCCGAATGATATTCCCGCCCGCGATACGTGTCTTCGGCATAGAGCCCGACAGGTTTATTTTTATTGATACGCCAAGGGAAAAAGAGGCCTTCTGGGCAATAGAAGAGGCCTTAAGATGTGAATCATTATGTGCAGTCATTGGTGAGATAGCTACATTGGATTTTAAGGAATCCAGACGACTACAGCTTGCGGTAGAAAGCAGCCGCGTGACCGGCTTTATAAACAGGCGCTTCCCCCATCGGATAACTTCCACAGCATGCGTTGCCCGCTGGCAGGTGCAGCCGGTAAATAGCAAGGCTACTATTGGACTGCCTGGGCTCGCCTTTCCGCGCTGGAAAGTAGAACTTCTTAAAATCCGAAGTGGCAGGCCGGCAAGCTGGCTATTAGAATGGTCCGGGAACGCATTTCATACAGTCGTCAATGAGAACCCACAGCAATCAATGCTCCCCAACTTAAAAACAGGCGTAGCATGAGTCGGTTTATTTCAATCTGGTTCCGGCATCTGCTGACTGATGGATACGCATTAGGACAACCTTCATTAAAGGATATACCTTTTGTAATGGCTGCACCAGAGCGCGGCCGGATGATGATTCAAGCCGCAAACGCCAAGGCCGAAGCTGATGGTGTCAGGGCTGGTATGGTCGTGGCGGATGCCAGGGCGATATTCCCGGCTTTGCATGTTGTGGATGCCATAGAGGGTACGGAAAATGGGCTTTTAGAAATGCTTGGCGAGTGGTGTTTACGCTATACACCGGATGTCGCCATTGATGCTCCGGACGGATTAATATTGAATATCAGCGGTTGCCCTCATTTATGGGGAGGGGAGCGCGCCTATTTAAAGGACCTTGTTCTAAAAATAAGAGCAATGGGCTATGATGCCCGTGCAGCCATTGCCGATACCATCGGCGCAGCATGGGCAATTGCACGATTTGGCACGGTAACACCGATCATTAACCAGAACTGCCAGAAAGAGGCACTGTCCCCCTTGCCTCCTACAGCCTTAAGACTGGATCAGGCCATTGCAGACAGGCTGCACAAACTGGGGTTATATACCATTGGGAGTTTTATTGATATGCCGCGTCCGACACTCCGGCGGCGTTTTGGACAGGAAATGATTATTCGCATAGAACAGGCTTTAGGCTCGCTTACTGAATCTCTTAAACCTATTCGGCCCGTATCACCCTATGAAGAGCGCCTGCCCAGCATGGACGGGATACGTACAGCCAAAGGCATAGAGATAGCTATCCGGAAGCTGTTACAAGGATTATGTCTTCGCTTAAGTAAGGAAGGTAAAGGGCTTCGTGCTGCTGTGTTAACGTGTTACCGGATGGATAACGAGGTGCAGCAGGTGATCCTTAGCACCAGTCGTCCATCCAGGGATGTGGAACACCTTTTTAAGCTATTTGAATTGAAAATTCCATCTATTCGGCCGGCGTTAGGTATAGAGTTATTTTTACTCGAAGCAACAGTGACAGAAGATCTGAACGTCACAAAAGAGATGCTTTGGAGCGTCAGCCGTAAAGATGAAACAGCAGTAGCGGAATTACTGGACAAGATAGCTGGTAAGATAGGGGAAGATAAGATTCACCGCTTTCTTCCTGATGAGCGTCATTGGCCCGAAAATTCCTACAAAGAGGC
>Ga0164242_10000895_pt1 | contig 35332 bp, 33 predicted proteins | sample OricomgcompostMG_FD_108783 | JGI IMG/M metagenome (GOLD analysis project Ga0164242, IMG submission 108783) | Miracle-Growth compost microbial communities from Emeryville, California, USA - Original compost - Miracle growth compost (MG) ... | reverse complement strand
CGGGTTCGCCGCGCGTGTCGGCTGTCGGTCAACTTGAGACGCGGCCAGCGTTCTCGGAGCGGGTGCATCCACAGACGGTGCCGTGGTTGCACACGGCTCCACAGTTGTCGCAGCACCAGAACTTGTTTGGCGGCGGGCCCGGAATCGGACGTTGCTTGCGTTGTCCGTTGCGTTGCCCGTGTAGGAAAGTATCGCGGTCGCCGGATGCCCATGCCCAGTGCGCCATCTCGAACCATGTGCTCGGCTCAAGCCGCCCCTGAGCTTCGAAGGCGAGACTGGCAACATCGGCCCAGTATTGTCGTGTAATTCTCGTGATCGCGTTCCCATGAGCCAGTCGCTCCAAAACACGTCGCGTGACGACACGGCGGTCCTCGCCGGTCGCAGCGCAAGCAATCTCGACGAGATCGTTCAGACGATTGGCGCGCTCCATGCCATCTCCCAGCGGACTCTGTGCCACTTAGCCGTCCCCGCGGCGAGCGGAAGGCTTGGCGCCTACAAGATGCCGTGTCCAAGAACCGGGGTCAGCCCAGTTCGCTCGAGCAGTCGGAGATGGCCCACTGGCCGCTATAACAGTCCCCGTTCAGACAGGTTACGCATTAGCGCAGCGATTCCGAACGTCCAGCGCGGCGCCGCTTCAGCAGTCGTCACGCAGTTTACCAGCGCCCCAAGTCGCGGGCTAGAGATCACAACAATGTCGCCCTCGGCGTGGGTGAAACCTTCACCCGGCTGATAACGATCTGCGGTAGGGGCAAACATCGTTCCAGTGAACAGGGCAAACCCGTCGGGATACTGGTGATGGTCGCCGATGGCGCATCCCACTAGATCCAGTACGTCGCGACTGATCTCCCGCAGGGAACTTACTCCATTGAGGGTGAATCCGTCTCTACCGAGCACACTAAGGCTGACGTCGGCGGCTCGGAGATGGTCCAGGGTGAATCCGTCGTCGAAAAGCCGTAAGAATGGACCTACGGCGGCAGAAGCGTTATTATCCTTTGCTTCTGGCAGGAGCAACGCGCTGCGCCCCTCAAAATCACGAAGGTTGACGTCATTGCCAAGCGTTGCTCCGACCGGCCACCCATCAGCGCGGACAGTCATGACCAACTCCGGCTCGGGATTGTTCCATATCGACCGCGCACGTACACCGATCTGAGCACCAAGACCTACAGCGGCCAAAACCGGCGCTTTTGTAAATATCTCTGGGTCTGGGCCGATACCGACTTCAAGGTATTGTGACCACAGGCCCTCTGCCACCAATACTTCTTTGACTCGCTCGGCTTCGGGAGAGCCTGGGCGGACGCGCGAAACCGCGTCACCCACGATGTCGACCAGCTTGCGACGAACTTCATCTGCGCGCGCTGGGTCACCGGCCGCACGTTCCTCGACAACTCGCTCAAGCATGCTGCGAACGAACGTCACTCCGGCCGCCTTCAGCACCTGCAGATCTAAGGGAGCCAGGAAACGCGGCACATTCGCTTTGCCGGCAAGGCTAGCGAACAGAACGTCATGCAAGGACCAAGTGCGACTGCCAGGCGCTTCCCGCACTATCGCCACAGCGTCGGGACGCGCCACTAACTGCGAAACGGTTGGTTCGACTCCAGTGAGGTCCACCACCTCTGAGCCACGAATTGACGCCACGCACGGACCCCGTACTTCCGGATCGTATACGCGTGCGACCAACGTAGCCTCCTCCTGATCTTCCGGCATGATCCGTCCAACGAAGCGTGCTAGTTCCAAAACGGAGACCTGCCTTCTAGAGCCGGGCTCGTCGCAAGCGTCGAGCGCCTATCGAACTCACCGCCGGCCAGTACTTGGCAATCCGCTCGTTCGATGAGCGGCAACGCCAGCAATGAGCCCAGCTGTGTTCTCGGCCATCCAACACTCGGACTTTCTCCCGCGGCGTTCTGTTCGATGGATCGGTTGCGACCTTCAAATTCTATCTTTGCTTGCTCGCTGAATTACCGACGAGCTAGCGATCAGCGTCCTCTCGCGCCAGCAGCAGGGAGTCGACGACGGCTAGCAGCAGGAGTCGACGACGGAAAGCGGCAGACGCGTTGTCATGGCGATCGCTAGTTCAGACCCGTCCTGCTCAGGTAGGAGTTCTCGGGCCCGTGCCGAGGCGGGCGCAGCCGCTGGGGCCGCCTCCTGAAGGTGGTGGCTGCTGTGGCACCGCAACAACGAGCAGCTCTTTGCCAAAATGGGCAGGGTCCTCCATGGCACCGTGAGCAGCGGCGACCTCGGACAGGCGCCAGCGACCACGGATGACCGGTCGCACGATGCCGTCGGCCATCAGTGGCCAGACGCCTGCACGGGTCGCGGCGACGATCTCGGACTTCTCCGCGACCGTCCGTGCGCGCAAGGAGGTCGCGTGGACGCTCGCCTGCTTGTAGAGGAGGTCACCGATCGGCATTTCACCGATTGATCCACCTTGAAGGCCGATGACGACCAGGCGACCGCCAACGGCCAGGACGTCCACGTTGGGACGCAGATATCGCCCGCCCACCACGTCGAGTACCACGTCGGGGGCGAACCCGTGCCGGCGCAATACCTCGACGAAGTCACTGGCGCGATAGTTGATGACGATCTCGGCACCAAGCTGCCGCACCAACTCGCTCTTCGCGTCGTTTCCCACGGTCGTTGCCACATGGGCGCCGGTGGCTCGTGCTAGTTGCACGGCCATCGTTCCGATACCGCTGGCGCCCCCGTGGACGAGGATCGCCTCGCCAGGACGCAGACCTGCCACCATGAACACGTTCGCCCACACGGTCGCAGCGACCTCCATCACGCCCGCAGCATCGAGCGGGTCGATCCCGTCGGGGAGAGGTGCGACCTGGCCGATCGGCACCGCGACGTACTCGGCATAGCCGCCACTGGACACCAGGGCGACCACTCTGCTCCCGACGGCTGGAGAGCTCACGCCCGGTCCCGTCGCGCAGACCTCACCCGACACCTCCAGCCCGAGGATCGGGCTGCCGTCCGGCGGGTCGTAGACGCCTTGGCGTTGCATCACGTCGGCGCGATTGACCCCTGCGGCGAAGACCCGCACCAGCACCTCGCCGTCGCCCGGCGCGGGGACGGGTCTCTTCACCACACGCAGCACCTCGGGGCCGCCGAAACCGTTAGTCACCACGGCCGACATCGTCGCCGGCACACTGACCGTCATCGTCCGTCGCTCGCCAACACCAGGACGCCGTCCACGCGCCGCGGAAGGTCGTCGGTCTGGTCCCGCAGCTCCACAGGGAGCGCGGATTGAGGCGCATCCTGCCAGGCAATGGGCCTCATGAAGCGCCGGGTCGCGGTCATCCCGACGGAGGTGTGCAGCGTGCTGGTCGCCGGCCAGGGCCCGCCGTGATGCTGCGCCCAGCTCACTGCCACGCCGGTCGGGTAGCCGTTGAAGAGAATCCTGCCGGCCAACTGCTCGAGCGTCGAGAGCACCCGGCTCGGGGGCTCCTCCCCCTCCGCGACGTGGAGACCGGCCGTCAGTGATCCCGGCAGCCGCCGTAGCGCCGTAAGCAGAGTGTCCTCGTCGCGGTATCGGGCGACGACGGCCTCCGGGCCGAAGCATTCCTGCCCCAGGCGTCCGCCGAGTTGGTCAGCGTCGACCTCTAGGAGGGCGGGGGCAGGCGCGAACTCCCCAGCATCGGTTCCTGCCGCCCGCGTGGACACACCTGGCTCCTCGGCGATCTCGGCGAGGCCGCGGCGATAGGCCGCGGCGATGCCAGCGTTGAGCATGACCGCACCGTGGCGTGACCGGATTTCCCTGGCGGCAGCGTCAACAAGGGTGTCGCCGTCTGGTCCGGTCGGGACGAACACGAGACCCGGCTTGGTGCAGAACTGCCCGGCGCCCAGAGTGAAGGAGCCGACGAGGTCGGCGGCAAGCTTCTCCCCTCGCTCTCGCGCCGCCGCCGCGGTCACCACGAGGGGGTTGAGACTGGAGAGCTCGCCATAGAACGGGATCGGCGTGGGGCGCGCATTCGCCAGAGCCATGAGCGCCGAGCCGCCATCGAGCGACCCGGTGAAACCCACAGCGGTGATGTCTGGGTCTTGGACGAGCGCAGCTCCGGCCGCACGGCCGAAGACGAGTTGAACGATCGTGTGAGGCGCACCGCTGCGCTCGGCGCCGCGGACCAGCGCGCGTCCGCACAGTTCGGCGGTCTCTGGGTGGGACTCATGTACCTTCACCACCACGGGGCAGCCCGCGGCTAGGGCGGACGCGGTGTCGCCGCCTGGAACCGAGAACGCCAGTGGGAAGTTGCTCGCCCCGAAGACCGCCACCGGCCCTAGGGGCACGAGCATGCGGCGCAGGTCTGGCCTCGGTCCCATGTCGGTCGGACCGGCGTGGTCGATCGTCGCCTCCAGAAAGCCGCCGTCCTCCACGGTCTCGGCGAACAGCCGCAGCTGGTAGCAGGTGCGGGTCAGCTCGCCGCTTAGACGGGCGCCGCCGAGTGCGGTCTCGGCATCAGCCGCTGCCACAATCGGCTCGCAGTCGGCTTCGAGGGCGTCGGCCATCGACCGGAGCAGCTCCGCCCGCCACCTTCGCGGACGTGTACGGACCTCCTCGTACGCCGCCTTCGCGGCGGCGCACACACGACGAACATCCTGCTCCGAGTCGTCCTCACTCACCCGTCGGCGCACCGCGCCGGTCCGCGGGTCAACGCTGTCCACGCTCACTGCAGTACCTCCTCACGGGCAGCAACCAGCGGTTGCCGCTGGGTCCCCAGGCCCTCGATCCCCATCTCCAGGACGTCACCTTCGCGCAGGTACGGCAGCCGCCCAGAGAGTGCCACTCCCTGCGGCGTTCCGGTGTTGAGGAGGTCTCCGGGTTCAAGGACGAGGAAGTGCGAGAGCTGATAGACGAGCTCGGCGACGGTGTACACCATGTCTGCGGTCGTGGAGTCCTGCCGCGGCTCCCCGTTCACCGTCGACCACAGCCGGAGCCGCTGGTGATCGACCTGGTCGGCCGGGACGAGCCAGGGACCGAGCGGGTTGAAGGACTCGAAGCTCTTACCCTTCGACCACTGCCCCAACGACTTCTCCAACTGGAACGCACGCTCGGAGACATCGTCGCTCACGACGAACCCGGCCACGTGCTCGAGTGCTTCTGCCGGCGAGCCGAGATAGCGGGCCCGGCGACCGATGACCACACCGAGTTCCACCTCCCAGTCCACCTTCTCCGCGCCGGGCGGGATGATCAGGTCGTCGTAAGGCCCGACGACGGTGTTCGGATGCTTGAAGAACACGATCGGGGTTGAGGGGGCAGGGTCGCCGGTCTCGGCCGCGTGGGCGGCGTAGTTCTGGCCGATGCAGATCACCGCTGCCGGGCGGGCGATCGGGGCACCGACGCGGCGGTCGGCCGCCCTCGACAGCATCGGCAGGGTCCCCGCGTCCAGTGCGGCGCGAGCGCGCCCGACGCCGTCGTCGGCGAGGAAGGTGCCGTCGATGTCGGCCGTGAGAGGGCGCAGGTCGTAGACGGTGCCGGCCCCGTCGAGGACGCACGGGACCTCGGCCCCCGGGTCGCCGAGGCGGAGCAACTTGATGGGCGTCACTGGCATTCCTTTCGAACGTGCGAACTGGCAAGCATGCTGGAACCGGCCGAGATCGAGCGGGTGACGGCGAGCATGACCCCCACGGCGAGGCCGGCGGCGCCGGAGACACCGAACCCGACGGCGAACCCCGCGGCACCGATCAGGCTGCCCATGGCGTACGGGACCAGACTGGCGGTCAGATAGTTGGCCGTGCTCTGCAGGCCGAGGGCCGTGCCGGTCCGTCCTGGCGGCGCCATCTCCCCCACGGCGGTGAAGATCAAGCCGTTCCAGCAGATGGCGAGGGCCCCAGCGACGACCGCCATCGGGAGCAGCGCGGCGCTCGGGCCGTGGACCAGCGCCGCTAGCAGGAACTGGGCCACACCGATGGCGACGGAGATGCGGACAAGGGGTGCCAACCGGTCGGTTCCGCGGTCCGACCAGACCCCGACGAGGACCCGTCCGGCGGCGCCGGCAAGTTGGGCTGCCACGAACACCAAGCCGGCTTCACGGAGACCGAGTCCGACATCGCCGTGCAGGAACTCCACCAGGAACGAAACAAAGGTGGACTGGCAGACCACGAGCCCGGTCCCCGCGACGATGAGCAGTCCGAAGCCGCTCCGGCCAGCCCGCCGCTGGCGCCGGCCGGTCGTCGGTGTGTGGTGGTCGTCCTGACTCGGTACGACCGGTGGTTCACGGACCCAGATCCAGGAGGCGATGGCGGCGAGGAGTGCCCCGCAGGCCAGCGCACGTGTACCAGGGGCGAGCGCACCGCCGTCCACGAGCGAGGGGAGGATGACTGCGGCGAGTGCCGCGCCCAGCGGGAGGGCGGTCTGGCGCAGACCCATGGCGAACCCGCGGCGTGCCGGACCGAACCAACGCAGGACCGCGCGTCCGCTGGCCGCATTGACGCTGGCAGCCGCCGATCCGGCAAGCCCCAGGGCGATGCTGAGCGGCCACAGGCCCGACATTGAGCCGGCCAACAGCAAGAACCCACTGGTCAGGATCAGTCCGATGGACATGACGACGCGTTCGGGGTACCTGTCGCTGGCGGCACCCCATGGGAGCAGTGTTACGACGAGTCCTGCCGTCGGCGCGCCAAGCACGATCCCTAGTTGCGGAAGCGTGAGCCCACCCTGCGCGCGAATGGCCGGGCCGATCGAGGCGAGTCCCTGGAAGAAGGCCGCCGTGCTCGCCTGGGCGGCTATCCCGATGGCCAGCACCACCCAGCGGTAGCGGGAGGGCTTCGTCGTCTCCGTCGCCGTCATGGTCGGTCGAGACGACGGCTCATGGTGGCGTTGTAGCGCTCGCCTCGCGCGACGCCGATCGGCGCGATCCGCGCGAGCTCGGTACGTACCTCGTCGTCGAGGACCACCTCGGCGGCGCGCAGGTCCGCCTTCAACCGAGCCGGACTCCGGGTCCCGATCAGGGGAACGACATCCTCGCCGGCGTCGAGTACCCAGGCGATGGCGAGCACGGCCAGCGGCAGGCCCAGACGAGTCGCGACCTCGTCCAGACGGCGCACGACGGCCAAGTTCTCCTCCAGGTTGCCCTCGCCGAAGCGCGGGTAGCGGCGTCTGCGGGGGTCGTCCTGCGCGACGTCCGCGGGCTCGCGGAAGGCCCCGCTAAGAAGGCCGCGGGAAAGTGGGCTGTAGGCCACCAGGCCGACACCCAGCTCACGCATCGTCGGCAGCAGGTCCTCCTCGGGCTCTCGGCTCAGCAGCGAGTACTCCTGCTGCACGACCGCGATCGGGTATGTCGCGTGAGCAACGCGAAGCCGTTCGGCACTGACCTCGGAGAGCCCGATGTGGCGGATTTTTCCAGCCTGGGCCAACTCGGCCATGGCTCCCACCGATTCCTCCACCGGCGTGGTCCGATCCGGGCGGTGCATGTAGTACATGTCGACGTGGTCGACATCGAGACGTCGCAGGCTCGCCTCCAACGCAGCCGTGATCTCCTTCGGTCGGCCGAGGCCTTCGCGTTGTATGCCGAATTTCGTCGACAGCACGACCTCGTCGCGTCGCCCCCGTAGCGCTCGTCCGAGCAGCTCCTCGTTGTGCCCGTTGCCGTAGGAGTCGGAGGTGTCCAGGTGGGTGACGCCGCACTCGATTGCCCGGTGGACGACCTCGATGGCCTCTGTCTCGTCCGCGGCTCCGTACATCCCCGACAGCGCCATGCATCCCAGCGCGATCTCTCCGGCGTACGGCCCCGTCGCGCCCAGACGGCGTTGTGGAAGGCGTTTCACAGCGGGACCGCCAGGTACTGCACCTCGAGGAACTCTTCGATGCCCAAGTCGCTGCCCTCTCGCCCCAGACCGCTCTGCTTGATGCCGCCGAAGGGGGCAGCAGGGTCGCTGGCGACCCCGCTGTTGATCGCGACCATGCCGACCTCGAGTCGCTGGCCGACCCGGACCGCACGCCCGGCGTCGGCCGAGAAGACGTACCCGATCAGGCCGCGGTCGGTGTCGTTGCTCCACTCGATCGCCTGCTCCTCCTCGTCGAAGACGATGATCGGCGCGACGGGGCCGAAGATTTCCTCGCGGGTGACCGGGTTGCCGTGCTCGACATCGGCCAGGACCGTGGCGGGGTAGAAGGCGCCTGGGCCGCTCGGCCGACGGCCCCCGGTCGTGGCCCGTGCGCCGGCCGCGACCGCTGCCTCGACCAAGGTCGCGACCTTGTCGACCTCTCGATGCGACACCAGCGCCGCAACCTGGGAGGCCGAGTCGAGGCCAGGCCCGAGCTGCAGCCGCCCCATCCGCGCGGTGAGCCGGTCGGTGAAGTCCTCCGCCAAGGACTGATGGACGTAGATCCGGTTGGCGGCAGTGCAGGCGGCCCCGCCATTGCGCATCTTGGCGACGATCACGCCATCGACGGCTGCATCGAGGTCAGCATCCTCGAGCACGATGACCGGCGCGTTGCCGCCGAGCTCCATGGCCGTGCTGACGACGTTGTCCGCCGCTTGGTGGAGCAGCGCACGGCCCACTTCGGTGGACCCGGTGAAGGAGAGCTTCCGCACTGCCGGGTGATGCAGCATGGCGCTGACGGCGGGGCCGGGGTCCGCGGGGAGCACGAGGTTGACGACGCCTGCAGGCACCCCGGCCCTGTCCAGCAGGTCGACGAGGTACGTCGCTGTGAGCGGCGTCTCGGTAGCTGGTTTTAGCACCACGGTGCAGCCGGCGGCGAGCGCGGGACCGAGCTTGCGGGTCGCCATCGCAGCCGGGAAGTTCCATGGAGTGACCAGGAGCGAGACGCCGATCGGGTGGCGGGCAACGACGATCCGCTTGTCTCCGTTGGGGGCGACCCGGTAGTCGCCACCCACGCGCACGGCCTCCTCCGAGAACCACCGGAAGAACTCGGCGGCATAGACCACCTCGCTTCGCGCGTCGCCGAGCAGCTTGCCGTTCTCACGCGTGATGAGCTCGGCGATGGTCTCGGCTTCGGCCCGCATCAGCTCGAAGGCACGCCGCAGCGTCTCGCCGCGGTCGCGCGGCGGGGTTGCCGCCCATGCCCGGGCTGCCGCGGCTGCCGCTTCGACGGCTTCCAAGCATTCGTCGACGCTCGAGTCCGCGACGATCGCGAGCAGCGAGTCGTCGGCCGGGTCGCGGACCTCCTGTCCGCCGCCCGACGCCGGTTGGCGCCACTGTCCCGCGATGAAGCTCCCGGTGAAGAAGCCCGCTTGTGCGACGAGGTCTGCGGCTTCGGCTGTGCTCATGGTGTTGCCCTCCTGCATCTGGTTGGACTCCGCCTGTTCAGACCCCGAGCAGCCGGCGTGGCGTTTCTGTGATCGCACACCGCAGGTCCTCCTCGGCCACGCCGTGGTGGAGCAGGTTGTCCAGCAGGACGCGCAGCGACTCGTGCGGTGATGGGGTCTGGATGCCGCCTCCGTCGGAGGCGATGACGAGGTTCCGTGCACCGACGCGCTCAAGGATCGCGACGACGTCGTCGAGCCGGAGCCGGTCCCAGAAGCCGCCGACGAGCACGGAACAGACCTCCACCGCGGCCCCTCGCCGGACGACCTCCTCGATGAAGTCGAGGTCGCACTGGGGCATGTACATCACGTGGTTGACGAGGGTGCGCGCGCCCACCGTGCGCGCCTCGTCGAGGACCAGCAGGATCTCCTCGGGCGAGAGGTGGCTCGTCGCGATCAGGGCGTCGGCCTCCGCGACCAGTCTGATGACTTCACGCGCGTCCTCGGTCAGCTCTCCGTTCTCCCCGGCCACGGTTAGCCCCTCGGCACCCTTGGGGTTCTCCAGTCGCATGAAGCTGTTCCCCCAGCCGCCGAGAGTGCCCGTCACGTCCGCGTGATAGTGCGCATGCCCGCTGGGGAACCAGACGACCTTGCCGCCGACCGCCAGGCACGCCTGCACGGCCATGGGGTTGATGCCGCCCACGGGATAGTTGAGGGTGATGCCGCCGTACATGGTGAACCCGGGCACCATCTGGTTGACCAGGTGCGCGCGCACGGCGGTCCCTTCGAAATGGCACTTCACCGCCATGCCGGACATCCCCGCGGTGTGGCAGCCGCGTGCTATCGCCGCATCGTCACCGATCCGTGGGAACAGGTCCGGACCAGTGTGTACGTGCATGTCGATGGCGTCGGTCAGATCGAACATGGAACCTCCTCAGGTACCGTTTCGCCGCTAGGACGGAGCGCGGCCCTCTGCAATGCGGCGTGGTACGCCGAGGCGGCCTGCGGCCCGAGATCGCCGCTGAGCCGCAGCAGGACCGTGCCGACGACGTAGCGCCACTCGTGGTGGATCGCATGGCCACCCTCGTCGAAGCCGAATGCGCCGGCGGTGTTCTCCTCTGCGCGCAGATCTGCCACGCGGCGACGCAGGGCGGCTTTCGTCGCGAAGACCTCGACGTCGCCGCCGGCGAACACGGTCGGCACCGGATAGCTTTGTGCCAGTCGGGAGTCCCGGAAAGCGACCGCGGCGGGGAGGTCGGGGCTGGTCGGCGACGGCTTCACGCACCGACGGGCTCCGGCCACCGGGAGCCCGGTCCTGGCGAGGCCGGCGACGACCGCCGCGGCGGTCTTCTGCCCGCTGCTCGCCGTCTCGCCGCCGTGGTCGTCGCTCGACGCGTAGGCGAACGCCGACCCACCGGCGAGGACCAGGACGGCTGCTGCCGAGGTCGCTAGCCGCCGCATGCGCATCACGACCTACCGTCCTCGTGCACCAGGCTGCGGTCACCGGTCCAGGCAGCGCGGAGGATCCGTAACAGGAGTCCGGAGTCGGCCGCCACCGGCGCGTTGTCGACGAGGCGGGAGAAGCCGGCCGACTGCTGGGCGAGGGCAGGCAGGTCGTCGCGTCCCAGCCCCAGGTCTGCGAGCGTGCGGGGAATGCCGACGGCGGCCAAGATCCGCGCGGTCTCGTCGATGACGGCGGCCGCCGGATCGGAGCCCTGGAGATCCCATCCCTGCGCCACCTCGACCAGCCGACAGTCGCTCACGGGCCGGGTGGCCTCCAGCACGTAGGGCAGCAGCAGTCCCACACCGAGCCCGTGAGAGGTCTGCGTGGCCGCCCCGATCGAGTACTGCAGCGCGTGTCCGAGGTGGGTCCCGGAGGTGCCGAAGGCCATCCCGGCGCAGAGGCTGCCGTACGCCATCGACGCGAGTGCCGAATCGTCGCCGGGGTCGTCGACGGCCGTGTGCAGGCTGCGGCCGATGACCACCGCCGCGTCGGCGGCGAGGTGATCACCCAGAAGCTGGGAGCCGACGAAGACCGGCAGGTCCCTGGCTGCCCACTCCGGTTGCCGGCGGCCGGCGGTGAGCGCCTCCAGCGCGTGGGCGAGTGCGTCGGCCCCGGAGTGGGCGCGGACTCTTGCGGGGCAGCCGCGCGTGAGCGCCGGGTCAACGACGGCCGCCGCGGGCACCAGCCAGGGGCTGGAGATGCCCACCTTGAAGGCACGCTCGGAGTCCGTGACGACCGCGACCGGTGTGACCTCCGAACCGGTCCCGGCGGTCGTAGGCACGGCCACCACCGGGAGCACAGGGCCGGGGACGGCGTTCTCTCCGTAGTAGTCGCTGATTGGCGCCGGATACGACGTCAGCAGCGCGACCACCTTGGCGAGGTCGATCGAGCTACCCCCGCCGTAGCCGACGATGACCTGCGGTGCGACGTCGGCAGCGACGCGCACCGCCTCCTCGACGCTCGCCAGGGGGAGTTCCGGCTTACCCTCGGAGTAGACCGTGACCGTGCTGCCCTGGGCGGCCAGCGCGTCGCGCAGACTCGCGAACTCGGGAAGTGCCGCCAGGGTGGCATCGGTGCAGATCAGCACGCGTGCACCGAGTCGGGAAACCACCGACGGAGCGGAGACAACGCTGCCCCATCCGTAGTGCACCAGTGGGGGTACCCGCAGCACCGCGGGCGGGCAACGGTCGGGGATGCTTGTCATGTCATCAGCTCCTGTGCGGCCTTCCAGACCTCGTCGTCGATCGGTACGCCTGCGCGCTGGCGTTCTGCCCGGCGGCGGCGGGCGCGGTCTCCGGGGACGTCGATCCGTCCCGCGCCGGTGGCTCGCGGGCTGTGTCGGATCTCGTCGAGGTAGGCGCCCATCCGTGAAGCGAAGTCGTCGTGGCCCGGTCCGGAGGGCCGCAGCACCACGAATAGATCACCCTTCGTGCTCGGGTGCTCGCCGTCGAGGGTGCCCAGCACTCGCTCTCCGGTCTCGGTGCCGGTGCAGGCGGCCACGACCAGTTCGAGAGCGAGACCGAGCGCGTAGCCCTTAGGACCGCCGAATGGGGAGACTGCCCCGTCGACGGCTCGCCGAGCGTCCGTGGTCGGCTCTCCGTCCGCGTCCACGGCCCAGCCCGGCTCTAGGGCCTTGCCCGCCAGGGCATGGCCGAGCACCTTGCCCCGCGAGATGGCACCGGTGGACATGTCCAGGACGAACGGCGGGCCTCCGGTCGGAACGCCGACGCCGATCGGGTTGGTGCCGACCATCGCGCGTCGGCCGCCCCAGGGATGGACGAGTGCCTCGCTGGTCGTCAGGACGATCCCGATCGCCCCGGCGGCGGCCACCCGCTCGACGTAGGGGGCGAGCATGCCAAGATGGTTGCTCCCTCGAACCGCGGCCACCGCGACCGGGACCTGGCGCTCGAGCAGCGCGTCCACCACCTCGAACCCCACCGCCGGTCCGAAGCCACGCCGGCCGTCGACGAGGGCGAAGGCGGGTGAATGCCAACAGAATCTCGGGCGTGCATGCGGATCGATCAGGTGCCGTCGCAGGCGCTCGACAAGCACGGGCAGTCGCTGCAGACCGTGGGAATGCTGGCCACGCAGATCACCCTCGACGAGGACCTCTGCCTGAGTCGCCGCGACCGGCCCAGGCACACCGTGGCGGATGAGAACCTGCTCGATGAGCTCGCGCTCGTCCTCGACATCGACGATCACGACGACCCGACCCTCCAGGCCGGCGGGTCGGCCAGCAGTCCACCCGTCACTGAGGCGAGGTGGGCCGCGATCGAGTCCGCCGGGCTACCGTAGTGGCCACGGTGGCTCACCGTCAGGCCGACACTGGCCTGCAGCCGGGCCAGCGCCTCGGCATAGGCCAGCCCCAAGCCGTAGGAGTCGAGCAGCGGCACGCGGTCCACTTCTGCGACGCCTCGTCGGACGAGGCTGGTGTTGAGGACGCCCTCGGCCGGGATGATCACGTCGGCCCCCTGCTCGATGGCACGCCTGGCCGCACGCTCCACGCGCTCCAGGAGGTCTCCCCCGCCGGCGTACATGACTTCGAGCTCCTCTTCGGTGATCGCCGGCTCCACCGGTACGGTGGCGACGACCCGCTCGCTGGCCCCGTACCGGCGCGCGAGGTCAGCGAGGTAGAAGGACTGCTCCTGCTCGAGACCGATCAGCCCGAAGCGCCCGCCCACGCTCGTCGCCAGCAGGAGCGAGGTCTCCGCCATGCTGACGACCGGAATGTCGACGAGGCTGCGTGCCTCCCGCAGACCGGGGTCGAAGAAGCAGCTGATGACGACGGCGTCGTAACCCTCGGCCTGCGCGAGCGCCGCGTTGTGGGCGATCTGGGCGGCCACCACATGGTTGGACCAAGGGAACCGGGTCGCCTCGATGGGGTTCATGCCCTCCGGGTAGGTCCCCGGAAGGACGCCGTGGACACTTACCTCGGTGTCGGGCAGGCACACCCGACGGGCATGCGCCTCCAGCATCGCCTGGTAGGTCGGCAGTCGGGTGATGTCGGTGAAGCTCTGGTGCCAGATGCGGATCCCCATCCGGTCCTCAGCTCCGGGTCGCGGGGACGTCGACGGCGGCTGCCTCGGGAAGTCGCCACAGCTGCTCACGTAGCGCTGCCGCGTCCCAGCCGAGGCCGGAGAAGGAGACGCAGCTCTCGAACTTGGCCGTCAGCTCCGCCTCGGTCAGGGGAGCACGGGTGTCGCCCCGGGGCACGTCGGTGCGGAACCGATGCACGGCGCCGTCGACCGTGGTGACCTCCACCACGGAGTAGGCCTGCTCCCAGTGTTGATCGCCGACCGGGGGGACCTCCGCCACCGCCCACGTGACGCCTTCGATGAGCTGCTGGGCCTGTGGGCGGCGCACGGCCGCGTCGGTGAAGCTCTCCAACGTGACGGCGCCATCGAGGAGAGCGGCGGCGATGACGTACTCGACGCTGAACTTGCCTTCGAGCCCCGTCTGCGGCCGGTGGTGGATCAGCGGCTGGAAGCCAAGCGGCTCGAGCGTGACGTGGACCGCCGAGACCTCAGCCGGATCTATGCCGTCCCGGACGCGCAGGTCGAGCGTGGCGTCGGCCGTCCGGTGGGTGTTGTAGCAGCAGGGGTACTTTTTCACGTTGATCCCGGACTCGAGCAGCGCGCTCGTCCCCGACAACGCACCGATTGCAGCCTCGACGTCTGCGCCCGGCGAGAAGCGCGAGAAGTAGCCGAGCGGTGAGTCGAGCTCGTCGGTGTCGGCCGTGAAGCCAGCCGCCGCGAGCCGCACCGCAAAGACAGCGTCGCGTGCGGCCAGACCGGGGTGGAGCGGCTTGGTCATGGTGCCGAAGTTCTGCCGGCTGCCGCCGGCCATGGATGCGGCGAGGCCGATCGCGCGCCGGGTGGCGTCCTCCGACAGCCCGTGGAGCCGGGCCACGCCTGCGGTGGCACCGAGGATCCCGATGGTGGCGGTCGAGTGCCAGCCCGCGGAGTAGTGCGTGGGCACGTCCATGGCACGTGCTACGGCAGCATGGACGACGAACGCCGTGACCCACGCCTGCGCCAGTGCGGCCCCGTCTGCGCCGACCTCTTCGGCTGCGGCGAAGACCGCCGGCCACAGCACAACACTGGGGTGTCCCATGGTCACGTCGGTGACGTCGTCGAAGTCGAGCGCATGGCCAGCGGTCCCGTTGAGCAGCGCAGCTGTTGCGGCGTCCGTCTTTGCACCGGAGAACCACACCGTCGAGCGCCCCTCCGGCAGGGGGCCGAGCGTGTGGCAGAGGATCCGGACCGGTTCCTCCTCACGGGCGGCCACGGTGACACCAAACTGGTCCAGCAGTGTGCGCCGGGCAAGGTCTGCGACGGCGGGGTCGCCTGCCTCGATGGGACCCAGCGCATAGGCGGCGATCGCCGGCGACAGGCGCGGCGCGTCCTGGTGCCGTGTCGCGGCGGGCGTGTTGGTGAGCAAAGACATTCGATGAACTCCTCAGGGGGTGGCGTTGGCGTCGAGTGCTGACACACCGGTGGCGTGCGCGGCGATGTGTCTGGTCACTGCCGCGGCGCGGGCGGCGTCGAATCCGAGCCGGAGCAGCTGTGCGTCCACGGAGAGGACGACGAGCTTCACTCCAGCGTCCAGCCACAGCTGGGCGTGCTCGGGGGTAGGCGCGAAGATTGCGGCCGCCTTGCCCGCGCCGGTGACGCGGCCGATGATGTCGCCGGCCGTTTCCAGGACTGCTGGCGCATAGGGGTCGTCGGCGTAGCCCAACGATGCGGCCAAGTCCAGAGGGCCGACAAAGACGGCGTCGATGCCGTCTTGCGCGGCGATCTCGTCGACGTACCGGGTGGAATCCGCGCCCTCGACCATGACCATGACGGCGGTCCGCGTGTCCGCCGACCTAACGAAGTCCTCCTCGTGGCCGTATCGGGCTGCCCTGACCCACGGGTGCACCGAGCGCTCGCCCTGGGGCGGGAACCGCGCGGCGCGGACGACCTCACGAGCTTCCTGGCCGGACCCGACGTGCGGGACGAGTACGCCGTCGGCGCCGGCGTCCAGGGCGGCACCGATGGTGGACTCGTCGTTGCGTGCGACCCGCACCACCGCGGTCACTCCGGCAGCGTGCGCGGCCGCGACCAGCGGCGGCAGCGCCTCGACCCCGAAGGGACCGTGCTCGCAGTCGAGGACCACGAGTGCGAAACCGGCCGCGGCAGCCGCCTCGACGACCTCGACACGCGGGATGATCACGAAGGTACCGATCATCTGGTCCTCGCCGGTGGAGATGGCGGCACGGAGGTTACGGCTCATGTGGTCACCACCAGAGCGTCGAGAGCGACGACACCGTGGCCGGCCGGCAAGACCCGGACCGGGTTCAGATCGACGCCGACGATCTCCTCGGCGTGCATGACGGCCATGTCGGCGACTGCGACGAGAAGGTCGACGAGAGCGTCTACATCCAGCGGCGCAGTCCCGCGGTAGCCCGAGAGCAAGCGTGAGACGCGCGTGCGCCCAATCAGCGCCCGCGCTTGCTCCGTGTTCACCGGCACCGGTGTCACGGCGACGTCGGCGACCAGTTCCGCGGTGACCCCCCCGGCTCCGAATAGCAGCATGGGACCGAAGTCGGGATCCGTCGAAACACCCACTACAACCTCCGCGCCGCCAGTGACCATGGGAGCGACGAGGACCCCTTCGAAGCCTTCCGGATCCAGACAGCGGCCGCGAAGCTCGAGTTCCTCGAAGTTCTGCCGCACGCTCTCGGGACTCGGCACCCCGAGGCGGACGAGCCCGTCCTCGGTCTTGTGGACCAGCCCGGCGCCGGCGGCCTTCAGCACGACCGGGAAACCGAGCGTCTCAGCCGCCGCGATGGCCTCGCCCGCGGAACCGACCAGAACATCCTGACCGACGGGGACTCCCCGGTCGCGCAGGAACGCGCGGCTCGCGGGCTCTGACAGAGATCGTCCGGCGGCCCTGGCCTCGGAAACAGGCAGGTCCGGGCTCGCAGCGGGCGAGTCGGGTCCCGCCTCGCGGTCCGGGCCGGCGACCAGGGCCTGCAGCGAGCGCGCCGCGTCGAGGGTAGAGGTCACGACGGGGACGCCCGCGGACCGGTAGCGGGTCGCCACGTCGGCGTCGAGCGGCGCCGGGCTCACCACCAAGACCGGCATCAGAGGATGCTCCGCCGCCACGGCGGCGATCCCCTCGGCCAGCCGCATCCGCCACGACGCCGTCGGCGTCGGCGTGAGGTAGAAGACCAAGGCCGCAGCCCCCGGGTCGGCCGCGAGCGCCGCCAGGTCGGCCTCCACGAAGGCAGCACCCGCTGCCCCGATATCGAACGGGTTCATCGCCTGGGCGAAGCCAGCGCTCTCGGTCAAGGTGCGCAACGTCTGGGGAGCAAGGTGGGGGAAGACGAAGCCGTGCTCGCCGAGGACGTCGGCGAGCAGTACTCCCCCGGCACCCGACGTGCTCAGGCCGACGACGTTCATCGACTCGGGGCGACGCCCGTGGGCAAGCAGGCCGCTGACGATCGCCAGCGTCTCCAGAGTGGGCACGGCGACGACGTCATCGGCGGCGAAGACGGCCTCGTACGCCACCCTGCTCCCCGCAAGCCGCGACGAATGGGCCGAGGCAGCGGCCGAGCCGTTGGCCGAGTTCCCGAGCTTGAGCGCCACCACCGACTTGCCGACCGCATGTGCTGCAGCGACCGCGCGACGCAGCCGGCGGCCCTCGTGGACTCCGTCGAGGATGAGCGCGATCACGTTCGTGTCCGGGTCCTCGACGAAGTACTCGACGTAGTCGGTCAACGTCAGATCAACTTCATTGCCGCAGGAGACGAACGCGCTCAGCCCGGCGCCGAAACTCTCCAAGAGCGGCACGAAGCCACCGAGCATCGCGCCGGAATGGGCGACGAGGGCGACAGAGCCGGCGCCGAGGATCTGGGAGTGGGTGTAGTTGTAGCCGAGCGGGAGCGGCTCACGTGTCTCATAGACCCCGTTGCAGTTCGGGCCCACCAGCCGTACCCCGGCTTGGCGGCCCGCGGCCGCGAGCTCCTGCTGCAGCTGCCGACCCTCCTCGGTACCCATCTCCGCGAATCCGCTCACAGCCACGATCGCCGTACGGATGCCGACGGTCCCCAGGTCGCGCACGACCTGCGCACACGCTGTTGCCGGGACCATCACCATGGCCGTGTCGATCGTGGACGGCAGGTCGGTGACGGTCGGGACCGCGGGTAGTCCGCTGACGACCCCCGCTCGGCGGTTCACTGGATGGATCGCTCCGCGATAGCCGGCCCGTTGCAGGTTGCGCAGCGGCTGGCCGGAGAACTTCTCCAGATCGTCGCTGGCGCCGACAAGGGCGACGGCGCCCGGGTGCAGCAAGCGGTCGATCGCTTCGCGCGCGTCGAGCCATCGGGGTGAGGCGGTCGCCGACTCGTCAGTGGCGGTCACTGCGGCCTCGCAGGACTCGTGATCGGTTCCTTCCACGGCGACATCGCGCCTTCATAGGCCTGTGGGCCCAGGCGGAAGTGCTGTGCCTGCTCGAGCGTCTCGACGAACGGCATGTCCATGGGGTAGAGCCGGTCACCCCGAGGCCGCGGGCCGGCCTTGGAGACGTGCCCGTAGAGCCGGTGTCCGGTGATCTCCTCGGCCAGAACCACGCTCTCGATGAGCCGGTAGAGATCAATTCCGGTGTCGAAGCCCATCTCCTCGAGCAGGTAGACGAGGTCCTCCGTGGGGAAGAGTCCCGCCGCGCGGCCGTTGCCGCAGTACGGGCATCCCCCCATGCCGCCGATCGAGGAGTCGAGGACGATCGTGTGGCGGGCATCGAGCGTCTTGAGCGCCATGTATGCCGAGATGGGCGCCATCCCGCGGGTGTTGTGGAGATGCAGGTGGAAGGTGCGAACCGACGGCCACCGTTGCGTGATCTCGGTCAGGTCCTCCTCGACCTGCGGCGGGATGTGCCACCCCATCGGGTCACCGAGGAAGACCTTCGTCACCGCGATGCCGGCCTCGGTCCACAGGTCGTATTGCTGCTGCAGCTTGTCCATCCGCTCCGCGTGAGAGATGTCGCCAATCCAGTTCGAGCCCCACGCTGCGTTGACGCCGATCTGCCCCTCGGTGGCTCCTGACTCCTTCGCGAGCCGGATCGTCTCGGGCCACGAGGCGATCTCGTCGGCCTGGGAGCGGTTGGTGTTGCGGCGGACGAAGACGTCGCAGAGATGGACCAACGTTGCGGGAAGCGCGCCGTCGAGCGAGAGCGGCGGGATGTGCTCAGCACGCCGCTGAGCGCCTTTGGCGTTGAGCGCGAGCGCCGTGTAAATGACGCCCGGGCGCGGCGCGAAGCTCTCGACCAGCTTGTCGATGTCCGCCATCTGCGGCGTCCACTTGGGGCTGACGAAGCTCCCCACGACGATCCGCTTCAGGCCACTGTCACTCATTGAGTCGAGAAGCCTGATCTTGTCCTCGACCGGGATCGAGGCGTCTTCGATCTGGAGTCCTTCTCTCATGCCCTCATCGACGATCACCACGGCCGGGTATCCCGCCGGACCGATAGCGGCGCCCGGCATCGTCGGATGCGCGACGCCTGTGGACTCGGGTTGGGTCTTTGGCTGCGTCATGCGGTCATGCCCCCTTCGGGTCTTGGTCGAGCTCGCGGAGGACCTCGTCGGTGTGTTCACCCAGTAGGGGCGCAACGCGCCGAATCTCCGGGTACTCGCCGTCGGTTTGGATGGGCAGGTTGATCGCCCTGAAGTCGGGAATGCGGGGATGCGGTATGTGGGGCAGCGCTCCGATCGCATCGACCTGCTCGTCGGCCGCAACCTGGTCGACGGTGCGAATCGGTGTCGTTGGCACCCCCGACTCCTCGAGCCGTTTGACCCACACCTCGGCTGGCTGCGTCCTGAGGGTGGCCGCGAGCTCCTCGTAGAGCTCCTCGCGATGCGCGACGCGGTCGGGATTGAGCAGGAAGCGCTCGTCCCGGGTCAGCTCGGTGCGCTCGATGGCGGCGCACAGGCGCTCCCAGAGGTTCTGGTTGCCGGCCGCGATGACGATCCAGCTGTCGGCGGTCGGGAAGGCGGCGTACGGATAGATACCTACCGTCCCCGACCCGAGCCGCTCCGGGATGACCCCGTCGGCGAAGTAGGTGGTCAACTGGGCCGGCATCCACATCAGCGCCGTCTGCAGGAGCGATGTCTCCAGGTGGGTTCCCTGTCCGGTGACGTCGCGGCGGCGGAGCGCGTCGAGCACGCCGATCGCGACCCACATGCCGCTGCCCTGGTCCAGAGCCGAGATCGGGATGCGTACGGGGGGGCGACCCGGCTCACCGGTGATGCTCATGAGACCCGAGTAGGCCTGCATCATCGGGTCGTATGCCGGTGAGCCGGCCAACGGCCCGGTCGAGCCGTAGCCGCTCATATCGACATAGATCAGTCGGGGGTTGCGCGCCCGCAGCTCCTCGTGTCCCAGGCCCAGCTTCGTCAGCGACCCGGGCCGAAGGTTCTGGACAAGGATGTCGGCCGAGTCGGTCAGCCGCACGAAGTCGGCGCGTCCCTGCTCGGTCTTGAGGTCGAGCTCGACGCTGCGCTTGTTGCGGTTGAGGCTCATGAAGTGGCACCCCTCGCCCTCCCAGAAGGGGGGTCCCCAACGACGCGTGTCGTCCCCGACGCCGGGCCGCTCGACCTTGATCACGTCGGCGCCGAGGTCACCGAGGATCTGTGTTGCGAACGGGCCCGCCACGCTCATCGTCACGTCGATGACGCGGATGCCCTCGAGCGAGCCGGCCATCAACCGAGCACCTCCGTCGCCGTCAGCTCCATGTCGTGGCTGGGCACCACCGTGGCCTCGAGCCGCTCGATGCGCTTGAAGCTGTCCATGTACGCCGCCAGGTCGGTGAAGGATCCCGACGGGATGTGGGAGAGCTTCGCGTCCCCCTCCCAGTTGGCGTGGAGGTCCACGCAGTCTCCGGCCAGGAGGTGAGGCCCCTGGGCGGTCTCGACGAGGACGCCTTGTGAGCCTGGAGTGTGGCCGGGCAGATGCACGACCGACAGGCCCGGCAGCAGTTCCTCGTCGCCGTCGACGGTGATGGTGTTGCCAATTGCCCTGATCCAGGACGGGGTGCTGCCTGGCAGGCGCTCGAACGCCTTGAGGCTTGGCTCGAGCGGATCGATGGCATAGGCGATCTCGGATCTCTGGACGATGACGCGCGCGTTCGGGAAAAGGTCGTTGTTGGAGGAGTGGTCCCAGTGCAGGTGCGTGTTGATCACCGTCTTCACCTCGTCCGCGGCGACCCCGGCGCGCTCGAGCGCGGCCAGGGGGTGCTGCTCTTCCGTGCGGACCAGCTCGTAGCCGTGGCGCTCATAGGTGGCGTCTGGGTCGGCAGTGCCGGTGTCGACGACCACCGGGTGCTCCCCACCGGTGATGAGGAACATGATCATCGCCACTTCGCTGACCTGCCCGAAGTCACGGTGGTAGGTGAGCGCTGCGGTCGGGAAGTTCTTGAGTGTGCCGACGTGCAGAGGGCGGATCTTCCACGACATCAGGACTTGTCCTCCCCGCCGTCGGCGACGAGGACCGCACCGTTGACATACGAGGAGCGCTCGGAGGCGGCGAACACGATCAGGTCCGCCAGTTCCTCCGGCCGGCCCCACTCGTGCCCCGGGCGGGCGATGTTGCGGCCCCACTCGGCGCGGGTAGCCATTGCCTCCTCGACGTCGAGCTGCTGCTTGGCCATCTCGCGCTCCCACTTCGCGAAGCGCTCCTCGGTGTGCACCAGCCCGGGGACGACCGCGTTGACGCGGATACCGTATTCGCCGAGCTCGCTCGCAAGCACCTTGCTGAGCCTGTTCTCAGCGGACTTGGCCGGTCCCGTGCACGCCGACCGAAACGGCGGCGGCGTGACGCGGATGCCGGTCTCGCCTGTGACGTTGATGATGCTCCCGCCGCCCTGCTCGATCATCATGGGAGCGAAGCGCTGCGTGAGTCGGAATTGGGCGAAGAAGTTGATCTCCATCCCGTAGACCAACTCCTCGTCGGTCACCTCAAGGAACGGCTTGTAGGTGCCGGTGCCGGCGTTGTTGACGAGGATGTCGATGCGGCCGTAGGTCGTGGCCACGTGCTCGACGAGTCGGTCGAGGTCGGCGACCCGGGTGACGTCTACGGCGAAGATGTCGACGTCGGCCCCGCACTCGGAGGAGATCTGGTCGGCCGCCTTCGCCAGCTTGTCCGTGCTGCGGGAGGCCATCACTACCCGGGCACCTTCCTTGGCGAGTAGCCGGCAGGTTTCGTAGCCGATGCCCGCACTGCCGCCGGTGACGACCGCGACTTTGTCGTTGAGGTTGAGGTCCATGGTTCTGCCTTTCTCGTGGCCTCAGTAGGATTTCGGGAGGCCGAGGACGTGCTGGCCGATGTAGGCCAGCACAAGGTTGTTGTTGACGGGCGCGACCATCGGCAGTCGCGCCTCGCGGAACTTGCGCTCGATGCCGAACTCAACGGCAAGGCCGTAGCCGCCGAAGGTGTCCATGGCAGCGTTCGCCGCGGCCCAGGTGGCGGTTGACGCCAGCAGTTTGGCGGCGTTCGCCTCAAAGCCGGGGTTGCCGCCGGCGTCGAAGAGGGAGGCCGCCTTCCACCGCATGAGGCTCGCGGCCTCGAGGTCGGCGTACGCCCGCGCCAAGGGGAAGGCGACGCCCTGGTTGGCCCCGATCGGCTTGCCGAACACGACACGCTCGTTCGCGTACTGGGCAGCCCGGTCGATGAACCAGAAGCCGTCTCCGAGCGACTCGGAGGCGACCAGGATCCGCTCCGCGTTCAGGCCGGAGAGGATGTATCGGAAGCCCTTGCCCTCCTCGCCGATCCGGTTGGCGACAGGCACCCGTAGGTTGTTGAAGACGACCTCGTTGGTCTCGTGTGAGGTCATGGTGTCGATCTTGCGCACTTGGATCGCGTCGCCGGCCGCCTTGATGTCGACCAGGAGGATGGACAGTCCGTCGGTCTTCTTCTCGACCTCGTCGTACGGCGTGGTGCGGCACAGCAGCAGCAGGTAGTCGGAGTGCTGGAAGCGCGAGGTCCAGATCTTCGAGCCGTTGACGACGTACTCGTCGCCGTCACGCGTCGCCAGCGTGCGGATCCGGGTGGTCTCCGACCCGGCGTCGGGCTCGGTCACGCCGAAGGCCTGCAGCCGGACCTCGTTGGTAGCGATCTTGGGAAGCAGCCACTGCTTCTGCTCCTCGGTGCCGTGCCGCAGGACGGTGCCCATCGTGTACATCTGGGCGTGAGCCGGCACGCCTGTGCCACCCGACCGGTTGATCGTCTCGAGCACGACGGCGGCGTCGGTGACGGTGCCGCCCCCGCCGCCGTATTCCTCCGGGATCAGGACGGCGAGCCAGCCGGCGTCGGCGAGTGCGTCGACGAAGGCCTCGGGGTACTCCTTCTTGACGTCGCGCTCGCGCCAGTACTCCTCGGGGAACTTGGCGCACAGGTCCGACACCGCCTCCTGGATCGCGCGCTGGTCCCTGTTGAGTAGAAAGTCCATGTGTCTTCTCCGTTCTTGCGTCGGTGTTCGGCGTGGGAGGCGGGTTCAGACGCCGTTGTCTGACTCAGCGAGGGCCCGCTCGACGACTTCCGCGGCCGTCTCGTCGTCGCTGGCAGCCATGACCTGCTCGACGAGGCGCCGCCCGGCTGCTCCATGGAGCTCAGCGCTGACGTTCGACTGCTCTTCCTGGTCGCGGAAGTAGAGGGTCTGCGGCAGTTCCGAGGCACGGACCGTATGTGCGCCCGTGCTCGTCTCGACCGTCACCACGCCATCGCGGAAGTCCAGGTCCGGGTCCGCGGTGACCTCGATGCGGTCCGCGAGCGCGACCACCTCGGGGTCGTCGCGGCGGGCGTAGTCCTCGAAGGTCAGCGTGCCGCGTAGCAACAGTTGCGCCGTGACGAAGCGGACGCTGGAGAGCGCCGAGGTCAGCGAGCCATACGGCGGCCTGGTCTGGGTCCCTGGGAAGTTCGCGAAATGCTCGTTCATCCGCACATGCACGGCACCATCGGGGGTGACCTTCCGCTCGTGGAGTTCGCGCGCGGCCAAGGCGACCGCCATGTTGTCTCCCAGGGTCGGCAGCGCCTTCATCCATACCTCGAGGATCTGGCGGGCGTCGGGTGGTTGCGCCATCGCCGCCGGCAACTCATCGAGACCGCCGAACATCGTGACGAAGCCGAAGCGCGCGTCCAGCGCCCCGGGGCCCGCGGTCATGCCCGCTCTCGCGGCCAAGGCGTAGAGGAAGCCGTCACGTGCGGCGCTCGGGTTGTGTAGCCGCCAATCCTCGCCGCCAGCGCCGACGCTGTGAAGGGATCCTCTCCCGACCAGCAAAGCTCCGCTGAGGGCGTGCTGGGTGCGGGCGGGATCGAGACCCATTGCGCGAGATGCCGCCGCTGCGGCTCCGGCCGGGCCGAAGGTGGGACTCGGTCGGTGTCCGCGCGCCATCATGCCGATCGGCATCTCACCGCCACCGCCCAGCCAGACAGTCAACGCATAGCCGGCGACGAGACCGTCGACCAGCTCCCCGAAGGTGCTGCCGGCCTCCACGGCACCGGCGACGGCTGCAGGCGGAACAAAGCTCCCGGGATGCGCCCACGAGCTCATGTCGGTGTCGTCTTGGAACCGTGCGCAGACCGCTGCCGCGTTGGCGAAGACCGCGTCGGCGGCACCCAGGCGATGGCCGCCGTACCACGCGCGGTGCGCGCCCGTTCCGACGCCGAGCTCGAACAGGGCCGGGGCGCCGGGCACGGTGTCGGCTGCCAGCGCGAGGCTCAGGGCGTCGGCAAGGAGGAGCCTGGCGTGCGTACGGGCTCGTGGGTCGCTGACGTCGCCGGTGGCCACGAAGGCGGCCGCACCCTCCCACGCGCCGTCTGGGGTCGTCTCGGAACCGGTCACAGGTAGTCCTCCGAAAGTGCGGCGTCACGGATCGCTGCCACATCGCCGCTGCGGCGCAAGGTGCCGGAGCGGAGGACGTAGCCGCGGTGGGCGAGTTTGAGGGCCGGTCGTGCCATCTGCTCGGAGATGAGGACCGACATGCCCTCTTGCTGGGCCAGTTGGATCGCGTCGCTGGTCTCGGCGATCGCGACGGGGGAGAGCCCCAGGAACGGCTCGTCGAGTAGCAGAAGCTTCGGTCGCGAGGTCAGGGCTCGGCCGATCGCGACGAGCTGCTGCTGCCCGCCGCTGAGATTGCCGGCCTTGGTGTGGCGCCGCTTGGCGAAGAGGGGGAAGACGTCGAAGAGCCAGGCGACCGACTTCCTCCGCTCGGCCTCGCTCATCGTGTAGCCGCCGGCGAGGATGTTCTCCTCGATGGTCAGGTTGGGGAAGACGCGACGGCCCTCCGGTGAGATCCGCACCCCCAGGTGGGCTCGACGTGGTGGCCCCAGGCGGCCGATGTCCTGGCCGTCGAACATCAGGGTCCCCGCATGCATGGGGACCAGGCCCATGACGGCGTTCATGATGCTCGACTTGCCCGCTCCGTTGGCGCCGAGCACGACGACCGTCTCCCCGGTGCGGACCTCGATGTCGACGCCGCTCACCGCCTCGATGCCGCCGTAGCGGACGGTGAGGCCCTGTGCCTGCAGCAGCATCGTGTCATTCATGGCTGCGCACCTCGACAATCTCGTTGTGTTCAACCGGCCTGCTGGCAGGTTCCGCGGTCCCGGTGAGCTCCTCGGCGTCGTCGTCCTCGGTCACGCCGAGGTAGGCCGTGACGACCTCCGGTTTCGCGAGGACGTCGCCGGGTGTGCCGGAGGCGAGCTCGCGACCGGTGTCCATCACCAGGAGCCGTGGGCAGATGCGGCGCATGAGGTCCATGTCGTGCTCCACGATGAGGACGCCGGTCCCTTGCTCGATGGCCCACTCGACGAGGTCGTCCACGCGCGGGCGCTCGCTCACCTCGAGGCCGGCGGCTGGCTCGTCGAGTAGGACGACCTTGGGGGCGGTCGCCAGCGGCAGGACCAGGCCGAGGAGCTTCTGCAGCCCGTAGGGCATGTCCCCGGCACGATCGTCCATCCGGTCCGCAAGCCCGGTGATCTGTAGGAGCCGGTCAAGTTCCTCGTCGGGGATCCACCGCTTGCTGAACGCCTTTCCCCGCGCGAGGTTCTCGCGAACGGTAACGCTGGAGAAGACCGAGGTCTGCTGGTAGCTCCGAGCGACGCCGTTGCGGCTCATCGAGTACGGCGAGCTGCTACGGAGTCGGGCACCGTCGAGCGAGACTGTGCCGGTGCTCGGCCGCATCGCACCGCTGACCATGTTGATCAGCGTGGTCTTGCCGGCGCCGTTGGGACCGATCACGCCGAGGACGTCCCCTGCTCGCAACTCGAAGGAGATGCCGTCGACTGCGGCGACCCCGCCGAACCGCTTGCCGAGGTCCGACACCTGCAAGACCACCTCGGAGCCGGGGCGGATCCGCTCCGCCAGAGGGGTCGCCGCCGTCTCGGGCGCGCCGGAGGCCTCGGCCTGTCGCGGCGCCGGCGTGTCCCAGGTGCCGCTCGCTGCACTCGGCCGGCCAGTCGGCGTCGCCGCTCTGTGGCCACGTCGCCAGACGAGGAGGGCAGCATCTCGCACGAGCCCGGTGATCCCGCGACGGGCGAACAGCACCACGCCGATCAGTGCCGCGCCGAGGAGGAGCTGGGAGTACTGCGCGTTCGAGGCAAACTCGTGAGTGAGCCAGGCGAGGATCAGGGCACCAACCGCCGGACCGATGATCGACGGACCGCCGATCACTGCACTCGCGACGTGGTTCACGCCGCTGAACGGCTGGAAGGAGTCGGGGTTTGCGTTCCCGAGCTGGTTGATCAGGATCAGTCCGGCCAAGCCAGCGATCCCAGCGGCGCTGACGAAGGCGACAGTCTTGAAGAGCCACGGCCGCAGGCCGAGACTCGAGGCGAGCGGCTCGTTCTCCTCGATGGCAGCGAAATGGCGGCGCCATCTCACCGAGACGACCGCGGCGACGAGCGCGCCCACGGCGGCGACGCACGAGGAATAGCGGACGAGGTCGCCGGCCGCACCGAACTGGATGTCGCCCAACTGCGCCGGCGGGATCCCCGAGATGCCGCTGCTGCCGCCGAGCGGGCCCTTCGCAATGGTGATCACGAGGACGATCACCTGGGCCAGGACGAAGGTGACCAACGCGAAGTAGGTACCACGCAGCCTGAGGAGCACGAGACCAAGCGGCAGGGCGATCACAGCCGGGATGATGAAGCACGCGATGATCAGGGCGATCGCATTCGTCGTCTGATGCATGGCGACCAGCGCCAGGGTGTAGCCACCGATCGCCATGAAGACCGGCGAGGCGAACGAGAGCAGGTCGACTCGCAGGAGCATCCACACGTGCATCGATGCCAAGAGGAGCACCAGCACCGTCGGCACGAAGGAGAGGGTGAAGGGGTCGGCCGTCAGCTTGGGAGTCAGCCAGGAAGCAAGGACCGCCACCAGCGTGATCGCGGGCGCCAACAGAACCGTCCACGGAAGACGGTTCCAGCCCGGCTGCAGCGCTCGGCCGGTCGTCTCGGGCATCATCTTGTTGTTCGTCTCAGGCATTGACCGTCCTATGTCCGAGGAGCCCCGACGGCCGCACGACGAGCACGACGAGGATCACGCTGAAGAGGATGAGAGAGGCCCACGAACCGCCGATGTAGGTACCGACGAAGGACTGCACGAGCCCGACCAGGACCGCAGCGATGACGGCGCCGGAGAGGCTGCCGAGCCCGCCGAGGATGACGGTCAGGAAGGAGATGCTCAGCACGGACTCGCCGACGAACGGGGCGAGCGAGAACTGGGGTGTCACCAGCGCGCCGGTAAGGCCGGCGAGCCCGGTGGCGATGCCGAAGGCCGCCGGAAAGAGCACCTTGGGCCGCATCCCCATCGCCAAGGCCATCTCCCGGTCGTCGGTCAGGGCCCGCAGCGCGTTGCCGAGCCGGGTGCGGTAGAGCAGGACGTAGACGGCGCCGACCGCGGCGATGGCGACCACGATCGTCATCAACCGCGCGTGCGGCACGTAGACGCCGCCAAGGTGGAGCGAGCCGGTGAGGATCGCCTTGAACTGGACTGCCTGCGGCCCGAAGAGCGCGAGCATCGCCGCGCTGCCGATGAGTGAGGCGCCGACCGTCAGTACGATGGTTGCGAGGTGGTCGTCGACCCGGCGCTCGACGATGAAGAGTTCGAACAGGTAGCCGATCGCGGCGGTGCCGAGGACTGCCACCACCACGCCGACCACGTACGGCATGCCGAGTGTGTGGGTCACCCAGTAGGCGAAGTAGCCACCGACCACGTAGAAGGCGCCGTGCGCGAAGTTGATCACTCGCAGGATCCCGAAGACGAGGGAGAAGCCGAGTGCCATGAGCGCGTACTCAGCCCCGAGTGCCAGGCCTCCTACGATGCTCTGAATGATTTCGTTCATGTCTGCGAAGACTCCAAGCCGTACGGGCGAGGTGCCCGGGCGGTGCAGCCGCCCGGGCCCTACGACGGTGGGAGAGCTCAGCTCTCGGGGCTGAGCTGCTTGTAGGTCGGTCCCTGACCGTTCTGGATCAGGCCGATGTTGAAGGGCCAACTCATCTCCTGGTTGACCCCGAACTCTTCCTTACCGGTCCAGACCCCTTGCCCGAGCAGGCTGTCCTTCAGGTCCTCCTTGCGGAACTGGGCGGCAACCTTCTCCGTGTCGTCGATCGTCCCGGCCTTGCTGATCGCGTCGAGGAGAGCGCGGGCGCCGGGGATCCAGCCCAATGCGATGCCAGTGGCGTCCATCCCCGTGACCTTCTTAAAGGTCGGCAGGATCTTCTTCACCGACGGCTGGTCGAAGTCGACCGGGGCGTAGAAGAAGAAGTTCTTCATGGTCGACTGTCCCGCTACCTTCGTGATCTCGGCCGTGCTGTCGCCGCCGAGTCGGGAGAAGACGCCTTTGTAGCCGGCGCCTCGAAGCAGCTTGATCATCGTGCCGACGTCGCCGGCGGGCGAGGACGCAAAGTCAATCTCGTCGGGGTCGGTCTGCAGCAGACGGGAGACGATGGGCGAGAAGTCCGTTGTGCCACGCGGATAGGTCTGCCTGGTGACGTTGTACCCGCGCTTCTTGAACTGTTGCGCGTTCACGATCGCGATGTCGTCGCCGCTCTCGTCGTCAGTGGCGATGACCGTGACGTTCTTGAAGTGGAAGTGCTTGGCAGCCTCGTCGATGATTGGGCCGGCCCAGACGTAGGGGCCCGGCCCGAGGTGGAAGACCAAGGGGTACTTCTTCTCCAGGGCATCACGACCGAACCCGTTGGCGTCAAGGAGCATGCCGTAACGAGCCGCTACTGGCTTCATGCCGGTCAACTCGGTGGCGCCGAGCGGACCAATGACGAACTTGATCCCCTTGGAGGCGAAATCGTTGGCCGCCTCGGCGGCGCCTGCGCTCGTGTAACCGGTATCGTAGCTGGAGACACTGACATGGCACTTCTTGTCGCCGACCTGGAGGCCTCCCTTCTGGTTTGCCTCGTTGGCCACGAACTTCGCCGTGGCCTGCATCGATAGGCCGAAGTCGGCAGCCGCGCCGGTCAACGGGCCCAGAGTGCCGAGTTTGAGTTCACACGCTCCGCCTGCCCGGGACGTGCCGCTACTGCTGGCATCGGCGCAGGCGGCCATGGTGCTGACGAGAGCCGCCGCGGCGGCCAGACTCAGCACCTGTTTGAGCTGGATGGTTCTCACAGTTCCTCCTGCGTCTCTCTTCTGCGAACAGAAGCTCGGGATGGATTCAGGGGCTCGGGACTCAGCGGCCCGACCACTGGGGCGCGCGCTTCTCGACGAATGCGCGAATGCCCTCTTGGCGGTCCTCGCTGAGGTAGGGATTGGGGCCGACGTTCAGTCGCAGCGCTTGGTGCACCGAGAGCTCCCACCCCTTAGTGGTCATCTCCTTGTAGCGGCGCAGCGTCAGCGGGGCATTGGCGACGATTCGACGGACCAGCTCCTCGGCACGCTGCGTCAGTTCGGCGCTGGGGACCACCATGTTGTAGAGACCCCAGTGCACCGCCTGCTCCGGAGTGATGGGGTCACCGGTGTAGAGCATCTGCAGGGCAACTGCGCGGGGCACGAGCCTCGGTAGCAGTACGGTGGCGAAGTTCGCGCCCATGCCCCGCTTGGCCTCCGGCATGCCGAGCACTGCATGCTCGGCAGCGATCCGGAGGTCACAGGCCAGCGCGAGCTCGCAGCCCCCGGCCAACACCGGCCCGTTAATAGCGGCGATGACCGGCTTGTAGGTCTCAAGGACCACCTCGAAGAGGTTGCGCTCCCGGCCGGTCATCGGCATCGGGAAACGACCGCCGCGTCGCGCGATCTCGTCGAACTCCTTGAGGTCACCTCCTGCGCAGAAGGCACGGTCCCCGGCGCCGGTCAGCAAGATGGCCCAGACGTCGGCGTCTTCCCCCGCTTCGGTGAAGCGTTCGATGAGCGAGGTCGTTGTCGAGAGATTGAGCGCGTTCCGCCTCTCCGGACGGTTAATCGTCACGTAAGCGACGTGCTCACGTACCTCGTACAGAACCTCGTCCATGGGCCGCCTTCTCCTCGGTCTTGGCTTGTCGTGTTCGGTGGGATCCGGCAGGACATGGCGGCTTCCCGACGACGTCGAACGTCGTGGGGATACCTAGAGCGATGGCCTATCCCGGTGGCCGCGCACCGCCGGTTACGGCGGGCGGCGAAAGCAAGAGTTGTGACCGCAGCCACACGCCACCACAACGATTCCGGATGTCGGAACATGTGGTGTGACGAGCGTCTCTAGTTGCCAACATTCAGCGAGTGACAAGCCAGCATGGGACAAGGAGTTCCGACATACAGAACGCCACCTCATTGCGGCGAGGCCTTTCCCTCCTCGACACCTTCCGGCCAGGCGAGCGGAAGCTGGCCTTGACCCAGATCGCGCACCGTGCCCGACTGCCCAAGTCGACGACTCATCGGCTCGTCGCTGACATGTTGGCCTGGGGAGGTCTCGAACGCACCGATGACGGCCTTCTGCAGCTGGGCATGCGGCTCTTCGAGCTCGGACGGGCCGTCCCGCTGCAGCACGACCTGGCCGACGTGGCCCGGCCCTTCATCGACGACCTACACAACATCACCCGCAAGACCGTCAATCTCGCCGTGGCGCACGGATTGGACATCGTCTACGTCGACAAGATCGAGGCCGCCGATGCGCCGACCATCTCCCGGTCCGGCGACCGCTACCCGATCCACTGCACCGCACTTGGCAAGGCGATCCTCGCCTTCTCGCCGCCCTCGTTGAGCGACCAGGTCATCCAGCGAGGGCTCTCCCCCCGGACCTCGAACAGCATTACCTCCGTGGCCCTCTTCCGGCGGGAGCTTGCCAGTATCCGCAGTACCCGGTTGGCGTTCGACCGCGAGGAACTCGCGCCGGGACTGTTCTGCATCGGAACGCCGATCTTCGACACCGACAACCACCTGCTCGGCGCCATCTCGGTCTCGAGCCTGGAGTCGATGACGGGAGCGCGCAATCTCGGCCCTGCCCTGCTCACCATCTCGCGGGCGATGTCTCGCGAGATCGGTCCCTATATCGACGCTTCTACAGCGTGAACACCCGTACCGTGCTGCGGTGACGAAAGGAACCCCTTGTCCGACCTGATGGCAGGTGTCTGGCCTGTCGCCCCGACCGTCTTCGACGACGACGGCACCCTCGACCTTGATGGGCAACGCCGCGTCGCCGACTTCCTCCTCGACAGCGGCGTGAGCGGGATCTGCATCCTCGCCAACTACTCCGAGCAGTTCTCCCTCAGCGACCAGGAACGAGCCGCGGTCCAGGATGCCGTGCTCCGGCATCTCGCCGACCGTCTTCCGGTGATCGTCACGATCAGCCACCTCAGCGCCCGGGTCACCGCCGAGCGTGCCCGAGCCGCGGCCGACGCAGGCGCTGCGATGCTCATGGTGATGCCGCCGTTCTTCGGGGCGACGATGAGCTACGGGTACGAATGCGTGCGTGAGTGGCTGGCGACCGTAGGTTCAGCGACGAACTTGCCCCTCATGCTCCAGGACGCCCCTATGAGCACGACGGTTCTCTCCCCCGAGCAGATCGCGGAGCTCAGCGCGGAAGTGCCCACTCTGCGCTATGCAAAGATCGAGACGGCAAAGGCCGCGGAGAAGATCCGGGCTCTACGGCGCCTCGCGGCCGACTCCCTTCCGGGCGTCTTCGACGGCGAGGAAGGGGTCACCTTGCTCCCGGACCTCGATGCCGGCGCCGTCGGCAGCATGACCAGTTGCAGCGTGCCGGAAGTCATGGCCAAGGCCGTCGCCGCGTACGCCGCCGGTGACCGGGCTCGTGCCTGGGACCTCTGGGAGAGAGTGCTGCCCCTGGTCCATTACGAGAACAGGCTGTGCGGTCTGAGCGCCTCGAAGGTGCTCCTCAAGGAAGGCGGGGTGATCGGGAGCGACCACACCCGCGCCCCGATCGCGGCACTGCCTGCCGAGACCCGCGCGGGCCTGCTGGAACTGGCCCGGGCTCGGGACGCGCTCGCTCTGCGCTGGGCCAGGTGACCACTGTGGAGACGCGCGCCGCCGTGCTAACACGTCCCGGGCATCCCCTGGAGGTCCACCGGCTTCAGCTGGAGGAGCCCCGGGCGGGAGAGATCCTCGTCGCCGTGGAAGCGGCAGGCATCTGCCACAGCGACCTCCACTACGTCGATGGCGCCCTCACCGCTCCCCTTCCCCTGGTCCCCGGGCACGAAGGCATCGGCCACGTCGAAGCAGTCGGTCACGGCGTCGATCGAGTCGCAGCAGGTGACCGGGTGCTCTTTACGTGGCGACCACGCTGCGGGGAGTGCCCGGCATGTCTCGAGGGGCGTCCGGCGCTGTGCGAGTCGGGCGCGGTGCAGGCGCGAACCGGCGGACTACCGGACGGAACATCGCGCCTACGTGCCGGCGGCCAGACCGTGCATCACCTCATGGGCGTCTCATGCTTCGCCGAGCGGTGCGTCGTCTCGGCTCGTGCCGTTGTACCGATTCCCGAGGACATACCGCGGGAGGTGGCCGCCGTGCTCGGCTGCGCCGTGACAACCGGCGTGGGCGCCGTGCTCAACCGGATGCCCGGCGTAACTGGCTCCGACGTCTTGGTCATCGGAGCCGGCGGTGTCGGACTGAGCGCGGTGGCGGGCCTCCGACTGGCTGGCGCCGGACGAATCGCCGTGGCCGACCCGGTGGCCAGTCGCCTAGAGCTCGCAGGCGACTTCGGGGCAACCGACCTGCTCGACGTCTCGACGACGACGCTTGAGCAGGCGGCCTGCCGCCGGGGGCTCCGGCCTGCGCGATGGGTGCTTGACACCGTCGGTTCGCCAACGACCCTCATGTCTGCCCTGGCGTCGGTGTCACCCGGAGGAACACTCGTGGTCACCGGGCTCAACGCCGTGGGAGCTCTAGGCACCTACCCGATCAACCGCTTGGTTCAGCAGGAGTTGCAGATTGTGGGGAGCCTTTACGGCTCCGCCAACCCCGCGCTACTGGTTCCCCAGCTCATCGATCACTATCGGCATGGACGTCTACCTCTGGATCGGCTCGTCGGCCACACCTACGGCCTCGACGAGGTGAACCAGGCGTTCGACGGTCTGCGCCGAGGTGCCGTCGGGCGCAGCGTCCTCGTGCTTTCCTGAACTGCTCGAGTCGAGAGCCCAGTCCGCAGTGCACCCAGTTGGGTGCCGACGAGCCGACTCAGCGACGGCTCACCAGCACAGCCCTGCCGGAAGGCTCGACAGGGTGATTTTGGCGCGGCGCATTCCAGTCGGGCCGTGGCGCGGCCAGTTCGCGGGCGATGGCGACGTTGGCGATGGTCGGCCGCTTGCGACGCTCGGCGAACTTCACCCAGCGGGCGTGCAGGCGCCGGTTTCCCTCATCGCCACGAGCACGGGCCAGCGGCGGGGCCTGATCCCAACGGGAGCGCATCACCGCCCCGATGCGGTAGCGCGAGCGGTGGTGCCAGGCAGCCTCGACCAGCAGCCGGCGAACGTGGGTGTTGCCGGTCTTGGTGATCGACCCCTGCACGCGGGGCGCGCCCGAGGAGTACTCCGATGGGACGAGCCCGACGAAGGAGCCGATGGTGTTTCCGGTGAAGCGGTGCCAGTCGCCGATCTCGACCGCGAGTGCGAACCCGGTCAGGGTGCTGATCCCGCGCAGGCAGCCCAGCCGGCGCACGAGCGGAGGGAACTCCGAGTCGGCGGCCATCTGCTCGATCGCGACGTCGAGCCTGTCACGACGGGCCTTGGTCGCGAGCACGTTCTCGTAGTCGAACTCGAAGGTCGCGCTGGTCGCCCGGCCGGCGGCCTGGATCAGCTCTCGCCGGGCTTTGTGATGCAGCCAGGCGTCGTGCTTCCCGGTCCACGCGTCGCCGCCGTAGTAGACGATCCCGTGGCGCAGCAGGAGCTTCGAGAGCCGGTGCCGGGCGCGCATCAGATCACCGCGGCAGTCCTCGCGTGCTCTGACCAGGTCACGGGCGGCCTCCTGGTCAAGGGTCGGGATCGCGACCGGGGTGATCTCGTCCAGCCGCAGCAGCCGGGCCAGATGGATCGCGTCCTTGGCGTCGGTCTTGACTCGATCGCCGGCCGGCCTCTGCAGCTTGCTCGGTGCGGCGACCTCGCAGCGGATCCCCGCCGCGCTCAGTGTCGATACAGCCCGAACCCGGTCGGCCCGGCCTCATAGGCCACGGCCACCGGCCCAGGCAGATCGCTCAGCCAGGACGTGATGTGGTCATAGGACGGAGTCAGCTTGGACTGAAACAGCTCGCCGGTGACGCCATCGATCGCCGCTGCCGCGACCGACCTGGCGTGCACGTCGAGCCCTGCGCTCGTACGCTCGGTAAACAACCGGGGCCTCCCACAACTGTCGGATAGGCCGAGCAGGCGGCCCCTGCCCGGCAACCCACGAACATGTGTGAGTGAGGCCCCGGCCCGCAAGCACTCACCACCGAGCGGTCACTCCATACCGTCTAGACCGCCGCGCCTGGACCACCCGCGAGGACCTGCGGATCGTGATCGTGGATCGAGAGGAATTATCACCGACGCCGCCGACAGGCCGCTCTCGGGCGATTGACCCCCGTTGAGTACGAGACCATCATGACCACGCCAGCCACTCAGGCTGCGTGACCCAACCTGTCACCCGTTCGTGCAGCAGTCCCCCGACAGCGGACATGAAGTGGTCTGACGCTGAACCCTTGTGGCAGAAGGCGTCACAAGATTTCGCCCAAGGCGCACGCGGGACGGCTCATGTTTTCCATAATGCCAATGGAGCTCGGCTGGAGGTCGTATGGGCAAAACAGGAGTATCCGATCCTGCGGAGCAATGGCGTGAAGATCACGTACCACGTCGTCGGAGGTGAGTGATCGGTGGCGGTTTTCAGCATGCCGGAGCCGAACGTGATCGAGTCAGATGACGGAACGATTCGGATTCGAGGAAGGGCCGGACTCGAGGTCAACTTCCGAGGCGAGTCGGTGCAGGTGAGTTCAGAGATGCTGGCGCCTCCGATGTCGATTGTCCTCTACACCCGTGGAAGTGACGCGATAAAGTCCGACCGAGCCGAGGAGATCTTGTCGTTCGTGGTAGAGGGGCTCGTGTCGGCTGGTTTCCGGGTCGAGTGCATGTGAGGCTTATGTGCATCACTGGCACAGGTGGTCCCGGCCTCATACGGT
>Ga0164242_10000894_pt1 | contig 35350 bp, 30 predicted proteins | sample OricomgcompostMG_FD_108783 | JGI IMG/M metagenome (GOLD analysis project Ga0164242, IMG submission 108783) | Miracle-Growth compost microbial communities from Emeryville, California, USA - Original compost - Miracle growth compost (MG) ... | reverse complement strand
GCCTGCACTCGCAGGCTCCTGCCCATGCCGTGCGCACAGCGACTCTAGGACCGTTTGCGACCCCTTGGTCCTCGGCTGGCACTGTCTTTCGACCCTGGCCATCCGCGTCACGGCATCCGACGATGTCCTCATGGTCGTGAAGAACGGAGCACAGGGCCGGATCGTGATCATCGGTGGCGGCACCGCCGGGACCATCGTCGCCAACCGGCTCCGCCGCAGCTTGCCTGCCGGTTCCTGGCACATCACAGTGATCGATCGAGATGATCGTCATCTCTACCAACCCGGTCTTCTGTTCGTTCCCTTTAGAAGGCGGGGTCCGCGTCGTCTCACCAAGCCTCGACATCGTTACCTCGCACGAGGTGTCGATCTGCTGCAGGGGGACGTCGAGCATGTTGATCCGCAAGGTCGCGTGATCACCCTTGTTGATGGCCGGGATTGCGCCTACGACTTCCTCATCATCGCCTCAGGAACGTCGCCGCGGCCGGACCGGACTCCGGGCCTGCTCGGGCCTCACTGGCGGCAGTCGATCTTCGACTTCTACACGCTCGACGGAGCGCTCGCCCTTCGCAGGGCGCTGGAGGACTGGCGTGGAGGACGTCTGGTGGTGCATGTGGTCGACATGCCCATCAAGTGCCCGGTCGCGCCGCTGGAGTTCTGCTTTCTGGCCGATGCATATTTCACCCGCAGGCACGTCCGGGCGACAACCCAGATCACTTATGTGACGCCGCTGGATGGTGCGTTCACCAAGCCGGTGGCAGCATCGCGCCTTCAGACTCTGCTGGACCGCCGTAGCATCGGAGTGGAGGCGGACTTCGTCACCGACTTCGTCGACGCGGACCGTCGCGAGGTCGTGTCGATGGACGAGCGCCGGGTTCCGTATGACCTGCTCGTCACCGTCCCGTTGAACATGGGCGCCGACTTCGTCGGCACGTCGGGCCTGGGCGACGAGCTGAACTACATCCCGGTCGACCGCGGCACGCTCACAGCCAAGGAGTGGAACAACATCTTCGTCATCGGCGACGCCGCGGACATCCCCACCTCCAAAGCGGGATCCACGGCGCACTTCGCCGCCCACACGGTGGTCGCGAACCTGTTGGCCAAAATCCAGGGCCGGGAACCCGAAGACCGTTTCGACGGACACGCGAACTGCTTCGTGGAAACCGGCCGCGGCAAGGGTCTGCTGATCGACTTCAACTACGACGTCGAACCGCTCCCCGGCCGATTCCCGATGCGCAAATTGGGTCCGTTCCCGCTGCTCGCCGAAAGCCCGATCAATCATCTGGGCAAGCTGGGATTCCGGTGGATGTACTGGCATCTGCTATTGCGTGGACGACCCCTACCGATCCCCGACCGGATGTCGATGTCCGGCAAGCAGCAACCTTCCCCGAGGAGTTGAGCCATGCCGCTGACCATGATCGACGACCACCCCCTGCACGTCGACGACGAAGGATTCCTCACCAACTACGACGAATGGAACGAGGACATCGCCAGGTCGCTCGCCAACCAAATCGGCATCACGCTGACTACTCGACACTGGGAGGCGATTCGCTTCCTGCGCCAGGATTTCAAGCAGCGCGGCGAGACCGCCACCATCCGCCGCATCGAGAGCGCCGGAGGAATCTCGGTGAAGGAGCAGTTCACCCTGTTCCCCGCCAAGCCCGCCAAGAAGATGGCCTACATCGCCGGTCTGCCGAAACCACGCGGCTGCGTCTGAAAGGACCCAATCATGACCAGTACTCCGACCGCCCGGGCGATTGTCCCAAAATTCGACGACGAGACGAATCGGGAGCGAAAGCTTGCCATCATCTGCTCCAAGGGTAGCCTGGACATGGCCTATCCCGGCCTGGTACTGGCAAACGCAGCGCTCGGCGAGGGCATCGAGACCCACCTCTTCTTCACGTTCTGGGGCTTTGACATCATCACCAAGTCCCGCATGCGTGACCTACGGATCAGCCCAGTGGGAAACACCGCGATGCACCTGCCCGGTCAGGACGTGCACTTCCCGCAGGCGCTGGCACCGTTGCCCGGCGTCACCGCGATGGCCACCAGGATGATGAAAAAGTCCATCGCCAAGCTCGATATCCCAGAGGTACCGGAGTTCCTCGATCAAATCGTCGCGGCCGGCGGCCATCTGTGGGGCTGCCGGATGTCGGCGGACATGAACGGGCTGCGCGCTGAGGATCTCCGCGACGATGTGGAGGCCATCATCAGTGCCTCTGACTTCATCGACAAGACCGCGGGCGCGCAACTTCTGTTCATCTAACCCGTGCGCTCTCGCTTCACGACCGCGCACCATCCCCCAAATCCGGCGCAGCAGAACGCCCTACCCGGCATCGGTCGACCGGCATGACCCCCACGAAATTCGTGACGTCGACCGCCGGACCGCCCGGCCGCTAGCTGCCCGGTTCAAGTGAAGCCGAGGCCTTCCGGGGACCATCGTCCACCGCACCGCTCCCACCAATCCCTGCTGCGGCCCCGGGACACTCGGTGTGGTCAACGGCAGACCCCGGCCCAGAGTCGGTAGCCAAGACCTACGTCACATCGCGCCGCTGAGCCTCACCAAGGACTTTCGTCCGCACCCAAACAGTCCCTTCGGCACCGGACAGCGGTCAACGCCCCAGACGACGATGACCGTGTCGGTCGCGACGACCGATACGGTTTGGCCGCCCGTCGCGGTCGCAATTACAAGAGGTGCATGAACATGCGCGCAGCACTGGACAAGATGGTTAGCTGGATCGGTCTGGTAGTCGCCGCGGTGCTGATCGTGGCGGGCGTTCTGCTCACCTGGGGCCACAATTTCATCACCGGTCAGGTACATGACCAGCTGGCGGCGCAGAAGATCTACTTTCCGCCTGCTGACAGCCCCGCGGTCGCGGGTTCCGAGTTCGCGGCAATGCGCCAGTATGGCGGTCAGTTGATGACCACCGGTTCCCAGGCCGAGGTCTACGCCGATCATTTCATCGCGGTCCATCTCAGCGAGATCGCTGGCGAGAAGACCTACGCCGAGCTCAGCTCGTTGGCGCAAGCCAACCCAAACGATCAGCAGCTCGCAGCGCAAGTGCAGACCATGTTCCGCGGCGAAACACTGCGGGGGCTACTGCTCAACGCGTACGCCTTCGGCACCGTGGGTACCATCGCCGGCGCCGCCGCGATCGTGGCCTTCGCAGGCGGCGCGCTGATGTTGATACTTGCCGCGCTCGGATTCTGGCACGCACGGCGCCGCTTGCCGGCACCCTCGGCCGCCGCAGACCAGGAACCAGAGCCCATCAGCTAATCGCACCGCCCGTCGAGCCATGCCCGCGCCACGCGCACACCGACTGGGCACCCCGTGGTGCTCGATGTCGTCTTGCCCCACGTCACCATGCAGGATCATCCGCGTGCACCGTGAATAATGAATCAGTGCCGCTGGCGTCGACGTTGATCACTTCGGGCCGGTGCCGGATGTTCCCACACCGGTGATCGAAGACCCGCACACGCAATAAATATGTCGCCGTTCCGACCAGAACCGACTGCTTCATGAACCGCCGAGCCCCATGCAATCGACGGTTACAACATCGCCCATCCGAAGGGCACGACCATTTGGAGCGTTCGATGACTGCCGACATGCAGCCCCACACACCCGAAACTCAGGCATCGACGTCGCAGCGCCACCGGCAGAGGCGGCAACGAATAGATCCGGCGCTGCTGAAGGATCCGGCCCACCTGTACATCGCGGCTGCCGATGCCGTTGTTTGCGTGAGCGATGCACTTAACCACCCATTGATCAGCGAACTTCTGATCGAGGATCTGTGGTGGCGCGCTTGCGATGCCGCTTGGCGAGCCGACCGGCCAAGCTGGTTCCGCAGGGCGGCACGGAAGGCTTGGGTCAGCCGTGGGGACCTGCTGGACCGCAAGCGTGACCGCATCGCCCAGTTAGCCGCAGAACAAGGTATCAAGCCTTGCCACAGACGAAACTCCAGACGGTCCCTGTGGCGGCATTGAGACTCGCGGCCACTGAGCGAGATGTCCCGCGCGAGCCCGCGATCACCGGCGCACGGTACGCCGGTGACCTAGCGCCGCATCGACCGCAGGTGCGCCCTGTGGCGCGGAGCCGGCGACTGGACCGGCAGTAGTCTCACTCGCCGCGCCGCGCGTCGGTGACAGCTGGACGTGAGTGCCCGTTACCCATTAGCCGTCGTCGGTGTATCCGAGCAGTGCGAACGGGAACGCCACAGTGCCCTGTGGGCCACACAGTGAGCGCGGTGATCATTCACCCAGAGTCGAGCGTGTCGCGCCGCCGTCGGTACTCGTCTTCGTCAATCTCTCCCCGGGCGTAACGCGTGTCGAGGATTTCCTGAGCGCTCAGCCGTGTCGGTTGGCTCGTCGCATCCGACGGCGCCGCAGAGGTGGCAGCGCTCCGTCGATCTGCCAGATAGTGAACCAGCCAAACGATTCCGGCCGCTGCAAGGACCCATACGGCCAGCATGCCCAGGCCCATCGCGAGCCAGCCGCCGATCCCCCAGTGTCCTGTCCAAACGTACATCATTGCGTCAACTCCTGTGATCGGTTTCAGGTGTCTTCACCGTGCACATGCCGAAGGACAGAGCGCCAGGGACTTTCGTCGCAAGGCCCATAGATAGCGCTTGCCAACCGCCGTGGTCGTCGGCATTGGTCAGCGGATTCAGAAGCGGCGCCCGTGTCGAAGGGCCACCTTGCCGAGAGGTTCGCCCATCGACTTCAAGCCGCTGACCGTCCGATCAGGCACCTGCGGGTGCGGATCGCACGGTGCGCACTCATCTTGTTGACGGGGCGACGACGCACGATAACCGCCCGCATCTGCAGATCGCAGGACCCCGTCTAGCCTTTTCACGGGAGATGTCGATAGAACTGCATGCTCGCCGGCCGCATGAGCCCACAGGACCTGCTGCCTCATCCACCATCGCCGACAACTCGGATTGGGTCTCTCGCCGGATCAATGCCCGGCTCTGTGACGAAAGTCCCTTTGCGGCTGCGGCAACGCAAGGTGTCATAGACGCATGCGACGCGATGGCGGTGATCTGCAGGTCCTTGGCGAAGAGGACTGCCGCAACCTGCTCGCGGCGGCGCACGTGGGACGCGTGGTGGTGTCCATGGACGCAATGCCCGCGGCGTTTCCCGTGAACTACGTGTTGGTAGGCCGGGAAGTCTACTTCCGCACCTCCACAGGAACCAAGCTCAGCGCAGCGGTCAACGGCACGGTCGTCGCCTTCCAGGTGGACCGGATCGATAGCCTCGGCAGCGAAGGGTGGAGTGTCTTAGTGATCGGCCGTGCCCGACTGGTGACCGATCCTGCGGAACAGGCTCTGCTGGATAGGGTCGGGCTCACGAGCTGGGCCGCCCCGGCGGATGCGGGGTATGTGGCCATAGGCACTGATCGCGTCACCGGCCGCCGGCTGTGGCAGGCCCGCCATGACATTGAACCTGCGGCGACGGCGGAGTTTTCCGCTAAAGAGCAGTGACGAGGATGGCTGTGCGGTTCAGCGCAGTGACAAGGTGACTCGATGTTGCGCGTGCTCTTGGTGACGATCACGAGGTCGTGCGCCGAGGCATCGCCGACCTGCTTGAATCCGACGATCTGTGGATCGCCGGCGAGGCCCGCACGGCCAGCATCGCCCGTCCACCGCCCGGTCCACGATTACGGAGGCGCTGGCGCGAGTCCTCGCGGTCCGGCCGGATGTCGCGATCCTCGACGTGCGATTGCCGGATGGCGACGGGGCGGAGTAGTGCCGGAAACTCCGTTCGCCTCCGCCAGAGTTGCGCTGCCTTAGCTGACCTCGTTCGATGACGACGAGGTCCACTTTGCAGCGATCCTTGCCGGCGCGGCAGGATTCGTCCTCAAGTAGATACGCGGCACCGACTGGGTCTCGGCCGTCCACACGGTAGGCGGGGGTGGCCGCCTGCTGGAGCCCCGATCGACCGCGACGGTCATGCGGCGTATCCAACATGAGCAGCAGGATGCGACTCCGCTCCGGGTACTGAGCGAGCAGGAACGGTCCGTGCTTGAGGTACGTGCTTGAACTGATCGCTGAAAGACTGACTGATTGACGAACCGGCAGATCGGCGAGCGCCTGGCGGAGAAGACGGTCAAGAACTACGTCTCGCATCTGTGGCCACGCTCGGCCTAGAGCACCGCACGCAGGTCGCGATTCTTACCACCAAGCTGAGCTCCACACGAAGTCGCCAGTAGGCTCCGCCGACGGCGGCCCAGCGAACCGGTCCCGATGGTGCATACGCGAGTCTTCAGCCCGCGAGCGGTGCGGTCCAGTACAACGCCGTGCCGCCGCTCGACGGCTGCTCGACGAGCATGTAACCGCCGCAGGCTGCGGCACGCGCCGCCAGGTTGTCCAGACCGCTGCGAGGCGCCTCGGGCGGGATGCCGCGGCCGTCGTCGGTGACCCGTATCTCCAACTCGTCGGCCACCGCCACCGCGACGCTGACGACGTTGCAGGCCGAGTGCCGGACCGCGTTGCTCACCGCCTCTCTCACGACCGCCTCGGCATGCTCGGCGAGTTGCGGCGGGACGAGCGTGTCGATGGCCCCGTCGACGCGCACACTGATGGCCGGCCCGCCATCGCCAGCCCCGCTGGCTATGTCCAGCAGCCGGCGGCGCAGATTCTTCTGGCCACTTGACGTAACCGACCGGAGATCGAAGATGGAGGAGCGCAGGTCCCGAATTGCCTCATCCACTTGCTGCACGGCCTGCTCCAGTCGTTGGCGCGCGTCCGGGTCGGTGGTGCGGGCTTCCTGGCCCTGCAGGCTCAACCCGACCGCGAACATGCGCTGGATTACGTGGTCGTGTAGATCCCGAGCGATACGCTCGCGCTCTGTCACCAGCTCGTAGCGTCGCCGCTGCTCCTGCCGATCCGACACCTCTAACGCCAGCGACGCCTGCTCGGCGAGGCCGGACAGTTGCGGGAGCTGCGCGGTTTCAAACGGGTCTGATCCCCTATGACGCAGACAGATCAGGACGCCGCCATCGGTAACACCAGAGGGGATCGGAGCGACCTGCGCTGGTCCCGATTCCGTGAATGCCCGGGCGAGCGCTGGGCTGGTGGGCAGGGGTAGTTCGGCAACGTCGTGCGGGCCGACCGCACGGGTCACGGCACGGGTCCAAGGGTCGTCTCGCGTCGCGACGAGGGTCTCCACAGGCGGCTGATGGCTGCCAGACGCGGCCGCCACGCGCAAACCGCCCTGGCCGTCGGCCAGAAACACCAACGCTGCGTCGGCGCCCGTCAGGTCGACCGCTCGGTCGGCGATGAGTGTCAGCGCGTCGCTGACGCCCCCGCCGGAGAGCAATTGCGTCCTGACCTCGGCCGTGGCCAGCAGCCACCGCTCTCGAAGCCGGACCTCATCGAACAGCCGCGCGTTTTGCACCGCCGATCCGGCCGCAGATGCCAACCCTCGCAGCACCATCTCGTCACGCTCAGTGAACTCCCCGCCGCCGCGCTTCTCCGTCAGGTACAGGTTGCCGAAAAGCGTGTCACGTACCCGAATCGGTGCGCCGAGGAAGGTACGCATGACCGGATGGCCAGGCGGGAACCCGACCGCAGCCGGATGGGCGGTCAGATCGGAGAGTCGAATCACCTGTGGATGCTCGATGAGCAAACCCACGAGGCCGTGGCCGCGGGGAAGCGGACCGATGGCCCTGCGGGTGTCTTCGTCGATGCCCACATAGAGGAACTCGGCCAGGCCTCCCCGCCCATCGAGCACTCCCAGCGCGCCGTATTGTGCGTCTACGAGCGTCGCGGCCGCATTCACGATCCGGCGCAACGTGGACCGCAAGTCAAGGCCTTCGGAAATCGCCAGGAAGGCCTCGAGGATCGCCGGAAGGTCATCTGCCGGCACCCGGTCTGTTCCTCTGGTGTCTGCTGCACCCGCCACGGCTGCCAGCCCTCCCGACAGGCGAAATCGCGGCTTCGGTCCGGCCGAGGCAGTCGGCGTGCGCCCGTCGACCCTGGGCATTTTAGTCTGCCCGGACCGGTTAGCCCACACAGATGCGGTCGAGGACGAAGTCGGCTTCACCCACCCACAGACCTGCGTCCACCGCGGCTTGCATGTCGGCGTAATACGCAACGGCGCCGTCCAAGTTGATCTGTGATCCGGTGATCGTGATAACGACACGGTGCTGTCGGTCAGCTCGCCGCTCGTCCATGCTCCGCCGGATTGCGGCGCCACGACCTGAAGCGCCGTGAGTGTTCGACATGGTGTCCACGACGCCATCGTCATCTGCCCCGCCACCGCGTCACTAGGGTCCTCGGTCCCTGCCCGGGCGTGACGATCCCCACCATCCAGGCGGGCTACCCGGGGACCTTCGTCACTGCCGCCCGACGGGCCTAACACCCTGCGCGGGCTCCGGCGCCGAGCCTCGCGGCAAGGTCAGCCGCCAATGCCACCGTGCTTCTTGAAAGCATCCATCGCGAAGTCTCGCCGCAACGGAACTGAACCGAGCTGATCCCGCATCTGACGCCACTCGCAACCCGCAAGCAGTTCACCGAGGACAGTCGCCATCAACCGCTGCGCCTCCGCACTCGCGTCGGACGGCGTGGTGAACGCCTCCAAGGTCCGGTAGGCCTCGTGGTCACCCACCTTGACCACGCCCACGAAGCCCCAAGCGTCACTCGCCTGCTCAGCGCCGACGGAAATCAACATCTCGGACATAGCACCCGGCCTCCGGCATCGGTCAATGTGCTCAGCGAAATGCTAACGCCCCTGAGGGTCGGCCCGGTAGCGAATCCAGGACGACGGGCTCTCCCGAACCTCAGGGGTGGCGCCGAACGGCAGCGCGAATTCCAGGGTGTACCTGCCCATCGCCGGCGCTACCTCGCCTGCAGGGACACGTGTGGCAGGCCGCGAACTCCGCACCGCGCTGGTATATGAGCTACCGTTGCCAGCCGCAGCTGGCACGACCGGCAGCTTGAATGGTTCGCCGATCGGCCTTGTGTTCCTTCTCTGCCTGGGTGTTCCCGTACGCAAAGCTCGGTCCTCGGCGGCCAGCGCTGTCAGAGGTGGCAGAGTCCGAGCCCGGGTCCGCCCGACTCCTGCGCAGACTCCGCGATCGTCAGCCGAATCGCAGGGTGCACAGACTCGGCCACGACCGGCCGGGCGGGGTCGCCGTGGGTGACCAGCTGTTCATACGGGTGCGTAGCGTCCGAGTCGCGCTCGGTCACTCACGCAGTGTGTTCAACTCTGCGCGCTGACCATCAAGGAAGGGCGGCAGTCACCGCTGCGAAGTCCAGTTTCACTCCGCCTGCACAGCGACGGTAGTGGTGACAATGTCTGCGGCGTGAATCCGGCCCCTGCGGAAGTACAGCAGTGGACGGATCACATTCACGAGCGAGACCAGCCGCCAGCGCAGCTTGCCGCCCCGGATGCGGTCCGCGGACCGGCGCGTAATGTCGATCTGGGCCGCGGCCAACAAACCCACCTCCAACACGCCCGCCGCTACGATTCCGGCGCGCGCCAAGGGCTGCAATTCCGCCCACTTCGTGTTCGCCATGCCCTGTATTATCCGCAGATCACGGCCCGCGGGCCGGGATCCTCAGGCACTGACCCCGCCCGCTGGCGCTAACCAAGGGGCGACTCGGACCTCGACGCTACTCGCCGTCGCTGTGCTCCTCGGCATAGGTAACACCCGTCAAGGCCCTTCGACTGGAGAACAGTCATCGTCGGCAGACCCATAACTACGCAGCTATGGGTCTTTGGACTCTGTGCGGCCCCTCGGTGAACTGTCAGTGTGAAGGCTAGGAGGTACAGCGGCAATGTCAGACTCCGCCGACTGGGTACGTAGACCTCCAGACGCGATCCCAGCGTTGACGCGCAGATCTCCGCCTGGTGCTGACGACCCAACTTCAATGCCACTGTCGAGCTCGCCGACTTCCGTCGAACCGTCGCGGCGGATGCGGAATGTCTCGCCGAAACCGGCCGGCATCGGCCGTCTTCCCTGTTCCTGACCGTGTTAGCCAATCGCGAATCAGTCACATGCATAGGAGGCCCCCATGACACTCATCTGGCTCATCGTATGGTTCATCGCGGACAACGTGGGCAATCGCGAACCTCTCACATTCGACCCGGTTAACGCCTGGACCGCCACCCTGATCCTTGCAATCGCACTAGACCTGGGCGCTGCGCACGCCTCAGGAATGTCAAGACGCCGCTCGTGAGCTCTCCGAACCGGCCGCGGTCGGGACTTTCGCCTCTGCCGCCTGGTTATCGTTCGCACGAGACTTAGAAGCTCGGACCATGCCTTCGCATACCAGTCGTGCAAGCCGCGCTGGCATCGTCGGTATTTCGGTCCAAGGTTGTTTCGGAACAACGAAGTTGTCGTCTGGAGGTCGTAAAATGGGCACAGTCGATCCTTTGACAGCGACGCGCATAACGCGGAACGCACCTACGCGGCCGCACACCACGACTCAGCGCGAGACTGAGCCCCGACGCTGGCCGGATCCGGAAGCGGCCCTTATCCTGTGGTCCCGGCTAATCCGGCTGCGAGACGAGGCCGATCCACCATTCGTGGCACAAACTGAGGAGGAGCTATTCCAGTTCTATGTTCCTCTGGCCCACATGCTCGCTCATAATCACGACACCTCTGGAAACCCCGACCACGCAAGAAGGCGCGCGGAGTTGGGGCTGGCCAAAGCGATCCTCATCTGGCCACTCCCCGACGTGGCCTGGTTCGAAGAGTACGCGCGCAACGCGATTCACGCCGAATTCGTCAACGGATCACAACGGACCCTGCCCACAAACCCGCTGTTGCGCAGAGCGCGCGCCATCAATGCCTATCGAGTCGGCGATGCCCACCCTAGAGGCGATGATCAGCCAACTCAATCTGCGCCGTAGTCGGTCGGGTCCGAGGCGAAAGCCCCCGGCAGCCATCGTCGTGAGGACTGCTGTCTGGTAATGAACCTGGCCGAGAGTCGAAACGGTCTACAACTCTTCGAACTGTAAGGCCGAGCAGCGACAGATAAGCGATGGACAGCAGGACCCGGCCAGCCCTCAGTGACATCCTGTCGATGCCTTTCGCACCCCGAGAGGTTGCAATGTATCAAGTTGACCGCGCCCACCATGCAGCAGCGCTGACGGCTCCGACGCACACTTACTCCGCCCCTTCGGATAGCTCAGCGTTGGAGCGATACCTTGCCGCGGCCTCCCAGCCTGTGACTCGGGCACGCCTGCACGCTGAGGACCGTCGGCCCTGCTTCTCGCACGGCAGCACGGCCCAGCGCCCGCCATGGACGAATATCGCGGTCCAGGACGTCATGACATCGAATGTACTTGTTGTGGAAAGGCACACTGGTGTGGAGCAGGTCGCGAAGGCGCTGTCCAATAATCGAGTGTCCGCAGCGCCGGTCGTCACCAGTGCAGGCCGAGTGATTGGCGTGGTGTCCGAATCTGATCTGCTGACTGGCGTCGTGATGGGGCGACGTCATCGGTGCTTTGACGCTTGGCACACGGAGCGAACGCCAATCCTGCGCAGACCGCGCCAAATGACGGCCGGCGATGTGATGACCGCGCCACCGGTGACCGTTCGAGCGGCACAGACTACGGTCGAGGCAGTGCGCATAGCCGCGAGCGCCCGTGTGCGACGGCTTCCGGTCGTCGACGATATGAATCTTCTCGTCGGGATCGTGACACGGTCTGACCTTCGCCGCTGTTTTCTTTTCAGCGACAACGAGATCCGCACCCATCTCTTGACCACGGTGCTGTCCAAGGGCTGCCGACTCTACCCAGGGGATATCACGGCCGACGTCACTGACGGTGTTGTCACCCTTCGGGGAAGTCTGGAAGCACGGTCGATGCTCATGCCGCTCCTAGAACGCCTTCGAGGCGTAGCAGGCATCACTGCCATCCGCACCGAACTGACGTATGGCTGTGATAGTCGAGCGCCGTTGGTGGCCAGAAGGTCCGCTGTTGACTGCTCCACCTATGTCATGCTCGGTCCGTCGAACCAACGAGACGTGCCTGACACCGCGGCGGCACGCAACAGGCCTTCAGACCCTGTGGCTGCTGCGGACATTCTCCTATCGCGGTGGTGACTTACCGGGCGACGATGTCGCAAATCACCTGCTTCGCATCGCAAATGGTGGGCCGATGCCACTGCGCGAGTGCAGGTATCACCGTTGGCGGCTCCTACCGGGCGGCCGATGGCTGCTGTCCAGGATCTGCCGGTTTGGAGATTCTGTCTGCGGACGAGCGAGCGCCGAGTGTGCGGGCATCGCGGGGCGAGCTCCAGTCGCGGATTTGTGGCATCGTGGGCGTACGCTACCCTCGCGTCTTGACCGGGCCACTCGGCCCCCGACGTCTGCGGTGTGGACACCATAGGGACCAATGCCCCTGCGTTACCGGTACAACTGCTGGCATCCTGAAAGTGTGCAAGAAACTCGAGCTGAAGTCCGCGAGACGCATTCCTCCGTGGTGTTGCTCTTGGGCGGCCGCGCATACAAGTTTAAGAAGGCAGTGGACCTGGGGTTCCTGGACTTCCGTCGGTTGGAGGACCGCGCGCGAGCTTGTAGACGAGAAGTCGATCTGAACCGCCGCATAGCACCGGACGTCTATCTGAGCACGATCGCGTTGAAGGCGCCCGACGACACCACGTACGAGCACGGCATAGCAATGCGCCGCATGCCGGAGGAGCTCCGATTGGCAACGATGATCCAGCATGGAGACCTGGTCGATGAGCAGCTTTGTGCGTTGGCACGGCTCCTTGCCGACTTTCACGCCCGGGCGGCGCGGGCACCGCTGATCGCTGCCGAGGGTGGCGCTGCCGGTTTGCGCCGACGATGGGTCGATAATCTCCGCGAGGCTGAGGCATTCCGCGGCGGCACGCTTCCGGATGGAACGTTCGACCTGATCCGGCGATTGGCGCTCGACTATGTCGATGGCCGGGTAGAGCTGCTGAAGGAACGCGCGGACGCAGGTCTTTCCGTCGACGGACATGGAGATCTGTTGGCGGACGACATTTTCTGCTTGCCCGACGGGCCCCGGGTCCTCGATTGCCTGGACTTCGATGATCGCCTCCGGTGGGTGGACATGCTCGATGATGCCGCGTTCCTAGCCATGGATCTGGAGCGCCTCGGACGAGAGGATCTGGCCGACACCTTCATGCGCAGGTACACCGAGTTCAGCGGCATCCCCGTGGTGGAGTCGTTGCGGCACCACTACATTGCCTACCGCGCCTTTGTCCGCGCCAAGGTGACGGCCATTCAGGCTCAACAGGGCGACCGCAGCGCCGCTGCGCAGTCTCGCCGCTGCACCGAACTATCGGCGCGACACTTACGAGCCGGCGAGGTGCGGTTCATCCTCATTGGTGGTGCGCCAGGGACCGGCAAGACCACGATCGCCACCGCCCTGGCGGCCCGTTTGGGATACGTGCTGGTCGGCACCGACAGCATCCGACAGGAATCGCCCCTTGCGAGCGACTACAGCGCCACGGCGAAGGCAGCGATCTATCGCATGCTGTTGGAACGAGCGCGTACTGCGCTGGCTCACGGTGAGTCGGTCGTCGCGGATGCGACCTGGACCGACCAGACCACCCGCGACCTCGCCGTCCGGGTGTCCGCCGAGACGTCGTCACCGCTGGTGGCGTTCGAATGCCAAGCGCCGACCGACCTGGCCGCTAGGCGGGCCCAGTTGCGGTGGCAGGCAGGTGGGTCCACGTCCGCCGCAGGCGCTCGGGTGGCCGCTATGTTGGCCGCTGCGAGGGTTTCGTGGCCCGAGGCGATCGCATTGGACACCACAGGCGGCCCCGACCAACCGCTGCGGGCCGCACTTGACGCCCTACATCCTCACGTCGACCAGCATCTGCCCGAGGTCGTGCCCGCCTGACGGTGAGGCTGCATTCCGAACGGATCAGTCCATCGAAGCCCACCGGCGCCGAGTCGGACCACCATCTCACGCGCCGGTCGCGGACTGGCGATGACGGACGAGGTACCTGTACACCTCGTCCGAGACCCACACCAGGACGGGGCAGGGCACCAGTAACATTAGAACCCAAGGCGGAGGCGCTGCCGTTCCGAAGACTTCCTGCAGTGGCGGGGTGTATATGACCAGCGCGGCGACGCCGAGTTCGAAGGCTATGCCAGCGAGCAGAAGCGGGTTGCTCAACACGCCAACGGCGGCGAGCGAAGCTCGTTCCGTCCTTGCGGCGAATGCGGTACCGACTTGACACGCCACGATGGTGGCGAAGGTGGTGGTGGTTGCCTGACGGTATGCATGCATCAATGCAGGAGTGGTATCAGGTGCGACCCCTGGGTGCCATCCCGCCTGGTGTAGCACAGCGAGGAACAGGACCATGGCCAGCGCAGCCGAGATGGTCCCCATGAGGAGCCATGCCCGCCCGAGCACCCGTCCGGTGATGAGATGTTCACGTTGGCGGCGGGGCGGCCGGTTCATGATGTCTGGTTCGCCGCGCTCCCGCCCTAGTGCGAGCGCGGGCAGCGTCTCCGTGCCCAGATCGATGACGAGGATCTGCAAGACGGTCAGCGGCAGTGGGATGCGGCCTGCGCTCAGGGCGAAGATCAGGAACGGTACGACCTCCGGAACCGCGTGCGCAAAAATGTACAGCACGAATTTTCGGATGTTGTCGTAGACACGTCGGCCTTCGCGCACCGCGGTCACGATGGTGGCAAAGTTGTCATCGGTGAGGACCATCGTGGCGGCCTCTCGGGCGACATCGGTCCCGGACAGCCCCATGGCCACCCCGATGTCGGCATGCTGGAGCGCGGGCGCGTCGTTCACCCCGTCACCGGTCATCGCGACGACCTCGCCGTGGTGGCGCAGTGCTTCCGCGATGCGGAGCTTCCCTTCCGGTGCGCTGCGGGCGAAGACGATCTCGTCAGGGCCGGCGAGCATCGCGTCGAGTTCGGCGTCGCCGAGCCCATCTAGTTCCGACCCTGTGACGATCCTGACCGGCCGGATGCCGACCTGTCGCGCGATCTCCGCCGCGGTGCGCCCGTGGTCTCCGGTAACCACGTGCACGCGAATGCCCGCCGCGTGGCAGGCACGCACGGCCGCCGAGACCTCCGGCCGGGGAGGGTCTTGCAGCGCTACCAAGCCAACGAAACACAACGCCCTTTCTGCCTCTGACGCCTCCGACGGGGTCCCCGGGAGCCGGCGAGAGGCCAGGGCAAGCACACGCAGACCACGTTCGGCGAAGCAGTCAACTGCGTTGTCGATCGAGACCCTGTCTTGCGGTGCCATAACTTGTTCACCCCGTGCCGAGCACCAGCTCGAACATTCGGGAAGCACCCTCTCGGGGGCACCTTTGACGGCGAGCGTCAAATTCTCCCCACGTTGTGTGACGATGCTCATTCGCATGCGGCGCGGATCGAACCGGAAGACCGCCATGCTGGGTGCCGGCGTGACGCCGAACCGCTCGGCGAAGCTGCGTAGCGCGTCCTCCATGGGGTCGCCGGACACCGCTGGGTCGGCGCAATCGGCCATCACCTCGGCCAACGCTCGAAGTTCGCGATCGGGCTGGACACCCGCATCAATAGCCCGGTCGGCGTACCACAGTCCGGCGACCCGCATCCGGTTCTCGGTGAGCGTGCCGGTCTTATCCGTGCAGATTACCGTTGTCGAACCGAGGGTCTCGACCGCGGACAGCCGCTTGACCAAGGCCCCCGCCTTTGCCAGAGCCCGGACTCCGACCGCGAGCGCCAAGGTGATTGTCGGCAACAGCCCTTCCGGCACGTTTGCCACCAGGAGACCGACCGCGAAGACTGCGGCAGCCGATAGCGTCAGACCCGCGATGATACCGAGGGGCAGGAACATTGCACCCACAGCGACGGCAACGGCAGCGATGATCCATGCGGTCCGACGTACTTGGCGTTCGAGGGGGCTGTCTTGGCCCTTATCACGTTGGGATAGCGCAGCTATACGACCGAGTTCGGTGTGAGAACCAGTTGCAAACACTGCGGCACGGGCCTGCCCTGATCGGCATGTCGAGCCGGAGAACACGGCATCGGGTGCGTCGATCAGGCGCTCGGCGTCGTCGATGGATCCGGCGGACCGGACCGTCGCGAAGGACTCACCCGTCAGCGTGGATAGATCGACTTCGACGGCTCCGTCGATGAGCCTGGCGTCCGCGCACACCCGGTCGCCCTCCAGCAGCACAAGAACGTCGCCGACCACGATCTCCATCGCGGGCACGACCCGCACGGCGCAGTCTCGCACAACCTTCGCCTGTAGCGGCAGGTAGCGGGCGAGCGCTGCGACGGCGCGGGATGCCTGATGCTCCTGGAGGACAGCGACCGCCGAGTTGATCACGATCACGCCGACGATCGCGACACCAAGCACCGGGGTCCGGGTGAGCACAGCCAGCCCGGCCGCGAGCCAGAGCAGCAACGCGAGCGGCTGTAACAGCTGACGACCGACCACCGACAACCAGCCGGGGCGAGGCGAGGTCGGCAGCTGGTTAGGCCCGTAGACGATCAAACGCCGGGCGGCCTCGCGCGACGTCAGACCGCCGGGACCGGTGCGGAGATCCCTCAGCAGCCGGTGTATCGGCGTGCGCGTCGGACGGTCCGACAGCGCTCGATCCTGGACTCGTACGTTGTCCATCGGACGCAGCCTGGCCCCGCGTCAGCTCACGGGGCCACAAGGGCACCGTCATCCGGCGCGGCAGCGGCACCCTGAAGGACGGCAGGCGCCGACCCTTCGAAGGGGGCGTTCCCGCCGCCCCAGCCGAGCGCGGCGGGGCGACGGACGCGGAGCGCGGTGCGCGGCCGGAACTTCCCGTTGTTGCGCGCCGCGTCCAGGAGCAGCCGACGCTCAGCGGCCGCCAGCGCCGCCCGAGTCTGGCGCGCAGCATCCGGATCCACCGATACCGAGGTGATGCCCATGGCCACGAGGTAGTCGACGAATTCTGGCCGGTTGGATGGCGCCTGACCGCACAACGACGACGTGAGGCCTGATTTGCGACAGGCCCGCACGATACGGCGAATCATGTCCAGGACCGCGGGATCGGTTTCGTCGAACAGGGGGGCGCAGATCGCCGAATCGCGATCCACGCCGAGGGTCAGCTGTGTCAGGTCATTGCTTCCGATCGAGACACCAGATATTCCCATCCGTGCATAGGTGGGGATCCAGTACGCCGCCGACGGCACTTCGGCCATCGCCCACACGGGCAGCGCCGACGCCGCTGGGTGCTGCCGAACGATGTCAAGGCAGGCCTTGAGTTCCCACGCCGTTCGTAGGAATGGCAGCATCAGGACGAGGTTCGGCGTGTGGGACATGACCCTCCCGAGCACGTCCAGTTCGAGCCGGAATAGATCGGGTTGATCGATATAGCGATAGCAGCCTCGGTAGCCGATCATGGGGTTTTGCTCGGTCGGTTCAAACTCCGGCCCGCCCTCCAGGCCTCGAAACTCGTTGGATCGGAAGTCAATGCTGCGGTACACCACCGGGCGGGGGGTGAAGGCGCGGGTAATCTGCCCCAGAGAGTCGACCATGGCGTCGATGAACGCTTGTTGTTGACCGCGCTGCAGCAGCAGTCTGGGGTGCACGCCCTCCAGGGCGTTCGTCACCATGAACTCAGCCCGCAGCAGGCCGACTCCGTCCACCTCCAGATCCGCTGCCGCCGCGGCGTGGTCGGCGAAGGCGAGGTTGACGTACAGCCGGGTTCCCACGGCCTCGTGCTGGTCGATGTGAGGGCGGATCGACGAGTCGCGCGCGATGTCGGTGCTCGGCTTCACCTGCCCTCCGATGACCTCTCCGCGTCGGGCGTCGACCGTGACCAGGTCGCCATCGTGCAATGCCGATGTCGCCGTTCTGGTCCCCACGATGCAGGGAATGCGGAGTTCACGGGCGACGATCGCGGCGTGGCAGGTGACGCCCCCGCTGTCGGTCACTAGCGCGGACGCGCGGTTCATCACCGGGACCCAATCCGGGCTGGTCATCGGCGCTACCAGGATCTCGCCCTGCCGCAGTTGCTTGGTCTCTTGGGCGGTGCGCAGGATGCGGACCCGGCCGGTAGCGGTGCCGCGCGAGGCGCCGAGTCCGCGGAGCAGCACGGTACCGGACGGTGGTCGATCTCCGTCGACCGGCGGGGAATTGAGGGTGGTGATCGGCCGCGACTGCACGAGCCAGGTGCGGCCGTCGGCCCTGGCCCATTCGACATCTTGGGGTGCGCCGTAGTGCTTTTCTACCTGCAGTCCCAGCCGCGCGATCTCGAGTACCTGCTCGTCCGTGAGGACGCGCTCCGCGCCCTGGGCAGCGTTCAGACGGACGGTCCGGTCGCCGCCGTCGGAGCCTGAGGTGACTTCCAGCGTTTGGTGTCCGACGCGGCTAGTGATGATCTGCACCGGGTCCTTGTTGATGAGGTAGGTGTCCGGCTCGACCATTCCCGCGACGATTGTTTCGCCTTGGCCGATCACGGCTTCGATGACGAGGCGTGTGATGTCGGCGGTGGCCGGGTCGGCGGTGAACATGACGCCGGACTGCTCCGAGTGCACCATCTGTTGGACAATCACTGCCATCGCCGGATCGGCTCCCTGGTCGAGCGACGCGCGGTAGGCGAGCGCGCGGGCCCCGTACAGGGAGGCCCAGCACCTCTTGATGTGGTCCAGGAGCGGGATCTGGCCGCGGACGTTGGTGAAACTGGCGTTGATGCCGGCGAACGAGGTCGCGACGGAGTCCTCGCTGACGCCCGACGAACGTACCGCCACCACCGCGTCTTTGCCCATGGCGCGATACCCGGCGGAGACCTCGGTCACCAAATCGGCGGGCAATGCGATGCCCAGCAGCAGCGCCATCGCGGACTTGCTGGCGGCTTGGAGTGAGTCGTCGTCGCCCCGATGGATCCGGGCGAGGAGGGCGCGCAATTTCTGGTCCACGCCTGCCCCTCTGGTCGCCGCCGCATACGCCTCGCTGGTGACGACGAACCCCGGCGGGATGGGCAGTCCGGCCTTGACCAGTTCACCAAGGTTGGCTCCCTTCCCTCCGGCGAGGGAGACATCGACGATGCTCAGGTCGTCGAGGGGTATGACGGCGCGCATCATCTCACTCCGGTCGTCGGGGTGGGATCGCGTCGCGTCGCAACGCCGGGCGCGCGGTGCGCGTCGACGCCGCTCCAGTCGAACACCGATTCCAGGTCCAGCCGGGGCGTCGGTGGCGGTGGCTGTTGGTTGATGTGTGCCCATCCGACTCGCACGATCAGTTGCGGGTGGCACCCGCCACCGAACACCGCGGATCGCAGCATGCGTCTGGCTTCCGGCACTTCGATCGGAAGACTGATCGGGCAGGTCGCCATGCCGACCACGGTCGCTTCGAGCAGGACGGCGCTGAGCGCCTCACCCGCTCGGAGACGGGATTCGACATCGTCATGGACGGTGCCGATCACCAAGAAGACGGAGGCGTCCTCCTCACGAGCCGCGTCCGGTTCCGATGGATCGTTGAAGGGGCGGCGGTTCAACGGGTTCGTGGGCGGCCGGAAGGCGGCCTTTGGGACTCCTGCGTGAACGTTGGCGGGGGTTCCGGTCCACAGCGCCAGTTCTTCACCGTAGTCCTGGCTCGTCTGCCGCTGCGATTCGGCCGTCGCGAGCGCATCTGCCAGGCCACGATGGACTCTTCCGTCGTCGACCTTGAGCACGGTCGCACCCTGATGCGCCCCCGCCGAGAGAAGGGTATTTACGATGCCGTCAGGAACTTCCCAGGACGTGTATGGTGCCCGGTTGCTAAATCGACGCGTGATCGCCTCCGACAGCGCAACCACCTCGGGATTGGGTTCCTGGCGCGCAAACTCCACGGATGCGAGATGCGCCGGTTGCGCACACCCGGTGGTGCGGCGAACGGTCGTCGACCAGCCGAGGGATGAGAATGCGATACGCGCATGGTGTAGCACCGCACCGCAACTGACCAGTAGGTCTGTCCTGTCGGGGTCGGTGGCAGCCAACCATCGCGAATCCTCTGCCAGCAGCTCCAAGCCGGCCTCGACCCGGCGCCACCGCCACGGCTGGGTGTTGTGTATGGACGGTGCCCGTATGGCACGCGCCAGTCCCGCCGTGATCGTCGAGAGCTCGGGGGTGGTTCCCGAGTACCGTACCGTCGCGGGAACTCCCCGCCCGTTCGGCGCGAGCTGAGGCGCGGAACCGGTGGCGGAAGACAGATCCACAGATCGAGGCATCTCGCGCTCCGCTACACCAGCCGCAGCAGGTTGCGGACCTTCGTGACGCCCGGGACCGCCCACGCAGCATGCTCGGCCTGACGCCGGGCCGCCCAAGACGATACCGTGCCCGTCAGGGTGATCTCGGTACCGTTGACGAGCGGGTCGATCTGATTGGCCTGAAGTTGCGCATTTCGCATGATGGCTGAGGTGATCTTGGCCCGTGCCTTATCCGGAGAAATGATAGCCGTTGGCTTGATGGCGATCTCTGATCGGACGTCACGAACTCCGCGGAGTGTCGTCACCGCCTGGATTGCGGCTCGACGCTGATAGTCCCACGGCACAGAGCCGGACAGCGTCACGACATGATCGTGGACGGTGGCCTTCACCGCACCGTCTGGTACGACCGCGCTCCGCTCCAGGGCGGTGGCGGCATCCCGCGCAATGTCGACGTCGTCGCGGCGCCAGGGCAGATCCACCGATAACTCATCGGCCAGTGCGGTAACGCCCCGGACTCGCAAGGCGGCCCTGGTCGCGGCCAGCTTCTCCGGGTAGGTGCCCACCTCACCGGACAGCGTCACGGTGCGATCGTGCACCGCCACTCCGATCCGATCGGCCTCGACGTTGGCCGCCCACTCGAGTTCGCGCTCGACGGCATCTTTCAGTTCGTGGTCAGCGTGTTTCGCTGTGGTTGCTGTAGTCATACCAGCAGCCTGCACCGGAGCAGGTTGCGATCGGCAGAGTCCAAAGGCCCTTCATTCCGCCGAAAGCCCTGACCGCACAGGCACACCAGTCCCTTTTCAGACTCAACGCAGCCCGGCGCTCGGGCCGTCAGGGACCTTCGTCACTGGCAGACGCCGCATTCTGGGTCTGTGCTGGATGCGAGGACTACCGAAAGGAGAATGGACATGTCCCGAGAACTGACAGCCACCCGACCCGAACTCACCAGGTGGAATCCTTGGTCGGATCTGGACTGGAACACCCGGCTAAATCACCTTATGCACTCCCTCTGGCCGACGACCGATGGGCCGTCCGAGACATTGCCCGGGGCGTCGCTGGAGGAGACCGACGAGGCCTTCGTGTTCGAACTCGATCTGCCCGGGGTGTCCAAGGAAGACATCACCATCGAGGTGTCGAGCAATCGCGTCTCGGTCAAGGGTGACCGCAAGGAACCGCAACGCGACGGCGTCGTCCGCCGGTCCACCCGTGTGACGGGGACCTTCGCCTACGAGGTTACGATGCCCGCACCCATCGAAGGCACAGACGTCACAGCGGCGATGACCGACGGTGTTCTAAAGATCACCGCGCCGAAGGCGATCGCCGCTCGACCCATGCACGTCAGCATCGGCTGATGCACTTCGGCGGCGGCCGGAGTCTATGTTCCGGCCGCCGCAACCTGCGAACCGGGTGTCAGCCGGAATGCGCACCGGGGCTGGACCAATGTTGCAGTGCCTGTGCGCCCCACCATGTCCCGGTCTCCGGCGCGTTGGCTGCTACACCTCTTCGGAGCCCAGGCGACGCAGTACCGGGTCGGGGACGTGAGGGGCGGGAGCGATCCGGACGCGGGCATCGACGGTGATCAGCGACCTCTCGTTGCAGATCACCGGGTTGAGGTCCAGTTCGGCGATCTCCGGTACGTCGTCCACCATTTGCGCGATCCGGGTCACCAGATCGGCTATCGCTTCCCTGGACACCACAGGGCGACCGCGGAAGCCGTCAAGCAGCGTGGCTATCCGAAGCCCGTCGATCAGTTCTATCGCCGTGCCGTGGTCGAGCGGTGCAAGGGCAAAGCGGCGGTCGGCAAGCAGATCGGCGAGGACTCCGCCCGCACCGACCATCACGACGGGCCCGAATCGCGGATCCTGCAACGCGCCGACGATCAGTTCCGTGCCGGCCGGCGCCATCGCCTGCACCAAGAGCCGAGAGTCCGGCACCGCCGACAGGACATCGGCCGCTGCGCGGCGCAGGGAGTCCTCGTCCGCGATGCCTACTCGCACCGCGTCCAGTTCGGTCTTGTGCAGCCCGCCTCCGGCCGCCTTCACGACCACGGGGTAGCCCAGATCGGTCGCGGCCCGGACCGCCGCATCGGCGTCATCGACGACCCGCTGCGGGCAGGTGGTCACGCCGTAACAGTCCAGCAGTTCCCGGGTGGCTTCCGCCGATAACCACTCTCCGCCCGTCGCGAGCGTTGCCGACACCAGAGCGCGAGCCGCCACGGGGTCCGTACGGGGGAAGCGTTCCGGCGAGAGCGGGTGGCTTCGACGGATCTGTCCGTACCGGCATGCCACGCTGATCGCCCGCGCGGCCGGTTCCGGGAAAGCGAACACCGGGAGAGCGGCCCCGGGCCGGGAGGAGGCGACGGCGTCCTGACCGCCGACAATCGTGGCGACCACGGGTTTGCTGGCGTCGGCGGCGATGTCGGCGATCCTGGTCAGGACCGCCTGCGGATCGCCCACGGCGGTTTCGGTGAACACCGTCATCACGACATCGACCTCGTCGGCGGCCAGCAGCGCCTGCAGTGCGCGCCCCATACGTTCGGCGTCGGCGGCCGCACCAAGGTCGGAAGGGTTCGCCCAGGATGCGGCGTCCGGAACGGCCTCCCGTAGGCAGCGCACGGTGACGTCGGAAAGCTGCACCACTTCGAGGCCTGCACCCGCTGCCGCGTCGGCGGCCAGGATCTGCGGACCTCCAGAATTGCCCACTATCGCAATACGATGACCGGCCGGCACCGGTTGGCTGGCCAGCAGGCGAGCAGCGTCCAGTAACTCGGGCATGGTGTCCACCCGGAGCACGCCGGCCTGGGTGAACATCGCGTCCACTACCACGTTCGTGCTGGCCGCCGCGGCGGTGTGTGACCGTCCAGCTTGCTCGCCGGCTGGGGTGCGGCCGCCCTTGATCGCGATGATCGGTTTTGTCGCCGAGATCCGGCGAGCGATGCGCGCGAACTTCCGCGGGTTGCCGAAGGACTCCAGGTATAGCGCGATGACTTTCACGCGTGGGTCGTTCTCCCAGGCGAGCAGCAGGTCGTTGCCGCTCACGTCGGCCTTGTTCCCCACGGACACGAACTGGGCCACGCCGAGCCCCGATCTCGCCGCCGCCTCCACCACCGCGATGCCCAGGGCCCCGGACTGCGATGCCAGGCCGAGGACCCCGTCTTTCACCTGAAGGCGCGCGAAGGTGGCATTCAGTCGGATCGTGGGATCGGTGTTCAGCACTCCCAGGCAGTTCGGGCCGATCAGCCGCATCCCGAATTGGCGGGCGACGGTGCGTATCTCCCGCTGCAAGTCAAGGCCGGACGTTCCTGTCTCGCCGAAGCCCGAGGTCAGCACCACGAGTCCGCGCACGCCCCGCTGTCCGCATCCTCGCACGACGTCGGGCACTCGCGGCGCGGGGACCGCAACGACCGCGAGGTCGACGGCGACCGGCAGCTGTTCCGGTGTAGTGACCGTTGGCACGCCCAGAATGGTCCCGCCGTGAGGATTGACCGCGTACACCTGACCGGTGAAGCCGCCTTCGATGATGTTGCGCAGCACCTGGTGTCCGACGCTGCCAGGTCGGTTGCTGGCACCGATCACGGCCACTGACCGCGGGCCCAGGACGGCGGCTAGGCTGGCGGCATCCGCCTGCGCTTCCCGGCGGTCGGACGCGGAGATCGCATCGGGTCCCGCCTGCAGGTCGATGACCAGGCGCACGGTGCCGTACTCGTAGGATCTCGCTACCGGCAGTCCCAGGTCGGTCAGCAGCCGCATCATGTCGCCGTTTTCGGCCAGAACGTCGGCGAGCAGGCGACGGTATCCGTAGCTGCGTGCGAGGTTCGCGAGGTGTTCGGCGAGCAGGGTTCCGATGCCGAGATGCTGCTGCCCGTCATCGATGAGCATCGCGATTTCCGCATCGTGTTCGTTCACGCGCTCGAACTCGACGACACCGACGATTCGGCCGGCGATTTCGGCCACCAATGAGCTTTGGTCGGCGTCGCCGGCTTCGGCCAGCATCTCGGCATGCCGACGGACTCGCGCGCGGTCCAGGCCGAAGAATCGCAGGTACAGTGATCGGTCGGACGCACGCTCGTACAGGGCCGTAAGCCCGTCTCGGTCGGCTCGGGTAGCGGCTCGGATGTGGACCAGCGCTCCATCCGATCGCAGGGCGTCAACGTCCTTGGGCAGGGCGGTGGTCATTGCTGGTGCCTTTCATGTCGGTGGTTGCTGCACGGCGTCAGATGGTGCCGCCGGTATCGGAGCACCCGGTTCAGCAGGGGGCGGACGCGCCGACTGGTCCAGTCCACCGCACGGCGCCGGCTCGCGGCAGATTCCTTGGACCTCCCCGCGCATGCCATCGGGCCCTATCGGCGGTGCGTCGCTTCATGGGCCGTCGACGTTGATCGGGACCACCGCGACCGGGCAGGTGGCGTGGTGGAGCACGCCCTGGCTGACCGAGCCGAGCAGGGCGCCCGCCAGTGCGTGTCGTCCATGGGATCCGATGACGAGGAGTCGCCCTGCCGTGGACTCGTCGACGAGTCCGTGAACGGGGTGGGCACGCCGCACGGTCGGGTGCAACTGAACATTCGGGTATCGGTCGCTGCGGTCGCTCAATGCATCTGACAGCGCGACATCGGCACGAGCTGGCGCAGGGCGCTGAGGTCCCCAAGTAGTCTGTGCCCAGGGATCGACATGCCAGCACATCACCGGCACCAGTGGAGCGCGATGCCGGTGCGCGTAGTCGAATGCGAAGTCCAAGACCTCGCCGGTGCCACCGTCCGGGTCGACTCCCGCGACGACCGGCGCACCCTCTGCCGGATCACCGGCAGGCCCCCGCATGACAACGACGGGGCAGGTCGACCGCGCCGCGACGGCGGCGCTGGTCGAACCGAGCAGCATCGAGCCAGCCACGCCGAGGTGACGCGAGCCCAGGACGATCAGCGCGGCGGTCGATGCGGCGCGAAGCAGGGACTCAACAGGGTTTCCGTCTTCAATGGTTGCCGTGGTCTTCACGCCGCCCTTACTGATCCTCGCGACCTCCGCGGCGCCCTTGACCACCAGCCGGTGAGCCGAGGATTGCACCAGGTCGAGCTCGTGCGTCAGGATTCGGCCGTGTCGAGCAACGTAACCGTCCAGGTCACCGCTCTGGTAGATGTAGGTCAGACGCAACGGCGCGGTCCTGACCGCAGCTTCTTCGACGGCCCAGCGCAGCGCAAGTTTCGCGCCGCTCGAACCGTCGTAGCCCACCACGACCGAGCCTGCGGCATCCACTGCTGCGCCGCTCACATCCGGCTCCGCTCATCCCGGCGGCTCGACGTGACGTCGCGTTCTCGATCGCAGGACAAGCGGTATGCCGCCAGGCGACAGGCCATTTCCGGGAGCGCTTCGAATGCCACAGAGCCCTGGAGATCCTGCAACGCGGCCTTCACTTCCGCTTTCACATCGCTCCGCTTGACCGGCACCGCGAGGCTGCTGGCCAGCTCGGCGGTCAGAGACGCGGCCATCGTCGACAACCGGTGTTGGAGCGTCGCTTCGGTCGGCGCGCGGGCCGGCGCGCTACGAGCGGGTGAGGTCATGGTCATCGGAATCTGGTCTCGCTCCGGTGGCAATAGCAACGAGCACGACATCCACGATGCGCCGCTGCACTGACTGCCACCAGTGTCATTGGTCCCGATCTCGAGCGCGCGGCCGGTCGGGTCCCGGAAAATCGCACACCGATCGTCCAGGCATTGATGCCGTTGGTCATGTCTTCTGGTCCCGCACCCGATCAGCTGGTGTCGTGCCGTGCACAGGGCGGGCGTGGCCGCGGGACGGGCTGAACACCGCTGCCCGTCGCCGCTGGTGCCGGTGCAGCCTTGTCGGCGCAGTGGGCGGCGGCGGGGAGCCGACGCGGTAGAACACCCGCTTGCCGAACTCGATCAACACCAGATACACCGCGACCATGACCGCCAGCACCGCGTAGAACTCCAGCGGCAGCACGCGGAAGCCGAGCACCGGGCCGAGCGGGGTGATCGGCAGGATCGCCCCAACCAGGACCACGCCGATGGCTGCGAGCGCCAGGGGCAGGCTGGTCCGGCTGCGGAAGAACGGCACCTGGCGGGTGCGGATCGCGAAGATGACCAGGGTTTGGGTGGCGAGCGACTCCACGAACCATCCGGATCGGAATTCCACGGGGCCGGCATGCAGCAGCCACAGCATGACCCCGAAGGTGACGAAGTCGAATACCGAGCTGATCGGGCCGAACAGCAGCATGAACCGGCGGATCAGAGCGATGTCCCAGTGCGACGGGCGGCGCAGCTGGTCGGCGTCGACCTCGTCGGTGGGGATCGCCAGCTGGCTCGTGTCGTACAGCAGGTTGTTCAACAGGATCTGTGACGGCAGCATCGGCAGGAACGCCAGGAAGATCGAGGCTCCGGCAGCACTGAACATGTTGCCGAAGTTGCTGGACGTGCCCATCAGCACATACTTGATCGTGTTGGCGAAGATCCGCCTGCCCTCTACGACGCCGTCGGCGAGCACGTTCAGATCCTTTTCCAGCAGGATCACGTCGGCGGCGTCCTTGGCGACGTCGGTCGCGGTGTCGACCGAGATTCCGATGTCGGCAGCGTGCAGCGCGAGAGCGTCGTTGACACCGTCCCCGAGGAAGGCCGCGTCACCGCCGGAGGTGTGTTGCAGCCGGACGATGCGGGCCTTCTGCTCGGGGCTGACCCGCGCGAAAATGGTGGTGTCGGCGATCGCCGCGGTGAGCTCGGCATCGGTCATCCGGTCGAGCTCGGAGCCAGTCAGCGAGCCCGGGGACTCCAGGCCCAGTTCGCGGCAGACTTGCACGGCGACGGTGGGGTTGTCACCGGTCACGACCTTGACGGCGATGCCCAGATCACGAAGTCGGGTCAGTGCCGCAGCAGCCCCGGGTTTGGGAGGGTCCAGGAACACCAGCAGACCGATCAACTCGAGGTTTCGCTCATCCGCCGGCGCCGGCTCCCGGAGGCCATCGGCAGCACGCGCAGCCACCGCGATCACTCGGTTGCCGGCCGCATATTCAGCCGCAAGGGCCCGCCGCGTCTGCGCCGGGACCTCGCGGCAGCGGTGCAGCACCGCCTCCGGTGCGCCCTTGGTGACCAACGTGCGCACGCCCGGCTCCAGCTGCACCACCGTCGAGGAGAGCCGGCGTTCATGGTCGAACGGGAGCGTGCCGACCGTGACGGCGCGCTCCAGCTGACGGCGCTGCTCGGCGGCGACCGGGGATGCCCACAACGCCCCGTCGAGCGCGTTGGCGCCAACAGCCGCACCGCCCTCCCCGGTCATCTCACAGGCCAGCAGCCCGAATCTGATCACGTCGGCCGCTCGTCGTCCGGGAACCGGCAGGCCGCGCATGAAGCGCACGTGGCCGTCCGTGAGCGTTCCGGTCTTGTCGGTGAACAGCATGCCGATGTCGCCCAGGTCCTCGATGCAGACCAGCCGCTTGATCAGGACCTTGTTGCGGCTCATCCGGCGCGACCCGGCGGCCAGGCTGGTCGACACCACGGCAGGCAGCAGCTGCGGGGTGATGCCGACAGCGATCGCCAGCGAGAACAACAGCGCGTCAATCACCGGCCGGTGCAGCACGACGTTGACTGCGAAGATTCCCGTCGTCAGCGTCCCTGCAACGTACACCAGCAGCATCGAAAACCGCCGAAGTCCTACCTGGAACTCGGTATCCAGGTGGTGCGTGCCCAACCCGGCCGCGATGCGCCCGAACTGAGTACGCGCGCCCGTGGCTACCACGACGCCGCGACCGGCCCCGCCGTGCACAACCGTGCCCATCAGAGCGCAGCACGACAATTCGGCGACCGTGGCGCCGTCCCCGACCGGAGCGTCGGACTTGGCGGCCGGAATGGCCTCGCCGGTGAGCACGGACTCGTCGCATTCCAACCGGTTCACCGTCAGCAGCCGCAGATCGGCCGGCACGATATCGCCCAGGCGCAGCTCGACGACATCGCCAGGGACCAGTTCACGAACATCGGCCTGGACCGGCACGCCGTCGCGGATCGTCAGGGTCCGGTGCTGGATCTGCGAATGCAGCGCGTCGGCCGCGCGCTCCGCGCGGTACTCGTTGCCAAACCCCAAGCCCACCGACATCGCCACAATCACCGCAATGATGATCGCGTCCGATCGTTCCCCGACGAAGTACGAAACGACCGCAGCCGCAACGAGCAAGATCAGCAGCGGCGAACGCACCTGCCGCGCCAACACCGATAGCGGCCCCAACCTGTGCGAGGACAACACGTTGGATCCGAATCGTGCCCGCCGATCGATGACCTGCTGGCTGCCGAGCCCGCCCGGACCGCTATCCAGCCGCGTCAGCACCGTGTCGCTGGGTAGCCGCCCAGCGACACCAATTTCGCCCACGATGCCGTCGTACTCACGGTCACTCGCCGACGGCGAAATCGCCGGTGCTCGCACGATGCCAGCGTGCGCGGGGCTTAGTAAGCGACCGATGGGCCGTTGGTCACCGATTCCGGGGACGAACGTCCCGATCAGTCTCGCGCATCTTGCGCCGGGTCCACCGCTGCAGGAAGGTCGATAGGGTGAACAACACCGATCTCCATGTCCTGGATGAGTACTGGCGGGCCGCCAACTACCTGTCCGTCGGGCAGATATACCTAGTGGACAACCCGCTGCTGCGCGAGCCGTTGCTGCCCGAGCACATCAAACCGCGGCTGCTCGGACACTGGGGTACCACGCCCGGACTGAACTTCGTCTACGCACACCTCAATCGGATCATCAAAGCACGCGACCTTGACATGATCTACGTGTTCGGACCCGGGCACGGCGGGCCCGCGGCGGTGGCGAACGCCTACCTGGAGGGCACCTACAGCGAGATCTACCCGCACATCGGCCGGAACACCGAAGGGATGCGGCGGCTGTTTCGGCAGTTCTCATTCCCCGGCGGCATCCCCAGCCATGTCGCGCCCGAGACGCCGGGGTCGATCCACGAGGGCGGCGAACTCGGATACTCCCTGGTGCACGCCTACGGTGCCGCGCTGGACAACCCCGACCTGGTGGTGACGTGCGTCATCGGTGACGGGGAAGCCGAGACCGGACCGCTCGCGGCCAGCTGGCACGCGAACAAGTTCCTCGACCCGGTGAGCGACGGCGCGGTGCTGCCGATCCTGCATCTGAACGGCTGGAAAATTGCCAACCCCACGGTACTGTCCAGGATTCCGCGCGATGAGCTGCTGGACCTGGTGCGCGGCTACGGACACCGCCCGATCGTGGTGGAGGGCGACGACCCGGCCGTCATGCACCAGCAGATGGCTGCGGCACTCGATGACGCACTGGACGGCATCGCCGAGATCCAGCGTGCGGCCCGGGCCGGCAAGACAGAAGGACGCCCACCGTGGCCTGCGATCGTCCTGATCACCCCCAAGGGTTGGACCGGCCCGGCCACCGTGGACGGCATCCCGGTGGAGGGCACCTGGCGATCCCACCAGGTGCCGCTCGCGGAGGTCCGCACGAATCCCACCCACCTGCAACAGCTCCAGGACTGGTTGCGCAGCTACCGCCCCGAGGAGCTGTTCACGGCGGACGGGTCCCTGCGGCCCGATCTCGCGGCCCTCGCCCCGGCGGGCGCTCGGCGGATGAGTGCCAACCCGCACGCCAACGGTGGCCTGCTGCTTCGCGATCTGGAACTGCCGGACTTCCGCAACTACGCGGTGCAGGTCCCCCACCCCGCCGCCGAATTCGCCGAAGCGACCCGAGTGCTGGGCGGATGGCTACGCGATGTGGTGCGCGCCAACCCCGAGTCGTTCCGGGTGTTGGCGCCCGACGAGCTCGTCTCCAACCGGCTCTCCCCTGTATTGGAGGCGACGGACCGGGTCTGGCAGGGCGAGATCCGTGACGGCGACGATCACCTCGCCCCGACCGGCCGGGTCATGGAGGTGCTCTCCGAGCACCTGTGCCAGGGCCTGCTGGAGGGCTATCTGCTCACCGGCCGGCACGGGCTGTTCACCTGCTACGAGGCGTTCATTCACATCGTGGACTCGATGGTCAACCAGCACGCGAAGTGGCTCAAGACCAGCAAGCAGATACCGTGGCGCCGCCCCATTGGATCGCTGACCTATCTGCTCAGCTCGCACGTGTGGCGTCAGGACCACAACGGCTTCTCTCACCAGGATCCGGGCTTCATCGACCACATGGTCAACAAGAAGGCCCAGGTCGTGCGGGTCTACCTGCCTCCGGATGCCAATACCCTGCTGTCGGTGGCCGATCACTGCCTGCGCAGCCGCGACTACATCAATGTGATCGTCGCCGGCAAGCAGCCTGCGCTGACCTACCTGACGATGGACCAGGCGATCGCACACTGCACCCGCGGACTGGGCATCTGGGAATGGGCCAGTAACCATCCCGACCGACACCCCGACGTGGTGCTCGGCTGCGCCGGCGACATCCCCACACTGGAGACCCTGGCCGCCGCCGACCTGTTACGACAGCACTTCCCCGACCTAGCCGTCCGCGTCGTCAATGTCGTTGACCTGATGCGCCTGGAACCGGACACCGAGCACCCGCATGGCATGTCCGACAGGGACTTCGACGCGGAGTTCACCACCGACCGGCCGGTCATCTTCGCCTACCACGGATACCCGACGCTCATCCATCGGCTCACCTACCGCCGCACCGGCCACGCCAACGTCCACGTGCGCGGCTACAAGGAGGAAGGCACCACCACCACACCGTTCGACATGGTGATGCTCAACGACCTGGACCGATTCCACCTGGTGATGGACGTCATCGACCGCGTGCCGTCCCTCGGTACGGATGCCGCGGTGATCCGCCAGCAGATGGCCGATGCCCGACTGGCCGCCCGCGCGTACACCCGCCAGCACGGCGTGGACGATCCCACGATCAGCGACTGGACTTGGCAGCATTGACCGTGGCCGTTCTGGTGGTCAACGCCGGCTCCAGCAGCCTGAAGTTACGGCTGCTCGACGACCGTGACAACACCCTCGCCGCCGAGGATTTGCCCGACGTCGATCACCTAGCGCAAGGAATGCTGCCCGACGCCGTCGAGCGCCTCGCCCACGCAGGCACGATCACCGCCGTCGGGCATCGGATCGTGCACGGCGGAGCGGAGTTCACGCAGGCCACAGTGCTCGAAGACTCGGTGACCACTCGCCTGCATGATCTGATCGATCTAGCCCCGCTGCACCAGCCGAAGTCCCTGGCCGCGCTCGATGCCGTCACCGCCGTGCTACCAGATGTACCGGCCGTTGCGTGTTTCGACACCGCATTTCACGCCACGATCCCACCGGCCGCCAGCACCTACGCGGTGCCCCGCGAATGGCAGCGCCGCTACGGCGTCCGCAAATATGGCTTCCACGGGCTCTCCCACGCCTACTGCGCCGGTCGGGTCGCGGATGTGCTGGGACGGAGCCGATTTCGAATTGTCAGCTGCCATCTCGGAGCCGGCGCGTCGCTGGCCGCCGTCGTGGACGGCCGGTGCGTGGATACCACCATGGGATTCACGCCGCTGGACGGCCTGATCATGGCCACCCGATCGGGTTCGGTCGATCCCGGGTTGGTGCTCTGGCTCGCCGAGCACGAGAACATGAGCCCACACGAGATCGCCGAGGCCCTCGAACACCGCTCCGGCCTGCTGGCCCTGGCCGGTACCGCAGACATGCGGCAGGTGCAATGTCGCGCGGATGCCGGCGATGGCAACGCGCGTCTTGCACTAGCCGCCTATGTGCACCGGTTGGTGACGGCGGTCGGTGCCATGGCCGCCGCGGCTGGCGGCCTGGATGCCCTGGCCTTCACCGGCGGAGTCGGGGAGAACTCCGTCACCGTCCGCAGCATGGCCGCCGACCGACTGGCCCACCTCGGAATCGCGGTGGACCAGACGGCCAATGAGGCGGCGATACCCGACACTGACATCAGCGCCGCGACCGCGCCGGTCCGCACCCTGGTGATCGCCGCACGGGAGGACGTGATCATCGCCCGCGAGACGCGCCGCGTCCTGGCCTGACCCTCACCGCGACGCGAGGGTCCCACCCGTACCATCGACGACATCAACCAGCGCTGCCATCCTCAGACGCGTGGCGAACAAAACGTCTGCTCGCCCGATCGTCCGCTTTAGCCAGATCCGTGGCGGTGACAACGGTGGCATCGGCACCGGGAATGACCAGCGTTGACTGCCCGGTATCGACCCAGTGCACCACGAACGGCGGCTCCCCGGAAGGGGAACCCACCGAGACGATCTCACCTCGACGTCCGCTGGCGTGATCGGTCTTGGCGGCGACGATGAGCCAGTCGCCCGGTTTGGCCTTCATAGCAGTTCCCTTCACCTCGGACGGACACATTCAGTTGCAGGCCAGCGGGAACGGCGCGAAGGCGCCCACCGGTCCGCGGTTGCGGCAGAACAGGAACCCCTGACGGTGCAGGTCGTAGATGATCCCGGAAAGCGCCGTGGGGTAGTTAGTGAACAGGTGCCCCAGGATCACGCCGCTGGACTTGGCCGAGTACGACGAGGTGCGCACGATATACCGGATACTCGGCACGCTCCTGCGGCTGCCGTTGACGTATTGCCAGTCCCGGGTATCGATGGTCCAGGTGCAGATGCGGTAGCCCAGTGTTGCGGCGACGCCCGACACCCGGGAATTGTAGGCGCCGCCGGGCGGGCGCAGCCGATTGCTGTGCACGCCGTTGCGGATCTGCCAGGCGACGTTGTAACTGGACAACGTCGTCAGATCAGGGTGCGAGTAGGTGTGATTCAGCACCCAGTGCCCCTGCTTGCGCAGGGTGGAGACGATGCCCGGGTACTTTCGCGCATACTCGTTGATCAGGAAGAACGCCGCACGGATGCCGCGCGACTTCAAATAGGCGCCAGTACGGGTCGCCCGGTAGGGATCGCCATACGCCCAATCGTCAAAGGTGAGCAGCACCCGCCCGGAGGTGTTGCCGCACCGGGAGTTGTAGTAGGTGGCGGATGCCAGAGTCACCGACGGCGGCGTGGTGATCACCGCTGAGGCCGCTTCGGCTACCTGGCCCGGGCCGGCGGGCTGCGTCATGATGACACTTGCCACCAACGCGGCGGTGAGTGCCATGAGGATGCGCTTCACAGTCATGATGCCCTTGTCTTGAGAGGTGCCATGGTTCCGTGACCCGGAGTGGATCGGTGGACCGACTAGCTTGCGGGCGTGACCCGTGGATCGCACCACGGCCACAGTCCGGCCTCATGCATGCATTCCTCGGCCGAATCCAGCAGGGCGTCAATGTCGTCATCGCTCATGTCTCGGCCGTCGGCATGAACCCACGCGCGCCAAGCTTCCGGGCTCAGGCCGCGGCAGTTCGCGCCAGCAGCCAGTTGCGCCAGATACTTGCGCATCGGCGGGCATGCCGCTCTGTCCAGACCCTCGGCGGCGTACCGGGTGTCGGTGAGAATGTCCTCGTGATCGCGTTCCAATGATTCGCGCACGCCGGTGAGATTCATGTCAGTTACCTCGAATCCAGACGATGATATGGACCGCGCCTCACGGCGTGCGATCCCGGCTCTGCCAAGGCTTCTCCCCTCCGCTGGGGCCCGCTAGGGTCTAACGTCCTCGTGCATCGCGTCCGCGCGTCGGCCGCTGGTCGACGCCCGCAGGGCATTGGAGATCGCGACGATGTCCACACCCTCCTGACTGATGGCGCCCCATAGTGCGGGTAGCGCGCCGAATGCGGCGACCAGCATCAATCCGACGCTCAGCGCGATGCCGAGGGTGATGCTCTGGATGGCCATGGACATGGTTCGTCGTCCTATCGTCACGGTGTCTGCGGCGAGGCTGAGACGATCGGGGAGGATGACCACATCGGCGGATTGGGCAGCGGCAGTGGCGCCGCGCGAGCCCATCGCCACGCCCACGTCGGCCGCGGCGAGCACCGGGGCGTCGTTGACTCCGTCACCGATCATCATGACCGGTCTGGCTGTCTGGTTCTGGACGGCGGTAACTTTGTCGGCGGGCAGGCACTCGGCCCGCACGTCCGTGATTCCGATCTGCCGAGCCAGTGCCAGTGCGGTGGGCTCGGCATCGCCGGTGATCATCAGTATGTGGCGGATCCCGAGGCTATGGAGCCGCTCGACTGTTTCGGTCGCGTCCAGGCGCGGCTTGTCGGCCAGCAACAGTGCGCCGCCGTACTTGTCGTCCACGCCGACATACACCGCGAGCTCGCCACCCTCCAGCGGCAGGTCGGGGACAGCCGCGCCGCTCTGCGCAACGAACGCCGGCTTTCCGACGCGGACCCGGTGCCCGTCGACGATCGCGACGACTCCGTTCGTGGCCCACTCCTTGCCGTCTTCCACCGCCGGCAGTGCCAGTCCTCGATCCACGGCGGCGCGGGTGACGGATTCTGCCAAGACGTGCGAGGAGTGCTGCTCGGCTGCTGCCGCGAGGGCCAGCAGCCGACCGGGAGCGATCCAGTCGGCGCTGACGATGGCTGATACGGCTGGCCGACCCTGGGTGAGTGTGCCGGTCTTGTCGAATGCCACCGTGCGGGTACGAGCGGCAACCTCGAGGGCGGAGGCGCTCTTGACGATGATGCCGTGCCGGGCGGCGCGGCTCATGCCACCCAGATACGCCACCGGGGCGGCGATCAGCAGCGGGCAGGGAGTCGCCACCACCAGCACGGCCGCGAAGCGATCGGCGCTGCCCGCGGCCAGCCAGGCGATTCCGGCGATGAGGTAGGAAAGCGCGGTGAACGGGACCGCGTACCGATCTGCAAGCCGGACCATGCGGGATCTACTGCGGGTGGCTTGGCTAACGAGGTGCACGATCTGCGCGTACTGACTGTCAGCGGCGCGAGCAGTCGCGGTGATCGTCACGGCCCCCGTCCCGTTCACCGCTCCGCTGAGCACTCGTTCCCCCGCCAGGTGCTCGACCGGTAGGCCCTCGCCGGTCAGCGACGACTCATCGAACACGGCCACCGCGGAGACCAGGACGCCGTCCACCGGTACCACCTCGCCTGGCCGCACCAAGACCGTGTCACCCACGGCGACATCATCGATGGGTACGTCACGGACGGTTCCATCGCCTGTCAGGTGCGCCGAACGGGGCGCCGCGGAGAGCAACGCGCTCAACTCGCGCTGCGCTCGACCGCTCGCATAGTCCTCCAACGCACGACCGCCGGTCAACATGAGCACCACGACCATGGCGGCGGCATACTCGCCGACCGCGAGCGTCGCTGCGAGCGCCGTCGCCGCCAAAATGTCGACGCCGACGTGGCCGCGGATCAGATCGCGGATCAT
>Ga0164242_10000893_pt1 | contig 35350 bp, 32 predicted proteins | sample OricomgcompostMG_FD_108783 | JGI IMG/M metagenome (GOLD analysis project Ga0164242, IMG submission 108783) | Miracle-Growth compost microbial communities from Emeryville, California, USA - Original compost - Miracle growth compost (MG) ... | reverse complement strand
GGACGTCGAAGCCTAAACTTAGTCCGAATTAAGTCGGGTATTGTCTCCAGCAACTCGCCCCTGGTAATCCCGTTACTACTCATAACCCGTCACCCCGTATCTGGCTAGTATCCAGCATAGACCTAGGAGCACGAGAACAATGCCCCCTCATCAACCCTACCAAGTCTAACCAAGACTAAGCAACAGGGCTGTCTCCTCTGTATGGTACGCTCCAGTGTACCGGTGATAGGTAAAGGACGAGGAGCTTAGTCGAATAGCCTCTACGAAAGTAGGTAGTAACTAAGGGCGCAGGAGTATGTGACACTCTCGGTAAAGCCACGGCTTAGGCAAACCACTAAATCACTTGGACGATACTGAGGAAGAGTGAATAGAAGGTTGTCAGTCACGTTATAGAAGTGTATCGGCCCACGACTGCCCACATCCGACCTGCATCTGACAATAGGCACCGGGGAGATCGAGACCCTTTCCCGGCTAGCTTGGCTAAAAGAAGTGGTACATTATTGATACTTTTTGAGTCGTTTCTCGCCGGTCCTTCGAGAGTTGAGACCCGTTCCTGCCCATGTATATGTACCGCAATATCGGGTTTCATCGGCATCTCAACTGTTTAATGTTAGAGTGGTACAACACCATCCCCTTTGTTCAAAGTCCACCTCGACCCAGTTTTCCAAAGAGGCAAAAATCGAGAAGAAAGAAAATTCTGCTTTGTGCAAAGCTTTATTTTTCACAGCTGACTCCACCACGGCCTAGTATCGATAAAGCCTAGGGTGGGGTTGGACGGCTGCTGTACCTTTCCCTCGGGTCTCCCTCGCCATGGAATCCCAGCGGCGACGGCTTTTACCAGAAGTGAAGGTGTTGCAGGGAGAGCCTGGTGGGTAGGAACCTGCTCTCCCTCTTGATATCGGCGCCAGTTTCGACAATCTGCTTTGGAAGTTGCGATGAGTTCCAGGGCTGTCGAAGACAGGGACCCGACGCAACGCCCCTAAAGACAATCGTTGGATCGGAGAACGGCTTCGACGAGTGCCTCTCGACAAAAGGGGCAAGGTTTCCATTGTCTCACAAGCCCGTTTGAGCCTTCCGGGCTCCTTTGTTCCTCGGCATTACCCAGAAGCCAAGTCCACTTGACCATATTCGTTAGCAGTTTCCGATAGTTCTGAAGCCGGCCCATTCTGGCACCCGTTTCCACGCTAGCAGTTGGCACGCACTCCGCCACGACCAACTTCTGCAAGACTCCGCACAAGAGCGAAGCTTCCAGTTGGGCAACTCAACGATCTGTTTAGCTTAGGCCTAGTGGCGTGTACTGGTATAGGCATAAAGGGTTGGAACAGACGTAGGGTCTGAGAGCTTCGAACTCCTTCTCAACTCTTCAGTGGCATCTCAAGCAAACCTTGGTGCATTTGATCAAGTAGGGCACGGCGAATTGCATTGCCATTGTGGGTATTTACCCTGAAGAATCTTCCACGGGGCGGGTAGGAGTTGCTGGTAAAGAAGCCATTCGGTCCGTCGGACTCTCCGGGCGGTATCTGTCCTATGTTGTCCCCAAAGCCTACACACCATCGGCGTAGCTTTCTACCACAGTTGTGTGGATCCGAAGCGAAGAAATATCCGGCCGGCTGGTTTTGGTGCCTTCCGTTGACGCAACCACCGAACGCCGTTGGGTGCTTACCGCAGCCGGTAACCGAGAAAACGTGGCGAACGGTGGCGTGGAGAATATACCCGGCGCCGGGCCGGGGAGCCGCACCTACAGAGTCAAGGGCTTAGCGTTTCCTCGTCTCCAAGCCACCTGTCTCTTACTGACGGCATCCCAGGTAGGGGATGGTCTCTTTGGCCTTTGCGGGCAATGGTGATCTCCAACCATGCCCTGCCGGATGGGTCGTGGCATTCCCCAAGCAGCCGATATACCACCAGGCGGACCTTCAATACCCCGTCGTGACTGCAAGTAATATCAACTTCGCAATCTGTCTGGCATGATGGACATCTTCTGACAGAACCAACGCACTCAACAAAGTTGCCTTTGTTTCGATATTCTACCTCCATAATACGGCTAGAGTAGCTGCAACGTGACTGCGTATGGAGATGAAGATGGTCGCAAATATCTAGATAGTAGTCGCCAACGAACTGCTGGAGCCTACTCGAATCACCGGCTGGCTGGTCTGAGATTCCGTAGGTGGTCCGGATGAACAACTCGCCCGCGATGATCTTTGCCTGCCATGATTCCCGGAACGCGATGGTACATCCCGAACGAATGTACCGAAATCTATCGTAGCTTATGTTCTGGAGAGGAAGGCCGTGGGAGGGGCCGTAGAGGTGGCGATTCATGACCAGTCAAGCGAAGGGGTAGGGAAGGTAGGAACTGGTACCAACAAGAAAAAGCCTGTTGAGGGACATGCACAATTCTGAGCGAGTGGCCTTGGACCTGATAATGCACCATGCGCCGTGCCATGTGTGGAGCTTCACGCAATGGTGGCAGAAATAGAGCCCCGGGACATCTCTCTCGACAAGGAGGAGAAATTCGCGCTTCTCATCTGGATGGAGATCTGCGGACTCGGGGAAATGGCCGCTGTATAATCCCCGACACGTCAGTGCAAGACAGATGCCGGAGACTTTCGGCAGGTATCTGAAAACCATCAAGACAAGCTCAGGGGGCAGCGGGAAGGCGGTCGGATGCTGGCTGGGCCGTTTGACTCGTGGTGGTACGCCTTCTAGCGGTGCGGTTTCTAGTGATGTGGCCTCCCTTGATGTGACCCGGGCGGCTGATCGTTGGGAAAGGGATGTAAATAGCTGACGGCCATACATCTCGGCAGACTGTAGAATATAGATGCTGAAATCTTGGGAGTGAGAGTGATATCGAGTAAATAGAACTGGCTTTGACTACGAAATGACTTTTTGGAAAAGTCCTCTTATTTAAACCCAGGACTCCCCTCTGATCTCGAAGGTTCTCACCTACATAAACCATAATCTGTAACTGCTTCGCTGAAACCTTAACAGTGTTCGCCCAAAGTTTAACAATGTTCATATGATGTAGGTAGCTGCGATGTGCATCTCACACAATGTCGAAGATATGTTTCCAAGACTCACCATTCCCACCTTAAGGTTTACCTACCTAAAATAGGGATGGGCTAAGCCACAACAGGAGGTTCATCTGCCTGGACCAGGTTGCGTTGACCCTACCTCTGAAGCTTTGCACCTGCAGAAAGAAGGTTGGCAACAGTTCGAGCAAAGACGCGAACGAACAACGAACAACGCGGCCAACAGTCCATGGCCGGCAGACGGGGTTCTCGGCCAGCCGGTAGGTGCTGACTACACATCTGTGCCCGACCTCCCTTTCTTCGGATTCACCAACCTATCATACTAGGGAAACCACTCCGACTTGGGAACCATCCGGGGGCTCTCTGTGCAGATTCTTGTTTCGCCGACCATTCGGCCGGAGAGAGGTGGCCAGCCACTTTCGCCTTATCGGTAACGCATGGCGGCAGAGGAGGTAGCTTTGGTTCCCGCGTCGAAGTACTTGCGGACCTCGGAAGACTTTGCGAGGAGCCGGTGGCGATTGAAAATCAAGCAGCAACTATTAATAATTAGTACGTGTACTACAGTAAGTAGAGCAAACCCGACGGTCGGGGTCAACGTTGGGATACCGATGATTCAGTCAAGGGGCAGAGCAAAAAAAAACAACTGGGCCGGAATCTCCCGGCAACTCTTCAAATGGGAACTCCCGTCTCCAAAAGAAGACCCAACTGCCACCGTATCTTGGACGTCTTCGGTGAGATCTCCAACTTCCCGATATCGGGCCTCACCTTCCCAGGAACAGTAGTGCGATTGGTGGAACAAACCATGTGGAGACCGTTTCCAAGACCGTGAAACCACTTTTTTATCGTTTTTCTTTTTGCCCTGTTTTTGCATCCGCCCGTTTGGTGTCGAGGCCGTTTCCTTCCCAGGATTTGTTAGTGCTGCTACGGGAAGACAACAAGAGAATAGGTTAGCAGGCGTTCACCTCGGCGGGGCTGCCAACACACCTTCGCCGTTCTGCCGCCCCGCTCGCTGGCTGAGAAATCCCTCTCCCCACCGACTTCCCATCTTCCCGTCCGTCGACAGGCTTTCAACGCAGCCCCGTGTTGCCTTGAGCACATCATCCTGTCCCTTTTTGTCCTTCTTTCAGCCCTCCCTCCCTCCCTCTCGGAGATTATCTTGAACGTGGTCCCAACAGGCTCCCCTTTCACCTGCCAGATGGAATGGGGACTCGACGTCCAACCCAGCCCTTGCGGAGTGACGGCTTGGCATCGGCACTGATCCGCCCTGTCAGTGCTCGACACATGGGCCCCTGGCCATCCCTGCCAGGTACCACGCACACCCACCAAACGTGCAGCCAATGGCGAGACAAAGGTGCCTGAAAACCCGAATGCACCTCGAAAAAGGCTCAAGTCCAGACCGTTCCCGGTACCCGCCCCATCCCTGCCAGTCAGGTACTAGTCTTTGCTAGTGAGCCAACTGGATGGGGTCCCGGTTTGACCAACACCCACACTAAAATACTTTTCCGCTGAGGCCTTTGAAGGTCACAGTGACAGTCACACACACACACACCACACACCACACACACACACACGTAAGCCCTTTTTTTGGAACTGGGAGTTGTCGTTGGTACGTACCTACATTTCCCAGTGCCACGGCTGTGAATCCTCGAGCATGTAAGTGGTCGGGTTGAGTGGGTGCTGCTCCCTGGTGAAGGTACCTCTTGAGTACCTGCTGGCTTTGGTACTCGGGGCTGCCAGGCTTTGTCTCTTCACTTCCCCCCCTCCTTGATTCCATCCTTGAATCCTACTTGTGACAGCGAGCGGACGCCCGACCCACCACGGCAACTCCACGATGCATCTATATAAGAGCTGGGCTGATCCCTCCCCTTTTCCCTCCCTCCTCTTGTCCGCTCTCTCTCCACCCTGGTTTTAGGTGTAACTACATTCTCTATCTATTCTAAACTTCCAAACGAGTCCTTCTCTCCTTTAGGACCGTAACACATTCTCTATCAAACAACTACTCGCTCCCTAGTCGGACGATACTGGACCCTGGTGGCTCGTTTTTATACACTTACAAGCCAAACCGATTCTATCCTTTCATCACCACTATCACTCCAACAAACACATAAGACATAGCTCTTATATCACGCACTCTGCTGCATCCAAATCACTAGCACCAACACTCACTCAGACCAACCAAACAAAGCACAAACTACATCCACCATGCAGTTCTTCAAGCTCGCATCTCTCCTGGCCGCGGCTGCCCTCGCCAGCGCCAACACTGTGACCTTCAAGTCCCTGGACAGCGTCAGCCGCACCGTCTACTTCACCCCCAACGCCGGCGGCAACGACCTCGCGGAAATCACCGTCCCCGGCGGCGCCTCCACGACGGTCAACTTCCCCCAGGGCTGGGTCGGCAACTTCTACGCCGTCTCTGACGGCCAGCAGAAAGTGCCCGGCATGCTCGGCGAGGTCGCCTTCAACGGCTGGAACGGCATCACCTTCTTCGACGTCTCCGCCATCGTCAACCCCAACGACCACAACGGCGTCAAGCAGCTGTACCCGGCCGCCAGCTCCAGCCCCACCTCCGGCTGCGAGACCTTCCCCTGCAACAACGCCTACTACCTCCCGGATGACGTCCAGACCAAGACCACCACCGAGACCGACCTCATCTGCACCCTCGGCGGCGGTAGCCTCCAGCGCCGCGTCGAGGAGGCCGACTCGCCTTCTTTCAAGCGTGACTTCGTCCTCGGCCGGTGGACGAAATAGATCTTGCAGACCCAAGATCCACATGACGACGCGCAGAGCGCGGTAACGACCATGTTATGAGACATTTTATAGACGGAAAAACAAAAACACCACAAACTTCCACGGAAACAGGAACAGGGCAGAGGTAGATGGGTGGGAAAACGGATCAGCTTCGGTCGAACGGAGCAATGGTTTCTTTTTCTTTGGGCATCTATATAAAGATTCTTGACATTCGCTGGCTCGTAGCCTCGCAAAGCATTTTGTCATTTCTGATCTTCTTGTACATACTACATACCCTAGGGGGTCTACTTGGGCACCTTTTTTTTTCTTTCGCCTTCTCGTTCAGTTCAGGACGAGAACATAGACTCAACCTTTTCTACAATATCTTATGCCCATTTTTAGTGATACCTATCTACGAATCTGCCGGGATCAGCGGTTGAGAGATAGATACGACGCTCCAAGGCAGCACCCGGTTGCTGTTCCCAATATCGCTGGTTCACTATAGACCATAAAAGCCAATATACTTTCAACTGAGCACGAGATCCATCATTTGAAGAGAGATAAACTTATTCGGTGGGTTTAATCAGGGTCGGCCGCTGCCGAGTCCACCTTTAGCACGTGGCAATCCCCAACAGGCTAAACGGAACTGAGCGAGGGGATGAGCATCCTTCCCCGGCTCCCCGAGGTGGGTTTGTGCTAATAATTACTCGAAAAGGCTTGTGCAGGAGTTCGTCCCTTCACACCCTTCCATCGGGTGTGGCTGTTTCAAAACTCTGCTCTTTCCGGTATTTGTTTCGTTTCGCTTCGTCCGTGGAAGCAGTGCGCGCGCCAACCGAGACACGCTTGCATTTCCGCTTATCGTACTGCTATTTCCGATGTAACTTGGGATCTGCCCCTTGGGACCACCCCTGTCGTTGGCTTAGTTACTGTAGTTCCTTTTTGTTCTCGAAGGAGTCGGAAGCCGAAACAATGGAACGATCGGCACGGGTACAGATAAAAAGAGCGTTGATCTCCTGGTCGAATACCCTCCTTCGGCCTGGTAAAATAGATATACCAACTGGGATGTACTGTATGTATTTATGCCGCGCCCCCCAAGTGAACTCGATAACGAAGACCTGGAATAGACGGCCGTCTTTCCCGATCTTGGTTTAACCGCCGTTGTGGAGGGGGGTGGGGGCGTCATGATCACCAATATCTAAATATTTGTGGGAACATTTAAACTCGAGCAATTACTGCAAGTCGTAAAGGTGGTCTCTTTGATGCCTGGGTAAGGTAGGTACTCCTCAAAATCATCTGCCAAACGCTCAGTGACAGAGCCTTGGCACGCCGAAAGACACACCGTCCCGTGCGCGGGGCTTCGATACCAAAATTATACACGAAGGAAGTGTACACATCATGTCCATGTCTCCGAGGGCACACCTCTGTTAAGGATCTGACGACCTCACTCGAGGCCAATTGCCGTCACTCGCTTAAAACGCGGGCCTTTTCTCCGCTGCCTAGGACCCCGTCTGAGCGGACCCTACCTGAGCAGCCAGCTCTTCAGTCATCTTCTCCGTTCCGCTATTAGTATCCGTTGCGGGGGATTCACCGCCTTCGCTTGGCTGCTTCTCTTCGGGATTGTCCGCAGCCGCAGGTGTGGCTGCAGGAGCAGCTGCACTCTTAATCTCCTTGGACTTGACAATGTTCGTGAGGTATTCGCTGGCGTCCTCAAACCCGTCGATCTTCCCCAGCCGCGACTGGAAATATTCGATATCACGCAGCATGCTTTAATACTGGGTTAGCTCAGGAAATATGATAAAAACCTAGGGTAGGTAAGCAAACATACCTTTCCCGACCAGCTTCGGTCTGAGCCTCGACACTCTTCAAGGCCCCACCGAATGTATCCTTGTAGCTCCGGAACACAGGCATCATAATTAATCTGACTGTGCCTTCGGGTAGGTGCTTGGTCAAGTTGCGATGCAGCATTGATGTTTCCTTGGCTATCGTTTCCATGTATTCGTGGACACCCGTGGTGCTGCCGGTATCCCAATCGACGGTCTTCATCTTCTTCGAGGCTGCCACTGCCCGCCCGCTCATTATCTCGACGAGCTTGTCATAAATGTTGTTCTGGTGCTCTTGGTAGAGCCTCCTGACTTTGTCAAATTCTCCCATAAGGGTAGAGACAGCGGTACCGGAACCGCAGTGGCGACGAACGAATTCGCGCACGTGCGGGATGAGCGCGGCGATGAAGGCGAGGGCCTGCGAGGCGAGTGCGAGATGCTTCGTGGTGATATTCTTGAGGCCTGCTGAACGAGTCGCTCCGGCCCCGAGGATTAGCTGCGTGCAGCGTGAGTTAAAGAGCTGAAGGAAGGATATGAGCGAGGCAGAAATATCCGAGGTCATGGTCATGGACTGTAGCCCGACAATCAGACGTAGGAAGTGAGCCATGCCGTTCATGCAAAGGATGGCCGAATTCGGAAGCAGGAAGCTCTCTGACTCAATCACTGCACTCCGCGTTTTCGGCTTGGCTGTACCGTTAGCCTGGCTAGTTTCATCAATTCCGTTGGAGTCTTTGTCCGCGTCGGGGTGTGGCATCCAAATCTTAGTTCCTTCAGACCACCTCGGGGCATCTTTCGTGCTGCCCTCGAGGATTTCGTCTAGCAATGCTTTGTCGCTATCGCTGAAGTCCTTGACATTCCATTGATCTGACTCCATGCCCTGAGCGAGCCGCTGTTTCTCAACATCGCCGTGTTGCTGGACAAATTCCCTGATGTGGCCGTTGACAACCGTCTTTAGCGTTGTCCCGCTGCGGCCCGAGATAGCCTCGCACTCGTTTGCGAAGTGAAGGTTGAGAGTGAAGTACCGAAGGAACCAAACCAAATCCAAGTGAGTGCTCTGTTGCGAGCGTACCCGTAGAAGCTTGACGATCTTGTCATGAGCCACGTCGACCGCCTGGCCAAGAAGGTTGGGGAGATCGAGTGATTTGTGAATCTCTTCCTGTGCTTCTAACCCGTCTAAGGAAGGGTGTTGTCCGGTAGGACTGAGAGACGGCGATTTTATAGGCGGTGATCTTAATCCGGAAGGGAGTGAGGGGTCGTCTCCGAGGGAGCTCGCAACATCGAGCAAGACCTTAGCTTGGGTTGTCAACCTCCGTAAGGTCTCGGTGACTCCAATGTAAATCGTCATCAGGAGTTCCTCGGCATCTTCCGGTTCCAGAGCCCTCAGGTTCCTCGCTAACACCGACGATTTGTCCTGCTGAGAGCGGTGTCTTCCTCCCGTCATGGTAGAGGATGACATCATAGACTCGTTGTCGTCGTCGTTTGAGCTGGGTAAGGGGCGTCTGATGATGCTCCTTATATGGCGCAACGCAGCCTCCCGATACGCGCTTGTTGCGGCGGTGAGATGCTTCGCACGCTGTAGGCCAGTCAACGTCAACGGAAGAGCCCCACGCAGCTCCTCGACTGCGGACATGTAAGATGGGAATGTCGATGCTTCGCGGCTATGGCCCCCTCGAGCACGCATCGAAGCGCTACTCCAACGCATCAGTACCTCCTGGGTTGACACATTCACGGTATGGCGTCGAATATCGCTCATTAAGACATCGACATATTTGGTTTCGTAGGCTCGGCCGACCCTGACCCTCAACATGTCTAAATCGCTGCTGATACCCTGCAATGCTGTCGCGCCCCTCAGGTCTCTCAATTGTATCGTCGAGAGGCCATTCTGGGGCCCGTCTCTTTCACCGGAAATGAGCAGTTCCAGCGAGTCAATGCTGTCGAGTGCTTTGTCCGTCTCACCAGCATCAACGAGGGCCTCGCATGTGGAAACCGAATCGACGATCTCCCTCAGCTGTAGTACTGCATCGTGCAGCTGGCGAAGATTCTCCCTCCGTCGGCGTTGTTGCACGATATTCAAGCCACTGGTGGCGATCTCTTCGTCAAGAGCTCCAAGCTCCTTTCGAAGTGCCCTGATCCTCTCCACAGATTCTGCCGCCTCTGAGTGGAGCTCCCTTAGAGCACCGAGTGCGGTGAAGAAGGTAGTCGATGCAGTGGATATCGATTGTATTAGGTGCATTTCAATAGTGTCCATATACCAGGAGAGCTTCTCTTGGAGGATCGCATTGGTGGCAAGGGCCTTTCGGGGCGCGGTTGCATTCCCATTGACCGCAGCCTTCTCGTCAAGAGTCCCGGGTGCTGGCCGAACTACCTCGGAACGCTCGCTCACGACATCGAAGGTTCGCGGGTTTTCGAGGTGAAAATCCTCGTCAAAGTAGACAGTTGGTATCGTGGATAATGGCGGCGGGCCGTGGGCCGTAGCCCGCCTGCTGGAGCTACGCCGGCTCGCGCCTGGGGCTTCGATTGACGTTAAGGAGCTGACGGAGGCATTCGAGGCTCTCCGCGATGCACCAGGACGCTTAGCCGGCCGTAAATGGCCATCCTCGGTCACGTCTGGAAGCTCGCCTGGTTTGCTACTCCGCCGATTCGATGCGCCGGAGCTTTCATCTTCACTTTCCTTCACCCTTCGCAATTGTTCATATAATGCGCTAACTTGGGTGAGATATGGCTTGAATTCGTCTGCGTCGATTTGGGGTATATTGGTAAGAGTTACCGGTGGAATGTCTCGGGCAGTCGGGGGCTTATGCGCGCTGGAAGCAGGAGCTGTGGTATGTGGGAGGAAGCCGGTTCGGACTATGGGTGGTTGGAGCAGAGTTGATATCGCATTTTGACCGAATTCGAAGACGGCGTGGGTCGAAGAGGTATCTAGTGAGCCGCCTATTGACTGGATAGAGCTTGCCGTCGACCCTCTCCGGTGCGACTGGCGATGCGGACTGCGAGATCCAGACCCCTTCCTAGAAGACGTTAGCAGGGGGCGTCCGGCATTCATGGCTCTGGCCTCTCTATACCTGTGGAAGGGGAAGTCCCCCCGAGGCCCGATTGGAGTCGTTGGAGATAGGCTATCGACGGACTTGCGTGCGCCAGGGTTGGAGAACATCGTGTCCGTCCGGCAGAGAGTCTCGCCAGCCTAGAATAGAAGTCGGGGCTGGGCGAGTACACATCGAGGCGAAGAGTTGAGGAGGCTCAGCGCTGACGCTAGCAGGCTGTTGGACGGAGGATAGGAGCTGTTGGATAGGTTGTAGGCTACCTCGGGAGCATAGCGAGGACGCGGCTTAGTGAAGAGCCTTGATGTTGAGGACCATGGCAATAACAAACTGGCTTGTCGAGGATCAGCAGGAGGCGTTAAATGCGTTCCTCCAGGCCTTAATGTACAATTGCAAGACGAAGGTTTCCTTCTCAAAGCCACGAATCCATAGAACTCTGAGCCTATTGAATGCGTGAGACTTGGCAGCTGCAACCAAGGGGCCCGGGCTGCGGCTGCACTTGCCGTGGAGAACCCCGAAGTTTAACCGATACCTTCACGTGATGACCACCACTTTGGGTAAGGCTCCACCGCTTCTCAATTTGGGTCGCGCGTCAAGAGTTTAAGTGGTTGCAGGACGCGGTCGCGACGCGTCTTTCGCTCTTTACCTCCTTCTGATACGCCCCTCCTTGACCAGCACATCCCGCCAGATTCTTCCTTCGTTCCTAATTCTGAAGTGGTGTTGACCTTGTCTCTCATTCAGAACTGTAACTTAATACTGCCGTTCTATCCTTCACAATGGATCGCCAATCGGTGTTTTCCACTCATCTCTACAACCCAAACTTCGCCCAGACAGAGGACACAAATCTCCAGGTCCAGGCGCAACTCGAGGCCTTCATTCTTGACTTCAGATTGGACAATGCGTTCATCTACAGGTAAGTTTCTGTTTGCTCTAAAAGATTCGCACGGTAGATGACTGATGGCCGCCGAAGAGATCAGTTGCGCGAGAATGCGCTTCTCAAGAAGTACTATTGCGATGTCAACATTGGCGACTTGATTAAGTTCAACGAAGAGCTGGCGCATCGCTTGACGAACGAGCCCGCAGAGATTATTCCATTAGTGCGCAGAATCTGTCTACCGAATTACCTCCCCCTGTTCTCAATGCTAACTCGTCTGGCTAGGTCGAAGCTGCCTTGAAGCGGTGCACACACAGAATCGTATTTCCCCACGAGACCAAAGTCGACCTTCCCGAACACCAACTTCTCTTGCACTCGAATGCCGAAGATGTCTCGATCAGAAATCTGGATTCCCTAACCATCTCCCGACTGGTCAGGGTGCCGGGTATCGTCATTGGTGCCTCGGTCATGTCATCGAAGGCGACGGAGCTTCAGCTTCAGTGCCGGAATTGCGGCCACCAGCAATTTGTACACGTTTCCGGTGGCTTTGCAGGAGCAACCCTTCCCAGACTATGTGGCAGAGTCCGAACAGCCAATGACCCGACGGCGAAGTGTCCGCTCGACCCGTACTTTGTCATGCATGAAAAGTCGAAATTTGTCGACCAGCAGATCATCAAACTCCAAGAAGCGCCAGACCAAGTTCCGGTTGGAGAACTTCCGCGGCACGTACTTATATCGGCCGACCGCTACCTTACGAACCGTGTTGTACCAGGATCTCGATGCACAGTCATGGGCATCTTCTCCATCTATCAGAGCAAGGGCTCCAAGAACTCGACCGCCAGTGCCGTGGCCATCAGGACACCATATCTGCGTGCCGTGGGCATCCAAACCGATATCGACCAGACTGCCAAAGGCCTGTCCATCTTCTCGGAAGAAGAGGAGCAGGAGTTCCTGGAACTTAGCAGACGCCCTGACCTCTACAGCGTTATGTCTGAATGCATCGCCCCGTCAATCTACGGGAACAAGGACATCAAGAAGGCGATATTATGTCTTCTAGTCGGTGGATCGAAAAAGATTCTCCCAGACGGCATGAAACTTCGAGGCGACATCAACGTACTCATGCTCGGTGATCCTGGTACTGCAAAGTCTCAGTTGCTGAAGTTTGTCGAGAAGGTGGCGCCGATCGCGATCTATACATCTGGAAAGGGCTCCTCGGCTGCTGGTCTGACAGCTTCAGTCCAGCGAGACCACTCTACACGAGAGTTCTATCTCGAAGGGGGTGCCATGGTCCTTGCCGACGGTGGCGTTGTCTGTATCGACGAATTCGACAAGATGCGAGACGAGGACCGAGTCGCGATCCACGAAGCTATGGAGCAGCAAACGATATCCATCGCAAAGGCAGGTATCACCACAATCCTAAACGCGAGAACCTCAGTCCTTGCAGCCGCCAACCCCATATTTGGTCGCTATGATGATACGAAGACCCCCGGCGAGAATATTGACTTCCAGACCACGATTCTATCTCGTTTCGATATGATCTTCATTGTCAAGGACGCGCACGATCGCGGTAAGGATGAGCGGATGGCGAAGCACGTCATCGGCATCCATATGGGTGGGCGTGGCGTTGAGGAACAGGTCGAGTCGGAGATCTCGGTAGAGAAGATGAGACGGTACTTGAGCTACTGCAAATCGTAAGTTGCCGCAGCGCAGTGATTCGCCTTCGGCGAGCTCTTTCTAGTGCTAACAACATCTATAGTCGTTGTGCACCGCGTCTCAGCGAGGCCGCCGCACAGAAGCTCTCGTCCCACTTCGTATCGATCCGCAAGCAGGTCCACGCCTCCGAGATGGAGGCCAACGCGCGCTCCTCGATTCCCATCACGGTCCGGCAGCTGGAAGCCATTGTTCGTATCACAGAGTCGCTCGCGAAACTGACACTCTCCCCTGTGGCTACGGAGCAGCACGTTGACGAGGCGATCCGGCTCTTCCTCTGCTCGACCATGGACGCCGTCAACCAGGGCACCGGTCAGGGCAGTCGCGAGATGAACGAGGAGGTCAACCGCGTTGAGACCGAGCTTCGGCGCCGCCTGCCTATCGGCTGGAGCACTAGCCTCGCTACGCTAAGACGGGAGCTGGTCGAGGGCAAGGGTTTCAGCGAGCAGGCGCTCAACAGGGCCCTCATGATCCTCCAGAGGAGAGACACGATCATATTCCGGAACGGGGGTGCGCAGGTATATAGGAACGGTGCATGAGTGATGAATGGGCTGGGTGGAGGGTTAATGACTAGGTATTTTGAAGGCGTTGGTGTTTCAAGATGGCAGATGCTTGATATTGAGGAAATGCGTGAAATGAGCGCGATGTATACAGCAAGTAATCACTCTTAACAATCGAGAGAGTATCTATGCTTGGGATTTGATACTTGCGGAATGGGTGCTTGGGCTATGGACAGAAAGAGAAAAGGGGCGGAAATCATCATCGAGCCAATTGTCATAAAAGATGGGTGTTTAATTCAAGCGTATTGGCATAGTTGCCGGGGCCATCAAATAGCGTACAGGCACAGATCAAATGTATGCCAGAGTGTTATCCTCACGTATGCGCCCGGCTACTCCTAAGGCTGCCTCGTTACCTGCAACGCATGGGCCCCTGACGATGATCTAGTTATCGAGATTAGCAACGACCGACATACTATTAATGATACGCGACAACAACATACCTCGCCACGGATCTCTTCGTCCGTCGTCTTATGGTCGTCCGTATCTCTCAGGAGAACTTCCGCACTCGTCAAAGGCGGCCCAAAGTGCGAGCGCTTGTCCTCGAACACTCGATAGTCGTAGAAGCCGGTCTGGGCAACAGCGCCAGCCACCTTGGGGGTAGTGAGGGCGTAGACCAAACGAGCTCCGGTGTAGATGCGCAGATCCGAGAGGACGGCCGAGGATAGGGGTTCTGTGTCTGCACCAGCCCTGTCTGCGGTGAAGATGAGACGCAGCTTGCCCGGCGTTGTGCCAATGGCTGGCCGGAGGCTGTCGTTGTACTTAGTCAGCAGCGACGCCGCTGGCATGACGCCGCTTTCGGTTAGACCACGCGTCTGCATCCGATGAATGTTGGCAGCTAGGAAAGACGAGACCGAGTTGCTGGCTTCCCTGTGGGTGTTCAGGAGTTGGGCGGGAGTAGCGACAATGATAGTTGGCGCAACACCCCGTGCGGCGACAGCAAGGTCGGTGGCCTTATTAGCGACAGAGTTAAATGCGACCGAAGCGTTGGAGTACAGTGCTGCGAGAGTGAGCACAAGCGTGTAGGTGTTGGTGAGCGAATCGGCGGGGAGGAACAAGTCCGAGGGGCCCATCCTCTGAGCGGTGGGGATGGCAAAGACCTGGGCGGCAACACCGGAGACCAAGTTCGCAGCTGTGAATCGGACCATTTCTTCCATCGCACCAGACTTGGCCTCCCAGAAGATAGTAACATCCCGCGGCTCCTTCTGTCCCTCTAGGGGCGGCAACTCGATGCCGGAAGCTTGGGATTGCTCGTTGACGATGTCTTGCCAGGTAGAAACATTGACGCTGCCTCCGACGCCTTGGGGCACTTCGTTCCAGTCCATGTGGTTGCTGCCTTCATCCACAACCCAGACGAGTTGGCGAAGCGCTGGGTAGCTCTTCACAACCCTATCGAAGGGGAAAGACCCTGGAGCGGTAACAACGGTGTCTGCAGCCGATCGTCGGAGCATCGAGATGACAGCGTCGTCTGACTGGTCGAATGGGATCAAGATAGCCGTGAGGTTGTAGAAACTGCAAGCAAAGAGCGTAGCGACGAATTCCACGGAGTTTGGAAGGTAGATTGCGACGCGGTTCCCGCCCTGGTCTAGGATATGTTGCCCGATCAAGTTGATCTGGCGCGTGATGGCCTCTACAGGGACAGTCAGCACATTTGCATCATCAACAATAACCCGTACGTGGTGGACTCACCAAGGCTATGCTCGGTCACGTTTTCGGTGCCTAGCACTGTGAGGATCCGGCCGGTAGCACCCTTATTCGGTGTGTCTTCTTGCACACCGTTGACAGCTTGTCGCCAGATGTCCCGAAGATCGCCATCCCGGCCCTTGCCCCACTTGGAAGCGCCCGGGTCCTTCACGTTCAGACCGGCGTTGAGAGGCATGCCGTGCGGTGCTGAGTGAGAGCGATATACCGCCGACTCTCCTTCCTGGCGGACTCGGGAAGCGTCGGCCTGGCGGGCGAGCAGCATCGGGTGCGTATCGGGATCCTGTCTGGTCGCGATCGAGTAGGTCAACACGCCCAGGAAGAGCGTGGCGATCAAGCTCGTGTAGGCGTTCCATTGCCCGAAGAGCCCGACGACGCTCTCGTCGAGCCTGAACATGGCGTTATCGAAGAATCCCATCTTATTGTATGTGGAACCGCCCAGTAGGATGCTATTCTAAGCTGTCGCTCTAATAAAGCTACAAAAGGTTAGTGACGCGCGTGCGATGGGACATAGGCCCGGAGTGATATGAGTACCTGTGCGATTAATGGACACGACAGGAGCTCGCATGCAAAGGCCCCATCCCCATCTATGGTCGTTGTTTTGCTCTCCTAATTCCTTCGCGGTGGCGGGGCGCTGATCTGTATCAGCCCTCCTCCAGCCACTCAGCTGGCTTATCTTACTGTGCAACGTGCCAGCTGGCGCCAAGGCTCGTGGGCCCCGGCGAACAGGCCCAAGCTTCCCCAGCCGCGCGCGATTAGGTAACCACCTTGAGAAAGATCTCTTGTTGACTTTGGTCTTGTCGTAGATCTCCGACAAACAAATCGACGACGACGAGAGTAATACTTGGCTTTCGGCCACAACGGCCACCATTTCGAGGATACTAACATAAAACAGGGAACACTCCATTCTTCTTCTTCCACTTCTTCTGTTTCTTCCGACGGACATTCAATTCCCGGTCCTGGTTCCGTATCTAATTACCCTGATCGACAACCATCAAAAGGCGAAACCAGTGGGAGGTGATATCTTTGGGTGCTTTCCTTAGCGACGCGATCGCCCATTGTCTCTCGGTTGCCCTCAACACAATGCCCCCAGCATCCGCTCTCGCCACGGTGGCGGGAAAGCAAACCACCCCCGTCAAACGAGCCCCAATCGTGACAGAAAGTCCCGGCAACTGGAAGCATCCTCGATTAGCGGAGATCACGCGGCGACAGGGGAAGACGGCCTTCACAGAAAAGAACATCAAAACCATTGTTTATAACTTTGGAGCTTTGGCACTTCTCTGGGTGCTGCGGTTGTTGGTCAAACTATATGTGCCGTCTGGGCTGTGAGTGGACCAAGGCATCCTATCCGAGGTGACAGTTCTAACGTTTGTCTAGGTTGACTGCGTCGCTGGTATCATACGTCTCTTGGGGCTACTTTTTGCTTCAGGTCATCCCGCTAGTGAACATCGCGATAGCGCTCCTACCCCTCGTCCGCCGGCAAGACGACGTAGTCGACATCCCACTCACGCCCGCCCAAAGAAAGCTCCTGGGCCTCCCGCCGAGCTCAGTACCACCAACACCGAACTCGGCCTACAGCACACCGCCTCGATACTCCAGGACACCATCTCTGGCGGGGTCGGCGGCTAGCAACCGGAGCTACGGCAGCTCACCCATGTCCGGCAACGGGAGCCCGGCGTCAGAGAGGAGACTCGGCGGCTCTCCATATTCGCCTGCAAGCCCGCTGCTGCAGAAGGCGATAGCGGGTGGCATTGGAGGAGCCAGGAGATCCTCGTTCGGATCGCCTAGTCCATACGGTGCAAGTACGGCGACGAGTCTGTTTGACGACGGCCCTGGCACACCGAGCCCATCCGCAGGCAAGCGGTCTAGCGTTGGTCTCAACAACAAGTGGCTTTACGAGAAGGGGAGGAGGACATCAAGCAACGCATTTATGCACTAAGCGTGAGGTCGAGTTAATGGCGAGGAGCTGGAATAATTGATTTTGATACCTTATGATGCTATGGATGTGAAGGTTTCCATGGACGAGAGACATGACAAGGCATAGCAAGCTATTGGGCGTTTGAGACGAGAGCTCCGGCTCATGGGACTAAGCAACTGATTATCTTGACATGGGGTATTTGTTTGCCGAACTATCTGGAACACTCGGTCTCTGACCATTGGGCTCCCGAACAGAGGGAATCCCATCTGTACCTACCGGTACCTACTAAATATCTATGTACCCATTGTACTGTACATGCATGGCTGCGAACGCTGATCGTTGTCGTATTATTGGCCCCTGTAGGAAGACTTTACAAAAGTCCTCCACGCCCCCCTTCTGGATCGCCAGTGAATCTCACATGTGGCCCGAGCGTTTCCCTTTGGTCTTACATACGAGGAAGTACCAAGGTACTTGGCAGTTACGTAGTGCGACAGAACATGCCGCAGGCCTAGACCAACTGAACCGGCTCTGGCCAGCGAGCCTCCTAAACATAACAACCTATCTGCCTCTCGCGCCTGGCCAAACCCATCTCCAGAAACCGGAAAGACATGTGTTAGCGAGTCGCCGCCATGGGTGCAAGCGATTCCAAGCTTGTCTTCAAGAAAGGCATCTTCAGACTGTCTGAAGAGAGGCACATTCCGGCCGACGAAGACTACTGGACCTCAGTAAGCCCCCTCCCTCCCCCCAGTTCCATCCCCGGCGAGACGGCGTGCTCTCAGCCCTGCCCGGTAGACTAACCCGCCATGCAGTTTTGGGGATTACCAGAGTCATCGGAAGACGTCTTCAGCCTCTTTACCCCCGCAGATATCCGGCGAACTCGTGACAATGCCCTGGAGAACTTAGAGACCTTGCTCCTCGCCGTGACATCCCGGCTCTTCACCCTCCGCGGTCATCCGTCCTTCCCCGACCTCGAGATCGCCCCGGAGCGGGAGGCCCTGAACTGCATCCGCATCCTTACCCGAATCCTCCCCTACCTCTACGAGAAAGAGTCCCTGCAGCCATGGGCCGAGAAGTTCTTCTGGGGGACGCGGAGGAAACGGAAGATGAGGTCGTCCCCCGAGGTCTTCTTCGACGGGTCGCAGGAGCCGCAAGATGACCAGCAGAGAACGTCGACCGACGAGTTCGAAGATGCTAAGCCATTGATGGAGGAGCTCATTACCGTTCTCATCGATCTCCTCTTCTTATCCGAGTTCACCGTCCCGCAGCAGTCGAATGGCAAGCCCCAGGTCAACTATGCGATTTGGCAAAGCGGCATCGGCTGCAACACCGCCGTTCCGACGACGAAGGAGTACGAGAGCAACCGATGCGAGATCCTGCGGCTGCTCTTGACCCTGGCCAGCCAGAGCATGTACACGTCCCCTAGTGTCCTGCCACAACAGGGCATCAAGGCCCTCACCTACATCTGCACCTGCCCCGATAAGCAGGTGGTCCTCTCAGTCCTCTGCTCATTATTAAATACGACTCTCAAGTACAATCCGGCAAGTTGGAGGGTCCCATACAACACCCTCGTCTTCAAAGACCCGAAGGAGATCCTCGTCACCTATACCCTCCAATTTCTCTTGACCGTTCTCCTTTACCCCATCCCAGAGCAGAACGGAGAAACCCCCAAGAAGAACTACTACCGCCACTTCTTCGGCCGATTGCACCGGCCACAGGACTTCCAGTTCATTGTCGATGGGATGACAAGGATCCTAAACCAACCACTGCATGCCAACACCTCCTATATCCCCGGCACGCAGTCGGCCATCAAGTTCGCTCCCGAGATGATCATGCTCTTTTGGGAAGTCACCCAGTGCAATAAGCGCTTCCGGTCCTTTATCATAGATACGGACCGGGCGTACGACTTCGTCATACTCCTTCTGTTTTACGCTCTCGAGTATAAGAACGATGCGTCGAAGCAAGGCGTTGTGCGGATGTGCGCTTTCCTACTGCAGACACTCAGCGTCGAGAAGAACTTTGGCGTGAACTTGAACAAGATATTCAAGGCTCAGGATACTCTCCCGCCGGCTATCAGAATTGTGGGATTCAGGGGCAGCTATGCCTGTTTCCTGATACAAGTGAGTGTTTCCGCCATCGAGAACGGGGGGACGTCGTTGCTAACATCCGATTCTAGTCGATATACACTCTCATAACGACCAGCCAGGGGAAGCTCACCGCAATATACCCCGCGCTGCTCGCTGTGATCAATAATATCTCAGCTTACATGGAAAGGCTGAGTGCGCCTACTTGCCTGAAGATCATGCAGCTCTTCAACTCCATGTCGTCGCCGTCCTTTTTGTTGGCCAATGAGACCAACCACGATCTTCTACGGTCGCTCCTAGAATCCATGAACTCGATTGTTGAGCACCAATACAAGAGTAAGCCAGGACAAGTGGCCCCCTTCGCGAATGGTCGTATCCCAGAGCCTAACACTGTAACAGAGAACCCGGAGTTTGTATACGCGATCCTGAAAAATCGGAAACGATTTGAAGCGCTGCGTTCCTTCACCCTAGAGAGCGGCCAAGAAGAAATTGAGAGGCGAGGTAGGCGACGGAAGGACTCTGGCGGGCCTTTCGACCCCCTCGAGCCTACATCCACACGCAGTTCGGTCGAGAGCCTTAGGAGTCCTACCACTGCTCACCCAAGGCCGTCAAACCTGAGCAACGTTCCCGAGGAGGACGGTACTTTTGCTATTGGCGATGACGAAGACGACAGCGATGATGAGCAACGGCCGACTCCCGCGACATCAACCCCGAACGAGAATCCATCCCGAGCTTCCTCCGTCGCGTCACAAATGGACGACGACGTCCCACGGCAACTTCGCGGAATGTCCGAGAAGGCCAGGGGCAAGATGCCAGCGGGTACAGGCACCTTTTCGCGCCAAAACAGCACTACAAGCCTAGGCAGCAATTCGGCTGCCGGCCCGCCGCAGATAGGCGCTTTCGAGCCTACCACTCAGTGGATCGATAGCTGGCTTCCCGAGTTGCCGCTCCATACCATCTTGACGCTGATCCAACAGCTCACTGCCCTTATCCCGCGCCAGTCGATCTCATCCGACATGTCTTCCTCCGCAACGCTTCGCAAGATTCAAGAAGTGCGACTGGTAGGGGTCGAACCGTCGCCTATTCGGGTACACTCGTTTGAGTGGTCCCCTCTCGCCCTTGGGTGGTACGAGTCTCTCTTATGGAGCTTCATCTTCACTAGCGAGATGCAGGTTTCAAAGGGCACGGTCGGAATCTGGAATGGGACCTCGATCAAGCTCTTCAGAGTCCAGGAAACTGCGCCTCAAGGCCCTTCCTTGACATCCCCGAGGGGAGCGGTGGATGCGGTTGGGAGCAATATTGTCTCCCGCATAGGGGCAATTAACCTCAGAGGCGCACCGGCCGCCAATAACGGGGAGACTCCATCTCCCAGACCTACCTAGTTAACGCTTCTAAAGCATTACTCCGGTCTTGACACCAATGACGATTAAAGGCGATCTGAAGGACGCCCACTTCCCCGGCCCGCAATCGCCTCGGCCCAAGTGGCCATGTATCGAGGAATAGCACCTGTTTTTTTTTATGGAGGGACAACAGCAACAAAGTATTTTCAAGTGTTTAGCGGGACATCTCTCTTACAGGTTCAGCTTTGCATACAGCGCTCTAGATATGGAAGAGGCGGAATCGTCTAATAAATTTGTGGCATGCAATATACATCCGCTTGCCGTCCTACATCGAGCCCAAGGGTCGCCCCTGTGAATTTATTGCACCGTGACTTATCGTATTGTGCCTTAGTAGACTCTAGACTCACCGATCATAGGATATTCACCATGAGCTATAGATTCCCCGGACGGTGTTATGTTGCACCTGTGCCGGGACCTGTTAAGGCGACTAACACGCTACACTGAGCGATGGCTGATGATTTTGCTCTAAAACTTGAGAATACGCCGACGATATACGATAATTATGTATCTCTGTTTCAGCTGAATCGAAACTTAGTTTGTTCAGTGGACCTGCTATTTCCTCGTCGGTCCAGACCAAATTAATAAGGTTTACCTACCTCGCAGTCGAAGTGTAAGACTGCCCCCCCCGGGGGCTCCATGTTGAAGTTTCGAGTAATCGCATATAATCGATTGATGCATATCAACGTGTCCTCACCCATGGCTTCCGTATCGCGGAACTTTAAGCTCCCAAATAGTGAACGTCAAGCACAACAACGAACCCAAGGAGCGACATGAGGCAAAACATCTAACGGGCGCCGCAAACATCTCTCAACAAAAGCCGGGAAACACGCAAGGAAAAAGGACCTTGGGCCGCCCATCGCCCAACATCTGGCCCGGTTCAACGAAACCAAGGCCCGACCTCCGAGTGTCCGCCCACCATGTACACTTCTCTGGTCAGAGCCCAGAATGCCTTCGGCTTCTTCACCACCGTCGCATTCGTCGTCGCGGCATTTATCGCATTATCGGACGTGTTCTCGACGCGGGAGCCGAGCGGAACCCTCAAGACAACCAATGTCCAAGTGTGAGTGCAGCCCTTTTCGCGCCCCTCAGGACAGCAGCAGACGTATCCCCCTCCGCCCTCCTCTTCTTCAAGCCTAGGGTGTATATACGAAGAGAGAACCCAAGCAAGCAGATAACTAACAACACACCTCCATACAGAGTTCGCGGCCGCGCTCATTACTACAGCAGCAAAAAGGAGGAATACGCCATAATCAAGTTCAGCCTCGACGCCGATCTTTCCTCGCTATTCACCTGGAACACGAAGCAGTTGTTTGTCTACGTGACAGCCGAATGGCCCGACGCGGCCGACGCCAACTCGACCAACAGCGCCGTCATCTGGGACAGCATAATCACAAGCCCCAGCTCCGACCACCTAGCCAACATCGGCCCTGCGACGCTTAAGAAGCTACGCAAGAGCGCCCAGGGGAAGAGCATCGATCCGAGCCGGTGAGGATCCTCCTGAATACCTTCAATAGAAACTGCTGCATGTTGTGTCTTTGCTAACACGCGCGGGAACAGAGGCAAGCTGTCGATTAAGAACCAGCGGCCCAAGTACCAGATCACGCATCCGTCAGGCAAGCTCGCCAACACGGAGGACGTTACACTGAAGCTGAACTACAACATCCAGCCGTGGGTCGGGCTGCTGATGTCGAACCAGGACTTCGACCTGGGTGTGTGGAAGAAGATGAAGAACGGCGTGAGCAAGAAGTTCAAGCTGCCCGCGGTCAAGAAGAAGGAGTAAAGTCCGCGACCTTTCCTACCGATTCCTTTAGTTTTGCCGTACCTTACCCTTTCCGTGCGACTCGATGGGCTGGGCGTTTTTGGGGGATGTGAGAGGCGGGCAAGTGGAATAGTCATATAGAACGCTCAAAAAGCTCACATGAACAAAGAAGGCGCCTACCTACTAGGTAACTAGGCTCCTTCGATGAAATTCCTACAGTAATTCTCACCCGCTCGTGGACGTGATAATTGACGAACAATTTCACTTACGTCGTCTAGAGCTGCAAAGCTACCTATCTACTATACAGGAGCGACTAAACTATGTCCCGGAGACTTTTGCCTCTACCATAGGTGTATATATGGACTCGCAAAAGCATCAATCTAACGTGGGTACTCTAACATGGTCGCAATCCCTGTTTTGATACACACACGCAAAGGTGGACCGGCATGTCAACTACCTACCCGAGGTAGGCAGCCCTGCAGCTAACTGGCCCTCATTTTCTAATTCGGGGCAGTCGGGCCCTGAGCGTGGGCAGGGCTACCGCTTCCACCCCGGCCGCCTCGCCCGCGCCCGCGGAATTCTCCTCTGCCTCGCCCGCCACGACCACGACCTCTACCACCCCCGCGCGCGTCTAAGCTAGCGGGGGGCGGGACGGCGTGGTACGCCCCTTGCGGCGCAGCCTGATGGCTATTGGCCGTGCCGTTTGGCGCCGCCGCGCCCTGCTGGGCTTGGAAACCCCCGCGCCCTCTCTGGTTTCCACGGAATCCGCCGCCTCGTCCTCGGAAACCGCCAGCCTGGTCGTTCTGGCCTGCCTGATTCGGCGAGGGCCGGTACACCAGGTGGCTGGGAAGCAGGTTTAAGCTTCCTCGCTGGGGTTGCGAGCCACCCCTGCCGCGGCCAGTTCCGTTTAGTGCACCACGCCAGCCTCCTTGCAGTGGAGGAGGCGCCGGGGCGTCGCGATATTGCTTGCCGTTGGGCGTGCCGTAACCACCGTAACCGCCGTGTGATGTCAGGGTGGTCACCGATGGTGCCACGGGATTCCGTGACATCGTAGCCTTGGATCCTGCCACGACCTGCTTGGTGGTGAGGTTCAGAACCGTCGTAGATGGAACCGTCTGGCCCCTAAAGCCAGGGCAGCGTTGGCTCAGCGTCGTACCGCTCATGAAAGTTATGTCGAATACGACATCCAGAAGCTTGGCGGTTGCCGTGCGGCTAATGCCGACGACGGTTCCTCGGACTGCGATCGGCACCTTGCCAGCACCAGCAACGTAAACGACTCGGTCGCCAAGGCTGAACCGCTGGTTGCCGAGGCGATGCTCCGCGTCCGCAGGCCTCATCAGCGCATTGCGGGGCACGCCCTTCATTCTCTTGGATTCCTGAGGCAGCTGGCTCAGGTTCAGCCGGTCAGCGGCGTCAGAGAGCTCCCTGACTACGTCCGAGTCGAGTTGTTCGGCGTCGAGAGGCACCCTCTCCAAATCACCCGTCTTCAGCGTCTTCAGCCAAGCACCGATCTCTTTCACCCTAGCTGACGCGACAGCTGGATCTTGCCACAGGTCTGTTTCGCGAATGTCATTTCCTGAGGGATTGCGCTTCACAGCGGCGAAGAAGTCTGGGAATCTGGTCATATAGTCGACCAACATGCGAACGGCTAACGGGCTGAATTCCCAACCGCTTGAGGACTTGCGGGAGTAGCCCAACACCTTTTGCTTCTTTCCCTCGAACTTCAAATTGAGACCAAGGTTCACCCTAAGATCCCCGAGGGTCGAGATGAAGAAGGATGAAGTGATCTTGCTGAGAGCCAACGGATGCAGGTCCAGCTGCTTGGCGACCATGTAGGACGGGAGATAATGGTTCGCCCGCTCGGCTTTGAGTATGACTGGCGCGGCGAAATCGGGCTCGCGGTCCTTGAGGGCGGAGAGCCAGATTTCTAGTTTGTTGTCGGCGTAACCGATAACTTCCAGTGGTCGGCCATAGTTGTAATCCCCGAGGAAGAAGGCGTGCGAGCCGACGGGGAACTCCTCGTCTATCGGCAGCGCTGCCTGCTCCACGAAGCGCTCGTCCTCGTTTACGACCTCGTCGACGATGATCTGGGAGGCGTAGTCGGTTTCCATCCCCGGGATCTCTCCGTATTCTTTGATGGTTGCGCCTTCATCGGTCTTAATCAACCCTCTGAGCATCTCCACGTGAACCATGGACTCGACCCGGCCGATCAGGATACCCAAGCGCTTGCTGTAGAAATCCTCAATCTTCTCTGCCTTCTTCGACCAAACCTCAATGTCTCTCTGCGAGTGGTGTAGCTGGGTAGGTTGCCCGGATCCATCGTTGGACGGAACATAGTCAAAGAGTTCGTCCGACACCCGAACCACCTTGCCCTCCTGCAAGAAGGGATAACCAACGAAGCAGCGCTGGCCCAACTTGGCTTTGGCGGTCTCAACATTGGTGCGGACCTCCGAGTCAGATACTGTGACAACCATGCTCTCATTGCGACTATCCTGCTGGAAGACGTTGACACCGTGGAAACCCAGGGTGGCAGTGTAAGGGAGGGTGGCCAGGGAAGGGAACCCCGCTAGTGCGGACACGTTAAGCAGGGCTCCTTCTGTGAGCCCGACCCGGTAGTCCAGCCCTTCAACTGCGGGAAGGTCGAATATGTTCTCCACGCAGTGACAGTGGGGGATGTCGGGGAAAACATCCACGAGAGAAGTAGGATAAATGAAGTCCAGGTCCTTCGCATAGGTAAACTTCAGGGGGACTCCAAAGTCGTTCCTTGACTTCTCGATATCGGAGAGCAGTTCGTTCTTGGGGGCCATGGCACCCAAGAGACGCTTTTCGTCGATGAAGGGAATCTTGACAACAGCCTCCCACTCCATTTTCTTGCCATTCATGTCAAGCTCGAAATCTCTCGGGTAAAAGTCGAAGATCGGCGAGTTGGGATCCGTCATGAGTTCCCAGTAGACCGTAGGCACGATACTCTTACTCCGATCCGGTAGCACGCCCATGAGTTGCTCATATGGCCTGAAGGGTTGCCCGAGACGGAAGTTCAGATCCGCGTTCAGGCCCTTCACCACGTCTGATATCATCGGCGAATAGTGGTACCGGTAGAACCATGGCCACGACGCGATGCCACGATAATAGTAGTAAAGAACCCACTGGAGACCTTGGACGTAGTTCTCTGCGAGTTTTCGGAGCTCGTCCTCTTTGTTTTCCGGGGTCCAATCCTCGAACTTTGAAGCGTAATATTGGTCTTTCCACTCCTGGAGTTTCTGCTGGTACTTTGCTTCCATCCCTGCTTGTGCCTCCGCGGCGGTCAAGTCGACGACTTGGGCATTGTCATATCTTCGAATAACCCGGAGCACAGCGGCCTGTGCCTCTTCATCCTCGTCATCCTCCGCGTCGTCTGGCGTCTCAGGGAAAGCCAAGATAAGGTGTCGATTTCCTTCATCGTCTTCCTTTGTAGACCATTGGACACGAACGGCCTCAGCAAGATTCTGGACAAATTTCCGGTCCTCCGCCTTGAGCTGAGTTCCGAGGTCGAGAGTCTGCGGGGCACGATTACTCAAGAACTTTCGGATCTTCTGTTTCCAGAGACCCTTCTGAGCAGTGGTGACAGTAAGCTTGCCCTTTGCCTTGGCTCTGGCTTGCTCTGCTTCGCCCTGTTCCAACATCTTCTTTCCCCGGAGCCAGCTCGTATCCTCGTTTTCGTGCTCGAAGAAGCGGGTCTCTTCCTTGGAGAGCTCCGCCAGGAGCAATCCCAGCCTTTTCAGGTTGACAGTACCACCCTCGTTGATGTAGCCATCACAGCGCGGAAGGACCCCCTTGTAAATCCTGAACATGGTCGCCAATGCGCCTTCGTTGATGTGTAAGTGGGGTAGGTTTGGGAGGAAATCGTTGCCAACGAAGAATGCCATCAGGATGAAGTCGTCAATGACGTTCTCCATGTTGAACGGGAAGCTCATGACGCCCTCCCCCTTCAACTCCTGGAACTCTAGCTCCAAGTACTCCCGCACGATGCACAGGTGCAGCAGATAGAAGTTCTGATGCTCGAGTTCCTTGGACTTTGATTTTGACTGACGGCCAAAAGTGACCTCTTCTCTCAGGAGGCAGAAGTGCGGATCGTGGCTGAGGAGCCCCAGCATGATGAGATCGGCGTCGAGTCCGTATAGGCAGTGCCGGACGTTGGGGTTATAGTCGGGTTGAGCCCTCGCATTTCGGATGTACTCCATGATCTTGTGCTCTCCTTCTCCCGGGACTTCATGGCCGGAGAGGACGATCTCGGGGCTTTGCCATTCCTTGTCCTCGGACACCTTCTTGTTGATAAAGTATTTCAACTGGACAGAGAGCTTGGCCATGAACTCGGTGCCTAGCTAAGTTAGTGGACAGTGATCCAATAATTAATATGCCCCGAGGATGGGGAGAACCTACCAGGAGTGATGCAGTTGCTGTCGAAGGGTTCCTCCTTCGGAAGCTCCTTGCCCTCCCGGAGAGCCTTGTCTCTCGCTTTCTCGGCGTCCAAGGCGGTCCGGAAACGCCGGGCGCGCTGCTGGTTCATCTTTGCTCGAGGGGCAACGCCATCGATAGCCATGAAGAAGAGCTTCTTAGGCTTGATCTTGCCGAAAAGATGTTCGATGTAGTTGAAGATAGCAATGAACATTTCCTCCTCGCTCAGTCGGAACTGAACATCATCACTATCTTTGTGGGTACAGTTGTGAATAATGCCATTCATGTCCAGCTGCCATCGGTTAGTCGGGGCGTCGGAAGGCCATAGGGCCGAGCCCGTTAGGGAGGAGAGTGGTAGCGCACGTAGAGGCAATCAAACTCGGGAATGCGATTCTCGGCAATCAGCTGCGAGATGGCAGGATAGCGCTCAGAGAGCCACCTGAAGAACTTGGGGACACTTGAAGGGCAAAATAGTTAGTGACCGAAAAATAGGCTCTCATGGACGCTGGAGCTGGTGACGCACCCCATCTTGGAAAAAGTTGATCGGCGGTCTTATAGAAATGGTTTATCTTGACTGGCTCGCGTCTGTCGGTCGCGCGAAGCCGTTTGGGGAGTTCGAATGGAAGAAAGTAAGAGTTTTCTACCGTCTCCTCATCAGGGCGGCAACAGTTGCAAATTGCGACAGAGAAGTTTGTAAATACAAGGAGGAGGCAACAGACTCCCAGACTAAAACATGTGGGCGGCAGAAAGCCAAGTAACTATGGAGTGTTCGAGAGATCTGGTCGATTCAAACAATACCAGACTATAGGGAGCGGTAGAGAACAAAATCGAAACAAGGATAAACCGCGGTGTCGATGGAAGGTGATGCGATCAGGTTGCGACTATGAGAAGGTGAGTTGGCGAGTAAGCTACGTCCTACGAAGAGGGACAAAGCTGCGGCTGCGATGTGGAGGCCGCCGCCACCAAATCATGTCTCTCACCGCCTTTCAAGTTGAGCCCCAGCCTTGTGTTTGCCCCACACTAACCGCTTCCGGAATGGCAGCTGTTGCTCCCCTGCAACGGTTGCCGCCGAACCCTTTCTGCCCGTCCCGACCGCCCTTTATTCCTTCCCACTTAACGCGATCTTTGTCGCGTACATGCGCGCGCCAGAGCTCCGTTCCGTCCAACCTGTCAAACCTCCGATGCAGCCAAACTCCACCCCCACAAATCACAACCAGTCTGGTCTGCCGCTCTCTAAAAAGTAGACCAATTCCACATCCTTGGGGCTTGATTTTACTCCCCCTATCATTGTTCAGGTATCTCGTCACAGCTCGGCAACATGGCGCCAGCCGAGGTCATGGACGACATGGAGAGTAAGCTCCTCCTACAGCTCTCCCCTTTACAACGCAAACACTGACGTGATCTTGGTAGTCGACATGGCTGTCAACGATGACACCCAAGAGCAGAAGTTGATCAATGAGGGTATGATATGATTGCCACTGTGTTTGACCCTTTATACTAAGTCTAGCAGAGTACAAAACTTGGAAGAAGAACAGTCCCTTCCTTTACGATATGGTCTTGAGGTGAGCGCTGCCCTTTTATTTTTCTTTTTTACCGTTCGGGCGGCTTGCTCACTTTTTCCCCCAGCACTGCTCTGGAGTGGCCTACCCTTACGACGCAGTGGTTTCCCGATGTGAAGGATCCCAAGGACAAGAATTATCGCGTCCACCGGCTGCTGCTCGGAACCCACACGGCCGAAGGAAAGCCAAACTACCTCCAAATTGCAGAGGTTGAGATCCCAAAGGCTGCACCCCCCAATCCACATGATTACGATGAGGACCGTGGTGAGATTGGCGGCTATGGCAGCAAGTCGTCGTCTGGAGAAGCTCCGGCTATCCGCTTCAAGATCATCCAGAAGATCGACCACCCCGGTGAGGTTAACAAAGCCCGCTATCAGCCTCAGAACCCCGATATCATCGCCACTCTTGCCGTTGACGGCAAGGTCCTAATCTTTGACAAGACCAAGCATACCTCTGACCCCAGTGGCATACCCTCCCCCCAAGTGGAGCTGATTGGCCATAAGGCAGAGGGCTTCGGTCTAAACTGGAGTACACATGAGGAAGGCTGCCTTGTTTCAGGCAGTGAGGACAGGACCGTCTGCCTCTGGTATGTTCTACGTATTTCTTATTACGTCTGGGTAACTGCTAACGGCAGTGCTTAGGGATTTGAAAACACTGCAAGGCGCAGGCAAGACGCTGAAGCCCTCCCGAAAGTATACCCATCACTCACACATCGTCAATGATGTGCAGTACCATCCTTTTGTCAAGCACTTCATCGGCAGTGTGTCGGATGATCTGACCCTGCAGATTGTGGACGTTCGGGAGCAAGATACTACCCGATCCGCATTGGCTGCGCGGAATGGACATGTTGATGCCATTAATGCTCTCGCCTTCAACCCGAGGTCCGAGTTCATCATCGCTACAGCATCCGCAGACAAGACAATCGGCATTTGGGACATTCGAAACGTGCGAGAGAAGATCCATACCCTGGTGGGCCATAACGATGCCGTCACCTCCCTTGCTTGGCATCCTGAGGCATCCAACATCCTAGGAAGCGGAAGTTACGACAGACGGATCATGTTCTGGGATCTCAGTCGCGTTGGCGAGGAGCAAATGCCTGATGACCAGGAGGATGGTCCGCCGGAACTGTGCGTTATTTCCTAACCCCGCCTTTCCTCCCTCCTACCACCGTTTCCCCCTTTGCGGCTGTAAAACTGACTTGAACATAGCCTCTTCATGCATGGCGGCCACACCAACCACTTGGCCGACTTCAGTTGGAACCTGAATGACCCCTGGCTTATCAGCAGTGCTGCAGAGGATAACCTCTTGCAGATCTGGAAGGTGGCAGACTCCATTGTTGGACAGGAAGATCATGAAATGCCTCTCGACGAGATGGGACAGGACTCTTAGGGCAAGTCGTTCTCAAAATCGCCGGAGGTGAAGGTGAAGACAGAGGCGAGTGTGAAACGGCTAAGGTCGGGAACGGAACATTGACTCGGGAACATTCCCAAAAAGAAGGGTAGACCGGCGGTTTCCTGCCACGGAGGGACTTTGTAATGGCGTTTTTAGGGGGGTTGCAAAGGCAGCCAGCCATGTTGATTGTTGTACCTCCTTGTTTTATGCTTCATGCATGGAGGCCACCTCGCGTCGCTCAGTTAACACTAAGTCATGTTTCTATTCTCAACGTTGATATTCCAGACATTGCTACCTAATTCTCAAGGCAAGGCTTAATTTTCAAGATAACCATTACCCTCCAACACGCTGATTCAGTTGCAAGTCGGCTATTTCTAAGTGCCTTTGTGACACCCCTCGAGCACCAGTGACTCGTTCGACGACTCTATATTTGAATGTGATTGGCAAAGTATCGGTGAGCCACGATTCTCGACTATCATCACGAGCTTGGCGTGAGAATAGGAGGCCAGTAGCCCCTGACTGTGGGGATAATGCTTATTGTTCCGGGTATTGTTCAAGGAGAGGTGACAGACAATGGGCAGGCACCCAGGTGATAGGTACCCAGGTAGGGCAGGTAGGTAAGTAGGTAGGTAGGCATGGAAGGCAGTAAAAGGTAGACACGTGCTACCTGCGGTAGGTGCTCTCTCCTGGGTAGCTATTTTGTCGTTCAAAAATGAAAACAAACCACCGACCTCCTTTTCTTCTATCCCACTCCCTCACCTCAGCAACGCCACCACCACTTCTCTTTATCCCTCGTATTTTTCCTCTGACGAGGGAGAAGAATATCTCTGCCTCAATCCCTTTTTCTCCCGAAATTTCCGAAATTTTCGGATTCAAGTATTGTGCCTCGACGACGCCAAATCACGATATCGGTCGCCAGAATGTCTGCCTCGTCCGCCAATCCGGGTGGCGGCCCTGATCATGACCAACAACAAATTCCCCTATTCATGTCTATTGACACCGAGATGTTGAGCAAGCTGCAGGAAGAGATCACCCTTGAAATCCCTACCGGCTTTGATGCTGCCGCTGCTCAGCAGCGTCTCGCGGCCGCCCAGGCCGCTCGTGCCAAAGCCCCTGATTCAGAGATCCGACAGGCAGGAGTGCAAGTTACGGAGTCCACCATCGAGTCCATTGTGAACAACGACTCTCCCTCGCCAAGGAAGAAATTTCGCATGGACGACATGGCCCCAGCCCTTGTCAAGAAAGTTTACAAGGAGAATATTGGCGCTACCGAGCCAACTGCCGACGAGAGTGAGGAGGACGACGACAAGCAGGAAGATAAGCAGGATCAGAAACAGGATGAGAAGAAAGATGAGAACGAGGATGATGACAAGTGGCTGCAATTATTCGATGGTCAGTTCGACCAGTTGCCACTTACCTACCAGGAGCGTCTGCGCGAATATTTCACCAGCCAAGCCAAGCGGCACCGCAAGCTGGATGCCATGCACCGTGGTGGCAAGACCGACCTGGATGACCTGGATGAACACGATGATCACAATGGTCACAATTCCAAGGATCGCCATGCCGAAGCCAAGACTCCGCAGTTCGACCTCCTCGGCTCGCTGTGCTCCAGAATCGAGTACGCCGTCGAAATCGGAAAGCATCTTCGCCCCAAGGATATCCTCAGCCTCTACAGTGTCAGCCGTGATTTCCACAACAGCATCAATGGGTTCCTGACGAGCAGCATGCGTACCTGGACCGACGTTATGGCGCCCACCGGCGCCCGGATTTTCCCCTTCAATATATACAAGGGCACCTCTATTCTGGATCCAGCAGGCCGTCTGGATGACCCAGCGCTGTATCACAGCAACGTCCATATTGCGGCCAGGGCACCGGTTGGTGTTGACCCAGGCGAATGCAAGCCCAAGGTCACCTTCGTGTCCGCTAACTTGCCCAAACTGCCCCCACGAGTCCGATACGTGCCTAACCTGGCCTGGCTTCAGATGATCGTGGCTCGCGAGAAGCGCGTGCGCGACATCCTTGCCGTCCTGGCCCGCGCCGGACACCGCACTCCCCCGGAAACCCACGAGGTTGTCAAGAAGCTGTGGCTGGTCATGGACATGGCAACGAATTATCAGCGCCAGTTGCTCATGAAGAACCAAAAGTTTTTCTCCGACGACGACCTCTACATCGCGCAGCTCTTCTTCCTCAAGCTCAGCCTTCGGTTCAACGACCCAATCTTTGGCAATGGCACTCAGGATATGATGCGCACTCTCATGGGCCAGCGAAGCGGGTTCACTCCACTCTGGATGTTCCTTCGTGGCAAGGGGTACAACACACTGCGGGAGATGATCCAGATCCAGATACGCTACAACCTGCGCCTTACCAGCAATCAGATCGAGACCGCCCTCCCCATCTTCGGCGTTCCCATCGAGCGAGTCGGCATTGGCCACCTCGAAGGCTGGGGTCTCGGGTCGAGGCACCTCCTGCGAATCGACGAGCTCGTAATCTGCGAGTCCACGCGCCGGCAGATCCAGATGTCTTTCCACCTGGAGGCCATGCTGGCGTACGGCACCGTGGACCTGACAACCGGCGACAGCCTCGCCCCCACCCTGGAAGAAATGTACATGAGTGACGACGAACTCGACGACGTCGCCCCGGACGAGGAACGTGGTATCCACGGCGGCTGCGGAAACGTACCCTTCCGCTTCCGCGACTGGACCCCCAAGGTGGCCCGCAAGGCCAACTGGGACAGCCTGACTGAGGAGGAGAAGTGCGCAATCCTCGTGGACGACAGGGACGAGATCCGCGTGGCCGAGGCCTGGGATGACAATTCGGAGTTCGATTACGAGCCCTACCAGGACGACTTCGAGATCGGCGGCGATAACGCCTCCGCCACCCCATCCCCCACACCGTCAACCGTGTCTTCGATCGTACCTTCGAACGCCACTTCGGCCGTCCCCTACGAGGACACTTCGGCTTCTTCCCTAGACAACTCGGCCTTCTCCGCCGTGCCTGCTGACGAGTCGACTTCGACCATCGACCCTCTCACCGGCCTGGACCTGGCCCTCTTGCCCGATTTCGGTCCTTTCGACCTTGATCATGAGCTCGGCTTCGACGAAGACCCTGTCGCTTCCTTGAACTTCGGCGGCCTGAGCCTGAACCCGTCGCATACCCTCTACAGCGCCCCGCCCAACACCCCGGTGTCCGAGATGGACATGGACGCCGATGTCGCCCAGAACAACCCCGAGGAGGGCGATGGCACTGCCCACCCGGATGCGGGCTCGGCCGCCGTCCCGGGCGCGTCCGACAAATCGAACAGCGAGGACGAGCAGCTCAAGGCGCTCGCTGATCAGGCATACACCGACCACGAGCTGGATTTCGACTGGGAGCTGCTTCTTTCCCAGGCACAGGAGATTGCTAACCAGGAGGTCGAGGCTCCGTCTGATGTTGACGTGGATTGGGATGACATCGAGGTGCTGAAGAAGTACGTTCGCCAGTACTGATATCCTTGTTTCTGGGTATGGCCCCTCGTTTCCCGCCCCTCTGGCGGGCAGGATGATGGTCGGGTTGGATTTCTCTTAGCTTCTTGGTCATTTTGCTTCTTGGGCAATGTATGTACAAACGACGGCACATACTTGGCCATCCATGATCAGCCAACTCGAGAAGGGCCATTGCTCAAGAAGGGTCATTGTCAGCACATGCCGGTTGATAGGCATCTTGCTTTGTAGAATAGACCACACAAAACAGACAAATATGAAAAATTTCCACCTGGACACGACCTTGGAGCATCGGTGGATGGATCATACGTAGTACAAACTGAAACTAGGTACCACAAGATATGATGCCAGAACTGTATACTTCACGCACACATGTATATGGAACAGGGGCAGAGGTTTTGGTAGCTGTGCATTTTAGCTATTTGTCCAGGTTTCCTTGCAATATGCAACAGCATCAATGCCCAGGGGTAATTATTAACAACCACTCGACGAGGCGGGTAGGAGATGGTATAAATCTCCGCCGCCCTACGTCTTGAGGGGAAGAGAATGCATCAGAGATTTGAGAGAGACAGGTAAAGAGAAACAGAAAATATCAGCTTTTGTCAAAAAAACACAACAATGGGGAGGGTTGGGCAAATAAAATAAAAACAAAAGACAAGAATGACAACCATCCTCCCTTTCCGGGGTTCCAAACCCAACACCTCGCCCCTTCCGCCTACTCCAACCTCCCTTCCCCCCCTTTGCCCAGCCAAGCAGATTGCGCAATTCGAATGATAGAACAAACAGATTTGTGAGTCTCGAGTACTCGGCGATCTTGTATGTGAAAAAAAAAGGTAGCGAAGAATAGATAAGAGAGAGAGAGAGAGAGAGAAAGGGAGATAGAGAAAACAACAGAATGGTTTTTGGGTGGAAATGAAGAACAGAAAGAAGCATATGGGCGGAAAAAGAGGAAAAAGAAAGGAAATCGGAATCTTTGCGGAACAAGAAGGCCAAATATATCCTTTACACTCCCTTTCGCTATGCACGCCCATCCCCCCGTGTACCCTCCCAGCCAATGTCCCCATACTGGAACAACCGGTCCGTTCTCTTTTTCGAGGTGTCGAGTCGAAGAAAAAGGCCTTTCGAGATCGGGAACTCCGTCTTCCAAATGTCCTAGGATGATGATGGCATCCAGTAGTCCGTACCTTTCCGTAGTAGCCAGATACAAATGTCGGTTTGTGTGAAAAACTCCGCCCTGAGGGTTCCTGTAAGAAGACGACATTCTTTTGTCTTTCCCGCCGTTGCAATTTTTTTTTTGCCCACCGTGTGATTCCCGCCCCCCAAACCACAGCTGCCGACGGTGCCGTGACACCAGGTGTGTTGTGTGCCTTTCTGTCGTTGTGTTCTTCCCAAAAGCCTACAGCGCAACCTCCGAAACAAAGAAGTACCTAGGTCCAGAAGCAATGGCCGGCTCAAATGCTCTATGTTCTCATCCCAAAGCCGTCGCGAAACAAAAATAATAGCCACATGCGAAAAAGTTAGGACCAGGTCCCGATGTAATCAACGCGGTGCCGAGTGTTATATGGCAGACAGTAAATCAGTCATTCGACGGACATTTTATGCCGGGGACTTGCTAGAAGGGGCAGAGCCTCCGTTCTGGCGGGCATCTCCACCGCTAACCGACAGGCTGCCAATACCGGACGATAGGAAGGCAAATGGATCGTTGTCGCTCTGAGAGTAGAAGTTGTTGCCCGGGCCGGCGGAGGCAGGACCGTTACCAGCAGACTGGAAGGCGGCCTCGGCAGCGCGGCTGTCAAAGGGTCCGGCGGAATGGGAGCCTGGGGCGGGTCCGAAGTGAGTGTTCAGCGACGGATAGGGGGCGGCACCACCTCCCAG
>Ga0164242_10000892_pt1 | contig 35359 bp, 27 predicted proteins | sample OricomgcompostMG_FD_108783 | JGI IMG/M metagenome (GOLD analysis project Ga0164242, IMG submission 108783) | Miracle-Growth compost microbial communities from Emeryville, California, USA - Original compost - Miracle growth compost (MG) ... | reverse complement strand
CGACGAGGAGGAATGCGCCGATGCCCTCCCCCGCGAGCTGGTCGAGCGCCTTGCCGAGCTGCTTCGGCCGCCGGACGAGGCGGACCGGGCGACCCTCCGCGACGAAGCGATCCCGCTCGGCGATGACCTCGGCGGGCGACGCGGCGGGGTCGTAGACGACGGCCACCGCATTCACCGCCTCACCCGGCAGCTCGACGAGGTCGACGAGGCGCTCGAAGCCGAGCGAGATCCCGGCGGCGGGCACCTCCTGGCCGAGGAAGCGGCCGATCATGCCGTCGTAGCGGCCGCCCCCGCCGAACGAGTAGCCGAGGCCCGGGTGCGCGAGCTCGAAGATCGGGCCGGTGTAGTAGCCCATGCCGCGGACGAGCCAGGGGTCGTACTCGACGAGCCGCGTGCCGGAGCCGTTCACCGCTTCGCCGATCGCGGCGAGCTCGGCGACGAGGCGCGCGACCTCCGCATCGGCGTCGATGCCGTTCGGCAGCCTCTCGAGGATCGCGCGCTCGCCGAACGGGACGGCGTCCCGGCTCTGCGGGCGTCGGAGATGAGCGCCGAGCGCCTCGACCGCCGCCGGGGCGACGCCGCGCTCGCCGAGCTCCGCGAGGACGCCGTCGACGCCGATCTTGTCGAGCTTGTCCACCGTGATGAGGACCTCGTCGTGCTCGGCCGGCGCGAAGCCGAGGTGGGCGAGGACCGCGACGAGGAGGCGACGGTCGTTCACGCGGACCGTGAAGTCGTGAATGCCGAGGGCGCGGATCGCCGCGGCCGATGCGGTGAGCAGCTCCACCTCGGCGAGCGTCCCGGCCTCGCCGATGATGTCGATGTCGCACTGGACGAACTGCCGGTAACGGCCCTTCTGCGGCCGCTCGGCGCGCCAGACGGGGGCGATCTGGATGGCCCGGAAGGGACTCGGCAGCTCGGCGCGATGGGTCGCGTAGAAGCGGGCGAGGGGGACCGTGAGGTCGTAGCGGAGGCCCAGATCGACGAGATCGAGCGGACTCTTCGCCCCCGGCAGCGCGCGCTCGAAGTCCTCGCCGCGCTTCAGGATGCCGAAGGCGAGCTTCTCGTTGTCGCCGCCGAGGCCCGCGTGGAGCCGCGACGAGTCCTCCGCGACGGGCGTCTCGATCTCCTGGAAGCCGTGCGCCCGGTACGTGCCGCGGATCACCTGCAGGATCGCCTCCCGCCGCGCCTTCTCGGCGGGCAGGAAGTCGCGCATCCCGCGCGGGGGGTTCACCGGTGCAGCCACGCGACGATTCTTCCAGGCGCGAGCTGCGGGGGCGCCTCGGTAGCGCGACGCCGCCCATGCGTCAAGCGCGATCTCGCGTGGCCGTCCGGCGCCTAGCGTCGCCGCCGACCATCGGAAGGAGAACGAGATGACACTCATCCAGGAGATGCTCAGCACCTACCCGAAGGACCTCGGCGCGGTCGATCGGGAGGCGCTCACGGCCTGCATCGCGGCCTGCATGGACTGCGGGCAGGCATGCACCGCCTGCGCCGATGCGTGCCTCAGCGAGGACCAGGTGGCGACGCTGACGAAGTGCATCCGCACGAACCTCGACTGCGCCGATGTATGCGAGGCCACGATGGGGATCCTGTCGCGGCACACGGGCTACGACGCGAACCTCACCCGGACGATCCTCGAGGCGTGCATCATGGCCTGCTCGAGCTGCGCGGACGAATGCGAGCGGCACGCGGATATGCACGCGCACTGCCGCGACTGCGCGGCGGCATGCCGGCGCTGCGAGCAGGCGTGCCAGGAGCTCCTCGCGAAGCTCTGAGCACCCAGCGGACCGGTCACCCCTCCGCGGCGCGGACGCGTGCCTCGAGGCGGCGGATCGCCCCGCGGAGCGCCCGTTCGGGGTCGAGGCCGGCGGCCCGCGCGCCCGAGGCGATGGCGAGCAGCGAGTCGCCGAGCGCCGCCTCGTCGGCGGCCATCGTGATCGGCTCGACCTCGACGCCGACCTTCCCGGCCTTGCCGATGAGCTTGTCGGCGAGCGCGAGCGCCGGCATCCCCCTCGGGACGCCGTCGAGGACGGACGTGCGCTCCGGCTTCTCAATCGCCTTCACTTCGTCCCACTTCGCGACCACCGCATCGGCGGTGTCCGCGGTCGCATCGCCGAAGACGTGCGGGTGGCGGCCGACCATCTTCTCCCGCATGTGCCGGGCCACGTCCTCGAGGGTGAAGCGCCCCTCCTCCGCGGCGATGTCGGAGTGGAACACGACCTGGTAGAGCACGTCGCCGAGCTCCTCGACGAGCTCCTCGTCGTCGCCCGCCTCGATCGCATCGACGAGCTCGTGGGTCTCCTCGACGAGGTAGCGGACGAGCGAGGCGTGCGTCTGCTCGCGGTCCCAGGCGCAGCCGCCGGGGGCACGGAGGTGTTCGAGGACGGCGATGAGCTGGTCGAGCTCCGGATGCTCGATCGGCGCGGGCAGGTCAGCCATATCGGAAGGCTACGCCGTCGCGCGCCCCTCCTCCGGCTCGTCGCCGAGCAGGGAATCCGCCTCGATCGCGACGGCGACCGGGACGTCGCCCGTCGGCCGCTCGCGCGGCATGGCGAGCGAGATGCCGAAGTGGACGAGCGCGATGATCGCGACGCCGACGAAGACCGCGGCCGAGGCGACGACGATCGTATGCGGATCGTTCTCGTCGCCGCCGAGGGAGGCGATGACGCCGTTCGAGACGGCGCCGAGGATCGCCGCGCCGAGCGCCTGGCCGAGCGATCGGGAGAACATGACCGTGCCGGTCACCACCCCGCGCTCGCCCCACGGGACGCTCGACTGCGCGGAGACGAGCGCCGGCACCGCCGACCACCCGAAGCCCCAGCCCATAGCGAGGCAGCAGATCGCGACCGCCCACCACGTCGGCCAGGGCCCGAGCACGGCGAGCCCGATCGCACCGGCGAGCACGAAGGCGGTGCCGACGATGGTCGTGAAGCGGAAGCCTCGACGCAGGTAGAGCCGTCCCGAGAACGTGGCGGCCGCCGGCCAGCCGAGCATCACGGCGGCGACGGCGGCGCCCCCGATGAACGCTGAGACGCCGGAGCCGATCTCGAGATAGGTCGGGATGAATGCGGTGAGCCCGATCAGCGTCGCGCCCTGCGCGATGCCGAGGACGGACGCGACGACGATGATGCCGCTGCGGAACACGCGGAGCGGGATGATCGGCTCGGCGGCGCGCCGCTCGACGAGCACGAACGCGGCGAGGAGCACGCCGCCCGCGATGAACACCGAGATCGAGATCGGCGAGTCCCAGGCCCAGGCATTCCCGCCCTGGAGGACGCCGAGGATGACGAGTCCCAGCCCGGCGGTCACGAGGACGGCACCGGCGACGTCGATGCGATGCCGCTTCGGCTCGAGCCGCTCGTGGTACTTCGTCCAGACGAGCCAGGCCGCGGCGAGGCAGATGGGGATGTTGATGAAGAAGACGCCGCGCCAGAAGCCGAGCCAGCCGAACAGCGCGCCGAGCAGCGGTCCGATGACGCTCGCCGCCGCCCAGACGCTCGACAGGTACCCCTGGACCTTCGCCCGCTCCTCGATCGTGTAGATGTCCCCGACGATCGTCATCGACATCGGCTGGACGGCGCCCGCGCCGAGACCCTGCAAGGCGCGGAACACGATGAGCGAGGTCATGTCCCACGCGAAGCCCGCGAGGATCGAGGCGACGAGGAAGATCCCGATCCCGACGAGCATGATCGGCTTCCGCCCGAAGGTGTCGGCGAGCTTCGAGTAGACGGGGACCGTCACGGCCATCCCGAGCAGATAGATCGAGAACAGCCAGGGGTACGACGCGAAGCCGCCGAGGTCCTCGACGAGCGTCGGCACGATCGTCGAGATGATGGAGGAGTCCATCGCGATGATCGCCATCGAGAGCATCATCGCCAGCAGGATCGGGCCGCGGCTGCCGCGGAAGCCCAGTCGGTTGCTCGCGGTCTCGGGCAGGACGGTGCCGCTCGCCCGGCTCACAGGCCCGACCCGATCTGGCTCTCGAACATCGTGAAGAACTCTCCTCGCATCGCGATCAACTCAGGAGCCGTCCCCGTCTCCACGATCCGGCCCGCCTTGAGCATGCAGATGCGGTCCGCCCGCTCGATCGTCGTCAGCCGGTGGCTGATGATGATGAGCGTCTGGCGCTCGTCCGCGAAGAGGTGGTTGAAGATCCGCGACTCCGCGAGCGCGTCGATGGCCGAGGTCGGCTCGTCGAGGATGATTACCGGCGCATCGCGATAAAAATTCCTCGCGAGCGCCATTCTCTGCCATTGCCCACCTGAGAGGTCGACGCCGCGCGTGCCGTCGTCATGCGACATCCAGGGGTGGACGTAGCTCTCGGCGCCCTTCGGAAGGCCCCCGATGATGCCCTCCGCCTCGGCCTTGGCGAGCGCGCCGCGGAACTTCTCCTCGGTGTACTCGGCGTCCACGTCCCCGAGCGAGACGTTCTCCCGCGCCGTCGCGAACGTATAGGCGAGGTAGTCCTGCTGGAGCACCGCGAGCTGCCGATGCCACGACTCCGTCGAGTACTCGGCGAGGTTCACCCCGTCGAGCAGCACCTCGCCCGACGAGGGCGCGTAGAGGCCCGAGATGAGCTTGATGAGCGTCGACTTGCCGGCGCCGTTCTCACCGACGAACGCCACGCGTTCCCCCCGCTCGATCGTGAGCGAGATGTGATGGAGGACGGTGATGTCCGAGCTCGGATAGTGGAACGAGACGTCACGGAGCTCGATCCGCCGCGGCGGGCCGGTGAGCTCGCGGCCGCGGCCCTGCCGGGTGGGGTAGTCCATGAACGCCTGATAGTCGCCGAGGTTCGCGAGCTGCTCGTCGAGCGTGGAGAGCTGGGAGACGAAGCCGTTCATCGCCGTGAGTGCGCGGGAGACGATCTGCTGGACGTAGAGGAACTGGCCGACGGGCTGCATCCGCGCGATGATCTGGAACACCATCCAGATGAGCGAGCCGACCTCCGCGATCAGCTCGATGAGATCGGAGAGGAGACGGAGCGGGATGTACTTCCGCTCGAACTCGATCCGGACCCGCTCGTCCATGTCCCGGAGCTCCTGGCGGAGGTCGAGCAGGTGGCGGACGACGCCGTAGAGCCGGAGCTCGGCGATGTGCTCGGGCTGGAACATGGCCCGCTCGATCGTCGCCTTCTTCCGCCGGAAGTCGACCGTCGCATTCCAGTGCCGCACCTGCGCCCGGCTCAGCCGGAACTGGATCCAGATCCCGGGGATGATCGCCGCGACGAGGATGAGCGCGATCCACCAGGAGACGAGGCACAGCGCGACGACGCTCGTGACGAGCGTGATGACCTGGCTCACCATCGCCGAGAGCGTCTGGAACGCCTGGGCGTAGAAGAGCGAGAAGCGCTGCGCCCGGTCATAGACGTCGATCGTCTCCTTGTCGTCGTACCGCCAGAAGTCGAGCGACAGGAAGCGCTCGTACATGATGTCGGAGACCTTCGCCTCGAGCGTGTAGCGGGACAGGCGCTGGACGTACTGCGAGATCGCGTTCCAGATCGTGGTCAGGAGCCCGAGGCCGGCCGTGACGATGACGAACCAGATGGCGCGCTGCCCCGCGTCCGGGTCGCTCCCCTCGAACGCCTCCGCGAGGGCCGTCGTCGTGAGGCTCGCGAAGTAGGTCGTGATGACCGGGAGCACCGCCGTGAGGACGGCGCCGAAGAGCTGGAGCACGATCGTGCCGGGAGTCGCCTGCCAGGTGAGCTTCGCGATGTCCTTGGCGGCGCGGAGGTAGGCGGCGGGCCCGTAGCCGGACGCCTCGATCCGGCCGCCACGGCGGGCGCGACCGCCGACGCCGGATGCAGACATGGGCTCAAGTCTTCCACCGGGGGTGACCGCCCCGCGGCGAGCGCAGCGGGAGAAGGGACCGGACGAGACGTCAGTCGGCCCGGAACGCCCGGAGCCACTCCGCGCGAGTCCGCGGCAGCGGCCGGCGCCGCGCGACCGGGAGCACGAACCACGCGACCGCGACCGAGATGGCCGAGCCGACGAGGATCTCGGCGAGCCGCTGCACGGGCGCGGGAATGAGCGCCGGGCCGACCGGCGCCGCCCCCTCGGCGATCCACTGCAGCAGCGTGAGCGCGACCGTGAAGCCGAACGCCCACACGATGTAGGCGAAGCGCCGTCCGAAGATGCCGAGGGCGAGGGCGACGACGGTCACCGCGAGCCACCACGGCTGCGGCTGCCAGGCGAAGCCGGGCGAGGTGGAGAGCCCGAGCACGAGGAAGCCGACGAGCGCGCCGACGGCGGCGCCCGCGAAGCGGCCGATGCCCTTGACGAGCGCGTCGTTCCGGCCCCGGTTGCCGAACAGCACGACCACCACCGTGAGCACGAGCCACTCCCAGCGCGCGAACAGCAGGAGGCCGACGAGGAAGGCGACCGCGAGGGCGATCGCGAGCTGGAGCGCCATCTTGTCGCTCGGCAGCCAGCCGTGCTTGTCGCGGCGGCCTGCCACGGTCGCTGAGCGAGCGGAGCGAGACGAATCGGCCGCAGGACTCGCGTTCGATCCCGTCGTCTCGGTCGCCTCGCTCCCGCGCTCAGTGACCGACATGGGCAACCCGACCGCCCTGGCCCCGAGCTGCACGAGCGTCACCCAGACGAATGCGACGAGCGGCACGAGGATCGGCACGAGCCAGCCGGCCGAGGCGAGGGGGCCGGATGTCACGATGGTCGGGGGCGCGACGAGGAGCGCCGTGAACGGGATCGCGAGCAGCCCGCCGGTGCGTCGCCACGCGGCGCCGAAGCGCCGTACGAACACCGACGCGGCGAGCGCGAGCGTATAGGCCGCCGCACCGGCGACCGGCGCCTCGAGCAGGAGGAAGCCGACGAGCGCCGCCACGACGCCGATGAGCGGGAGCGCGACCGCGGCCTCGAGCCGCCCGCGCCAGTCGCGCTCGAGCTGGCTCCGGCTCAGCGTGAGCGCGAGCATGCCGCCGAGCACCGCGGTGCCGGGCTCCGGATCGAGGAGCAGCGCGCTCCCGACGCTGAGTGCGACGGCGAGCATCGTGGCGAGGGTCTCCCCCGCTGCTGCCCGCGCCTTCACCCGTTCATCCTGCCCGGCACGCGCGCAGCTGACGCCGCCGCCTCCGCCCCTGCGAAGAGTGTGCAATCCGCTATAGGGAATGGGCGCGAACCCTTAAGTGAAGTGCACACTTCGTGGAGATCAAAGGGATCCAGCAGCGGCATTCGTCGCTTCGTCTCGCTTCGCTCGCTCAGCGATCGGAATCCGCCGGGACGGGTGCCGGCAGGATCGCGTCGAAGAGGTCGGCGACCCAGCGGATCAGGTCCGCGTCGGCCGGCCTCGCCGTGGCCTGACCGAGCACCTGGGGCCCGACCTCGGGCAGCGGGACGAGGACGACCTTCTGCGGAGCCAGGTAGCGCGCACCGCGGTACAGCCGGGCCAGACGGACCTGGAGGGAATCCGGGAGGTCGACCGGCGCGATGCGCAGCTTGTCCCCCATCACGACGACCTCGGCGAGGCCCGCGAGCTGGGCGCGGCGACGCAGCCGCGAGACGGCGATGAGGTGCTGGACCGGCTCGGGGAGGTCGCCATACCGGTCGACGAGCTCCTCGACGACGCGGTCGATCGCGTCCGGCTGGGACTGGGGTCCTGTCGCCGCCGAGAGCTTCTGATAGGCCTCGAGCCGCAGACGTTCACTGCCGATGTAGTCCTCGGGGATCCGCGCGTCGACGGGGATCTCCAGGCGCAGCTCCGTCTGCTCCGCCGAGGCGTCGCCGCGGAAGTCGGCGACCGCCTCGCCGATCATCCGGAGATAGAGATCGAAGCCGACGCCGGCGATGTGCCCGGACTGCTCGGCGCCGAGGATGTTCCCCGCGCCGCGCAGCTCGAGGTCCTTGAGCGCGATCTGCATGCCCGAGCCGAGCTCGTTCGCAGCCGCGATGGTGCGGAGGCGCTCCTCCGCGTGCTCGGTGAGCGGCTGCATCTCGTCGTAGAGGAAGTACGCATAGGCGCGCTCCCGGCCGCGGCCGACGCGGCCGCGGAGCTGGTGGAGCTGGCTCAGCCCGTACTTGTCGGCGCGGTCGATGATGAGCGTGTTCGCGTTCGGGATGTCGAGGCCCGTCTCGATGATCGTCGTCGCGACGAGCACGTCGATGCGCCGCTCCCAGAAGTCGAGCATGACCCGCTCGAGCGCCTCCTCCCCCATCTGCCCGTGCGCGACCGCGACGCGCGCCTCGGGGACGACCTCCGCGATCCGGCTCGCGACGGACTGGATGTCGGCGACGCGATTGTGGACGTAGAAGACCTGCCCCTCGCGGAGCAGCTCGCGGTGAATGGCGGCCGCCACCTGCTTGTCGGAGTACGGGCCGACGAACGTGAGGATCGGGTGCCGGTCCTCGGGCGGCGTCGCGAGCGTCGACATCTCACGGATGCCGGTGACGGCGAGCTCGAGCGTGCGCGGGATCGGAGTCGCGGTCATCGCGAGGACGTCGACGTTCGTCTTGAGCTTCTTCAGCGCGTCCTTGTGCTCGACGCCGAAGCGCTGCTCCTCGTCGATGACGACGAGGCCGAGGTCCTTGAACCGGATGCCCTTACCGAGCAGCCGGTGCGTGCCGATGACCATGTCGACCGTGCCGTCGGCGAGACCCTCGAGCGTCTCCTTCGACTCCTTCTCCGTCTGGAATCGGGAGAGGCTCCGGAGCTTGACGGGGAAGCCCGCGAAGCGCTCGGCGAACGTCTCCGAGTGCTGCTTCACGAGCAGCGTGGTCGGCACGATCATCGCGACCTGCTTGCCGTCCTGGATCGCCTTGAACGCAGCCCGGACCGCCACCTCGGTCTTGCCGAAGCCGACGTCGCCCGACAGCAGCCGGTCCATCGGGATCGGCCGCTCCATGTCCTGCTTCACCTCGTCGATCGTCGTGAGCTGATCCGGCGTCTCCGCGAACGGGAACGCGTCCTCGAGCTCCCGCTGCCACGGGGTATCCGGCGCGAATGCGTGGCCCTTGCTCGCCTGCCGGGCCGCGTAGAGCTTGACGAGCTCGACCGCGATGTCGCGGACCGCCTTCCGCGCCTTGCCCTTCGCCGCAGCCCAGTCGCTCCCGCCCATCTTGGAGAGCGTCGGCGCCTCGCCGCCGACATAGCGGGTGAGCAGGTCGAGCTGGTCGGTGGGCACGTAGAGCTTGTCGCCGGGCATGCCGCGCTTGCTCGACGCGTACTCGATGACGAGGAATTCGCGGCTCGTCTTCACCGCATTCCGCCCGCCCGTCGACACCTCGCGCTCGACGAGCTCGAGGAAGCGTCCGATGCCGTGCGTCTGGTGGACGACATAGTCGCCGGCCTTGAGCTGGAGCGGGTCGACGACGTTGCGCCGCTTGCTCGCGAGCTTCCGCGGCGCGCCCTGCCGGTAGGTCGCGGCCCGCCCGAAGAACTCCGACTCCGACAGCACCGCGAGCTTCCGGTCCTTCAGCTCGACCCCCGCCTCGATCGTCCCCTTCACCAGATAGGCGACGCCGGACTCCGCGTCGGAGGGGAAGTCGTCCGCCCGGCGCGCGGCGAGATCGCGGCCCGCGAGGAGATCGGCGGCGCGATCGAGCAGCCCCGGCGCCCCGGCGGTGATCGCAAGCGCCCAGCCGTCGGCGAGGCGGTCGTTCACATGGTCGATCGCGGCGTCGGCATGGCCGGTGAAGCTCGGGACCTGGGAGGCGTGCAGCCGGACCGAGCCCTCGTCGCCCATGTCGAAGGCGCTGACGGTCCACCAGGTGCGGCCGCCCGAGCGCTCCCGGAGCTGCTCGACCGTGAGGAACTCCCCGCCGCCGAGCCGGCGCCGGAGGTCGGCACCGAGGTCGATCGGGGCGTCCCCGCCCGCGGTCGCCGCGGACCATGCGGCGGTGAGGAACTCGCGGTTCGTCTCGACGAGATGAATGGCGCGGGTCGCGACGCGCTCGGGACTCAGGACCGCGATGGCGCCGTCGCTCGGCAGGAGCTTCGGGAGCGGGACGAAGCCGTCGACGAGGGCCGGCGCGAGGCTCTCCATGCCCTCGACGGGGATGCCCTCGGCGACCTTCGCGAGCATCGCGTCGAGTGCCGGGAACTCGCCGGCCATCTCCCGGGCGCGCTGTCGCACGGCATCGGTGATGAGGAATTCGCGGGCCGGGGGGAGGACGACCGACGGGACCGGCTCGGGGAGCGTGCGCTGGTCGGCGACGGCGAACTCCCTGGCCGACTCGAGCTCGTCCCCGAAGAACTCGAGCCGCAGCGGATGCTCCTCCTGCGGCGGGAACACGTCGAGGATGCCGCCGCGGACGGCGAACTCGCCGCGCCGCGTCACGAGGTCGACGCGCGTGTAGGCGAGGGCGACGAGCCGCTCGACGAGGTGGGTGAGGTCGTATCCCCGGCCGCCCGTGGTGAGCGTCACCGGCTCGATCTCGTCGAGGCCCGGGAGCAACGGCTGCAGCGCGGCGCGGACGCTCGCGACGAGGATGAAGGGGCGGCGTTTCGCTGCTGCGGATAAGGACGCTTCGCTGTCCTTCCCTAAGGACGAAGTCCCGTCCTTGTCCGCAGCAGTGTTCCGCCACTGCTTGAGCGCCCGGAGCGCCGCGAGCCGCCGGCCCACCGTGTCGGCGCTCGGCGAGAGCCGCTCGTGCGGGAGCGTCTCCCAGGACGGGAACGCCCGCACCTCCGCATCCGGCAGATACGCCCGGAAGGCATCGACCGCCGTCTCGGCCTCGCGCCCCGTCGCGACGATCGCGAGCAGGGCACGCGGACCCTCATTCGCCCGCAGGAGCTCGGCGAGGAGCGGGATCCGCGCCCCCTCGACGCAGGAGAGATCGGCGTCGGCATGCGGCGCGGCCAGGACGGGAGCGAGGGCCGGATCCGCCGCGAGCGCAGCGGGGATCCCGGTCAGAGGCACCAGAGGATTCTAGGTTCCGCCACTGACACCGGGCCGAGTAGCGTGACGGGCATGAGCGACTACGAGATCCTCGAGCTGGGCCCGATCGACGCCTGGGGCGCCCTCACGACCGCCGACGGGCGGACCGGCAAGGGCTTCGTCGACAGGATGATCGACACGCAGTACATCGGCCTCAGCGCGACGACCTTCGCCCCGGGCACCGGCACGCCGTTCGCGCATTCGCACTCGATCCTCGAGGAGATCTACGTGTTCCTCACCGGCGAGGGCCGGATGGCGCTCGGCGAGGACGTCGTCGAGGTGTCCGCGGGGACGACGATCCGCGTCGGCCAGGACGTGATGCGCGCCATCCAGGCGAATGCGGACAGCCCGGCCGACCTCGCCTACATCTGCGTCCGGGTCGGGCCCGGCGAGCTCAAGGACCAGCCGAAGGACTCCTCGCGCGCGGACTCCCCCTTCGCCTCCTAGCAGGACGCGTCAGTCGAGCACCTGCGCGAGGAACGCGTTCCGCTCCGCCTGCCGCGCGTAGTCGGCCGGCAGGCGGACGCAGACGGGGCACCAGTGCCCGGCGCCGAGCACGAGGCGAGAACTCGCCTGGAACCGGTGGCCGTCCGCGCACTCCCACTCGAGCGGCATCGCGACGGCGCCGCGCGCGACGTCCGTCGACAGGAGCCGCCCACCCCGGAAGGCCGCCGCCCCCGCATAGTCGTCAGCGGTCCACGCCGAGGGCGGCCGGTCCTCGTCATAGCCGTGATCGAGGAGCACCGGAACGCGGGACGGCGCGTCCGGCACGTACGTCGACCAGTCCCCGATCGCGGCCCATTCCTCCCGGGAACCGAAGAACGCCGCGATCTCCGCGGCGTCATTCCGCCGGATCGCGCCGAGCGTCCCGCGGGGGCGCGCCGCGATGCGCTCGATGACGAGGCGCTTCGCGATGGGCGCGACGTAGCGCGCCATGCCGCGGACGAACGGCGACATCGCCGCCCCCGCGCGGGCGAACGCGGCCTCGACCGTGTCCTCGCGGAACGGCACGAGCGCCTGCAGCCGGTCGCTGTCGGTGAACCAGAAGCCGTGGAAGTTCTTCGTCGCGAACCAGTTCCGCTCGTACCAGCGCCGGATGTCGGCGATGCCGAGCGCGCCCGCGGTCGCCTCGAGGAACTGCCAGTTCGTGAGCCGCCACGCCTCCCCGCCGCCGACGTGCCAGGTCCCGCCCCACACCTCGTCGGGCACCTCCGCCTCGCACAGGCCCACCGCGAGCCGGGCGGAGTCCTCGGCCGACACCCATTCCAGGACGCCGCCGAGCGGCGGGTGGGTCATGATCGGGTCGCGGATCTGGATCATCCCCGGGTGCAGAATGCCGGTCTGGCGGAGCCAGGTCCAGCGCGGCAGGCCCGACTCGGCGAGCTCCCGCTCGGCGATCACCTTGCTCTGCCCGTAGACGTCGAACGCCGAGACGCGCACCGGATCCCCGATGCGGCCCCAATGCCGCGGCGGAGTGCGGCTGCCCTCCTCGGCGATCGAGCCGACGCCGACGACGGCGACGCGCGACGGGTCGGGAAGGGCGCGCACCGCGGCGACGATGTTCCGGATCGCGCCGACGTTCACCGCAAGGGTGCGCCGCTCGTCCACATCCGCCTCGGGCGAGACGAGCGCGCCGAGGTGCAGCACCACATCGGCGCGCGCGACCCCGGCGGCGATCGAGGCCGGGTCGGTGAGGTCGCCGGGCAGGATCTCGAGCTCCGGCCAGTCGGCGAACTCGCGGAGGACCTGCGCGGCACGGCGGCTCGGCCTCGCGAGCGCGATGACGTGGAACGCGTCCCCTCGCCGCCGGAACTCGCGGAGCGTCGCGCTCCCCCAGGCGCCGGTGCCACCGGTGAGGAACACCGTCCGCGGCCTCGTCGTCATGCGGTCACGCTACGCGGGCATGCCCCGGGCGAGGACCTAGCCGCGCTGGTTGACGACGTTCTGCGCAGCGAGCACGCCGTCGGTCGCGATCCGCTCCACGGCGTCGGCGGCGTCCTCGAGGAGGATCGGGAGCGCCTTCCGCTCGTCGGTCGAGAAGTCCTTCAGGACGAAGTCGGCCGGGTCCTGGCGGCCCGGCGGGCGGCCGATGCCGACGCGGACCCGGGTGAACTCATTCGTGCCGAGCCGCGCGATGATGTCGCGGAGGCCGTTGTGCCCGCCGTGGCCGCCGCCCGACTTGATCCGGACGGTGTCGAAGTCGAGGTCGAGCTCGTCGTGGACGACGACGACCCGGTCCGCCGCGACCTTGAAGAACTTCGCGAGACCCGCGACCGGGCCGCCCGAGACGTTCATGAACGAGGACGGCTTCGCGAGGACGAGCTTCGGCCCCCCGGGGCGCAAGCGTCCCTCGGCGACGGACGCCCCCGCCTTGTGCGACTTGAAGGTCAGCCCGGCGCGCGCCGCCAGGACGTCGAGGGCCATCTGGCCGACGTTGTGCCGGTTCCCCGCGTACTGGGTCCCCGGATTGCCGAGCCCCACCACGAGCCAGAGCTCATCCATTCAGGCCTCCACCCATTCGTCAAGTGTGCGGGGTCATCGCGACACCCCGGGATTCGCGGGTCTGCGCACTTCGTGACGGGACGATGTGCGGGATGCGAAAAGGGCCGGAGATGAGCCGGCCCTTTCGCGCATGAATGCTCGACTACTCGGCGGACTCCTCCGCGGCAGTCTCGCCCTCCTCGGCGGCGGCCTCGGCGGTCTCTCCCTCGGCCTCCTCGGCCGCGGGCTCCTCCTCGGCGAGGACCGCGGCGCCGCTCACGCCGACGACGATCATCTCCGGGTCGGAGAGCAGGCTCGCCCCCGCCGGAAGCGCGATCGAGCCGGCGGCGACGTGGGAGCCCGCCTCGAGGCCCTCGACGCTGACGACGATGTGCTCGGGGATCCGGGTCGCCTCGACCTCGATCGACAGGTGCATCGCGTCCTGCACGACGGTCGTCGACGGCGCCGCCTCGCCCTCCAGAATGACGGGGACGTCGACGTGCACCTTCTCGCCCTTGCGGACGACGAGGAGGTCGATGTGCTCGATGATCTGGCGCACCGGGTCGCGCTGGACGTCCTTGACGAGCGTGAGCTCGTTCTTGCCGTCGACGACGAGCTCGAGGACCTGGTTCGCGCGCCGGACGAGCAGCGCGACCTCGTGGCCGGGGAGCGTGACGTGACGCGGGGCCGTGCCGTGACCGTAGATGACGGCCGGGATCTTGCCGAGCGCGCGCAGCTTCCGCGCCGCGCCCTTGCCGAACGACGCGCGCGTCTCCGCGACGATGTGATTGCTGATCTCAGCCATGGGAAGTCTCTCGTTTCCTTGTCGATGACGGGGCGGAGCGGGTCTCGCCCCCTCGCCTTGGTTTTCCGGCAGACGATCCTACCGCACTGGGGCGGACGCCCTCAGGCGTGCTGCGAGTCGCCGTCGATCGGGATCGCCTGCCCGGAGATCGTCCCGGCGGCCGGCGAGGCGAGGAAGAGGCAGAGCGCCGCGATGTCCTGCGGCGGCGTCGGCCGGCGGATGGAGCGGTTCGCCATCGCGTCGGCCCACTCCTCGTCGAAGCTCCGGCCGCTCGCCTCTGCCCGGCCGCGGACGACCGAGCGGACCCGCTCGCCGTCGACGGCGCCCGGCTGGATCGCATTCACCGTCACCCCGTCGCCGCCGAGCTCGATCGAGAGCGTCTTGACGAGTCCGACGAGGCCCCACTTGGTGACCGCATAGGAGAGGCGGTTCGGATAGCCGGTCCGACCGGCGAGCGAGGAGAGCACGATGATCCGGCCCTGACTCGAGCGCCGGAGCGCCGGGACGGCGGCCTGCGTGACGGCGAATGTCCCCGTGAGGTTCACGTCGAGGACGCGCTGCCACTCGTCGAGCCCGAGCTCCTCGATGGGCTTCGTCGGACCGCCGACGCCGGCGCAGTCGACGAGCACATCGATCCCGCCGAGCGCCGCCTCCGCGCGCCGCACCCAGTCCTGGGCCGCGGCGGCGTCGCTGATGTCGACGACGGCCGCGCCGATCCCCGAGTCGGAGAGCGCGAGCGCGGCGACGGCCTCGGGGTCGGCATCGCAGACCTGCACGCGGTCGCCGGCGGCGAGGAAGGTCCGGCCGATCTCGAGCCCGATGCCGCCCGCGGCTCCGGTGATGAGGACGCGGCGGGGCTCCATCGGCATGCAGCCACCCTAGCCCGGGCCATCCGTCCGCCTCGCCGACTACCCTGAACCCGTGGCACTCGCAAACATCGGCGTCGTCGGCCTCGCGGTGATGGGCTCGAACCTCGCGAGGAATCTCGCGAGCCGCGAGGGGAACACGGTCGCCGTGTTCAACCGCTCATACGGCCGGACGCAGGAGCTCCTCGAGGAGCATCCGGAGGCGGGCTTCGTCCCGGCCTCGACCTACGAGGAGTTCGCGGCGTCGCTCTCGAAGCCGCGGACCGCGATCATCATGGTCAAGGCGGGTGCCGCGACGGATGCCGTGATCGACGAGCTCGTCAAGGTCTTCGAGCCCGGCGACATCATCGTCGACGGCGGCAACTCGCTCTTCACCGACACCATCCGCCGCGAGCGGGACGTCCGGGCGACCGGGCGGCACTTCGTCGGCATGGGGGTCTCCGGCGGCGAGGAGGGCGCGCTGCGCGGCCCCTCGCTCATGCCCGGCGGGACGGATGAATCGTGGGTCACCCTCGGTCCGATCCTCGAGTCGATCGCGGCCATCGCGGAGGGCGAGCCGTGCGTGACGCACGTCGGCCACGACGGTGCGGGCCACTTCGTGAAGATGGTCCACAACGGCATCGAGTACGCCGACATGCAGCTCATCGCGGAGGCCTACGACCTCATCCGACGCCTCACGGGCAAGTCGCCCGCGGAACTCGCCGACGTCTTCGCCGAGTGGAACAGGGGCGAGCTCGAGTCGTACCTCATCGAGATCACGGCGGACGTGCTGCGCCAGGTCGACGTCTCGACCGGCAAGCCGCTCGTCGATGTCATCCTCGACCAGGCCGCCGCGAAGGGCACGGGCGCGTGGACGGTCGAGAACGCGGCGGACCTCGGCATCCCGCTCCCCGGCATCGCGGAGGCGCTCTTCGCGCGTTCCCTCTCCTCGAAGCCGGCGCAGCGCGCGGCCGCCGCCGGGTTCCCCGGCCCCGAGCCCGCGCCGCTGCCCGAGGCGGAGCAGGCCGACTTCATCGAGGCGGTCCGCCAGGCCCTCTACGCCTCGAAGATCGTCAGCTACTCGCAGGGCTTCGACCTCATCAAGGCCGGCGCCGCGCAGTACTCCTGGGACATCAAGCTCGGGGACATGGCGAAGATCTGGCGCGGCGGCTGCATCATCCGCGCGAAGTTCCTGAACCGCATCACCGACGCCTACGCCGAGTCCCCCGACCTGCCGCTCCTCATCGCGGCCCCGTACTTCCGCGAGGCGATCGAGCGGACGAATGCGGCGTGGCGGCACGTCGTGGGGGTCGCCGTGTCGAGCGGCGTGCCGGCGCCCGCATTCAGCGCATCGCTCGCCTACTACGACGGTCTCCGCGCATCGCGGCTCCCCGCGGCGCTCGTCCAGGGACAGCGCGACTTCTTCGGTGCGCACACGTATCAGCGGGTCGACAAGCCGGGGACGTTCCACACGCTCTGGTCCGGCGATCGGTCCGAGGTGGAGGCGGGCGACTCGCACTAGCGCGGCGGCGCGTCCCCGCGGTCAGGCCTGCGCGAGCAGGGACTCCCGGACCTGCTTCCGCAGGACCTTGCCGATGAGGGACTTCGGGAGCTCGTCGACGACGACGAGCCGGCGCGGCACCTTGTAGGCCGCGAGCTGGCCGCGCAGGACCTCCCGCACCTCCGATTCATCGAGCACCCCGCCCGGCTCGAGGACGACGGCGGCGACGACCTGCTCGCCGGAGTGCTCGTGCGGGAGCCCGACGACCGCGGCATCCGCGATGCCCGGCTGCTTCCGGAGGGCGTCCTCGACCTCGGACGGGCTCACGTTGAAGCCGCCGGTGATGATGAGCTCCTTGATCCGGTCGACGATGGTGACGAAGCCGTCCTCGGAGATCGTCGCGATGTCGCCCGTGCGGAGCCACGGTCCCTTGCCGTCGTCGGACGGGTAGAAGATCGCCGCGGTCTCCTCCGGCCGGTTCCAGTAGCCGCTCATCACCTGCGGGCCGCGGGCGATGAGCTCGCCGGGCGCGCCGAGCGGCACGTCCTTCGACGGGTCGTCGGGGTCGACCGTGCGAATCTCGGTCGATGGCAGCGGGAGGCCGACCGTGCCGACGCGGCGGTTGTCGGCGACGGGGTTCGCCGCGAGGACCGGCGACGCCTCCGAGAGGCCGTAGCCCTCGACGAGCACGCCGCCCGAGGCCCGCTCCCAGGGCTCGACGATGTCCGTCGAGAGCGGCATCGCGCCCGAGATCGCGACCTGCGAGCCCTTGAGGCTCACACCCGCGTCGCGCGCCGCCCGCTCGAGCCGCTCGATGATCGGCGGGACCGCCGGGAGGAAGACCGGCGGCCGCCGCTTGACCGCCTTGAGCACGAGCTCCGGGTCGAACTTCGGGAAGAGCACGAGCCGCCCGCCCATGCTCATCGCGAACGTGAGGCAGAGCGTCAGCCCGTACGCGTGGAACATGGGCAGCACCGCGTAGACGACGCAGGACGGGCCGCGCTCGATCTGCGGGACCCAGGCGCGGGCCTGCGCGGCGTTCGCGACGAGGTTCCGGTGGGTGAGCGTCGCCGCCTTCGGAGCGCCCGTCGTGCCGGAGGTGTATTGGAGGAGGGCCACGTCGTCGACCGAGGGGAGGGGAACGTCCGCCGCGATCCGCGCGTGCCTCAGGAGCGCCTCCCACGTCGTGGTGCCCCTCGCGCCGTTGGTGAGCTGGGCTCGCGCGGTGCGGGCCGCATTCACCGGCAGCCGGAGCATCGCGCGCATGATCGGCGGCATCGCCCGCGTGATGTCGACGGAGACGATCACGTCCGGGCGCAGGTCGTCCGGGAAGTCGCGGATGGTCGGGACGACCTGGTCCCACGCGATGACCGCCTTCGCGCCGTGGTCCTCGAACTGGTGGCGGAGCTCGCGCGGCGTGTAGAGCGGGTTGTGCTCGATGACGATCGCACCGAGGCGGAGGACGGCGTAGAACGCCGCGATGTGCTGCGGACAGTTCGGGAGGACGAGCGCGACCGGGTCGCCCGCGCGGACACCGGCCTCGTGGAGGGCGGCGGCGGCCCGGTCGATCTGGTCCTTGAGCGCCGCATACGACGTCGTCATCGCGAAGAACTCGAGCGCGGCCTCGTCCGGGTACGCCGCGGCGGACGTCGCGATGATGTCGAAGAGCGAGCCCGTCGGCTCGTCGATCTCGGCGGGGACACCGGGCGCGTAGGACTGGAGCCAGGGCCTCGCGGCCCGTGAATCGGTCACCGAATCAGCCTAGGCGCGGCGGATGAACGGTCGGCCCGGTCCGGACGTTCATCCGCCCACTCCGTCCACCCCGCACCCACTCCGCCCACTCCGTCCGCCTCGCACCCACTCCGCACCCACCCCGCAGCATCGAGACACCCCGTTTGCGTCAAAAGCCCCGGCGATTTCGGGGTGTCTCGACGCAAACGGGGTGTTTCGGCGGCAGAGACCTGCGGATCAGCGCGTGCGCGTGCGGATCAGCGCGTGCGGATCAGCGCGGACGGATCAGCGCGGACGGATCAGCGCGTGGGGTCAGCGCGTGCGGGTCAGGCCGCCCCGTCGAACATGCTCGTGACGGAGCCGTCGTCGAACACCTCGTGGATCGCGCGCGCGATGAGCGGCGCGATCGGCAGCACGGTGAGCCGGTCCCAGCGCTTCTCAGCAGGGACGGGGAGCGTATCGGTGACGACGAGCTCGTCGATCGCCTCCGACTGCAGGACCGTGGCGGCCGGGTCGGAGAAGACGGCGTGGGTCGCGGCCACGACGACGCCCTTCGCGCCATTCTTCTTGAGCGCCTCGGCCGCCTTCACGATCGTCCCGCCGGTGTCGATCATGTCGTCGACGAGGAGGCAGACGCGGCCCTCGACCTCGCCGACGATCTCGTGGACGGACACCTTGTTCGCGACCTTGGGGTCGCGGCGCTTGTGGATGATCGCGAGCGGCGCTCCCAGGCGGTCCGACCAGACGTCGGCGACCCGGACCCGGCCCATATCGGGCGAGACGATCGTGAGCTCGGGGCCGCGGAGCTTCTGGAAGTACTCGAGGAGGACCGGCATCGCGAAGAGGTGGTCGACCGGACCGTCGAAGTAGCCCTGGATCTGCGCGGCGTGAAGGTCGACGGACATGATCCGGTCCGCACCGGCCGCCGTGAAGAGATCGGCGACGAGCCGCGCGGAGATCGGCTCGCGACCGCGGCCCTTCTTGTCCTGGCGGGCGTAGGGGTAGAACGGCGCGACGACGGTGATCCGCTTCGCGCTCGCCCGCTTCGCGGCGTCGACCATGATGAGGGACTCCATGATCCACTCGTTGATCGGATTGCAGTGCGACTGGATGATGAAGACGTCGGAGCCCCGCAGGCTCTCGGCGTAGCGCGCGTAGATCTCGCCGTTCGCGAAGGTGCGCAGCTCCGTCTCGACGATCTCCGTGCCCAGCTCGGCCGCGATCTCGTGCGCCAGCTCGGGATGCGCCCGGCCGCTCACGAGGACGAGACGCTTCTCGCTCTCGATCTTGATCGCGGACAAACGCGCCCCTTCCTCGCCGTAGGTCGGATCAATCCTATTGACCGCTGGCAGGGTCTTCGCCCGGCGCATCGGGTGCGGGGGGATGAATGGGGGGTGCGGCGGTCGTCGACGCCGGCTCCTCCGCGGCTCGCTCGTACGGCGGGACCCAGCCCTCGACGTGTCGCTGCTGAGTCGGGTTCATCGCGAGCGCGTCGGCCGGCACGTCCTTCCAGATCCGGCTGCCGCCCGCGATCGTCGCGCCGTCGCCGATCTCGACGGGGGCGACGATCGTGGTGTGCACCGCGGTGTGGACATGGCTGCCGATCTTCGTCCGGTGCTTGTCCCTGCCGTCGTAGTTGGCCGTGATCGTGCTCGCGCCGAGGTTCGTGTCCTCGCCGATCTCCGTGTCGCCGATGTACGAGAGGTGGGGGACCTTCGTGCCGCGGCCGATCGTCGCGTTCTTCGTCTCCACGTAGGTGCCGATCTTCCCCCCGGCCCCCAGGTCGGTCCCCGGCCGCAGATAGGCGAACGGTCCGACGCTCGCTCCCGCGCCGATCACCGCGAGGTTCCCGACGGCGCGCTCGATCGTCGCGAAGTCGCCGACCTCGGTGTCGGTGAGCGTGGTGTCCGGGCCGATCCGCGCGCCCTCGCCGATCGTCGTCGCGCCGCGCAGCTGGGTGCCCGGGAGCAGCTCGGTGTCCGCGCCGATGGCGACCTCGACGTCGATCCAGGTCGTCTGCGGATCGCGGATCGTGACGCCGGCGAGCTGGTGGCGACGCACGATGCGGGCGTTCAGGAGCCGCTCCGCCTCGGCGAGCTGGACGCGATCGTTGATGCCGAGGACGGCGGTCGCGTCGGCGGCGACGGCCGCCGTGACGATCTCGCCCCGCTCGCGGAGGATCGCGATCGAGTCCGTCAGGTAGCGCTCGCCCTGCGCGTTGGTCGCGTCGAGCCGGGGGAGCGAATGCGCGAGGGCGTCGACCCGGAAGACGTACGTCCCGGCGTTGATCTCCCCGATGGCCCGGACCTCGTCGTCGGCATCGCGATGCTCGACGATCCGGTCCACGTGCCCCTCGCCGCCCCGGACGATGCGGCCGTAGCCGGTCGGGTCGTCGAGGACCGCCGTGAGGATCGTGGCGGCGGCGCCCGTCGCCGCGTGCTGCTCGAGGAGGCGGCGGAGGTCGGTCGCGTCGAGGAGGGGGACATCGCCGGAGAGCACGACGACGTCGCCGTCGAAGCCGCCGGGCAGCGCGCCCACGGCCAGCTCGACAGCGCGGCCGGTGCCGGGCACCTCGTCCTGGTCGACGACGGCCAGGCCGGGCAGCTCCTCGTCGATCGCCGCGACGACCCGGTCGCGCTCGTGCCGGACGACGACGACGGTGTGCGCGGGCTGGAGCTCGCGCGCGGTCGCAAGGACGTGGCCGAGGAGGCTGCGCCCCGAGATCGAGTGCAGCACCTTCGGCGTCGCGGACTTCATTCGAGTGCCCTGTCCTGCGGCGAGGACGACGACGGCGATCGGACGCATGCGTTCATTCTGCCGTGGCGGCCCGACCCGGTCTGGGAGGATTGGTGCGATTCCGCCGTGGTGTAACGGCAGCACGACGGCCTTTGGAGCCGTGAGGCCCTGGTTCGAATCCAGGCGGCGGAGCGGATCAGGGACGAGCCATTGCTGGCTCGTCCCCCGCTCCGCGCCCCGAGCCTCCGGCGAGGGGTTTGCGAGACCGTCGCCCCGAGCCTCCGGCGAGGGGTTTGCGAGATGGTCGCCCCGAGCCTCCGGCGAGGGGTTTGCGAGAAAACTCACCCCCAACCTCCGGCGAGGGGATGAACGACAATGACCTTCGGCAGCAATCGCGGACAGGAGGGCCCCATGGACGAGGTCGATCGCATCGTCGCGGCCTGGGGCCGCGAGCGGCCCGACCTCGCCTTCGAGCCGCTCCAGGTCGTGAGCCGCGTCTGGCGGCTCGCGCGGCACGTCGAGCGGCTGCGGCGGAACGCGTTCGCGGTGGCGGGTCTCGAGCCTTGGGAGTTCGACGTGCTCTCGGCCCTGCGACGGCACGGCTCGCCCCACGAGATGTCGCCGACGGCGCTCGTCGCCGAGACGATGGTCACGAGCGGGACGATGACGAACCGGATCGATCGGCTCGTCGCCCGCGGCCTCGTCGAGCGCCGCACCGATGAGACCGACCGGCGCGTGATCCGGGTCGCGATGACCGACCGCGGTCGCGCCCACGTCGATGCCGCGATCGAGACGCTCCTCCAGGCGGAGCGGCTCATCCTCGATCGGCTGCCCGAGGCGGATCGCGCGCGGCTCGAGGAGTCGCTGCGGCTCCTCGGCGAGGGCTTCGGCGCGCCCTGATCCGTCCGCGCCTCAGCGGACCCGGATGGGCCCGGTCGCGGCCGGGTCGACGACGCGGGCCCCCGGCACGGGGCCGTGTGCGCGGAGGACGCCGAGGCCGCTCGCCGAGAGGGCGACCTGCAGCTCGATCGCCGCGTCCGTGTCGGCGGCGAGGAACGCGATCGTCGGACCGGAGCCGGAGACGATGCCGGCGAGCGCGCCGTTCGACTCGCCGAGCTCGAGGACCTCGCCGAGCTCGGGCGCGAGGTGGAGCGCGGCGGGCTGGAGATCGTTCGTCATCGCGTTCGCGAGGAGCTGGGCGTCCCCGGCGCGGAGCGCCTGGAGCACCTCGACGTCGACCTCGGGCGCGAGCGGCGGCGGCGCGATGTCGACGCGGTGCCGCGCCCGGTGGAGATCGAGCTCCTGGTAGACCTCCGGCGTCGAGAGGCCGAAGTCCGCGACGGCGAGCACCCATTCGAACGAACCCGTCGCAAGCGCCGGCGACAGCTGGTCCCCGCGCCCGGTGCCGATCGCGGTCCCGCCCATGAGCGCGAACGGGACGTCGGCCCCGAGCTCCGCCGCGAGCGCGAGGAGGTCGTCGCGCGACCGCCCCGTCTCCCACAGGGCGTCGCAGGCGATGAGCGCACCGGCCGCGTCGGCGGAGCCGCCGCCCATGCCGCCGGTGACCGGGATGCGCTTCTCGATATGGAGGCGGACGCCGCCGTTGTACCCGGCGCGGGCGGCGAGGAGCCGCGCGGCGCGGAGCGCGATGTTCGAGCCGTCGAGCGGCACGCGGGAGGTGTCGACGTGCCCCTCGAGCGTGATCGAGAAGTCGTCGGCCGGCTGCGCCCACACGTCGTCGAGCAGCGAGACGGCCTGGTAGGCGACGGCGACGTCGTGATAGCCGTCCTCCTGGGGCTCGCCGACGCGGAGGCTCACATTGATCTTGCCCGGCGTCCGGACGTGCACGATGCGACCGCGGGGCATCGGGCTCGGGCTCATGCGCTCACCCTACGCATTCACCCTGCACGGGCGATAGCGAGGAAGTCGCCGACGCCGAGCGTCTCGCCGCGGGCCGTCGGGTCGACGCCCGCCGTGAGGATGACCGCCGACGCATCCGGCCCGAGCACCCCCGAGAGCGACTGCCGGAGCATCTTCCGGCGCTGGCCGAAGGCCGCGTCGATGAGGGCGAACGTCCGCCGCCGCTCCGCCTCCGAGCCCGGCGCCTCGTGCCGGTCGAGACGCACGAGCACGGAGTCGACGTTCGGCACCGGCCAGAAGATCTGGCGGCTCACGCCCCCGGCGAGCCGCACGTCGGCGTACCACGCGGCCTTCGCGCTCGGCCCGCCGTAGACCTTCGAACCCGGTCGCGCGGCCAAGCGTTCCCCCACCTCGCTCTGCACCATGACGAGCCCGCGCTCGAGGTGCGGGAACGTCTCGAGGAAGTGGAGCAGGACCGGGACGGAGACGTTGTACGGCAGATTCGCGACGAGCGCCGTGGGATCGCCGGCGAGCTCCTGGACCTCCATCGCATCCGCCCTGACGACGTCGAGCGATCCCTCGGGCGCCCCCATCGCGGACGCGGTCTCGGGGAGGAGCCGGGCCAGGCGTTCATCGATCTCGACCGCCGTCACGGCGGCGCCGGCCTCGATGATCCCGAGCGTGAGACTGCCGAGGCCCGGCCCGATCTCGACGACCCGCTCCCCCGGTCGGACGTCGGCGGCGGCGACGATCTTCCGGACCGTGTTCGGGTCGTGGACGAAGTTCTGCCCGAGCCGCTTCGTCGGGCTGAGGTCGAGGCGGGCGGCGAGCTCGCGCACCTCCGCTGGGCCGAGCAGTCTCACCACACGCGCCTCCCGCTCACCACACGCGCCTCCCGCTCACGCGCCTCCCGCTCACGCGCCTCCCGCTCACCACACGCGCCTCCCGGCCCTCGCGGAAACAGGAATGCGCCGGGCGCCGCGTGGACTATCCACGCCGACCCGCCCGGATTCCTGTTTCCGCGCATTCACCACGGGCCGTACACCGCCTCCGCATTCGCCGCCACCCGCGCGCCGAGCTCGGCGACGTCGAGACCGAGCTCCGCCGCCATGCGCCGCAGCGTCACGGGGACCAGGTACGGGGAGTTCGGACGGCCGCGATACGGTTCCGGCGTGAGGAACGGGGCGTCGGTCTCGACGAGGATCCGGTCGAGCGGCGTGATCGCGAGCGCCTCGCGCAGCGCCGGCGCGTTCTTGAAGGTCACGGTGCCGGCGAACGACAGGTAGTAGCCGGCGTCGAGGCACCGCCGCGCGAAGTCCGCGTCGCCGCTGAAGCAGTGCAGCACGGTCCGCTCCGGCGCGCCGACCTCGTCGAGCAGGTCGGCGATCGTCTCGTGCGCGTCGCGATCGTGGATCTGGAGGGCGAGAGCGTGCCGCTTCGCGATCGCGATGTGGCCGAGGAAGCTCGCCCGCTGGGCGTCGATCCCGTCCGCCCCCGTGCGGAAGAAGTCCATGCCCGTCTCCCCGATCGCGCGCACCCGCGGTCGGGCGGCGAGCGCGTCGAGCTCCGCGAGCGCGTCGTCGAGCGTGCGGGCGGCGGCGAGGTCGGGCGCGTCATTGGGGTGAATGGCGACCGCCGCGAGGACGCGCGGGTCGCGTTCGGCGAGGGCGACGGCCCAGCGCGAGTCGGGGAGGTTCGTGCCCACCTGGACGACGCCGCGGACGCCGACCGACTCCGCGAGGTCGAGCGCCTCGGTCGCGGTCTCGAGGGCGAGCGGCTCCCCATCGGGGGACCAGAGCTCGGCATCGGGCGCGAAGTTGATGTGCGTGTGATCGTCGTGGACCGGCACGGGGAGCGGCTCCGGGAGCGGCGGAGCGGACCTATCGTTCGCCATGCGGGCCCTTCACCTCGCTCCGCTCGCTCAGGGGCCGCCCTCCCGCTCGCCGGGCGAGCGGAGCGAGACGAAGCGTGCGGCCGCCTATGCCTGCTCCAGCGTCTCGACCCGCGGGAAGAGCGGCGGGTCGAGCGGCGTGACGCGCGCGCCCTCGAGCCGCACCTCGGCGGCCGTCGCGATGCCCTGCTGGTCGATCGGCCCGGCGCCCCCGAGCGCCGTCCAGAGCCGGGCGGTCGCCGTCGGCATGACCGGGGCGAGGAGGACGGCGAGCGTGCCGAGCCCCTGCACCGCGACGGCGAGGACGGTGGCGAGGCGGGAGCGGAGCGCCGGGTCCTTCGCGAGCGCCCACGGCTCCTCGTCGGTGACGTACCCGTTCAGGGCGATGACGAGCTTCCGCGTCGCCTCGATCGCCTCGTCGACCTGGAACCGGTCGATCGCGGCATCCGCGGTGCCCGCGGCCTCGCGCATCGCCTCGAGGAGGAACTCGTCCCCGCGCGACGGCGCCTCGAGCGCCGGGACGATGCCGTCGAAGTACTTCTCGACCATCGTGACGACGCGCGACGCGAGATTCCCCAGCCCGTTCGCGAGCTCCGCCTGGTAGCGGGCCGAGAGGTCCTCCCAGGAGAAGTTGCCATCCTGACCGAACGTGATCGCGGAGAGGAAGTAGTAGCGGAATGCGTCGGAGCCGAACACGTCGGTGATCTGCTCCGGCGCGATGCCGGTGAGCTTCGACTTCGACATCTTCTCGCCGCCGACGAGCAGCCAGCCGTGGCCGAAGATCCCGCGCGGCACCTCGAGCCCCGCCGCCATGAGCATCGCCGGCCAGATGACGCAGTGGAAGCGCGCGATGTCCTTGCCGACGAGGTGATACGCCGGCCACCGGCGCGCGAACTCCACGTCGTCGACGCCGTAGCCGATCGCCGACACGTAGTTCAGCAGCGCGTCGAACCACACGTAGACGACGTGCGACTCGTCCCACGGCACCGGGATGCCCCACTCGAACGACGACCGCGAGATCGAGAGGTCCTCGAGGCCCTGGCGGACGAACTGGACGATCTCGTTCCTCACCGATGCCGGCCGGATGAAGTCCGGCTGCGACTCGTAGAGGTCGAGGAGGCGCTCCTGGAAGGCGCTCATCCGGAAGAAGTAGTTCTGCTCCTTGAGCACCTCGACGGGGCGACCGTGAATGGGGCACACGAGCTGGCCGATGAACTCGCCGCCCTCGGGGCTCACGAGGTCGGAGAGCCGCTTGTACTCCTCGCAGCCGACGCAGTAGTAGCCCTCGAACTCGCCCGCGTAGATGTGGCCCTCGTCGTAGAGGTGCTGGAGGAATCGGGCGACGGCCGTCTCGTGCCGCTCGTCCGTCGTGCGGATGAAGTCGTCGTTCGCGATGTCGAGGGTCGCGAGCAGCGGCTTCCACGCATCCTCGACGAGCCGGTCGGCCCACGCCTGGGGCGTGGTGCCGTTCGCCGCGGCCGTGCGCTGGATCTTCTGACCGTGCTCGTCCGTGCCGGTCAGGAACCACGTGTCCTCGCCCCGCTGGCGGTGCCAGCGCGTAAGGACGTCCGCGGCGACCTCTGTGTACGCGTGGCCGATGTGCGGGACGTCGTTGACGTAGAAGATCGGCGTCGTCAGGTAGAAGCTGTTCGGCGCGGACACCCGTCGATTCTATTGGCGCGCCTTGAGCGCCCGGTCGTAGAGGGACTTGCGGCTGAGGCCGGTCGCCTCGGCGACCTCCGCCGAGGCGTCCCGGAGTGAACGTCCGGAGCCGACGAGCGCCAGGACCTCCCGCACGGCGGCGTCCGGATCGGCCGCGCGCCGCTCCGCCCCCGCGACGACGATGCAGCACTCCCCCCGCGTCCCGTCCGCATACCGCTCGGCGAGCTCCGCGAGCGTGCCGCGGGCGACCTCCTCATGGAGCTTCGTCAGCTCGCGGGCGACGACGGCCTGCCGGTCCCCGCCGAACGCGGCGGCGAGCGCGGCGAGCGAGTCGCCGATGCGGTTCGGCGACTCGAAGAACACCATCGTGCGCCGCTCGCCGACGAGCTCGGCGAGCAGGGACGCCCGCTCCCCCGCCTTCCGCGGCAGGAAGCCCTCGAACGTGAAGCGATCCGTCGGCAGACCGCTCAGCGCGAGGGCGGTGAGCACGGCTGACGGCCCGGGCAGCACCGTCACGGCGACGCCGGCCGTCGCCGCCGCGCGGACGAGCGCGAAGCCCGGATCGGAGACGGTCGGCATCCCGGCGTCGGTCAGCACCAGGACGTCCGAGGACCGGGCGAGGTCGAGCACCTCGGCGGCACGGTCGCGCTCGTTGTGCTCGTGCAGGGCGAGGAGCCGCGGACGGGCCTCCAGCCCGAGCGCCCGGAGCAGGTGCTGGGTCATCCGGGTGTCCTCCGAGGCGATGGCCGGCACCGAGACGAGCGCGTCGCGGAGGCGCTGGGACGCGTCGCCGAGGTTCCCGATGGGGGTCGCGGCGAGGATGAGCACAGTAGATTCTCCTCCGTGAGCGACCGGTCGGACGACGAGTTCCGCGCGCTCGTCCAGGATGCCGCCGCTCACCGGACGCCCGGCGACTCGACGCCGGACGCGTACCGCCCATTCCTCACCGGCTCATGGCTCGACGACCGCCTCGCGCGCGGCTCGGTCCGGCGCTTCGCCCGCTGGGGGGCGCCCGCCGCGGTCGTCGCGATCGCCGCGGCCACCCGGCTCATCGGGATCGACAAGCCCGACGCCGTCGTCTTCGACGAGACCTACTACGTGAAGGACGCGTGGGCGACCTGGAACCTCGGCTACGAGTCGAACTGGCCATCCGATGCGAACGACCAGTGGGCCGCGGGCGATCCGGACGGCTATCTCGGCACCGCCTCATTCGCCGTCCACCCGCCGCTCGGCAAATGGATCATCGGCCTCTTCGAGTGGCTCGGCGACCCGTCGAACCCCTACAGCTGGCGGCTCGGCACGGCGATCTTCGGCATCCTGCTCGTCATCGCGATCATGGTCGCGACCTGGCTCCTGCTGCGGTCGGTGCCGTGGGCGACGCTCGCCGGCTTCCTTCTCGCGATCGACGGCAACGGCATCGTCATGAGCCGCGTGGGCCTGCTCGACGGCTTCGTCGCGTTCTTCGCGCTGCTCGCGTTCATCTTCGTGCTCCTCGATCGGGAATGGGCGGCGCGGACCGGACATCTGTGGTGGCGACCGTGGCTGCTCGCGGCCGGCGTCGCGCTCGGGGCGGACACGGCCGTGAAGTGGAGCGGACTGTGGTTCGCGGCGGCGTTCGGCATCTACTCCGTCGTCGCCGATCCGAACGCGCGGCGCTCGACCTGGGCGTTCATCCAGCGCGCGATCGTCAACGTCGTGCTCATCGTGCCCCTCGCGCTCGTCACGTACATGTCGACGTGGATCGGCTGGTTCCGGAGCGATGCCGGCTACGACCGGCACTGGGCCGATCAGCCGGGGAACGCATTCACCGGCTTCTTCTCGTGGCTGCCGCACTCGATCCAGTCGTTCATCCACCTCGAGCAGTCGATCTACGCGTACCACGTCGGCGAGAGCCGGCCGCACGACTACGCGGCGCCCGCGTGGGAATGGCTCCTGCTCATCCGGCCGACGTCGATGTACTACGAGGGGTCCGACTACGGCGACCCCGGCTGCACGGCGTCGACGTGCGGCGCGAGCATCCTCGACATCGCGAACCCGCTCATCTGGTGGGCCTCGGTCGCCGCCGCGATCTACCTCGTCGTGCGGCTCATCCGCCGCCGCGAATGGCAGGTCGGCGCCGTCCTCATCGCGCTCGCCGGCGGCTACCTGCCGTGGCTCGCCTACCCCGAGCGCACGATCTTCCAGTTCTACACGATCGCCTTCGAGCCGTATCTGCTCATCGCCCTCGTCATCGCGGCGCGCGCGGTGCTCGGCTCACCGGGGGATGAACGGGGGCGCCGGACGATCGGCTGGTGGACGCTGGGGATCTTCCTCGCGCTCTCCGTCGCGATCGCGATCTACTTCTGGCCGCTGTACACCGGCGAGGTCGAGCCGTACGCGTTCATCGCCTCGCACTGGTGGCTTCCCGGCTGGCGTTAGCCGCGATCTCTCACCAGCTCGCCGGATCCGTGCTGACGCGCGTGCCGTCGTCGAGGCCGCGCAGGACGTTCATCTCGTCGTCCGTCAGCTCGAAGCCGAAGACGTCGAAGTTCTCGCGGATCCGCTCTGGATGCGACGACTTCGGGAAGACGATCCGGCCCTCCTGGAGGTGCCAGCGGAGGATCGCCTGCTGCGGCGAGACGCCGTGCGCCTCGGCGACCCGGACGAGACCCGGCAGCTCCGCGACCTCATACTTGCCCTGGCCGAGCGGGCCCCACGCCTCCGTGCGGATGCCGCGCGGCTCCTGGTAGGCGCGGAGCTCCGTCTGCTGGAAGCGCGGATGGAGCTCGACCTGATTCACCGCGGGAGCCGTGGCGGAGACCTTCGCGATGCCCTCGAGGTCCTCGATGCGGAAGTTGCTGACCCCGATGCTGCGCGCCTTGCCCGCTGCCTTGAGCTCCTCGAAGGCGAGCCAGGTGTCGTTCGCGAGGCCGTCCCCCGGGTGCGGCCAGTGAATGAGGTAGAGGTCGACGTGGTCGAGGCCGAGCCGCTCGAGGCTCGCGTCGATCGCGGCGGCCGGCTTGTCGCGGCCCTGGTCGTCGCGCCACAGCTTCGTCGTGATGAAGAGCTCCTCGCGCGGGATCCCGCTCGCGGCGATCGCACGGCCGAGGCCCTCCTCATTCCCGTAGATCTTCGCGTCGTCGAAGTGCCGGTAGCCGACCTCGAGCGCCTGCTCGACGACACGCTGCGTCTCGTCCGGGTCGACCTTGAAGAGCCCGAAGCCGAGCTGCGGGATCGTGTTGCCGTCATTGAGCGTGATCTCGACCGTCATGATCCCAGCCTAGGAGCCAGGCCAACCGCACACAGCGGCCGATCAGCCGGCGCTCAGCGACGTGCTGAAGGCCGGAGGCGCCCCTCCGCGGGGACTTCGGAAGCCGATGCCCCGGAAGGTCGCCCAGGCCGACGGGCTACAGCGCGCCGCCCGCGCGATCCGGGACGGCGCGCTGCTCGGGGCCGTCGTACGCCGAGAGCGGGCGGATGAGGGAATTCGCGGCGTGCTGCTCGAGGACATGGGCGGTCCAGCCGGTCACCCGCGCCGCGACGAAGAGCGGGGTGAACAGCTCGGTCTCGAAGCCCATGAGGGCATAGGCCGGGCCGCTGGGGTAGTCGAGGTTCGGCCGGATGCCCTTCCGCGCATTCATCTCCCCCTCGAGCGCGTCGTACAGCGCGAGGACGTCGGGACGGTCGTAGTAGGCGACGAGCTTGTCGAGGCTCGCCTTCATGGTCGGGACGCGCGAGTCGCCGTGCTTGTAGACGCGGTGGCCGAAGCCCATGATCTTCCGCTTGCGGCCGAGCGCCTCGTCGAGCCATGCGGCCGCGCGCTGCGCCTCGCCGATCTCGTCGAACGTGTGCATGACCGCCTCGTTCGCCCCGCCGTGCAGAGGGCCCTTCAGCGCGCCGATCGCGCCGACGACGGCGGACCAGACGTCGGCGAGGGTGCTCGCGATGACGCGGGCGGTGAACGTCGAGGCGTTGAACGAGTGCTCGGCGTAGAGGATCATACTCACGTCGAACGCCTCGACGACCGGCAGCTCGGGGACGTCCCCGAAGGTCATGTGGAGGAAGTTCGCCGAGTAGGCGAGGTCATCGCGCGGCTCGACGAGGTCCTCCTCGCGGCGCCGGCGCTGGGTATAGGCGACGATGGCGGGCAGCTGCGCCCAGAGCGCCTTCGCCCGGGCGAGGGTCAGCGCGGGGTCGATCCAGGTCGGATCCGCCTCGAGCGTCTCGTCGAGCCCGCCGAGCACCGACACCGCCGTCCGGACGACGTCCATCGGATGCGTCTCGAGCGGGAGCACGTCGATCGCATCCTTCACCTCGGGGCGCAGGCGCCGATTCGCCCGCTCCTCGGCGACGAACGCGTCGAGCTCCCCCGCCGTCGGCAGCTCGCCGTGCCACAGCAGGTAGGCGACCTCCTCGAACGTGCACTTCGCCGCGAGCTCCTGGACCGGGTAGCCGCGGTAGAGCAGGGAGTTCGTCTCCGGGTTCACCTTCGAGATCGCGGTCGTGTCCGCGACGACGCCCGCCAGGCCCTTCCTGATCTCGGTCGCTTCGGTGTCGGTCATCGTTGACTCCTCTCGTCCGCTGGTCGAGGCGCGGCGCAGCCGCATCTCGAAACCAGCATTTCGCATTCCGCCGGTTTCGAGACGTCGCTTCGCGACTCCGCAGCCGGCGACATTCCTAGGCCCCGAAGTGGTGCTCGAGGCTGAAGTCGAAGACGCCGCTGTCGAAGGCGTTATACGCCTCGTAGTCGAGGAGCTCGTACAGCCTCGCCCGCGTCTGCATCGTGGCGACGGCCGGCTGGAGCGTGCCGTCGGCCTTCAGCGTGTCGAGGCCGCGCTCGATCGCGCCCATCGCGATCCGGAGCAGGGAGACGGGGTGAATGACGATGTCGACCCCGGCGTCCTCGAGCTGCCGGTGGGTGAAGAGCTCGCTCTTGCCGAACTCGGTCATGTTCGCGAGCACGGCGACGTCGTCGCCGACGGCCTGCTTGACGGCCGCGAACTCGTCGAGCGACACCATCGCCTCGGGGAAGATGACGTCGGCGCCGGCATCGGCGAGCTGCTGGGCGCGCAGGACCGCGGCGTCGAGGCCGGAGACGGCGCGAATGTCGGTGCGGGCGATGACGAGCAGGTTCGGGTCGCGACGGGCGCGGACCGCGGCACCGATCCGCTGGAGCGCGGTCGTGTCGTCGACGACCGCCTTGCCGTCGAGGTGGCCGCAGCGCTTCGGGTTCACCTGGTCCTCGATGTGGAGGCCGGCGACACCGGCGTCCTCGAGCTCCTGGACGGTGCGCGCGACGTTCATCGCCTCGCCGAAGCCGGTGTCCGCGTCGACGATCGCCGGGAGCTCCGTCATCCGGGCGATCTGGCCGCCGCGCTGGGCGACCTCGCTGAGCGTCGTGAGGCCGACGTCGGGCAGGCCGAGCTCCGCCGACAGCACGGCGCCCGAGATGTAGACCCCGTCGAAGCCCTTCTCCTCGACGAGCCGCGCGGACAGCGGCGTGAACGCGCCGGGGAACACCGCGATCTCGCGGCGGCGCAGGCGCTCGCGCAGGGCGGCCCGCTTCTCCGCCGGACTCGTCGTCGCATACAGCATCAGGCGTTCACTCCCCTCCGGTCCGCGCGCGGTGCGCTCCGCCGGCCCGCGCGCGGTGCGCTCCGCCGGCCCGCGTGGCCTGCGCCGAGCCGTGTGCGGATCGACGCGCGGTTCGGCGCGAGGGATCCGGTTCGGCGCATCAGAAGATCCCTCGGGGCGCCGGCGCCGAGGCGGCCGGGTCGCGCATCGGCGTGACGGTGAGGCCGCGCAGCTCCGACGCCGTGAGCTCCGGCAGCCGCTCCGCGAGCGCCAGGAAGCGGTCCTGCTCCTCGGGCGCGAGCACGCCGTCGGCGAGGGCGCGGAACTTCCGGACGTAGTCGGCCCGCGCGAATGGCCGGGCGCCGAGCGGATGCGCGTCGGCGACGGCGATCTCCTCGTGCAGCATGGTCCCGTCGGTCAGCGTGATCTCGGCGCGGCCGCCGAACGCCTTCTCCGCCGGATCGTTCGAGTGGTAGCGCCGCGTCCACTCCGCGTCCTCCGCCGTCGTGACCTTCCGCCACAGCTCGACCGTGTCCGGGCGCTGCGCCCGCTCCGGGGCATAGGAGCCGACGTGGTGCCACGCGCCGTCCTGGAGGGCGACGGCGAAGATGTAGGGAACGCTGTGGTCGAGCGTCTCGCGGCTCGCGGCCGGGTCGTACTTCTGCGGGTCGCCGGAGCCGGAGCCGATCACGAAGTGGGTGTGGTGGCTCGTGTGCAGGACCACGCTCGCGACGTTTGCCGGGTCGCGCAGCTCGGGACGCGCATTCCCCAGCCGTCGCGCGAGATCGATCCACGCCTGCGCCTGATACTCCGCCGAGTGCTCCTTCGTGTAGGAGTCGAGGATCGCGCGTCGGGCCTCGCCGGGCGACGGCAGCGGGACCGCGTACGACGCCGACGGCCCGTCGAGGAGCCAGGCGATCACGCCGTCCTCGCCCTCGTAGATCGGGCTGGGGCTGGTCTGTCCGCGCATCGCGCGGTCGACCGCCTCGACCGCCATCTTCCCGGCGAAGGCGGGGGCGTGCGCCTTCCAGGTCGAGATCTCGCCCTTGCGGGACTGCCGGGTCGCGGTCGTCGTGTGCAGCGCCTGGCCGATGGCCTGATGGATCGTCGTCGTCGGCAGGCCGAGGAGCGTCCCGATGCCGGCCGCCGCGGACGGGCCGAGGTGGGCGACATGGTCGATCTTGTGCTTGTGAAGGCTGATGCCCTTGACGAGGTCGATCTGGATCTCGTAGCCGGTGACGATGCCCCGGAGCAGCTCGGCGCCGCTGCGGCCGAGGTGCTGGGCGACGGCGAGGATCGGCGGGATGTTGTCGCCGGGGTGCGAGTACTCCTCGGCGAGGAACGTGTCGTGGTAGTCGAGCTCGCGCACGGCGACGCCGTTCGCCCACGCCGCCCACTCGGGTGACGTGAGGTGGTCGCTGCCGAAGACGGTGGCGCCCTCGCCGCCCGTGGAGACGAGGTGCGCCTCCGCCTGGGACCGGCTCGCGAGGATCGGTGAACGCCCGAGCGACGCCGTCGCGACCGCCGCGTTGTCGATGATGCGGTTGATCACCATGTCGGCGACGTCGGCGGCCGGCTCGAGTTCGGCGCCCTCGCTCGCGACCTCCGCGATCCTCCAGGCGAGTTGCTCCTGGACGGGATGCGACTCGGCGCTCGGCCAGACGCGGACCTCGTGATCGATCACGCGGCCCATTCTGCACGCGGGCGATGAATGCGCCGAATCCTCGGATCGCCGCTGCGCCCGCGAGGCGCCGAGCCGAGCCGGCTAGGACTCCAGGAGCCCGCGAAGCCGTCCGAGATCCTCACGGATCGTCGCCGCGTCGAGGTCGAAGTCCGCATCGGACGTCCCCGGCCGCCGGTAGAGCGTGAAGACCACTTCGCTCCCGCGATCGTTGCGGAGGACGCGCAGCGGGTTGTGCACCACGGTCCGGTCGGGGAACGTCACGTCATGGTCGAGGACTCCCGCCTCGACCGGGCCGGTGAAGGCGACCTCGACGGTGCCCATCGGCGAGTCGGTCACCCAGCGATCCGCCTCGAGACGGATGCCCGCGCTGAGCCCGGCGGCCCACTGCGGGAGGTTGTTCGGATCGCCGGCGAACGCAGCCACCTCGCTCGGCGGCCGCTCGACGGACTGCGAGATGTGGACAGCGGGCCAGGTCATGGCGGCAGGATACGAGGGACCGGCGACATCCCCTCGGCGGGAGCCGCGCGACCGGGATCCCTCCCGCCAGACGTAGCGTGATGTCATGGATCTCACCCCGTCCGGAGTCGGCGCGCGCCTGCTCCGCACCCGCGCGTTCGTACGAGCGCCGATCGGACTGTTCCGGGCAGGTCTCGGATGGCTGTTCGGCTCGCGGATCCTGATGCTCGAGCATCGCGGAAGGAGGTCGGGCTCACGTCGCTACGACCTGCCGATGGTGGAACTCGTGCTCGTCATACCCTGAAGCGTCCGATTTCACCGCCAGCCGAGCGCCGGGGCCACGTGCTCGAGGATCGCGCCGAGGGCGTGGGCGTTGTACTCGACGCCGAGCTGCGACGGGATCGTGAGCAGCAGCGTGTCCGCCGCCTCGATCGCCTCGTCCTGGCGGAGCTGCTCGATGAGCTCATCGGGCGGGCCGGCGTAGGAGCGGCCGAAGATCGCGCGCGTCTCGGCGTCGATCTGCCCGACCTGATCCTCCGACATGCGATCGCGGCCGAAGTACTGCCAGTCCTGCTCGTCGACGAGCGCGAAGATCGACCGGCTGACCGAGACGCGCGGCTCGCGCTCCCAGCCCGCCTCCTTCCACGCCTCGCGGTACGTCTCGATCTGCTTGCGCTGCTGGACGTGCAGCGGCTCGCCCGTGTGCTCGTCCCACTTCAGGGTGCTGGTCTGCAGGTGCATGCCCTGCTCGGCCGCCCAGCGCGCCGTCGCGTCCGAGCCGGCCCCCCACCAGATGCGGTCGCGGAGGCCGGGTGACTGGGGCTCGAGCCCGAGCGGCCCGCCATGCGGGTTCGGGAACATCGGGCTCGGATTCGGCTGCGCGAAGGCCCCGCCATCGATGAGCTTCAGGAAGAGCTCCGTCTTGTCGCGCGCCATCTGCGCGCCATCGGTGTCGTCCTCATTCGCCGGGGCGTAGCCGAAGTACCGCCAGCCATCGATGACCTGCTCGGGGGATCCCCTGCTCACGCCGAGCTGCAGGCGGCCGCCCGAGATGAGGTCCGCGGCCCCCGCGTCCTCGGTCATGTACATCGGGTTCTCGTACCGCATGTCGATGACGCCCGTGCCGATCTCGATGCGACGCGTCCTCGCCCCGATCGCCGCGAGCAACGGGAACGGCGACGCATGCTGCTGCGCGTAGTGGTGCACCCGGAAGTACGCGCCGTCGCCGCCGAGGTCCTCGAACGCCTGCGCGAGGTCGATCGCCTG
>Ga0164242_10000891_pt1 | contig 35381 bp, 34 predicted proteins | sample OricomgcompostMG_FD_108783 | JGI IMG/M metagenome (GOLD analysis project Ga0164242, IMG submission 108783) | Miracle-Growth compost microbial communities from Emeryville, California, USA - Original compost - Miracle growth compost (MG) ... | reverse complement strand
AGGGGGTGTGCGACGAGTGCGGCGCCCGCCTCGGCGCCACCGGGCACGACGTTGATCACGCCGTCGGGAATCCCTGCCTCTGCGGCGAGGTCGGCGAACAGACCGGCGGTGAACGGCGTCAGCTCAGATGGCTTGATGACCACGGTATTTCCAGCCGCGAGGGCCGCAGGAACCTTCATCGCCAGCGAGATCAGCGGGCCGTTCCAGGTGATGATGGCTCCGATGACGCCCCATGGCTGCGCCAGGGTATAGCTGAATTCGCCATCCGCGCGCAGTGACGCCGTCACCTCGCTGCTGATCTTGTCCGCCCAGCCGGCGTAGTACCGCGTCCACTCCACGGCGACAGGTACCAAAAGTGCCGACGTCCCCACCGGCGTGCCGTTGTCCAACGCCGCGGTGCGCGCGAAATCCTCGGCGTGTGCTTCGATCAGATCGGCGAAGCGCATCAACACCCGGCGCCGGTCCGCGGGTTTCGTGCGACGCCAGTGCAGGTAGGCCTCATGCGCTACCTGAACCGCCCGCTCGACGTCGGCACGCCCGGCAAGCGGCACGTCGGCGTCGGGCCGTCCGGTGGTCGGGTCGACATGTTGGTGCACGCCGGCGGAACCGACACGCAGCCGTTCGGCACCGATGCGCAGCTCTACTGAAGGTCGTTCCACGTCGACGGAACTCGTCATCGTCAGCTACTTCCTCTCGGGCGGTTAACGGACGGCGAAGCCGGCGTCGAGTGGCCAGGCGGTGCCGGTGATGAATCTGGCCTCGTCCGACACCAGGAAGGCCACCGCGTTCGCGATGTCCTCCGGCATCAGGATCTGAATCGGCAGTGCGTTCTGCATTGCGCTCACGGCGGTATCCCCGGCTTCGAACAGCGCCGCCATGGTGTCGTTCATCACCATCCCCGTGGCTACCCCCGTCGGATGGATCGTGTTGACGCGAATCGAGTGCTGCGCCAACTCGTTCGCCCACACCTGCATCAAGCCGACCAGTCCGCGTTTGGATGCGGTGTAGGCCTGGCCGCCCGCCCTGTCGGTGCCGGTGCCCTTGAGTCCGGCACTGGAAGAGGTGATCACGATCGACCCGCCGCGCCCGCCGTCGATCAGTGCGGGGGTGGCGGCCTCCACGGTGTTCCAGACACCGATCAGATTGACGTCGATGATGTCGCGGAACGTCTGCCGTCGGTCACCGCCCGGACTCAGTCGCACGACGCCGGCGTTTGCGATGACGATATCGAGGCGACCGAACTCGCCGAGGCCATCGGCGACGACCTTGTCGACGGCGTCGGCGTCGCGCACGTCGGCCTGACGGGCCACGATGCGCCTGCCCTCTTTCTCGACGAGCTTGACGGTCTCGTCCAGGTCTTCTGGGCTGGCGTTGGGATAATCGATGGAGTCGATGTCGTGGCAGATGTCCAGCGCCACGATGTCTGCGCCATCCGTCGCCAGTCGGACCGCATGTGCGCGGCCCTGGCCACGCCCGGCGCCGGTGATGAAGGCTACTTTGCCGTCGAGACTACCCATGCGTGCAGCTCCTCAGTGTCTAGTCGGTCGCGCTGGCGGTGTGGACGCGGGCCTGCCTCAAACCTTCCTGCGGATCGTCGACGTTCACGTCCCACTGACCGCACGAACATGTGCACCGGAAGTGACCGTTCACGGGGAGGATGGCCTGGCCGTCGCAGTCTCCGCCGGTATTGGCGATGCTGGTAAGGAACTCCAGCGGCTTCTCGTGCAGCGCACTGTCGTCGGACACGGCGGCTCACTCCTTAGCGGATTGATCGACGCGGAAGATCGGCAGGAGCCAACCGTCCGCGATGGGTGAGAAGTCCACGCGCAGCGACATCCCGATGAAGACGTCGGCGGGCGCGACATCCACGACGTTGGACACCAGCCGGGCACCAGGCGCGTCGGCCAGGTCGAGCACCGCTGGTACCAGCACCAGGTCCGGCATGCCGGGGACCCCATGCACGACCGCGAAGCTGTACACCGTTGCCGCACCGCTGAGTTCGACCCAATTCACCGCTTTCGACTGGCAGGTGGGACAGAACGGCGTGGGCGGCAGACGGAACGTCTGACAGTCGGCACACTGCGGCGCGACGAGGCGTCGTTCCTTCGCGGCTTGCCAGAAAGGCTCGGTGTCCTTGTTCACCGCGATCCGGACGTGTTCGCCCGGGATGGTGGTCGCCAGAATGGCCGCAGCCGTGCTCATGCGGCCTTCCCCAGGATCAGGCCGCTGACCGGCAGACTCGCGGGACCGCCTGTGATCAATGCCAATTCGGCGTCCTTCACTTGATTGATGGCCGTGCCGCGCATCTGTTCGACGCCCTCCACGATGTGTGTCATTCCGATGATGTAGGCCTCAGACAGTTGCCCCCCGTGGGTATTGACGGGAATGCTGCCGCTGCCGAATCGGATTGCCCCGCTTTCGACGAACGCGCCGCCTTCGCCCTTGTCGCAGAACCCGTAGTCTTCGAGTTGCATCAGCACCATCGGCGAAAAGTGGTCGTACAGCAGCGCCACGTCGATATCGGCGGGGCCGACACCGGCCTGCTCGTAGAGTCGCTTGGCGATGGGCGCATTGCCGGAGGACGCGAAGTACTCGTCGGGCATGCCCATCCAGGCGAACGCCCTGCCCCAGTCGCGGACACCACCGTGCGCAGCGGCGACAACGGGTACTGGTGGCTGCTTCAGATCCTTCGCGCGCTCCATGCTGGTGGTGATCACCGCGACGGCACCGTCGGTCTCTTGGCAGAAGTCGTACAGACACATCGGTTCTGCGATCATCCGGGCGTTGAAGTAGTCGTCCAACGTCAGCGGTTGGCGGTGCATCGCCTTCGGTCGGTTCAACGCGTTGGTCCGCGTCGAGAGCGCGATTTCGGCGAACGCTTCGCGGCGGGTCCCGTACAGGTGCATGTGCCGGCGGGCCAGGACCGACATCAGCTGGCCAGGCCCGAAGAGCCCCGACGGCTGAAGGAACGAGTTTATTGGATCGGGGTCCATCGCCGAGAACACCGACCCCAAACGCTGTTTGGCCTGCTGCAACGCCATCACCGTGACCACCACCGAGGCGTCGCCTGCGACTATGGCGGCACGCGCCAGCCCGATCGCGCCAGCCGACCCGCCGCCGCCGGATGTCAGCGCCGCGGTGAACCGAACTTCGGGGATACCAAGGGTTTCCACGAAGTCTGCGGTGTCCATCTTCTCGGTGTAACCCGCGCTGGCACCGGAGTAGTAGGCGAAGCCGTCGATGTCGGTGACCGGGATGCCGGCGTCCTCGCACGCGGCCAGGATGGCTTCGCCGGCCAACTCGGTGATCGACTTGGGCAGCGAACCGCCGCGCTTATAGTAGTCAGTGGCCCCGACGCCCACGATGGCGACGTCGCGCAAACCGGATGTGTTCGACACGTGCTCAGAGCTTTTCGGCCGGAATGGGCGGCACGTCGGGGAACAGTTCGTAGAAGGTGCCCTGCGTGATCCGTAGCCTGGTCTCGTCGCTCACACCGTCGAAGAGTCCCTTCAGGGTGTCCTGCGTGTGTCCGAACGTGCCCTCCATGTGCGGATAGTCGCTACCGAACATCACGTTCTTGTAGCCCATGTGGTCGAAGGCGGCCACTGCGGTCTCGTCGTGCTGGAACGACGCGTAGACCTGGCTGAACAGAATCTCCTTGGGACTGCGGGAAAGCTTGGGCCGCACCGCCATATGATGCTGGCGATATCCCTCCAGCATCCGATCACCGAGGAACGGCACCCACGTCGCGCCGCCTTCGGAGATGAGGACCTTCAGATCGGGATGGCGATCCAGAGCCCCGGAGGCCACCATCTTCATCGCGGCGCGCTGGCCCGAGAACGTCGTCTCCGCGTAGTTCAGTACCGCGCCACCGGGTCCGCGGTAGACCATGCCCGCACCGCCACTGGCGCCACCAACGGTCATGTCGACCGGATCGGTACCGATGTGGAAGGCGATCACCATGCCGGCGTCCTCGGCTGCCGCCCAGAACGGCTCCCACTCCTTGCGGTGCCAGTCGGGCGCACTCGGGTGCGGCGTGGTGGGCAGGAAGACGGCCTTGAAGCCCTGCTCCGCGGCCCAGCGCAGCTCCTCGATCGCATCGTCGACGACCAGGGTCGACACCTGCGCGGTCACCACGTAGCGCGGCGACACCGCACAGATCTCCTCGAGCGCCCACTCGTTGCTGGCGCGCATGCACGCCTTGAGCAGTTCCGGCGTGCGGAACGTCGACGCCCACATGCCCAACGACGGGAAGATCACCTCGCCCCAGACACCCTCCTTGTCGAGGTCACCGATCCGCGCCTTCGCATCGCGGATGCCCTTCGGCTTCATGCTCTCCTCGAAGAATGCCTCCATCGCAGACGACGGAAGCTTGCGCCGAAAGATCTGCCCATCGACGAACACGGTCTCGTATTCCCCATCGGGATCCTTCTCCGCTCGCGGCGTCAGGTCCGCGAGTCGCTTGGGCAACCGGGACTGCCACAGGTCGTCGGGCTCCAGAAAGTGGGAATCACCCGAGTTCGTCCAGATCATGCTCATTCGTCCTCCAAGGTCCGAGCCGCTGCTGCAGATGATGCCAGCCGGCGAGGACGAAGTCCAGTATTTTTAATACTTCTCCATTATTATCACTGCATTGGGTGCTACTGGCGGTAGAACTGTGACGGACGGTGGGAGACACATGACTGACACGAGCACGGACCTGCCCGCGGGCACGCGGCGTCGCAACGCCTCCGGCGAGTCCACGCGGCTCATGCTCATCGAGGTCGCCGAGCGGCTGTTCGCCGGCCGAGGCATCGAGGCGGTCACATTGAAGGAGATCCAGCAGGCCGCAGGGCAGTCCAACGCGTCGGTCATCCGCTATCACTTCGGCTCCCGCGACGGTCTTATTCGAGCACTCGTCTCCTACCGTCAGGCCTCACTCGCAGCCGACCGCCAGCAGATGCTCGCGGCAATGCGCGAGCAGGGCAAGGAGGCCGATCCCCGCGCTGTGGTGTGGCTACTCGTGCGGCCGCTGGCCAACAGCATCGCCGCGGGCGAGATGTTCGTGCCGTTCCTGGCCCGGCTCAGCGAGGATCCGCGGGCTCGTAGCGACTACTGGCCCGAGCACGTCGACGACGAATGGACCCAGGAGCAGCTGGAGGAGCTGGTCGAGGCCGCGCTGCAGGACTTCCCCGAGCGGGTCCGGCGCGGGCGGACGTTCCAGCTGTACATCAGCTTGATCAACGTGCTGGCCGCGGCCGCCCGAGCCGGGCACGGGCTCAGCGAGGCGCAGCTGCACAACTACGTGGACGCGTGGGTCGGCATGCTGACTGCACCGGTCTCCTATGAGACCCGTGCGCTGATCGCTGCCGACGAGTCCTGACGGCTCAGCTCGAACCGCCGATCACGGCCTTCTCCCGAAGGCCGCCGATCGCATCGTCGTCGAGTCCGAGTTCGCGCAGCACCGCATCCGTGTGCTGACCAATCGTGCAGCCCGCGTCGGCCCTGGTCCGCGACCGAGAGAATCGGCACAGGGGCGCAAGCCGACGATGCTCCTCGAAAATGGGACTGACCGCCTCGACCGCGTATCCGGCCTCGAAGTACGGGTCGGTCTGCAGCACCAACTCGGAATTGGCCTCCACCACCTCGACGCAACCGACATTCTGCGCAGTCAGTTCGTGCTCCCACTCCAGCTTGGTCTTGGTGGCGAACACGGGCGTCAGCGCGGCGATCAGCTCGTCGTCGTGGGCGGCGCGGGCATCGGCGTCGGCGAATCGCTCGTCGGCGTGCAGATCGACGTAGGGCGACATGGCTTTGGCCAGCGCGGGCCATTCGCGGGGCAGCGGCGCGGCAAGGAAGACGTACCCGTCGGCCGCGCGGTACATCCGATAGAGCGCACTCATTCCGAAGAACTCGTCGTCGGCGGCCCGGTTCGCCGGACGCGACGGGTAGCTGGCGTTGTAGGGGATCATCGCCTGCTGAACGGTGCCGAGCATGGTGGTGACCACGTTGCGCAGCGCTTTGCCGCGGCGCTTGGCATACAACGCGACCAGCAGCGCCGAGGCGACGCCATGGGCCGCGATGCCGTCGGACTGCACGGCGGGCACCGTTCCGCCCGCGTGGAGTCTGACCGCCCTGCGGTGCAGGTCGTCCAGGTCGGCGGGTGGCTCTCCGGTGTCATGGCTGTCGATCAGCGATAGGCCGGACGCCGCACCGACGGACGGGGCGTAGGCCGCGCGATGCGCGAAGGGTCCGTCGAGTCCGTAGCCCGAGGTCGTCACGAACGCCAAATCGGGGTTGACCGCCCGCAGTGACGCCTCGTCGATCTTCGCCCGCTCGGCGGCCTTGCCCCGGAAGCACTGCAGCACGATGTCGGACCGTTTCGCGAGTTCGTAGACCAGCTCGAGCCCCTCGGGCTTGGTGAAGTCGATGGCAACACTTTCCTTGCCTTGCAGCACCTTTGCGCCGCCGGCCTCCGGGAACGCCACCAGATTTCTGATGTTGTCGCCTTCGAGCGGCTCGACCTTGATCACGCGGGCGCCGAGATCGGCCAGCAGGGTCGCACCGTACGGGCCTGCGAACATGCTGCCGAACTCCAGCACCGTCACGCCCTTGAGGGGCGGGTCGTCCGCGGCGATCCGAGGGGCGGTCGCGGCGGCCTCAAGTGAATCCTGCGCCAACAGCGCCTCGTTGTGCTCGCCCAGTCGGGGGGCGGGCCGTAGCTCGGTCAACGGCTTACCCTCGGCGTGAATGAGCGTGGACGGCTGCCGCACCGGCCCGAGCTCGGGGTCGGCCACGGTGACGGACCGTCCCTCGTGGACGGTTTGAGGATGATCCAGCGATTCCTCCGGGGTCCGGAACAGCTCGCCGCTGAGGTCGGGGTTCTCCGCCATGGCCTGCTGCCACTCCGCGAGCGTGCGGGCCCCGACCCGCTCGATCATCATGTCCCACCACTCGGTGCGCAGCTCGGGGGTCGGCAGCATGGGAAAGCCCTGCCACTTCGGATCCGCGAGCTCCCCCAGAAGATCCAGCTCGGTGAGCCACGCCCCCATCAACTTCGGCGACACCTGGGCGAACTGCAGCCATCGGCCATCCTTGGTCGGACACACCAGCAAGGCGTAGATGAGGTACGCCTGCGGGCGGCCCTGGTCGTCGTAGGCGGCGTCCATCGGCTCGTAAGCGCCCGGATACCGTTCGAGGACCAACTCGTAGAACCAGTTGTAAGGATCCATCGATCCCACGCCGGTCACCAGGTTGGTCTCGACGACTTGGCCCAGCCCGCTGGTCTCGCGCTCGAGCAACGCCGCGAGTACGCCTTGAACAGCGGCGTGAGCAGCGCCCCACGCCGCGTAGGAAAACGTGATGTAGGCGGGTCTCGGTTGTGGGGCGAGACCTCGCTTCTCATGCATGACCCCGGTCTTGGCCATGATCAGGGCCTCCCAGCCCTTGTAATCACGGAAGGGTCCCGTTGAACCCCAGCCGGTGATCGTCGCCACCACGAGTCGCGGGTAGCGCTCGGACAGCGCATCGTGGGTGAGACCCAGGCGCTCGGCCGTGGTGGGCCGCATGGTGTTCACCATGACGTCGGCGCGCTGCAGCAGACCGCGCAACCGGTCGAGGTCGGCGTCGTTGTGCACGTCCAACGTCACGCTTCGCTTGCCGCGGAGCAGGGCGGGCCAGCTGGCGAGTTCGCGCAGCGGGCTGCCGTCGGGCGGCTCGACCATGATCACCTCGGCGCCGCAGTCGGCGAGGAACTGAGTTGCCTGGGCTCCGGGCAGCGTCGTGGACAGGTCGATGACCACGAGGCCGGCCAGTGGACCGTCCGCCGTTCCGACTTCCGGCATATTCGCTCCCTATGGTGTGCGGACAGATCTGGTCGTGACGTGTTGTGACGCACGCCACGCCAGCATCGCAGCGGTCGAGATTAATGTCAATGCATTAGTCTTGCCTGATGATGAAGAGGTTGGCGAAATGACCAAGGAAGCCACCGTCCAGGGTGGATTCCCGCCGATGCGGAGCTGGCAGGAACCAACCGTCCGCAGCCCGGGCGGCGGCGCCGAGTACGGCGATATGATCGCCGCACTGCGGGACTTCCTCGACAACGTGGCCGCCGCGGCTCCAGAGACCGCGACCACCGTGGAGCTGGCGACGGACCTCAAGGCCTGGGCCGACCGCCTGGCGCAGGACCAGGTGCCAGAGCGCCAACAGATCTTTGCCCGGAGACTCGACCTACCGGGCCGCGGACAGACCATGTCGCCGAACTTCATTCCGGTCGCGGGCGACCACGAGAGCGTGAGCGGAGTCGTCACGTTCGGTCGGTACTTCCTCGGCGGGGGTGGGGCCGTTCACGGCGGGGCCATCCCGCTGCTCTTCGACGAGGTACTCGGCCGGCTGGCCAGCAGCGGAGACCGCGCCCCGGCACGAACTGCCTATCTGCACACCGACTTCCGGTCCATCACACCCGTAGGCGAGGAACTCACGGTGCGGGCTTGGTTCGTCAGCGAGCAAGGGCGCAAACGAATTCTGCGCGCGGAGCTTCGTCACGGCGACACCCTCTGCGCCGAAGCCGAGGGATTGTTCATCGCGTTGCGCCCGGATCAGCCCTGAGCACCTGTTTCAGCGCACTGCGAATCCGGCATCCAGCGGCCAGGCCACTCCGGTGATGAACTTCGCCTCATCGGACGTCAGCCATGCCACGGCACCGGCGATGTCCTCTGGCATCAGGATCTGGATCGGCAACGCGTTCTGCATCGCCGCAATCGCCACGTCGCCCGACTCGATCAGCTTCCCCATCGCTTCGTTCATCACCATGCCCGTCGCTACGCCGGTGGGGTGAATCGTGTTCACCCGAATCCAGTGCTGCGCCAACTCGTTCGCCCACACCTGCATCAGGCCCACGAGGCCGCGCTTCGCCGCGGTGTAGGCCTGCGCCCCAGCGCGGTCAGTGCCGGTGCCTTTCAGGCCTGCGCTGGAACTCGTCAGCACGATGGACCCGCCGCGGCCGCCGTCGATGAGCGCGGGCAGCGCCGCCTCGACCGTGTTCCACACCCCGACCAGGTTCACGTCGACGATGTCGCGGAAGATCTGGCGGCGGTCCCCGTCACCGCCGAGGCGGATGATGCCGGCATTGGCGATCACGATGTCGAGGCGGCCGAACTCGCGGACGCCCTCGTCGACAACCTGCTGCAGTCTGTCGGCGTCTCGAACATCGGCCTGGTGAGCGACGATTCGTCTGCCCTCGTTCTCGACGAGCTTGATCGTTTCGTCGAGTTCGTCGGGCGTGGCATTGGGGTAGTCCATCGAGTCGATGTCACCGCAGATGTCCACCGCCACGATGTTGGCGCCTTCGGAGGCAAGCCGGACCGCGTGTGCCCGACCCTGCCCCCGCGCCGCGCCGGTGATGAACGCCACCCGTCCGTCGTGTCTACCCATGGTTGTCATTCCTATCTGGTCGGTTGCCGACGTTGAATTTCGTCGTGGCGCATGGTGATAAGTTCACGCAGCGCGATTCGGTCCGGCTTGAGCATCGCCGTCAGGGGCAGCTCGTCGACGATGAGCAGCTCGTCGGGCGCCTTGTAGTCGGCCAGTTCGCTTGTCACGTGTGCGCGCAGATCGGCCAGTGTCGGCGGAGCGGTGCGGTCCGCGGGTACCACGCAGGCGACGCCGATCTCGCCGATCACCGGTGCTGAACGGCCAATCACGGCAGCCTGTTTGACGCCGGGATGCCCGGCGAGCGTCCGCTCCACCTCCCCGGGGTGAATGTTGTAACCGCCGCGGATGTACATGTCCCCACTACGTCCGACGAGGGTCAGGTTGCCGTCCCCGTCGAGCGTGCCGACGTCGCCTGTGCGGAGCCAGCCGTCCCGCAGCACTTCCGCGGTGACTTCGGGGTTACGCCAATAGCCGCGCATCACGCAGGGGCCGTGCACCTCGACCACCCCGTCGGGCGCGATGCGCACGTCCATGCCCGTGGCAGGCCGCCCCACAGTGCGGAACTGCACCTCGGGCGAATCGTTCGGATCGGTTCCGCAGATGGTCGGGCACTCGGTCATCGCGTACCGGACCACAAGCGGCACGCCGACGCGGTCGGCCACCCGACGCACCAGTTCGGGCGACGCGGGTGCCGTAGCCGCGATCCCGATCCGCAAGTCCGGCAACGCACTTGGACTTACGCCGTCGACCTCGAGCAGCTTGGCCCACTGGGTCGGTACCGCACCGGCGACGGTGATCCGCTCCGCGCGCAGAATGTCGAACATGCCCTGGGCCGACCATGGTGTCGGGGGAACCACGAGCGTGCTCCCCCACACCAACTGGTCCCAAAGCTTGAACATGTAGCCGGCGTGCGCGAACGGGGTTGATGTCAGACGTCGGTCATAGGGCGCACTCATGACACCCGCTGCAGCCGCACCCGCCGCGAGCCGGTCTGCGTCGAACACCGCACCCTTCGGAGTGCCTGTCGTCCCGCTGGTGAAGATCACCGCGACCAGGTCCCGCCGCGTCAGATCCACCGTAGGTACTCGAGATCCCGAGACATCGGTGGCCAGCGCAGTCCTCGACAGGATCCGACGTCCCAAGTCGGGCAGAAGGCCGAGCCGATCGTCCGCCACGATCAACGCGGGATCAGCCTGCTGCAGAATGGATTCGACTTCGCGCCGGCCCAGCCGCGGGTTGAGTCCTGTGGTGATCGCACCGATCATCGCCGCCGCGGCGTAACACGTCGCATAGTCGATACCCGACGGCAGCCACAGCGCCACCACGTCGCCTTTGCCGACCCCGAGGTCTGCGAACTGGGTGGCCACGCTACGTGCACGACCCACCCAGTCCGCAAACGTGATTCGCGCGCCTGGCTCGACGTACGCCTCGGTATCGCCGTGTATGGCCGCCGCAGCCTCCAACATCGACCGGGTGTCGGCGACATCGATGCTCAGCGGCGCAGCTCCCACTTACGGCTCCTCGGTGCCGAGAATCATTGTGCCGCTGGAGCAGAACCAGCCGCCAGTTCCGCTGACACAGGCGATGCGGGCGTCGGGCACCTGCCGCGGCCCACATTCACCGCGTAGCTGTCGGGCCGCCTCCACCAGGAGGAACAAGCCGCGTTGGCCCGGGTGGCACGCGGACAATCCGCCGCCGTCGGTGTTGGTGGGCAGCTCGCCGCCGAGCCGCAACGCGCCCTGCTCGACGAACGGGCCGCCCTCCCCCTTCGGACAGAAGCCCAGATCCTCGAGGGTGAGCAGCAGCATGTAGGTGAACGCGTCGTAGAGCTCGGCGACGTCGACGTCAGAGGGCGAAACTCCTGCCCGCGCGAAGGCCAGTGGTCCGCTGACCGACGCCGGGCCGACAGTGAGGTCGTCCCACTGTGAGGTAAGCATGTGCGAGGTGGTCTCGCCCGAGCCGAGCACCCAGACCGGTTTGGCCCGTAGATCTTTGGCCCGTTCCGCACTCACCAGCACGACGGCCGCTCCGCCGTCACTGCGGATGCAGCAATGGAGCTTGGTGAAAGGGTCGGCGATCATCGGGCCGCTGAGCACGTCGTCGATGGCGATGGGGTCGCGGTAGTAGGCCTCGGGGTTCTCGGCAGCATTGAACCGCGCGGACACCGCCACCTCGGCGAGCTGTTCGATGGTGGTGCCGTAGGTGAACATGTGGCGCCGCGCGGCCATCGCGTACTTCGAGATCAGGGTGTGGCCGTAGGGCGCCTCCCACTGCAGGGGCCCGCGGGCGCCCCAATTGATATTGGCTCCCCGCAAGCCCTTTCGCAGATCCGACCGCGCCGTGGAGCCATAGGTCAGCAGCACCACGTCCGCGTGCCCGGCGGCGATCGCGTCGGCCGCGTGGGCAGCCATCACTTCCCACGAGGCACCGCCGACCGCCGTGGAGTCGATCCAGCGGGGCCGCAATCCGAGGTACTCGCCGACGTCGGTCGGGGGCAGCGTGCCCTGACCGGTGGACGCCAGTCCGTCGATGTCCGCGGGCGTCAGCCCGGCGTCCGCCAGCGCCCGGCGGCTGGCTTGGGCGATCAGCTCGTAGGGCCCCTTGTCGTCGACTCGGCCGACGTCGGACAGGGCGACACCCGCGATGGCTGCGGCCCTAACGGCGCCGCTCACTGAGCGCGGTCCTGGGCGAGCAACTCGGCGAGCACATCGGTCGGCTCGCCGAAAAGGTGCCGAAACACATGGGCGCGCTTGAGGTAGAGGTGCATGTCGTTCTCGAACGTGTAGCCCATGCCTCCGAACACTTGGATGCCTGCGGCCGGATTATCGACTGCGGCCGAGCCTGCCACCGTCGCGGCGGACAGCACCTGCAGGAGCGCATCGGCGCGTCCGTCTGCCAGCGCGATGCCCGCGAACAACGTCTGCGCTTGCGCCGCATCGGCGGCGATCAACATGTCGACGCACGCGTGTTTGATCGCCTGGTGCACACCGATGGGCTTGCCGAACTGCTCGCGTGTCTTGGCGTGCTCGGTCGCGGCTGCGGCCGCGGCGGTAGCGATTCCAGTCAGGTAGGCCGCCGAGAGCACCATGGCACGCGGCCAGATCCACTCGTCCTGCGCGGGTAGCCAGTGCAGAGGTTCGGCGGACTCGACTGTGGCGGTGGCCATTCGAGTCCCTGGGTCCGACGCAATGACCGGCGTCAATCGACCGAACGACTCGATGTCGACCAGTGCGCTGCCGCTGCGGGCCACCACCAGCGCGTAGGGGGAGCCCGCCGGTTCGAACAGGTCGAAGGTTCCCTTGACCGGCTGCGCACCGCCGTCACCACGAAGCACCGCGAGCGCCACCATGCCGTCGCCTGTCCCTATTCGCTCCGCCAGCGCAGTATCCCCGCACCGCGCGGCAACTCGGGCGGCAAGTGTGCCCGCGAGGAATGGGCCTTGCGCAAGCCGCTTGCCGAGCTCGATGAACAGCAGCACCTCGTCATCGAAGGGGCGGCCCGATCCGCCGGACTCCTCATCGAGTCCCAAGGTCAGCAGGCCGAGCTGTGCGCATTCCCGCCAAAGGGTTTCAGGCACCGGTGCTTCGACATGGCGATTGGCGCGAATTCGGTCAACGGGCATTCGCTCGGCAAGGAACTCTCCCGCCGCCGCCACGATTTCGAGTTGGTCAGATCCCGGTAGCAGGTTCACGACGATCTCCTCACGGGGTTCATCGGGGCAGGCCCAGCACGCGTTCGCCGACGATGTTGCGCTGAATCTCCGACGTACCCCCGCCGATGGCCTGGGAGAAGCCGTAGTAGTAGTAACCCGCCCAGCCGTCGGCGTCCCAACGCGACGAATGCCGGATAGACGCCGGGCCCAGGATGTCCATCGCCAATTTGCCGATCTCTTTGGTCAATTCGGCGTACATCAGCTTGACGATCGACCCACGCGGGCCGGGCGTCTCCGTTTTCATGGCCTCACAGATGTTGGTGTAGGTGAGCGCCCGCAGGGACGCCACCGAGGCGCGCGCCCTCGCCAGTCGACGCGCGAACTCATCGTCTGCGATGGCGGGCCTGCGCCCGTCCGGACCGACGTAGTCGCGTGCGTAGTCGATGAGGTCCTCGACTATCTTGGCCAACCGAACCTGGTTGGCCGTGAACGCTGTTCCGCGTTCGAAGGACAGGGTGGCCATCGCGACCGACCATCCCTCCCCGACGTCGCCGACCACATTGGACAGCGGGATGCGGACGTCGTCGTAAAAGACCTCGCAGAACTCGGACCCGCCCTCGATGGTCTCGATGGGACGGATGTCGATGCCGGGTGTGTTCATGTCACAGATCACCCACGTGATGCCCTTGTGCTTACTCCCGGTGTTGTCGGTGCGCACCAGCAGTTCCTGGTAGTCGGCGACGGTCGCGAAGCTGGTCCACAGCTTCTGCCCCGACACCACCAGGTGGTCGCCGTCGATGACCGCCTTGGTGCGCAGGGCCGCCAGGTCGGATCCAGCCTCGGGCTCGGAAAATCCCTGACACCAGATCACCTCGCCGCGAAGGATTTTCGGCAGGTGGAACGACTTCTGTTCGTCCGTTGCCCTTGTTATCAGGGTTGGCCCGGCGTGCGAATTTCCCACGAAGCAGGCATCGATGCCGGGGAACCCCCGCGCCGCGTACTCCTCGTACCAGATCAGCTGCTGCATCAGGGTCAAGCCCTGCCCGCCGTACTCTTTGGGCCACGCGATGCCCGCCCAGCCACCCTCCCACTGGGTGCGCTGCCACGCCAGGTCGTACTCGCGGATGCCCGCGTCGTCGCGGGGCCGCGCCTCGGTCGGCTTGTGCTCGTCGAGCCACGTCCGGACCCGATCGCGGAACTCGAGCTGGTCAGGCGTGAAGTCGAGGTCCATGGTTCCAGAGTATAGGTGACACAATAGTCAGAAATAAAGGCATCGGGTTCGCTTCATCGAATGGCCATTGTGGATCGGAACAGCACTCCCTCGCATCTTTATTGGTGACGCATTGGTCAGATTTCAGATGGCTTCCTCGGGCGCTTGCCCGCTACTTCGGCGATGGCCGCGAACACCGCCAGATTTTCTGGCACCGGTTCCGGAGTCATTTCGGGGCCGTAGCGGACGACGAGGCCCGTCAGCCCGCAGTCCAGCCAGGGTTCGACCCGCTTGCGGATTCGAGACACCGGACCGACCAGCCATCCGTCGTCGATGTACTCGTCCGGCACCGCGTCAAGGGCCTCCTGCCAACGCGCACCCTCCAGCAATGTGCCACCGGCCTGAACGCGCGCTTCGGCCTCGGCGGCATCCTCGTCGGCAAGCATGTCCGCGAGCCGTTGCGCGAGGTCGGAGTAACCGCGTGCCTCCATGAACGGCCGCAACATTGCAGACCAGGTGACGACGTATTCCTTGAAGGGGTGCATGGCCGCTCGCACGTCGTCGTCGACGAGAACATCCACGTGGGCCCAGATCGCGAAGTCGTCGGGGCTCTTGCCGTCGTTCCTGCGCTCGAAGCCCCGCTGAAGCAGTGGCGCAACGGCGGGCAACATGCCGGGGGTGAATGCCGGCGGTAACCAACCGTCCGCCAATTCCGCAGCCAGACTGACCATCTGGGGCCCTGCCGCGGCCACCAGGATCGGCAGCTCGGCGAGGACATCCAGTCCGACGGCGACCGGCTCGACACCTGCCGTTTCTGGCCCACGGTACGGCGCCGACCACTCGGTGCCCTGGTACTCGATGGTGTCACCCCTCAACGCTTGCCGCATGATCGAGATGTAGTCGCGCATCCGCCGCGTGGGACTTCCCCACTTGCGGCCGTAAAATCCCTCGGCGGCAACGGGACTGGAACTCCCCAGCCCGACCATCACGCGTCCACCACCGGCAAGATGGTCGAGCGTCTGAAACGCCATCGCCGCCAGCGCCGGCGGTCGACTGGTCACCTGGGCGATGCGGGTACCGAGCTTGAGCTTCGAGGTATGTCCCGCGATGTAGCCCAACGGGACCAGCCCTTCGGATCCGAAACCCTCAGCGGTGAACACCGCGTCATAGCCGAGTTCCTCTGAGTACCGGATCCGTTCGATCGGAACGCTAAACCGGCGGTCCTGCCAGCGCACCTCAGTGGCGAGCTCGATCATGAACGCATCTCCTTGTACTCGTCGACCAGCTTCTCGGCGCCCCGGGCGAGCAATGCCACGTCGGCACCGACCAGAACGAAACTCGCCCCCGCTGCGAGGTATCGCTGCGCGATCGCCTTGTTGAACGCGTTGACCCCCGCGCTCTTGCCGAGCTCCACGATGGCTGCCAGCGCAGTCTCGATGGTGTTCACCACGTCTGGGTGCTCCGGCTGCCCGAGCCTGCCCATCGACGCCGCCAGGTCGGCGGGTCCGATGAACACCGCGTCCACCCCGTCGACTTCTGCGATATCGCCCAGATGTTCCATCCCGGCCAGCGACTCCACTTGAACGGTCAGCGATACCGATGCGTCCGCGGTCGCGAGATAGTCGGAGATGCGGTTCCACCGGGATGCCCGGGCAAGCGCGCTTCCGACGCCGCGGATGCCTTCAGGTGGGTAGCGGGTGGCCGCCACCGCCCTTGCGGCTTCACCCGCGTCGTCGATCATCGGGACGATCAGATTCTGCGCCCCGACGTCGAGCAACCTCTTGATGAACACGGGGTCGGCGGACGGCGGTCGCACAAGCACGTCGACGTCGGGGTACCCGGAAAGCACTTGCAACTGCTCGAGAATGGTGCGCAGATCGTTGGGCGCATGCTCGGAATCCAGCAGTACCCAATCGATTCCAGACCCTGCGCAGATCTCGGTGACGTAGCCGCTTCCCGAGGCCAGCCACATGCCGATACGGGGCCGACCGCCCCCGATGCGCTCCGCCCAGCGACTTGTCACGAGGCCTCGTCACCGAAGGACACCGACACGGTGCCGAGTGGCCCGTAGTCGGCGACGAAGGTGTCCCCTGGCTCGGCGAACACCGGTTTGGTGAACGAACCGGACAGGATCACCTCACCGGGCTGCAGCGAAACCCCGTGCGGGGAAAGCCGATTGGCCAACCACGCGACACCGTTTCCGGGGTGATTGAGCACCGCGGCGGCCACCCCGGATTCTTCGATCACGCCGTTGCGCAGCAGCAGAGCTGCCACCCAGCGCAGATCCACGTCCAGCGGCCGGACCACCCGCCCGCCCAACACCAAGCCCGCGTCGGCCGCGTTGTCGGCGATGGTGTCGACGATCGTGCGAAGGTGACCGGTCTCGGGATCCGACATCTGCACCCTGGCGTCGAGGACTTCGAGTGCGGGAGTGACGAACTCGGTCGCCCGCAACACGTCGAACAGCGTGACGCCGGGACCCCGGAGCTCATCGCCGAGGACGAAAGCCAGCTCCACCTCGACGCGCGGCCGGATGAAGCGTCGGAGCGGGACACTGCCCCCGTCCTCGATGAACATGTCGTCGAACAACGCGCCGTAGTCGGGTTCGTCGATCGACACCGCGCGCTGCATCACCTTCGACGTCAACCCGATCTTGCGGCCCTTGACCACTCGGCCATCGGCGACCTTCAGCGCCACGAGCTCCCGTTGTACCGCGTAGGCATCCTCGATCGTCATGCCGGGATAGTCCAGCGACAGCTGCCGGATCGGCGTGCGGTTCTGCTCGGCCTCGTACAGCCGACGCGCAATGTCTGCGAGCTCGTCCTCGGCGGGCCTGGTCATGATCTGATCCTCTTCGCGCAAGCGCTCATCGACGCGTCAGGAACTCGACCGCTGCCGCATTGAACGACTCGGGATCTTCGAAGTGCGGCCAATGCCGTACCGACGGCATCTCGAACACCTCGGAGTTCGGGATCAAATCGGCGATGGTGCGTGCGGTGTCCTGATAGACACCGTGATCCTTACCAGAGGCGACGATCATCACGGGAGCGGTGATGCCGCGCCATTTCTCGTCGGGAATCAGATTGCGGTTCCGCACCTTTTCGTCCTGAAGGATCAACAGCCGGTCGATGGTGCGGCGGGTGTCCTCTCGTCGATAGATCGCCTGGCGCAGCCCGATCAGGTCGGGTAGCCGGTTGCTCTCGTCGGCGATCAGGTGGGCGAAAACGGCGTGCAGCGACCCCCACGTCGGCTCGTTGACCGCTTTTGTTCGTTCCGCGCGGATACGGGCCATGTTCGACGCCGACGCCTCCCGACCGGCCGGCGACATCAGAATCACCTTGTCCACCCGGTCGGGGTGGCCGACGGCCACCGCGGACGCCACGAACGCACCCAGCGACATTGCGACGAAATTGGCCGAGGTCATGCCGAAGTGGTCCATGACCCCCAGCACGTGTTCGACGTAGACCGCGATCTCGTAGTCGTAGTCCGGCTTGTCCGAGAACCCGTTGCCGACCATGTCGATGGCCACGCAATGGAGATGCTCGGACAGCGCTTCCAGGTTGGGTGCGAACGTCTCCCAGTGCCCGCCCGTGCCGTGCAGCAGGATTGCGTGGGGCTTGTCCGGGCTTCCCGCCTCGGCATATCGCGTGCGGACAACGGTGCCGTTGACCGCGATGTCGACGAAGCCCTGGCGGAATTCCAGTTCCTTCAGATACATCCAGAGGCTCCGGTAGTTATCGGTGTCCAGCCGGGTGATGGCCTCGGCGTCGGTTTCCGGTGGCTGCGATCCGGTCATGCCGCCCTCCTCAGCTTTGTTTCTGACAGCAATGTCAACTTAGTCCGCCCTCGTTTTCCTCGATCATCATGGTGGCACAGACCCTATGTACGCATGTAGAGAAATCCTTACACCCGCCGGAAAAGGCTCCATCACATGGCGGGCTCCTTGAGCACCTTCATTGATTCTGACAGTCATATGCGGTAAAACTGGGCAGGTGGACACTCCGCCGGGACGTCGCGTGCTCGCCGAGTTGGTGAACGAGTTCGCCGCCGTGCGGCTGTCATTGGACCTCAACGGCAACGGCCCGCGCCTGCTCGTCGAGGATCTCGAGGGCGGCGAGCAGGTTTTCCTGTGCCCACTGGAACTGGCCAGCTTCACCTTGGCCACGCCCGAAGACCGCGAGGAGTGGTTGCGCGTGGGCAATTACCGGGGTGAACGCCGACCAAAGGAACGGCCGTGAGCAGCCCGGACGTCGACCTGGTCGGGTTGGGGATGACCAGGATGTCGCTTCGGCCCGGCGCGACACCGCTCGAACTGGCCACCGAGGCCAGCACGGCCGCGCTGGCCGACGCAGGTCTCGGCCGTGCCGACGTCGACGGGCTCCTGGTCGGGTCCTCGCAGGGCGTCCGGCCGGACCGGCTGGGCGTCGGGTTTGCCGCGCAGGGCGGTTTCTCGGACCTGCGTCTTCTGGAGCACGTCGAGATCAAGGGCGCCACGACCATCGCCATGATTGCGCGTGCGCGCCATGCGATCACGACCGGCGAGGCGGCCACGGTGCTGTGCGTGTTCGCCGATGCGCCGCTGGTGGCGGGCCGGGGGGCGGGATCGACCTACGCCCAGAGTGGCGGCAATGTCGGCGTGCGCGGCTTGGAGCGCGCGTCGGGGCTACTCGGGTCGGTGCCGACGTACGCGCTGCTGGCCCAACGGTGGCTGCACGTGACAGGCGCCGGCACCGACGCCCTGCGACATGTGGCCACCACGGCGCGCACTTGGGCGCAGGGCAATCCCGATGCGGTCAACCGTGAGCCGCTCGACGATGCCGGCTACGACGCGAGCCCGATGATCGCGGAGCCATTGCGGTTGCTGGACTGTGCGCGGCCCGTGAACGGAGCAGTCGCGGTGGTGCTGACCGGCCGTACGTCGGTTGGTACGCAACGACTTCGGGTGCGGGGCACCGGGAGGCACCATCCGGTGCGGAGACGGCGTGCGGGTGCCGAGTCGTGGTTCGGGGGCGGCGGGCAGGCAGTAGACGACGCCCTCGAGCAGGCTGGCATGACGCGATCGGACCTCGACGTCGCCGAGCTTTACGACCCGTTCTCGATCGTGACCCTGGTGCTGCTCGAGGAGTACCGGCTGACCGGTGACGTGCCCGCCGGCGCCTTCGTCCGCGACGGGCACACCGGGCCAGGTGGCACGTTGCCTACCAATACCGGTGGTGGGCAGCTGTCCGGCTTCTATCTGCAGGGCATGACCCCCCTGGCCGAAGCGGTGATTCAGCTGCGAGGAACCGGCGGCGAACGCCAAGTCCCGGGTGCGACGGTCGCGCTCGTCGGTGGCATCGGCGGCCGTCTCGACCACCACGCCGCGCTGGTGCTGGAGCGGGCGGCATGAGTGCCCCCGTGAGGCCCACCGAGCAGGCACTGGACGACTGGTTGCTCGACTCGTCACTTGCGCCGGTGACCGCCGGCGATCGACTGACGCCGCTCTATGAGGCGGCGAACCGCGGTGAGCTCGTCGTACCGTTCTGCGCGGCATGCGCGCAAGTTCTCGACCTCGACCAAGAAGTCTGCGACGACTGTGGGTCCTCGGAAAGCACTTGGCGCACCGTAGAACTGCGCGGAACCGTCCACGCCGCCACCCTGATGCACCGGCGCGAGCCCGGGTTGGTGCGCACCGAGCTCCCCTACCCCATCGTGGATGTCGAGCTGACGAGCGGGCATCGCCTGGTGATGACTACCGCGCTCGCCACGGACACGACCCCGACTATCGGCAGTGCCGTTCGGATCGGTTTCCGCCGGCTCGGCGACGTTGCAATACCAGCCATCGACACCTTGGAGGACGAGTGACGACACTCGAAACAGCCCCCACGCTAGACGAATTCGACGTCAGCAAGATCGTCCGAAGCGACCGAGTGCACGGTTCGGTCTACACCTCGCCCGAGATCTTCCGTCGCGAGATGGACACCATCTTCAAGACGGGCTGGGTGTACGTGGCGCACGAAAGTGAGGTCAGCGAGCGGGGCGACTATCTCACCCGGATGATCGGTTACGACCCGGTCGTCGTGGTGCGCGGCAAGGACGGCGTCGTCCGGGTCGTGCTCAACCGGTGCACGCACCGCGCCAACAAACTGTGCAACGCAGAGAAGGGCAACGCCAACTCGTTCCGGTGCCCGTATCACGGCTGGACGTTCAACAACACCGGTGCGCTGCAAGGCGTTCCGATGCGAGAAGGCTACGGGGAGGCGTTCAACGAGATACGCGCCGAGCTCGGTCTGGCCCAGGCGCCACGTGTCGACAGCTACGGTGGCTTCATTTTCGCATCGCTGGCGGCAGAAGGCGTCTCGCTGCGCGAACACCTCGGCAATGCGACGCACGCCATCGACCGGCTGCTCAATCTCTCTCCGAACCGGCAGATCGACCTGCGCGCAAACTGGATGAAGCACCTGCACCACGCCAACTGGAAGATGGTGGTGGAGAACAACGTCGACGGCTACCACGCGCTGTTCACGCACGCCTCGGTGTATGACGCGATCAAGCCGGCGAAGGTGTCACACGTACCGACCAAGGTCGACGTGCTCGTTCGCGACCTTGGCAACGGCCACTCCGAGATCGACTACAGCGACGAATACCGCAAGCTCGACGAGGAATTCGTCTGGTACGGCCGCATCCCACGCGCGAAGCTCGCCAAGTACGTCGACGCGTTGGAAAAGGCCTACGGACCCGAACAGGCGCACGACGCGCTCGTGGTGGGTCCACCTCACACGCTGATCTGGCCGAACCTGTTCCTGGCGGAAATGAACGTGATGTTCGTCGAGCCACAGGCCCCCGATCGCACCATCGCCTACACCACCGCGGTGCTGATCCCGGGTCAGGATGAGTTGAACGAACGAACGCTGCGGCGCTCGGAGGGGGCAATGGGTCCGGCGGGGTTCCTGATCGCCGACGACGGCGAGATCGGCATGCGCAACCAGGCGGGCCTCGCTGCAGAACTGCCGGAGTGGCTGGTGCTCGCCCGCGGCACAGAGAACGACATCACCGACGACAGCGGAATCATCAACCGGGACAAGAGTGCTGAGACACCGCAACGAGGGTTCTATGCGCAGTGGGCCGCGGTCGTCGGCGGAGGGGTGCGGGCGTGACCGTCGACGCTGCGTCAGAACACTCCCGGACCCGTCCCACGCCGCGGCCGCTTCCGGATCCGGAAATCCTGGCCTTCTTGTATCTGGAGGCTCGGCTCGCTGATGAAGGCCGCTACTCGGAGTGGGAATCGCTATGGGCCGATGACGACGACACTGTCGAATACCGGGTACCCATGCATCCCGACGACGATCCGCGGACGACGCTGGCCTATATCAACGACAATCGGCGGCGTATCAAGAGCCGGGTCGCCCAGCTCAACACCGGCAACCGGCACTCGCAAACCCCGCCGTCGGTCATGCGGCGCATCGTCTCCAACAGCGAGGTGGTCGCCGAGGACGCCGACACCGTCACGGTGGAGTCTAACTTCGCCCTCTTCGAATACCGTATCCGCCAACGCTTCTGGGCTGGTCGAGTCATTCACACGATTCGCCGGTCGGCGGATGGCCTACGGCTGATTCGCAAGGTCGTGCACCTGGTCGACGCGGGCGGTCCCGTCGAGACATTGGCATTCCTGATATGAAGGTTCGTTGATCTGATGCTCATCGGTGACATCGCCACCAACAACGCGCGCCGCTACCCGCAGAAGCGGGCCCTCGTCGACGCCGACCGGGTGCACACCTGGACGCAGGTCGACGAGAGGGCCCGCCGGCTGGCCGGCTACCTCGCGGGGCGAGGCTTGGAGCCCGGCGAGCGCGTGATGGTGATCGCGCGCAACTGCATCGAGTGGCCGGAGATCTCGTTCGGGCTGGCCAAGGCCGGTCTGATCGCCGTGCCGGTGAACATCCGGCTGGCGCCCGACGAGGTGGCCCATGTCCGCGACGACTGCGGCGCGCGAGGCGTGATCGTCCACGCCGATCACCTCGACAAGTTCAGCAGTGAAATCGACCGACTGGATGTCGTACTGCCCATCGGTGATGAGTATGAATCCGCCCTCGCCGCAGCCGAACCCGTGGCGCCACAGGTCGCGATCTCACCGGACGACGTCGCGGTCATCCTCTACACAAGCGGCACCACCGGCCGCGCCAAGGGCGTGATGCACACCCACCGCGGTCTGCTCTACCAGGCAGCGGACACGAACCTGGTGACCGAGGCCAACCGCTCCGATGTCATGTTGGCCACCACCCCGTTCTTCACTGCGGGCGGCATGGTGCGCACCGTTTCCTGGCTCTATCTGGGCCAGACCATGGTCATCCACCAACGCTTCGATCCGCAGGCCGTGATCGACGAGATCGAGCGGAGTTCGATCACGTTCACCACGTTCATCCCGACGATGCTGCACCGGACGCTGGCGATCCTGGAAGACGGTCCCCCGCGGGACATGTCGAGCCTGCGACGAATCTCCTATGGTTCTGCCCCGGTGCCGCCGGGCCTGGCCCGAAAGGCCATGGACCTGCTCGGCTGCGATCTTCAGCAGCGCTACGGACTCACCGAATGTGGCGGACAGGCAACCATTCTGACGCCGCAGGATCACCGTGACATCGTCGCGGGCCGGACGTCGATCGCCACCTCGTGCGGCCGGGAAACCCCGATGTGTGTGATCCGGGTCATCGACGCGGAAGGCAACGACGCCCCGGTTGACGAGGTTGGCGAAATTGTCATTGTCAGCCCCGCTAACGCCGTCGGCTACTGGAACCAGCCCGAGCAGACAGCGGAAACGTTCCGTCCCGACGGGCTGCGCACGGGCGATTTGGGCTACCTGGACGCCGATGGCTACCTCCATATCACGGGCCGTCGCACCGACCTCATCATCTCCGGTGGCTTCAACGTCTACCCCGCGGAGATCGAGCGGGTCATCGCACAGCATCCCGGGGTCGATATGGTCGCGGTGGTCGGTGTGCCGGATCCCGAGTGGGGCGAGACGCCCGTCGCCGCGGTGATCCCCAAATCCCATGTCCGCGACCAACAGGCACTGACCGAGGAGCTTGCCGCGTTGTGCCGCGCGGAGTTGGCCGGCTACAAGCAGCCGCGCCGATTCGAGTACCGCGACGAGTTCCCGCTCGGGCCGGCAGGCAAGATCCTCAAACGCGAGATCGCTAACCAGGTTAGACATGTAGGATCGGGCGCGTGACCGACGTGGAAAATCTACAGACCATCGAGTTCCAGGTGACCGATCATGTGGCGACCGTGGCGCTCAACCGTCCAGAGAAGCTGAACAGCTTCACCGAACAGATGGCCGCCGACCTCGCCACAGTCTGGGCCCGGGTCCGCGACGACGACGACATCCACGTCGCCGTGCTGTGCGCCAACGGCGAGCGGGCCTTCTGCACCGGCATCGACGTTTCCGAGGGCACGTGGTGGAAGCACAAGACCATCTTCAACCAGGAAGACCCCGGCCAACTCCTCGGACCGAAGGCGCACAAGGTGTGGAAGCCGGTGATCGCGGCCCTCCACAGCATCGTCGCCGGAGGGGCGATGTACTTCGTCAACGAATGCGATTTCGCCATCTGTGGTGAGACGGCAACCTTCTTCGACCCGCATGCCAACGCCGGCATCGTCTCCGCGCTCGAACCGATGGGCATGCTCGCGCTCGGAGTGCCCTACGGCGAGGTGATGCGGTGGGCCCTGCTCGGCAGCGAGGAACGGATGACCGCGCAGACGGCTCTGCGAATCGGCATCGTGACCGAAGTCGTCCCAGACGATCAGTTGCGTTCGCGAGCAATCGAGTTGGCGCGCGAAATTGCAGCCCGACGGCCCCTTGGGGTTCAGGGCACGGTGCGCGCCATGTGGGAGGCACGCGACCTGCCGCCGACGATCGCCGCACGCCACGGCAAGTTCTACACCGATCTGGGCAATGCGGGTGCCACACCCGACTCGCTCAACAACAAGAAGCGACCGCGAACTCGGTGAGGAGGCCGCATGACTGACACCACGATTTCGAACGGCGTGACCGAACAACTGGTGCATTTCGATCTGGTGATCGGAGGGGAGTCAGTCGCGGCCGAATCGGGACGCACGTACGACAGCATCGATCCGTACACCGCACTGCCGTGGGCGCGCGTTCCCGACTGCGGGCCTGCTGACGTGGACCGTGCGGTGGCCGCCGCGCGCGCCGCGTTGCGTGGGCCATGGGGTCAGTTGACCGGTACGGCGCGGGGCAAATTGTTGTGGCGGTTGGGTGAACTCATCGCACGCGAGGCGGAGAGCCTGGCCGAGTTGGAGGTCCGCGACGGCGGCAAGCTCGTCCGCGAAATGATCGGCCAGATGAAGGCGCTGCCGGACTATTACATCTACTACGCCGGGCTCGCCGACAAGCTGCAGGGCGAGGTCGTTCCGGTCGACAAACCCAACTTCTTCGTCTACACGCGCCACGAGCCGGTCGGCGTGGTCGGTGCGATCACGCCGTGGAACTCACCACTGCTGCTGTTGACGTGGAAGCTCGCAGCGGGGCTGGCTGCGGGGTGCACCTTCGTCGTCAAGCCGAGCGACCACACGCCCGCTTCGACGCTCGCCTTCGCGAAGCTGTTCGCCGAGGCCGGTTTTCCGCCCGGCGTCATCAACGTCGTCACCGGTTGGGGCCCGCAGACCGGTGCCGCGCTGGCGGCGCATCCGGATGTCGACAAGATCGCATTCACCGGGTCCACCGCAACCGGAATCTCGGTGGGCAAGGCCGCAATCGACAACATGACCCGCTTCACCCTGGAGTTGGGCGGCAAGTCCGCACAGGTGGTGTTCGACGATGCCGACCTCGACGCTGCGGCCAACGGCGTGATCGCAGGCGTATTCGCCGCGACGGGGCAGACCTGCCTGGCCGGCTCGCGCCTGCTCGTCCACGAGAGCGTCGCCGACGCGTTGGTCGAGCGCATCGTCGCCCGCGCGTCGACCATCAAACTCGGGGACCCGAAGGATCCGGCGACCGAGATGGGTCCGGTATCCAATCAGCCGCAGTACGAGAAGGTGTTGTCGCACTTCGCGTCTGCTCGCGAGCAGGGGGCCACGGTGGCCTACGGCGGCGAGCCGGCCGGCGAGCTCGGCGGCTTCTTCGTCAAGCCGACGGTGCTGACCGGCGTCGACCGTTCCATGCGGGCCGTCGCCGAGGAGGTCTTCGGGCCCGTCCTCGCAGTGATGACCTTCACCGACGAGGACGAGGCCATCGCTGCAGCCAACGACACCGAGTTCGGATTGGCCGCCGGCGTGTGGACCAAGGATGTGCATCGCGCGCATCGCGTCGCGGCGCGGTTGAACGCCGGCACGGTGTGGGTCAATGCGTATCGCGTTGTCTCACCGCATGTTCCGTTTGGCGGCATGGGACATAGCGGCATCGGCCGTGAGAACGGCATCGACGCCGTGAAGGACTTCACCGAGACAAAGGCGGTGTGGGTGGAACTGTCCGGGGCGACCCGGGACCCGTTCACCCTTGGCTGAGCGTCGAACTAACAGGAGCGACCACATGCCCGTCATGCCCACCGATGACACCGGCGCCTGGGAGCTGCCCAACGAACTCGTGCTGCTCCGCGACACGGTGCGGCGTTTCATGGATGCACACGTCCATCCTCTCGAGGAGAAGCTGGACCACGACACGGTCGGGCTTCCTCGCGACCAGCTCGTCGCACTACAGGCCGAGGCACGCGAGCTGGGACTGTGGGCGCTGCAGACGCCCGAACAATACGGTGGCGCCGGACTCAGCGTCCTGGGGCAGGTGGTGGTTGCCGAGGAGGCCGCGAAATGCCGCATGGGCGCCTTCTTTCCCGCCCTCGGCGCGTTCGGCGGCAACCCGCCCAACATCATGTTCAAAGCCTCCCCGGAGCAATTCGCGAAGTACGCCCAACCGATCATCGACGGGACGATGACCAAGGCGTACACCGCGATCACCGAGGCGTCAGGCGGATCCGATCCGGCGCGGGCCATCCAGCTCAAGGCCGTCCGGGACGGCGACAGCTACGTGCTGAACGGTTCCAAGATGTGGATCTCGCATGCCCCCGATGCCGACTGGGGCGTCGTGTACGCACGCACCGGCGAAGGCCGCAATGGAATCTCGGCATTCATCCTCGAAAAGGACACACCGGGAGTCACTTTCAGCCGCATCCCGGTGATGGCCTCCTTCTCCCCCTATGAACTGCACTTCGACAACGTGCGGATACCGGCCGAACAGATGGTCGGCGCGGAAGGTCAGGGCTTCGCTCTGGCGAGCGACTTCTTGGTGCACGGCCGCATCGTCTATGCCGCAGGCCCTATCGGCATCGCGCAGTCAGCCCTCGACATGACGTGCCAATGGGCCAAGGACCGCGACGTATTCGGCGGTCGGCTCGCCGACAAACAAGGCATCCAATGGATGCTCGTCGACAGTGAAGTGGACTTACGCGCTGCTCGGCTGCTGATGTACCAGGCCGCATGGAATGCCGACCTCGGCCGCAACGTCCGCGTCGATGCGTCGGTCGCCAAGATGTACGGCACAGAGGCCGCCTACAAGGTGCTCGACCGGTGTATCCAAATCCACGGCGCCCTCGGCATCTCCACCGAGCTCCCCTTGGAACGCTGGTTCCGCGACCTGCGCGTCAAGCGACTCGGCGAAGGCGCCACCGAGGTCCAACGCGAAGTCATCGCCCGGTCGTTGGTCAAGTAGGGGCGTCATGCACTGTTACCTAGTAAACTACGTTAACCAGGCGGGCGCGCCGGTTGGCGCGGTCCTTGACCTCCCCAGCAGGACGGATGTGGGTCGATGCAGAAACCGATGACCGGGGTGCGCGTCCTCGAAGTCGCGCAGTTCACCTTCGTTCCCTCCGCGGGTGCGGTCCTCGCCGACTGGGGTGCGGACGTCATCAAGGTCGAGAATCCGGTGACCGGCGATGCGCAGCGCGGACTCGTCACGGTGGCGGGTCGCTCCGCGACCGCGCCGGGGGTGTCGTTCTCGCCCATGGTCGAGGCGCCCAACCGCGGCAAGCGCAGCGTCGGACTGTCGTTGGCGCTGAAGCAGACTCGGCCGGTGTTCGAGGAACTCGTCAGACGCAGCGACGTCTTCCTGACCAACCTGCTGCCGCAGGCGCGGGCGAAGCTTCGCATCCATCTGGAGGAGATACGGCGGATCAATCCATCGATCATCTACGTCGCGGGTAGCGGGTTCGGAAGCCAAGGACCGGACCGTGAGACGGGAGCCCACGACACGACGGCGTTCTGGGCGCGTGCCGGCAACGCCGACGGTGTCACGCCGTCGGACTCAGAGGTGCCTACGGGTATCCCCGCTGGGGCGTTCGGCGACAACGTCGGCGGCATCACCATCGCCGGCGCAGTGGCCGCGGCGCTTTACGGCAGGCAGACGACCGGACAGACGTCCGTCATCGACGTGTCGCTGCTCGCGGTCGGAGCGTGGGCCAACCAGTCCAACGTCAACCTGGCGATGCTATACGGCTGCCCGCTGCCCAAGATCGACCATCGCACACAGGCGCCGGGCAACCCGCTGACAGGGGCCTACCGGTGCTCCGACGGCCGCTTCATCCAGCTGGCGATGTTGCAGCCGACCAGGTACTGGGCCCCGGTGTGCCGGCTTTTCGGTCTCGACGCGGCAGCCGCCGACGAGCGGTTCGCCTCGCTGGAGTCGCTGGCCGCACACACCGACGAAGCCACTGCGCTACTCGCCGAGGCGATCGGCGCGCGGACGTTCGACGAGTGCATGCAGCTACTGAAACTGCTACACGGCCAGTGGGCGCCGGTGCAGGATGCCTGGGAAGTCGCCAACGACGAGTCGCTGGTCGCCAACGGATGCATCGCCAACGTCCTTGACGCCCAGGGCAACCCACAGCGTCTGGTGGCTAATCCGGTCAAGTTCGACGAGGCGGCAACGCATCTGACACGGGCCCCGATGTTCGCCGAGCACACCGACGAGGTGTTGCGAGAGCTGGGCATGGCCGACCACGAGCTCATCGAGTTGAAGATCGAAGGGGCCATCACCTGACGCGCGGCTTACGGCGCATACAACCGGCAGCGATCGACGAGGATCTGCGCCAGCCGATCCGGGTGACTGATCATCAGATCATGGCAGGCGTCGATAGGGATTACCTCCTGCACGCCGCCGAGCGCCGCGATGCTGGCCTGCTGCGATTTCTGCGACAGCGCTCTGTCGCGGGTGGTGAGTATCCACGTGCGCGGCACGTCATTAGGGAGTGCGCTGCGGTCGACGGATTCGGCTGGGATGCGGGCGGATTCCGGATACAACCGCGCCAACGCGAACTCACGTTGCTGAGGCGACATGCCATTGCAGAACGCGTACTGCGCGGCGAGCCGCGGCACCTTGGTGGGCTTTCCCGATCTGGCGGCCCGCCGGGCGAACCACGCCAGCGGACCGCCGAGGGTGTCCACGATCGCCTGGCCCTGCGGAGGGACGAACGCGGCGGCGAGGATCATCTCGCGCACCCGCGCGGAGCCCAGTTTGGCGACGACGCCCGGCACCGTCACTCCGGCCATGGAATGGCCGACGATCACGATCTCGCCGAGCCCTTCCCGCTCGATGTCGGCGACGACGGAGTCGACCCACTCGTCGATCGTCGCGGTCACGAGGTCCCCCGGTGTGCGGCCGCGACCCGGGAGGTCCACGGCGAGAGTGCGCAATTCCGGTGCCTGGCGCCGTAATTCGGCGACGACGAGATCCCAGCAGTTGGCGGCGTGCTCGCCGCCGTGGACCAGTACGAGGTCGGGCAGAGGCATGGTTTGAGAATCCCTTTGTCTCGTGGGCTCAGTCCTGCCAGACATCGTCCACCATCTCGGCGCGCCGAGGGGGACCTGATGGCAGGGGTTGGGGAGTACGGGAGAACCGAGGAGCCGGCGCCGGCTGCGTCACGCCGTCTATCTCGATGAACACGCACCGCTCCGTCAGATGTGCGTCGGTGGCCGCTTCCGCCATGCTCAACACCGGCGTCACGCACGCGTCGGTGTTCGCGAAGACCGCGCTCCATTCGTCCCGGGACCGCTGCGCGAATTTCTCTGACAGCAGCGCGTGCATCGCCGGCCAGCGCGATTTGTCACGTTGCGGACCGACGGCCTCGGGGTCGAGGTCCAGGATCGCCAACATCTCGGCGAAGAACTCCGGCTCCAGTGCGCCGACGGCCACGTAGCGACCGTCGGCGCACTCATAGGTGCGGTAGAACGGCGCCGACCCGTCGAATATGTTGGCACCCCGGTCATCTGACCAGCGCCCATCGGCGCGCATCGACCAGATCGCCTGCGCGAGCTGGGCGGCGCCGTTGACGATCGCCGCGTCTATCACCTGACCGCGGCCGGACGTCTGGCGCTCGATGAGTGCGGCCAACACCCCGATGACGGCGGGCATCGACCCTCCGCCGTAGTCGCCGACCAGGTTCAACGGTGGCACCGGCGGTTGGGAGGCGGGACCGATCGGGTGCAGCAGCCCGGTGAGCCCGATGTAGTTGATATCGTGGCCGGCCTGCAAAGCGCGCGGGCCCCCCTGTCCCCACCCGGTCAACCGCAGATACACCAAGCCGGGGTTGGCGGCGCAACAGACCTCCGGACCCAACCCGAGGCGTTCGGTCACACCCGGCCGGAAGCCCTCGATCAACACGTCGGCTCGATCGATGAGCCGGCGCACCGCGGCGTGGTCGGCGGGATCCTTCAGATCCGCCTCCACGACTCGACGCCCCCGCAGTTGCGGGTTGCCTGGGCCGCCGAGTTGACCGGCGCGTTGAACCCTCACGACGTCGGCGCCGAGATCGGCGAGCACCATGGCTGCGTGCGGACCGGGCCCCATGCCCGCCAGTTCGATGACCCGTGTGCCTGAGAGCGCGGCTGCCTGCGTCACCCTGCCACCGTAGACCATTCTGACATCGTGTACATATACCTTGTACTGTCCTCCGAGCTACAGCGGTAGCTCATCATAGCCGGAGCAGTTGATCTGACGATACCGTCATCACATTGCCGAAAGGATTCCCATGGGCCCGTTGTCCGGCGTGACCGTCGTCAGCCTTGAGCAGGCCGTGGCGGCGCCGTACGCCACCCGGCAGCTGGCGGACCTCGGCGCCAGGGTGATCAAAGTGGAGCGGCCGGACGGTGGTGATTTCGCCCGCGGCTACGACCACAGTGTGCACGGCGATTCCAGTTATTTCGTCTGGCTCAACCGAGGCAAGGAGTCTTTGACTCTCGACCTGAAAACATTGGAGGGCCAACGGATCCTGCGCCAATTGCTGGCCAATTCGGACGTGCTGGTGCAAAATCTCGGACCGGGCGCGACGACTCGGTTGAGTTTGGATGCGACGACGCTGACCCCCGAGTACCCGCGGCTCATCGTCTGCGATATCACCGGGTACGGCGGGACCGGTCCGTGGCGGGACCGCAAGGCTTACGACCTTCTGGTGCAAGCCGAAGCCGGCCTGCTGTCGGTCACCGGGAGCGGCGACGAGGTGGCGCGCACCGGCGTCTCGATCGCCGACATCGCGGCGGGGATGTTCGCGTTTTCAGGCATTCTCACCGCGCTGTACGTGCGCGCCACGACCGGCGACGTGCGACCGGTGTCGGTGTCGTTGTTCGAGTCTCTCGTGGAATTGGTCAGCCAGCCCGCCTATTACGCGCACTACGGCGGCACCGCGCCGCCGCGCACAGGTGCCAGGCACGCGACAATCGCTCCGTACGGTCCGTTCACCGCCGGCGATGGCGGCACGGTGCTGCTCGCTGTTCAGAACCAGCGGGAGTGGCGCCGGCTGTGCGACGAGGTTTTAGCGACCCCGGGTCTGTGTGAGGATCCGCGGTTCGTGACGAACCCGGACCGGGTAACCCACCGCGACGAGCTGGAGGCGATCATCCACGCCGCGATCGCATCGATGACCGCAGACGAGTTGGCGCACCGGCTCGAGGCGGCGGGCATCGCAAACGCCCGGATGAACGACGTTGAGACGCTCTGGTCACACCCGGTTCTTGCCGGCAGAGACCGATGGCGGGAGGTCCGCGCGCCCGGGGGTGCGATCGAAGCGCTGCTACCACCGGCGACATTGCGGGACGTCGAGCCTCAGTTGGGTGACGTTCCGGGGTTGGCCGCTCACAGCCGAATGATCCTGCGCGAGTTGGGCTATACCAATGAGGCGATTGCGGATCTCGTCCGCTCGGGGGTCACCACGGTCGCCTCGGACCACTGATTACGGGGCGCCGCCGTCGGCGTAAATCGTCTGGCCGGTGACGAAGCCACATACGTCTGACAAAAGGAAGGCGATCAGGGCCCCGATCTCGTCGGGCCGTCCCGGACGGTTCAGCGCCGCGTCAAAACCGAAGTCCTCACGCAATGCCCGCTCGAGCGCCTCTTCATAGGGATAGCCCTTGCTTTCGGCGACGTAACCCCGAATAGCGTGCAGCGCATCGGTTTCCACCGCGCCGGGCGCAACGCAGTTGGCCCGGATCCCATCCTTGCCGTGGGTGCGGGCGATACCGCGGGTGAACGTCGCCACCGCCGCCTTCAGGCTCGCGTATGGCAGCCTCGGCTCGTGCGGCGACCGCGCCGAATACGCCGCGGTGGTGACGATCGCACCCTTCGTCAGCGCGAGGTGCGGCAGGGCAGCCTGCACGCTGCGGGTCGTCGCCAAGAGCACGTCGTGAAAGGCGGCGTCCCACGCGTCATCGTCGGAATCGATCGGCATCATGCCGGCCGTTCCCATCGTGACGGCGATTCCGTCGAGCCGACCCAGCAAGTCGACCGCGGCTTCGACGGCCATGACTGCTTCTCCGGACCGACCCACGTCGAAGGACAGACCGTGTGCTCCGACTGCTCCGGCCTCAGAAAGTAATGCTGCGGCATCCTTGGCCCTGGTCTTGTCACGACCGATCACTGCGACGGCGGCACCCTCGGCCGCCAGCGCCTTGGCGCCCGCCAAGCCCATGCCCGCAGTGCCTCCGACGATCACGAATGCCTTGTCCCGAATCTGCAGATCCACTACCTACCAACCCCCTCAAGGGTGAACACCGTCGTCAGAAGAATATTTGTTGGTGACGTTAGCGCGAGAACACTGCGCTCGGGAATTGATCTGACAGAAGTGTCTCTACGTATCCCGACTGCTGTAGACGCATTCGCGCTTGTATTAAGCGTATTTACGCCGCCAATCCCCGGGATGGTCCTAGGAACGTGGCTTGCTTCTGACACTAGTATGCGGTAAAACTGGGATGGCATCGACCCCCTCCAGGAGACACACATGGCGATTGACCTCGCGGCCGCGGACAAAGTGCTGGCAGGGCTGCGCCCATTCCCGGTGGCGGTCACCACGATTGACGACGGATTCGCCAACGGCCTGATGTCGCTGTCGGCCGGCTCGGCCAGCATCGTGCCCGAACTGCCCCGCGCCACCGTCAGCCTGACCAAGTACAACAAGACCCACGACATGCTGATCAACTCCGGTGTCTTCGTCATGCACATGCTCTCCGCCGGACCCGACGAGATCGACGCGTCGCTAAACATCCTGATGACGCTGGGCGGCAGCTCGGGACGCGACGGCGACAAGCTCGCCTCCCTGCGCACCAAGACCGGCGTGACCGGCGCGCCTATCCTGCTCGACGCCCACAGCTACGTCGAATGCCGCGTCACCGGAACGCTCGACAATGACGAGAACACCATCTTCGTCGGCGACGTGGTGGCCTCCGAGATCTTCAGTTCCGCGCAACGGCTGCGGATCGGCGAAGCCTGGGCCAAACTGCCCCACGACTGGATCGAGCGCTACGAGGCCAATCACGAACCGCAGCTCCAAAACGCACGCGAACTCCGCGCACAAGCCGCAGCACGGGCTGGGCGCTGAGCGCTCCGCCTGATAGCCGGCGCCTGGCGGTCGACCACTTGAGGATTCGCCCGTGAACTTGCAGTACAACCTGATGTTTCCGATGCGCGCTGTCAAGCACTGGCAACGCTGGAGCGAAGGGGCAAGCCTCGGCGAGGTCGCCAAAGTAGTGGAAAACGCCGGGTTTCATGGCTTTTCGATGAGCGAGCACCCCTTTCCCGACAAAGACTGGCTCGCACATGGCGGGCATCACGCCTTCGACCCGTTCGTCTCGCTCAGCTTCGCCGCCGCGGCCACCACTCGGCTGCGGCTGATGACGTACATCCTGGTGTCCGGCTACCGAAGCCCATACCTGACAGCCAAGGCCGCGGCCAGCTTCGACCTATTGTCCGGCGGCCGGTTCACACTGGGCACGGGGGCTGGGTACCTGAAACCGGAGTTCGAGGCCCTCGGCGCTGACTTCCACCGCCGCGGAGCGCTTCTGGACGAGGCGATCGCCGCGTGGAAAGCCACCTGGGCGGGCGACGAGCACCACGGCCCCGAGTTCGGGGTAGCCGGCCACCTGGCACTGCCTCTGCCCGTTACCGCCGGCGGTCCGCCGATCTGGATCGGGGGCAACAGCAAGGCGGCTCGGCGACGGGTCGTCGAGACCGCGAACGGCTGGATACCGATGGGCCAGTCCGCTGAGATGGCTACGATCACCCGCACTCCTCCGCTGGAGGACATTGCGCGGCTCGCCAGCCTCATCTCGGAAGTGAACAAGCAACGCGCCGAACGCGGCCGGGACGCCGCTGACGTTTCTTTCGTGCCGTTCGAAGCGGACAAACTCGTCAGCGGCGATTGCGGCGACTTCATCGAATCGGTCAAGCCGCGCCTGGCGGAATACGCCGAAGCCGGCGTCACCTGGATCACCGTCGAGCCCGCCAGCCGAACGTTCTCCGATTTCCGCGCCGACGTCGAACTCATGGCCACAGAGCTGGTGGCATAGCACCATGGCGCTCAACGAAGAAGAGACCATGCTGGTGCGCACGGTGCGCGAGTTCGTCAACCGGGACGTGAAGCCGACCGTTCGCGACGTGGAGCACGCCAACGAATACCCCGAGGCGTGGATCGAACAGATGAAGCGCATCGGAATCTACGGCCTGGCGGTGCCCGAGCAATACGGCGGATCGCCGGTTTCGATGCCGTGCTACGTCGAGGTCACGCAGGAACTCGCGCGCGGCTGGATGAGCCTGGCCGGCGCGATGGGCGGTCACACCGTCGTAGCCAAGCTGATCTCGTTGTTCGGTACATCAGAACAGAAGCAGAAGTACCTGCCGCCAATGGCGACCGGTGAGCTGCGCGCCACCATGGCGCTTACCGAGCCAGGCGGCGGCTCCGATCTGCAGGCGATGACGACGACCGCGCGTACCGACGGAGACGAACTCGTCATCAACGGGTCCAAGACCTGGATCAGCAACGCCCGGCGTTCGGGACTCATTGCGCTGCTGTGCAAGACAGACCCCGCCGCCACCCCACGCCATAAGGGCATTTCGGTCGTGTTGGTCGAGCACGGCCAAGGCCTGACCGTGTCACGGGATCTCCCCAAGCTGGGCTACAAGGGCGTCGAATCCTGCGAGTTGACATTCGATGACTGCCGGGTGCCCGCGTCCGCGGTCCTCGGCGGGGTGCCCGGCAAGGGCTTCGGACAGATGATGAAGGAACTCGAGACCGGACGAATCCAGGTCGCGTCGCGCGCATTAGGCGTCGCGACGGCCGCGCTCGAGGACGCGTTGGCCTATTCGCAACAACGGGAGAGCTTCGGCCAGCCCATCTGGAAGCACCAGTCGGTCGGCAACTACATCGCCGACATGGCGACCAAACTCACCGCCGCACGCCAACTCACGCGGTACGCCGCGGAGAGATTCGACAGCGGCGAACGATGCGACATGGAGGCCGGGATGGCCAAGCTGTTCGCTTCTGAGGTCGCCATGGAGGTTGCGCTGAACGCCGTCCGAATCCATGGCGGCTACGGCTATTCCACCGAGTACGACGTCGAACGCTACTTCCGTGACGCCCCACTGATGATCGTCGGCGAAGGCACCAACGAGATCCAGCGCAACGTCATCGCTGCACAGCTCGTTTCCCGCGGCGGCATCTAGCACCCGATTCGTGGGACGTTGTCGTTGATTCCGTCTCCGGGCGGCAGCCGCTTAGACCGGCGGATAGGCGGGCGGTGGGTACACGCCGCGCAGTATCCAAGCGAACCAATTCATGCCGTACTCCAGCTCATCGCTTGCGT
>Ga0164242_10000890_pt1 | contig 35388 bp, 32 predicted proteins | sample OricomgcompostMG_FD_108783 | JGI IMG/M metagenome (GOLD analysis project Ga0164242, IMG submission 108783) | Miracle-Growth compost microbial communities from Emeryville, California, USA - Original compost - Miracle growth compost (MG) ... | reverse complement strand
GGTCTGCAATCAAACAACACGCTATTAAAAGGATAACAATTAAAATGTATATGAAAAAAAGCAAAACAAGAAGATGGTGCAGGAGCATGGAAATAATCATGCTTGCACTGATTACGCTTTTCTTTGTACAGTGTAAAAAAGAGGTCAGCGGCAATCAGCCCAATGGTTTTGATCCTTCAAAACCCATCGTTGTTGACAGCATTTACCCTAAGGAAGGCGGTGTGGGAACCAATCTGATCTTATACGGACAGAATTTTGGTAACGACCTTTCCAGGACAAAAGTTACCATTGGCGGAAAAGCAGCTAAAGTAGTAGGGGTGCGTGGGAACAGTATTTACTGCGTCATACCGGAGAAAGCTTATGATGGCGATATTCAGATCAGTATTCTGGACGATGAGGGTAATCCGCTGGCAGAAGGAACCTCGAAAGAAATTTTTTCCTATGTAAGAAAATGGCTGGTGTCCACCTTTCTGGGTAAGTATTATGAAGTGAGCAGCGATTTTGAAGAAAAAGAAGGCCCTTTTAATGACTGCGGTGCGTTTAAAGGAATACTCTGGTTCAGTTTTGATCCGCTCAACCACGACCATCTTTATTTTACAGCAGATGCGAACAGTTGCCGTATGATTGATTTTGAGAAAGAGTATGTCAATTATTTCAGGACGGGCTTTAGCAGGACTTCAATTATCAGCTGGGATAACGACGGAGACATGATTGCCTCTGACAACCATTCCAGCGACACCAAATACGGGAATTATATTTTCAGCCGGTCTTCGGGTTTTACGCAAAAAGAAGCGATTCCCGTATATGCAAGAGGCGTCAATGGCACCATGATACATCCTAACGGGGAGTTATATTATTCCAGATACCGGGCAGGAGACGTAAGGCGATATGATTTTCAAACAGGGGAGGACAAACTGGCTTTTGCCAACCCTTACAGCGCTGTAGCGGTATATATGGTGATGCATCCCTCCGGCGATTATGCTTACCTGATAGAATATGAGAAACATTTTATCATGCGTACCGATTATGATCCGGTTAAAAAGATTTTCAAGACGCCCTATACCATAGCAGGTGCTGCCGCTACAGCCGGCTACAAGGACGGAGTAGGCACCAGTGCGCTGCTTAACCATCCCGTACAAGGCGTTTTTGTAAAAAATCCTGCCTATGAAGGCAACGGAGCGGATCAGTATGATTTTTATTTCTGTGACAGAGATAATCACGCCGTCAGAATCCTTAATCCTCAGGGCAGGGTAAGTACCTATGCCGGTCGAGGTAATAACGGCACCAGCGGTTATGCAAACGGGGATTTGAGAACGGAAGCACGCTTTAATGCGCCGCAGGCCATCGCCTATGATGAAGAAAGGAAATGTTTTTATATCGGAGATGCCGGTAACTGGATCATCCGCAAAATAGCTCAAGAAGAATAATAATTAAAAACGATAATAGATGATTAAGAAATTTCTTTTATTACTCAGTATTGTTTTACTCGGCGTTTGCTCAGGTCTTCTGGCTCAGGAAGAGATGACAGTAACGGGAGTAATAACCGATATGAACAAAGTTCCGATTGAGGGGGTAAGTGTTTCAGTGCTCGATGCACCCGGAACGGGAACCCTGTCAGATAAGGAAGGCAGATATTCTATCAAGATACTACCTTTTCATACATTGGTTTTTACGTTTGTAGGTTATGAGAAGCAGAAGATCATGCTCAAAGACCAGAAAGTGTTGGATGTCACGCTGGAGGATGCCAAAGCCAGTGTCCTGGATCAGGTCGTGGTAACGGCGACCGGCGAGCAGAAAAAAATCTCCGTCACAGGGGCCATCACAACGGTGGATGTAGAACAGCTGAAGGCCAACCCCAGCACCTCCATGGCCGATGCCCTGGCAGGGAATGTACCGGGTATCCAGGCCATGCAGACCTCCGGCCGGCCGGGTAGTGTGTCTGAATTCTGGGTTCGTAGTATCTCCACCTTCGGGGCCAGTAATTCCGCTCTGGTACTCATTGACGGATTTGAAAGAGATCTCAATGAGATCAATGTGGAGGATGTGGCGTCCTTTACCGTTCTGAAAGACGCCTCGGCGACCGCTATTTACGGAAGCAAAGGGGCCAACGGGGTGCTTTTGATTACCACCAAAAAAGGGAAAGGTGGTAAAGTCAATATCAATGGCAAGGTCGAGGGCTTTTACAGCGAACTTACCAAACTGCCTGATTTTGCAGACGGGTATACCTACGCCTCCTTAGCCAATGAAGCAAAAGAGGCGCGTAATGAAGAACCGCTGTTCTCTAAGGACGAGCTGGAGATCCTCAGACTAGGACTGGATCCGGATTTATTCCCGAATGTGGACTGGATGGACGTGTTGCTGAGAAATGGCGCAAAAAGCCAGCGCAGCCTCCTTAATGTGAGCGGCGGAGGCAATACAGCCCGGTATTATATCTCCGGCAGTTATCAGGATCAGCAGGGCATGTATAAGGTCGATGATGCTTTAAAAGAATATAACACCAATACGAACTTTAAAAAATATACGTACCGCTTAAGTGTGGACATGGATATCACCAAAAGCACGCTGTTAACGGCAGGGATCTCAGGGTCGCTGCGCAAACAAAATGATCCGGGCGTCGGCAGTAATTCCATCTGGACAGCGCTGATGGGGTATAATCCCATTACATCGCCCATGATGTATTCAGATGGCAAAATACCCTCTGACGGGGATGACAACGGCGACCGTTTTAATCCCTGGGTCCAGGGAACCATGACGGGTTATAATGAAAGCTGGCAGAATAATATACAGACGACTTTAAATCTCAGACAACGGCTGGATTTTATCACCAAGGGGCTGACTTTTATCGGTCGCTTCGGTTACGATACGTATAACAGCAATTATATCCTGCGTAAAAAACATCCAGAGTTATGGAAAGCCAGCAGGTACAGAAATACCAACGGCGAACTGGTCTTCCAGCGTGTCGTTGAGGAACAGAAAATGGAGCAGTCTTCCGGGTCTGAAGGCGATAAAAGAGAATTTTTAGAGTGGCAGCTTAACTATGACAGAACCATCGGTGTACATAATTTCGGGGCAGTTGCAAAATATTCTCAGTCGGGCAAAGTGTTCACGCAAAATATAGGGGATGACCTTAAAAACGGGATTGCCCAGCGCAACCAGGGGCTGGCCGGCCGCGTCAACTACAACTATAAATCCCGCTATTTTATAGACTTTAACTTCGGTTATACAGGCTCTGAGAATTTCCATAAAGATTACAGGTTCGGGTTTTTCCCGGCTATCTCCGGCGCCTGGAATATCGGAGAAGAACCCTGGCTTAAAAATGCCAGCTGGATTGATATGTTCAAGATTCGTTATTCCTATGGCAGGACCGGAAACGATAACCTGGGAGATGTTCGCTTCCCGTATTTATATACCATTGAACAAAATGTAGGCGGTTACAATTTTGCCGATTTCACCTCAGACAATACCTGGAGCGGCATTCATTACTCTGCTGTCGCCTCTCCCAATGTTTCCTGGGAAATTGCCACCAAACAGGATCTGGGTATTGACTATTCTTTCTTTAATGATAAATTCAACGGAGCCGTAGATTATTTTTATGAGCGTCGTACAGGCATCTATATGGCCAGAAACTATCTGCCCGGTATTGTAGGGTTGGAAAGTGTTCCTTCTGCCAATGTGGGAGAAGTGCTGGCCAAAGGGTTTGATGGTAACTTTTCTTTCAAACAGACGCTGGGCAAAGTGGAGCTGACCATCCGGGGGAATATCACTTACAGCAAAAATAAGATCATCGAAAAAGATGAAGAGAATTCGATTTACTGGTACAAGCTGGAAGAGGGGCACCGTGTGAACCAAGCCAGAGGCTTGATTTCCCTGGGGCTGTTCAAAGACTATGATGATATACGCAACAGTCCCAGGCAGACATTTAGCGATGATGTTATGCCGGGAGATATTAAGTATAAGGATGTGAACGGAGACGGTATTATCGATGACAATGACAGGGTCGCCATCGGGGCTACCACCAAACCTAACCTGACTTATGGATTCGGGGTATCGGCCTCCTGGAAAGGCTTTGACGTGAATGTACATTTTCAGGGTGTCGGAAAATCCACTTATTTTATCGAAGGATCCACCGTCTATATGTTTAGTACGGGCGACGGATGGGGTAACATTTTAAATGAGATGGCCAACGGCAACCGCTGGATACTCGGTGTAAATGAAGATCCCAATGCGGATTATCCAAGACTGACCTATGGTGCGAATGCAAACAACAACCGGGCTTCCACATTCTGGCTGCGTGACGGCTCCTATATGCGCTTAAAAACGCTGGATATGGGTTATTCGCTGCCCAAATCCCTAATCAATAAAGCGCATCTGAATAACGCCCGCATTTTCTTTATCGGCACCAACCTGCTCACTTTCACCGGATTTAAATTGTGGGATCCTGAGTTAGGAAGTACGAACGGAAAAGTGTATCCATTAAGCAAAACTTTTTCACTCGGTTTATCGGTTACCTTATAAAAAGATAATATCATGAAAAATATACGAATAATTACCTCCCTTTTGTGCCTGATTTTTCTAATGGGCGGATGCTCCAAATATCTGGATTCTGATTATCTTTTCGATGAAAGGATGTCCACGGAAGATGTTTTCACCAATACAGATTATGCGAATCGGTGGCTGGCCAAGGCCTATAATTTTCTGGGCAATAATTATATGCAGGATGTTGCCAGCAAAAAAAACGTGCCCTTTAATTTTTCAGATGACATGTATTACGGCGATGAGTCTGAAGGATACCAAAGATGGAAATCGGGTCAGTATACAGAAAGCGGCCTCAAAGGAGAGAGTCTTCAGATCTGGAATATTGCCTATCAGGGAATCCGTCAGGCCTCGGTTTTTTTGAACAATATAGACATGAATAAAGACTTCTCTGAAGAAGAGATGGCTGATCTTAAAGGACAGGCCAGGTTCCTGCGTGCCTATTTTTACTGGGAACTTTTAAAAGTATTCGGTCCGGTGCCGATTGTGCCGGATGAAGGTATTGATTATACCCTGGAATATGATCAGATTGCCCAAAAGCGCAATACTTATGAAGAGTGTGCGGAGTATATTGCCAAAGAGATGGCAGAGGCGGCTAAAGGACTACCGCTCACTAGAGGCGTTCAGCAACTGGCCCGGCCAACAAGAGGCGCTGCACTGGCGCTCAGGGCGCGGGTGCTGTTATATGAGGCCAGTCCGCTGGCCAATGGCAAGGCCCCGGCAGACGTGGCGGTGGCCATGGTGGATAAGCAAGGCAATCCTTTACTGTCTCCCACCTATGATGAGTCTAAGTGGGCCCGTGCTGCCGCTGCCGCTAAGGATGTGATGGATTTAGGCAGGTATCATTTATATGTGGCCTATAAAAAAGAATCCGGAGATATTGCCTATCCTGCCACGGTTACACCGCCTTATAATGCGGAGTTCTCCAATAGCAACTGGCCCAGTGGCTGGCAGGATATTGATCCTTTTGAGTCCTACCGTTCCATTTTTGACGGAGATGTACAGGCTTATGAAAATCCGGAGCTTATTTTTACGCATGGACAAAATCAGGGCGGTGAGGGGATCAATGTCCTGGTGCTGCACCAGCTGCCCCGCCTGGAAGGGAAAGGGTATAACTCCCATGGTATGACACAAAAACAAATCGATGCCTATTACATGAATGACGGGACAGATATTCCCGGAATGAATGATATGTACAAAGGCAGGGCTGCATATAAAGATCGGTTCAATACGCAGGAGCGGCCCAAAGATTTTGTGACTGCCGGGGACCTGGCGGATTATCCGGAGCTGGGCCCCCAGGGGATAGGGGTCAGTAAACAATATGTGCGCCGGGAGCCACGCTTTTATGCCTCTGTTTCTTACAACGGATCCACCTGGAATTTTCTGAATGCCACCACGGAAAACGATGAAAAGAAGAATGTACAGATATTCTATTACAGGGGCGATCCCAATGGATATAAGAATACGACTTACTGGCCCCGTTCCGGTATCGGTATAAAAAAATACGTGAACCCGGAAGATATCAGTAATGTAGCCGTTACTGCCTATGACCAGGGCAGAATGAAAGAGAAAGTGGATCCGGCCATCCGGTACGCGGAAGTCCTTTTGATTTATGCCGAAGCGCTCAATGAATTAGGCGGAGCGTCCTATCCGGTTCCTTCATGGGACAGCACAAAGACATATAATATTTCCCGCAATATCGATGAGATGAAATCAGGCATCCGGCCGATCCGCATTCGGGCAGGGCTGCCTGATTATACCGACGAGGTGTATGCAGACCGTGATAAGTTCAGGGTAAAACTGAAAAGAGAACGGCAGGTAGAGCTCTTTGCAGAAGGTCAGCGTTATTTTGATCTCAGACGCTGGACAGACGCTCCTTCAGAAGTGCCGGCACCTGTATATGGCTGTAATGCGTTTAGCACTGCAGATCAGGCGGTACTGTTCCACACGCCCGTAGAGATCCCGTCCTTTCCGACCATTTTTACTTTAAAGATGTGGTTCTGGCCAATTGATTTTACGGAATTAAAACGCAATAATCAGTTAACGCAAAACCCCGGATGGACCTATCCTGAATAAAGGAAAGACCGGGCCATGACTTATAAATTATCCGGTTAACAGCACAATAAAATTACAAGCAATGAAAAAGAACTTATTATTCTTATTTTTAGCCTTTACCATCGCCACGGCTTATATCTCCTGTTCAGATGAATGGAAAAGCGAACAGTTTGAGCAGATGGTGTCTTTTAAAGCTGAGGCGAATGCACAGGGTGTTACTTTCGCCTATCTGAGGTATAATCCCGAAGGCAAAGTCCGGTACGATCTGCCTGTGATCATCAGCGGATCGACGGCGAATTCTGTGGCCAGAACCGTTCGTATCGGTCTGGATCCGGATACCCTGGCCATTTTGAACCGTGAACAATACGGCGAGCGCAGTGAGCTTTATTTCAGGCAACTGGACCCTAAATACTATAGCATGCCTGAAACAATCGAAGTGCCGGCCGGACAAAGCACCGTCACTGTGCCCATCGATTTTACATTAGGGGATTTAGATCAGTCCGACAAATGGATCCTTCCCTTGCAGATTTTAGATGATTCAGGGGAAGATTATAAAGCGAATCCGCATAAAAATTACCGCAGGGCCATGCTAAGGATCAATCCTTTTAATGATTACTCAGGGACGTATGGCGGAACCCTTTATAAAATTTACCTGGGAGATTCCGACCCGTTAACCCTGAATGAATACAGAACCTATGTGGTGGATGACAGTACGATTTTTATCTATGCAGGGACAAGGGATATTGATTATCTGGATCGCAAAAATTATAAAGTATTTATACGTTTTACCAATGATTATATTGATATCCAGAAAAGAAAATTGGAAATCTGGAGTGATAACGGCGAAAATAATAATTTTAAGGTAGGGGACGAGCAGTCTTATTACACGATTGAGGAAGAGTGGGATGCTAAAAAGCCCTATTTAAAGCATAAATATTTTACCCTGTATCTGAATTATAATTTTGATGATTATAATACAGTTCCCGGTCAGACCCTTTCCTATAAGGTAGATGGTACGCTTACCATGCAAAGGGATTTAAATACCCTGATACCGGATGAGGATCAGCAAATCCAGTGGTAAGCTTCTGATAAAGAGGGGTTTAATAATTAAAGGCTTCAGAAAGGCTATTGAAAACAGAGTTATCGCCTGATTTTCAGTAGCCTTTTGGCATTCTGTACATCCGGGGTGAAAATCCGGGTTTGCCGTCCTGAAGTCTGTATTATCTTCGCCTGAGAGGAGATAACCCGGTATAAAAAAGGGAAGGATATGGGCGGGGTGAAAGCCAGGTTTTCCATAAAAATAGATAATAAATTATGCATAAAAACAAAGAGAATCAGTAATTTGTACTGGAAAAGAGAGATTTTTGCATACATGCTCAAACAAAACTGGAAAAAAATATTGAATTATGTGGTCGGCCCGGTACTTTTTATCGTGCTTGCCTTTTCTATCTATCATAAGATTCAAAAACAGCCCAACTTACCAAAATCCTGGGAAGCCATTAAGGAGGCATTCGGGGCGCATTATTCTTTACTAGGCCTGATGCTGGTGTTAATGGTGCTGAACTGGAGTCTGGAAGCCCGTAAATGGCAGTTGTTAATTCGTCCGGTCCAAAAAGTTAGCCTGATGACAGGTTTTAAGGCGGTCTTGTCCGGGTTATCCTTTTCGCTGTTTATCCCCAATGGAATGGGCGAATATTTAGGCAGGATGCTTTATATGGAGGAGGGAAACCGCCTTAAATCTGTGGCAGTCAGTTTTATGGGAAGTCTGAGTCAGGTTATTGTAACACTGGTTGTAGGGGTGATTGGTCTGGAATTTATTATGCATGCCGTTCCTTCTTCCGGTCTGGCTACTACGGGACTCACCAGGTTTTGGCTCCGGGCCCTGAGTTATGCTGTTATTATCTTTATCGGGTTCTTTTTACTTTTATATTTTAAAATAACCATATTTGTTAACTGGTTTGAGAAAATCCCTTTTGTCTATAAACACAGGCTGTTAATTGATAGTCTGAAAGAATTCGACAGAACGCTGCTGCTACGGGTCTTACTGTTGGCATTTATAAGATATTCAGTTTTTATTGCTCAATACGTATTAATGTTTTATCTTTTTAACGTAATGATGCCATTAAAAGAGGCCATTTGGTCGGTAAGTATCTTATTTTTACTAATAGCAATTGTACCGACCATACCCATTGCTGAATTGGGCGTAAGAGGTGAAATCAGTTTAAAGGTGTTTAGCCTCTTTAGCAGCAATTTTTTAGGGATTGTCAGTGCGGCAGGTTTTATCTGGCTGATAAATTTAATCATTCCCGCTTTGGTAGGAAGTTTGTTTGTATTAAGTTTGAGAATATTTAAAAGAACGGAACTCAAAGCTTCTAAAACCAATTAGGGACACCAAAAACAAAGCAAGCATGAAAAAATTATGGATAATAGGGCTGATTATAATGTGCTTTGCCTTTAAGCCTGTAGAGCCGGGTGATGATACCATGTGTAACCAGAAGAATACTTCTTTTAAGGCCGGTGAGGAATTTGAACTGACGGTATACTACTCCGTTGCCGGGATTTATGTGAATGCAGGCAACGCCAAGGTGAAAACAACCCTCACACATTTAAATAACCGGCCTGTTTATCATGTAACGGCACTTGGTAACTCTAACTCCTCCTACGACTGGATTTTTAAAGTCAGAGACGTTTATGAGTCTTATATAGATACGGCCACAATGCAACCCTTAAAATTTGTTCGTAAAATCCGGGAAGGCAGCTATAAACGTAATGAAGATATTGCGTTTAATAAGCAGACGAATACGGCGGTTACCAATAAGGGGGTCTATAAAGTTCCGGACTGTGTTCAGGATGTAGTCAGTTCTGTTTTTGCTGCCAGAAGTATTGATTTTTCTAAGTATAGCGAAGGTGATAAAATTCCTTTTGAGATGTTTTTAAGTAATGAATTGTATCATTTATATATCCGCTATCTGGGGAAAGAAAAAATTAAAACAAGGTTCGGGACTTTTAATGCCATTAAATTTAAACCCCTACTCATAAAAGGAGAAATGTTTAAAGGGGGAGAGAAAATGACGGTATGGGTTAGCGATGATGCCAATCATATTCCGCTTCGTGTACAGAGCCCGATTGTTGTGGGGAGCGTAAAAGTAGATTTGACAGGTTATAAAAATCTGCGTTATCCTTTAAGTGCTCAAATCAAAGATTAGCCGGTCCTTTAATTAGAATCTTAGCAATAAAAAATCCGGTGTGGCATCATAAGCCGCACCGGATTTTTTAAAGGAATCAACTAAGAGGTTGACACAAAGTGTCTGCATATCCTCCAGGCTAAATCAAAATCAGGCAAATGCATGGCTCTACAGAAAATTTTTGCAATTAAATGCTAAGTTATTTGGTTAAATAAAATACAATTATTATTTTTGTTGTGTAAATTATTTGGCGATAATGCATCGTTTGCGAGATTGCTGAAAGATTGTTTAATCTAAAATGAAAAACCATGAAAAAGTACCTTATTGCAGAAGAGTGCCTGGATTTAGCGTGGAGGGTTTGTGAACGGAAAAATACGTATGGCCGTATTAAAGCCAAGGGGGATCCGCCATCTCAGTATTTTTTGAAAGAAGGAGATGAACCGGTATTTATTAATCCATTAAGAGATGTGGGATTTAAAATTCTTTTTGGCAATAGCGGGCAGCATAGCTCCGGTGCCAATAGCAATGATAAGTCCGTTCTTAAAAAGGGCGATTTATTAAAAGAAATGCTAAATTCCTTTTTTGGGCCGAAAATTCCGGCGATCACCCAGGTGCGTTTTAAAAATGTGGAGGCTCCGGGAGCGACCATCCATAACCGGAAGGTTGTTTATGATTTATGTTTTTCGGACGGAAGCAAAAGGGAGTTTATTGTAGAAATGCAAAATCAGAAAATATCCTTTTTGTTTAACAGAATGCATAACTATTTATCCAGAGCACATTCGCTGGTAATGGAAAAAGGCGCATCTTTTGATCATAATCAGACGCCCTTAGTGGGGGTGCTGATTGCAAATTGTATAATTCATCAGGACACAAGAGTACCCTGTATTTCTATGGCTGAATTTGCAGATCTGGAAAATGGTGTAGTTGTTACAGATTTGTCCAAGATTATGACCATAGAATTACCGAAGTTTAATAAAAATCTAAACGAGTTGAAAGATAATAAAGATGTATTTTTGTTTTTGCTGAGAAACTTGGGGAAGTTAAAGAAAATCCCGCCTCAGCTGGATACCGATTTGTTTAGACCATTATTTGAACACGCCAAAATTGCAAACCTAAAAAAGGAGGATTTTATGCTATTCGATGAAGACAGAACCTGGGAAAGAAAAAGACAGTTGGAATTAGAAACTGCATTGGACGATGCAGTTATGGAGACTACGATGGAAGTTACCAAACAGGTTACCAGACAAGTAACCAGACAAGTGACTGAACAAGTGACCAAACAAGTGACTGAACAAGTTTCGCAAATAAAAACACGTACATTCATAGAGGCGCTTTTAACCAAAGGGCTCCTCAGTGATGAGGATATTGCGGAAGTTACTCAAGTCTCCGTAGCTTTTGTTCAAAAAGTAAAGGAGGAATTGTCTTTGACTTAAACTGCATTTTGCAGTCAGACCAGGAGGTGCTGAAAGATGTTGGTATTTCATCTTCCGGCGCCTCCTGTTTTTTTATTGTTTAGGTGCAAGGGCGGGAGGGATTTCACCTGTCATGCGGTAAGTGACTCATCTGGTGTCTCAGCTATCCATAAAGCGAGTTTTGAGTTCAGGGGTCGGCACCATGCAACGGTCTTTTTTTCCATACCATTTATACCGGTGTCTGGCTATATAATTATATAACGGGTCTCTTAGGGCTCTGGGTAAAATCAGTATTATTGTAGCCAGATTCCATGGAAATCCTAAGAGGCTGAGGACTTTAATAACCGCTGTGGACCGGTCAAAAACCTGCCCGTTTTTAATTAAAATAATGCTGCGTAAAGAGGCTTCAGCGTTCTTTTGACATTCAGGTTGCATTATAGGCGTCAACGCCTCTTTTAAGGCGCCCTGAACTAAGCGCCTTGTATAATCCGATTGCAAGGAGGCAAACTTAAATTTTGCTTTCGGATCATGGCGGATAATAAACTGCACGGAACGGTCGCACAGGTTACACACCCCGTCAAAGAGCAATAACAAATCAGGAACCGGTTTTTTGTCTATAGTTGGTATTAAAGTGCTGCTATTTTCCATTGCCCTTTAGTGTTGAGAGGAATGTTTTTAGCTCCGCCTGACTTTTCTTTTCCAAAATATAATCCCCCTGCATTAAAAAATAAGTGGGGTTTGCTCTGGCCGCTGTTTTTTCAACAACAGCGTCCAGTTCAAATATCTGGTCAGCTCCGGTTTGCAGGGAGCTGGCGGCGGAAGCCTCCGGTGTGGCAATCATAACAGGGACACTTAACGCGTGGGCCTGTTGGATGACCGTTGTAAGTCCCGCTTTCTGGTCATTAAACGCCTCAAAATTCTTAAAAAGAACCAGGACGTATTTTTGCTGACTGGTCAATAGCTCCTGAGTGGAGTCAGCGCCAGCGGGTGTTTTTAAAGAAAAGTCAGTAACCTTAGGGATGGCATTGCCTTTTCTGATTAATTTATCATACCGGTCGACATACTGATAGGTAGAGTCGAAGTCTTCCGGAAAATGATTCGCATCAAATTCAACGACTTTACCGGCATGCTGATAGCGAAAGGTAATGGCAAAACTATCTGCAATGGCGCCCGGAGGCACCTGCATTTGTTCCAGTAAGTGGTTGCCTTTTTTATAAGGCAGGCAATCCACAAAAGGGAGATGTTTTAACACATAAGCCTGTAAGGCTAAAGCAAAAGCCAACGCTATTATAAGAAAAGAGACGGCCGCTTTAATGCTGAACCTGGATCTGATTTTATGTCGATAGATAAAAATATAAAGCACGAGGATCAGTAGCGCAATATCCTTTAAAAAAGACTGGATGGGCGTCAGCGGCAGACAATCCCCAAAACAGCCACAGCTCTGAAACTTTCCGCTGAGTGCCGCATAACCGGTTAAAAAGCCAAAAAAGAGGGTGAGCAGTAATATGAGCCAGCTAAAAAGGCGCATCCGGTAACCTACCAGCATGGCCACCCCTAGCAAGATTTCAAAGGCGTTCATGGCGATGGAAAGGCTAAAAGTGCTCCAGTTCAGCGCATTCCATCCCCAGGCGTCAAAAAACTCTTGCATCTTATAGCTCAGGCCAAGCGGGTCGTTGGCTTTTACCAGCCCGGAAAAGATAAAAAGCAGCCCTACAACGATTCTGACAATCATTACGGTGGCAGGGATCCCGCTTACTTGTTTTACCCGTTTTTGGGCTGAGGATTGCTGGAAGTTACTCATGGTGATTGACTTTTTTTTGTGTGCGGACACAGGCATGGCTATATTACCAAAATACCCGCTCAGGCCTTTTGTTCATCCATTAAAATCAGGGCAAAAACTGCGTAGTTTAATATATCCGTATAATTGGCATCCAGCCCTTCGCTGATCAGTGTCTTGCCATCGTTTTCCAGGATTTGTTTCATGCGCAACAGCTTAACCAGGATCAGATCCACCAGACTCTGTTGGCTCATATTACGCCAGGCCTCGCCATAATCATGGTTTTTAGCGATCATGGTCTGTTTAACGGCGGTCACCGTCTGATCATACAGCTCCGTTACTTCTGGTACAGAAAGTTCGTCGATCGTGGCATGCTCCTTTTTTAACTGGATTAAACCAATGACCGCATAATTTAAGATACCGATAAATTCAGAAGGAATATCATCTGCCACCTTTTGTTCTTTAAGCTCCTGCAGGTTACGGATTCTGAGGGCCTTAATATATATCTGGTCAATAACGGAGATGGTCCTTAACACCCGCCAGGAAGTGCCATAGTCTTTGGCCTTCTTAATAAAGATTTCTTTACTTACATTTACTGCCTGATCATATTGTTGCAACGTTGCGGACATATTTCTCGTATTGATTCTGACAAAAATAGAATAAATATGTATACTCTGAACTGTAAAGGACGCCTTTTAACGCTGGATAAGCCTGCGGTAATGGGGATTATTAATGTAAATGAAGATTCTTTTTATGCAGGCAGCAGACAAATAGATAGAGATGCGGTCCTGACCCGGGCCGCAGCAATGCTTCAGGAGGGTGCCGCCATAATCGATATCGGCGGGCAGAGCACACATCCTAAGAGCCCGAGAATTACGGCCGGGACCGAAATTTCCAGAGTAGTGCCTGCCATTGAGGCCATTTTGGAACAGTTTCCGGGGGCGGTTATTTCCATAGATACTTATTTCAGCGAAGTGGCGGCGGCTGCCGTTCAGGCAGGGGCCTTACTTGTCAACGACATCAGCTGCGGAGCGCTGGATCCTAATATGTTCTCGGCGGTAGCGGCCCTGGAAGTGCCTTATATAGGGATGCATATGCGAGGTGACCCCAATACCATGTCCCGGTTAACGGATTATAAAGAGGTGACCCAGGCTGTACTGGATTATTTTACCGAAAAAACAAAGCAGGTCAATCAGGCCGGCATCCGGGATTTTATCCTGGATCCGGGTTTTGGTTTTGCCAAAACCCTGGAACAGAACTATGCGTTGCTTTCCCAGATGGAGACGCTGCAGATTTTTGAGTTGCCGGTACTGGTAGGTGTTTCCAGAAAATCTATGATTTATAAGGCGCTGGATATCACGGCGGAAGAGGCGCTTAACGGCACCACCGTTCTGCATACCTACGCTCTGCAAAAGGGGGCGGATATTTTAAGAGTGCATGATGTAAAGCAGGCCATGGAAGTGATCCATCTAGTGGACAGGCTCAAGGTCAGGACGCCGGCCTCCAGTTAAAAGTACATACAACCAAAACCCCGGCAAGTCTCTTAAAGAGGAGCCGGGGTTTTGATTGTAAAGCCGTTTCGCATTTTTATAAAGTGGTCAGCTTGTATGTTGTGCTAAAAGTTCTGGCCTCTCCACGGGACAGGGTAATCAGCCCCGTTTTATTATTAAACGCATCCGGGACAGAAGACAGGTTTTCTACTGCAATACTGGTTCTTGAAGGAGGGGTATAAATCTGCAGGTAAGGATAGCTGTCATCCGGGTAGATGCCCAGTTGAATACCTGCCGCTTCGTCTTTGATTTCAAAAGCGGGCAGATCACCTTCATATTTCTCTCTGTTTAAGGTAAAACAGTTGTCCAGTTCCGTATCCCCGAATATTTTAAACTGATTGAAACTATTATAAAGGCTGGTTTTGCCATTTGGCAAAAGCGCTTCATCGAACTCCACCAGTTCCTTAGAATCAAACCTTACGGCTGCGGTATTGATCGTGGCTCCTAATGTAAAGTAAGGATGCCAACCGTCACTGATCGGCATATTACCGGTACCGGCATTGGTTACATGGGTCGTCAGTTGCAGGTCACCCTTTTCCCCTAGTTTATAGAGCACTTCTATGTCAAAGGCAAAAGGAAAGCCCTGGCTGGAATCTCTATAGGTATAGATTAAAGACAAGGTCGCTTTATGTTCATCCACATGGGTGGCGGATACCTTAAACGGGGCGTCATATAAAAGACCGTGGATAGCGCTGTCGCCCATATAGAACTTATCTATCTTATAATCCTTGCCCTCAAAACTATACTGTCCTTTGTGGAGGCGGCAGACAAAAGGGCTCAGCTTGGCACTGTGAAATCCGTTGGTGATATTTTGCTTTGCATCCTGAACGCCGGTAAATCCGTCAATCACGTTAATGGTCTCACCGGACTGAGTCCTGGTGGCAAACTGATTTAGCAGGGCGCCAAAGGTCAGAATCTCCACAAAGGTTCCCGACCGGGTATCTTTTAAAATATAGCTGTCATGACCCTCGCTGGGGATAATTTCAAATCTCATATTGGATATTTGTTTAATTAGGAAGGTAAGTAAGATTCGTTGATTACTAGCCTTTTAAGGCATCTGTAATGGTTTTTTGGATTTCCTGCATTTCTGATTCTGCCAGCTGGAGTTTGCCTCTGGTAAAATTGGTGTCATCCATTTCGTTAATAGGCAGCAGGTGCAGGTGTGCATGCGGCACTTCCAGCCCGACAACGGATAAGGCACATCTTTTACAATGCATGGTTTTTTCCAGTGCTTTTGCAATGGGCTTTGCAAAAATGAGGATCCGGCTGAGATAGGTGTCGTCCAGATCAAAGACCTTATCCACTTCCACCTTGGGAATAACCAGCACATGGCCTTTTACCAGGGGGGCAATATCTAAAAACGCAAAGAAATAATCATCTTCGGCAATCTTATAAGAAGGGATCTCGCCTGCAATGATCTTAGAAAATATAGTCATCTTTTAATGATTGATCGGTATTAAATTAAAAATCTATAAATAGGCAGGGAAAGATACTTAAAAACAAGTTCTTTCCGGATAAATAGCTGCTAAAACCTTCCTAAGGCTGTTATAACAGGTATTCTCCTACAATAGGAATCCTTCTGCCCACGCCAAAGGCCTTGGGAGAAACCCTAATAATCGGGCAAAACTGATTACGCTTATATTCATTGCGGTTCACCATTTTTAAAGTCTGGTCTACCAGGGCGTCATCCGCTCCCGGTATCTGAATGGTTTTAATTTCAGTGGGGCCCTGTCGGCGTTCAATGTATTGATATAAAATCTGGTCCAGGACCGTATAGTCAGGCAGCGAGTCGCTGTCTTTCTGGCCGGGACGCAGTTCGGCGCTGGGTGCTTTATCCAGAATATTTTGCGGGATGATTTCCTTTTCCCGGTTGATATACCTGGCCAGGGCATATACCTGTAGTTTATAACAGTCCCCCAGGACGCCAAGGCCTCCGGCCATGTCTCCATACAGCGTGCCGTAGCCCGTGGCCAGCTCGCTTTTGTTAGAGGTGTTCAATAAGATATAACCCAGTTTATTGGCAATGCCCATGAGTAAATTACCGCGGGTGCGGCTCTGCATGTTTTCCTCAGCCACGCTAAAGGGCAGATCTCCGAATATGGGTTGAAGCTCCGTTAAAAAGGCTTCATATATTTTATCTATATGGATGATATCGTAGGGGCCATTTAGGTTCTGACTCAGCTTTACGGCGTCATCCACGGAGTGCTCAGTTGAATAGGGGGAGGGCATAAGGACGCTGCGGACATGCTGCGCTCCCAGGGCTGCGCTGGCCAGGGCAATGGTGACAGCCGAGTCAATACCGCCAGAAGAGCCGATAATGGCTTTACTGAAGCCCATTTTAGCAAAATAGTCTTTAATCCCCATCACCAGCGCCTGATATATCTGGCTGATATTCAGTTCCGGTTCCAGTGTCAGGGGATTGATCTCATGTAAAGGCAGCCGGTCAGCAGTCTCCTGTACAGGGCCAACAATCTGGTTATCCGGCAAAATAGTCGTGCCTTCCAAGGCTTCTTGAAACAAGGGCAGTTTTTTTACCATGTTACCCTCGGCGTCAAAAACAAAGGATCCTCCATCAAAGACAATTTCGGTTTGTGAGCCTACCGCATTGCAATAAAAGACCGGTATCCTGTATTTTATGGCATTGGCTCTTATAATGGCCTGTCTGTCCTCATCATGTGTATAATCAAAGGGAGAGGCAGACAGGTTCACCATGAAGTCCGGATGTTGCTCTGTTAAAATATCCATCGGACAGATACGGTACAGTGGATTGTCGCCCAGGTTCCAGATGTCCTCACAGATGGTGACGGCAATTTTTTTGCCCTTAAACTGCATTACCTCATGGGTCGTAGCCTGCTCAAAATAGCGGTTCTCATCAAATACGTCATAGGTTGGCAGCAGCGTTTTATGCTGCACCGCCTGTATTTTTTTGTCATATAACAAATAGGCCGCATTAAATAATCTTTTGCCGGTCGGGTCAGGATTTCTGGCGGGAGCGCCGATGAGTACGCCGATAGTATCCGCCTGAAGGGCGATGGTTGCAAGGGCCGCCTCTGATTTTAAAATAAAGTCCTCAAATTCCAGAAAATCTCTGGGCGGATATCCCGTGATGGCCAGTTCGCTAAAAACAATCAGATCTGCCTGCTTTTTTTTTGCTGCCTGAATAGCTTCAATGATTTTGGCAGTATTAGCGGTAAAGTTACCGATGTGATAATTTTGCTGCGCAATAAATATCTGCATATAATCCCTTATTTCATGAAAGTTTAATGACTAAGAGGCTACTATTGAAATAGCCCTCTGAATAAGACAGCCCACTGCAAAAGAGGCTGGTCTGTCCGGCCGTGAAATTACGAACTAATAGCCAACAAATAGTCACTGCTGCTTTTAGGTCATATTATTTGTTGCCCAGTAAGATAGTCGAAATATTGTAATTGTTGCCGTTTCATATGTCCCATTTCATATTCCATTTTGTCTGGTTGGCAAAACTTATTACCCAGGAACTTTTCCGCTTTGGCTTGTTCTTTTTTGAGATAGAATGCGGTATAGATTTTTTTAACACAATCACTTTTTGCAACCGGAATGAGAAAATCGGCATTTTTATTTGGCCCAGTAATAATAAACTCCTCAACAAAGGAGTTTAGCAAACTTGAAATGTCTTCCAGGGACATTAGGTTCATTAAGCGAATGTTTTTAAGTTGCCTAAGTTTAGAAAGGTCAGGCAATATTTTGATTTGTTTCTCGTCCTCAATTTTAAGTTTTACTAACCCTGTCAGCGATGATATCGCATTTATATCTGCAAGTTGTTTTACCCAAAGAATGTCAAGCTCTTCAAGGTTTTTGAGTTGACTGATCGTGCTTATATTTTTTGAAGTCCCGAAACCAATGTATAACCGCCTTAGATGCTGTAGGGTATTAAGAAAAGGAAGCTTGTCAATGGCATAACCGGTCAAAGATAATGCTGTCAGTTTAGGCAGGCGGGTAATACACGCTAATCCTGTTGGGTGTCTGACAACAGATAAATGATTCAGATTGTGAAGTTGCCCAATTAAATCAATAGAGACCTTCTTGTCTTTGAATTCTCCAAGGTGTAAATCTTCTAAAGCGTCTGCCAGGGGTAGCAATGGTTGTAGGTTGGTAACACCGGGCAGATGAATTCTAATTGCTTTAATTCCTTTATAAAATTGTAGAAAAGTTAAATCATAGTTTGTATCCGGTTTCCAAGTTGCCCCCCAGCGGCTACCAGCGGTTGAAAGTTCGATTCCATCAATTTTATGAAATGCAAGTTTTTCGGCAATCTCAAAGTGTTGCTGGTCGGTTAAGTTGTCTGCTATTTTGGTTAAGGTAATGGGTTTCATTTTATTACGTCCTTTTTGCTTCGGCAATCCTTACGGGTTTGCAGAGAACGAAAATATCACTAATAGGGGGACAAGTAATGAATATCACAGTATTAAATCATTAAGTGCGCAAAATTTCTTTCATATCTCAGTCCCAAACCAAACGAGTCTAACTTAATATTAAGTTGAAAAACCAGGAAATTTTAAAATAAGGACAATAGCAATATTGCACTGATTACCCGTGGTTATCATCAACAGGGCAGGATTCAAATTGGTCGACCAGATGCTTGCTGCCGATAAAAATAGGTGTGCGTTCGTGATAATCCGTCGGCTCGATTTCCATGATGCGTCTGGTGCCGTCTGTTGCCGACCCGCCGCAGAGTTCCGTTAAGAAGGCCATGGGATTGCACTCGTACATAAGTCTGAGCTTGCCTTGCGGTTTATTTTTTCTGGTAGGATATAAAAACATGCCGCCCTTTAAGAAAATACGGTGCATATCAGCGACCATGCAGCCGGCATTTTTATTGGCAAAGCGGCCGTCCAGATTATCTACCGGTTCGTTACAGTAATCCAGAAATGTTCTGACTCTTTGGTCCACCCCGTGATAATACTTATAATCAAAATGGTAGGTTTTGCCATCCACAGGCATCTGCATATGAGGGTTACTCAGATAAAACTCGCCTACGCTGTTGTCCAGGGTAAAGCCATTGACGCTATGGCGGCGGGTACCATAGACAAACATCGTGGAGGAACCATATAAGACATAACCCGCTGCAAACTGATTGTCTCCCTTTTGCAGAAAATCTTCTTTGGTACAAGGTTCACCGAGCTTGGAAACCCTGCGGTAAATACTGAATATCGTACCGATGGGCGCATTGACGTCCGTGTTAGAAGAACCGTCCAGGGGATCCATTAATACAACATATTTGGACTGATTGTTTTTGGGATCATCAAAAACGATCATCTCTTCGTTTTCCTCAGAAACGATGCCTGCACAGTGAATGCCGTGGCGCAGGACATTGATAAACGTATTATTGGCCAGAGAATCGAGTTTCTGAACGGTCTCGCCCTGCACATTTACGGCGCCGCCGTCTTCTCCCAGGATATCAGCAATGGCAGCTTTATTAACCTGGACATTTACCATTTTGGCAGCCAGACCAATCCCTCTGAGCAGCCCGGAAAGCTCGCCTGTGGCCTGCGGATAAAGGCGTAATTGCTGGATGGTAAATTCATCTAATGTAATCATGGCGGAATATTTTTATAGATATATTGAATGCGGTTATATGGGGAGCAAAGCTAAAATTATGTTAGCATACTAAAAAATGAAATCTATGAAAATTTTGCATAAAATTCATGAAAATAATTGAAATTCAAATTATTATAATCAGATAACTGGCTAAAATTTGCGAACATTCAGGGTAATTTTAAATGTAAATGAATCTTAAATATTTGATAAGCATTTACATTGAAGCTATCCGTTGCGGGCGTGATAAAACCTTACATGCCGCTAGTGTCACAGGGGCTGCTTTCTTATCTTTGCCTAAATTATTTTATCCGCTGCGGGGTTAGACTAATACCGCAGGCTAAAAATGCCTTTTAAACATGTCCATTACTTATCCGGATCACCCAAATGAGCCCACCCGTCTGAGGCCCACATATAGCGTTACAGCAGATTATATTTTTGATGGCTACCGGTTATGGCCGGAGGCCGTATTAAATATAGGAGACCGGGATCAGGTGCTGTCCTTGGTAACAGGTCCGGATGCTAATACAAAACAAAAGGCAACTTCTTATCAGGGCATTATCACCCCCGGGTTTATCAATGCTCACTGCCATCTGGAGCTAAGTCACTTAAAAGGAGCCATCGAAAAAGGGACGGGGCTTCCCGGCTTTGCCGGCAAAGTCATGCAGTTAAGACGTTATGACAAAGACGTCATCCTACGGCAGATCGCTGCGGCTGACAGGGCTATGTGGGAAAACGGCATCCAGGCCGTGGGCGATATCTGCAATACAACGGATAGTCTGGCAGAGAAAAACAGCACTAAGATTCGTTACCGGAACTTTATCGAATGCCTGGGTTTTCTGCCTGCCCAGGCCGAGGCCCGCTTTAATTATGCTCATCAGGTCTGGATGTCCTTTTATCAGCAAAACAAAGCCAGTAGTCTGGTTCCTCATGCCCCTTATTCCGTCTCTAAGCCCCTGTTTGAGAAAATATGCACTGCCTTATCTGAAAACGCCGGCGAAAAAAACAGGGTGCTGTCTATGCACAACCAGGAATCCGAGGCAGAAAACGCCTTTTTTGTTTCAAAAACAGGTGATTTTATGCCGTTTTATCAGAATCTGGGGGCAGATATTTCTTTTTTTACACCCTCAGGCAAATCCAGCCTGCTAACGGTGCTGCCGGAGCTGGCAGTGCCTGGTAGCCAGGTGCTCCTGGTCCACAACACGTTTACGCAAAAAGAAGATGTAGCGGCTATAAAAGAGCAGGGAGTAGGCACGGGGCAGGATTTCTATTTTGTGTTATGTCCGGGCGCCAATTTATATATTGAAGGACGCCTGCCGGATATACCCTTATTGCTTCAATCGGGTATCCCTCTTACTTTAGGTACAGACAGCCTGGGTAGCAATGATCAGCTTTCCATAGCCGCTGAATTACAGCATATTAAAATGGCCTATCCGGAGATCCCCAATGAAACCCTGCTGGGCTGGGCCACCCTTAACGGTGCCCGGGCGCTTGGATTTGATCAGCAATTAGGCAGCTTTGAACCGGGAAAAAGCCCGGGAATACTGCTGCTGGATCAGCAGCTGGCATTCATCAAAAGAATATTGTAATACATTACTCATGCCACCATCGCCCCTTTTTGGTCGATACCATGTCCCTACTGGTAGAGTTTCACAGTTCCAGCCAAGCAAGATGGCATAATTTTCCTGTAATGTTTCGTACCTGCCGGTCCGAGGCAGGTTTTAACAGGATAATTTATGAAAAAGCGTATTATTTTAGGGTTGCCGACCATTTATGGGCTGGGCAGTCTCCTAAAGGAAAACCTGGAATATCTGGGATTTGAGGTAATCGATATTAGTTTTGATTATAAGGGGTTCCGGTATAAAAATCTCTCCCAGCGAATCTTTAATTTCTTCCATAAGGTATTTTTAAAGGACCGGTCTTATAAGGATAAGCTTCGGTTTGAAGCCCATCAGGCCGAGATAATGGAAAAGCTGGCGGATCTGAAACCAAGGGCCGATTATGCATTGATAATCAGACCGGATACCTATAGCAAAGCGGTTTTAGAAAGCATTAAAGAAAAAGCGGTCGTGATGGCCGGCTACCAGTGGGACGGGCTGGACAGATATCCCTGGGCGGAAAAACGAATACCCATGTTTGACCGGTTTTTCGTCTTTGATCCTATGGATGTCCAGGGAGCGGCGCCCGTCAGAAGATATTTAGGGAATTTTTATTTTACCCTGCCCCGGGTTTTTGAAACCCCGGTGACGCAAAAAGCAGGCGCTTATTTTGTCGGCGATTACAGCAGGGAAAGAGTGCAGTTTTTGCAATCGCTGCAGCCTTTACTTGCCGGGGCGAACATGCTCCCGGATTTTAATTTGTTTTCAGGGAAGAAGCGCCGGTTAAAACAGGCGGTTCCGGGATTAAAGCTCTCAGCTGCAGCCATTAGTTATGAGCAGAACCTGGAAAAAGTGAAAAAAGCGAGCGTCCTAATCGATATAACGGCGCCTTGTCACAAAGGTCTTTCGCTTAGATTTTTTGAGGCTATTTGTTATGAGAAAAAAATAATCACCAATAACAGCTCGGTAGCGTCTTATGATTTCTATCATCCCGATAATATCTTTATCTACGGGGTAGATAACTTAAGCGGCCTGTCCCGGTTTTTGGAAAAACCCTATAAAGCCCTGCCTCAGGAAATCTCCAGAAAATATGCATTTACCAACTGGATCCGCTATGTACTGGATATGGCCCCCTACACCCCGATAAGTGCTCCTCAGTCAGCGGTCCTGTCCGCCTGCTCCGCTTTAAAAAGCGTTCATTTCAGTAGTAAGAAAGAGCTGGAGTGTCATGCGACCGGTAACCCCGTGGCCTCTGTACATCACGGATAATTGAGGGGATAAGAAGCGTTGAGCCGGGCAGACCCCTATTTGTTACAGTGGCTGCCGGCTGCTATCCGTAACTATTTTTTTATATGCCTGCGAATAAAATCCAATAACAGCCCGACTGCATGGTCAACGGACATCTGGGCGGTCCTTAGGTGAAGGTCCGGATCTTCAGGCGCGTCAAAGCGGTCACCGAGACCCGTGAGGTTATGCAACTTGTCCGGGTGATTTTGCGGCAGTAAGGCTCTTTTATACAAACCTTTGGTGTCTCTTTGAACGAGTACTTCTACCGGACAATCAATAAAGACGGTTTTAATGCCCGGATAACGGGCTTTCAGTTCACGCCTGATTTCCCGGAAAGGATGTATGGCACTGATGATAGCAATCTTGCCCTGCCTGGAATAATCATGGGCCAGCCGGGTAAGCCGGCGCAGATTCTCAGAGCGGTCCGCATAGGAAAACCCAAGGTCCTTGCAAAGCGTCTTTCTGTACTGGTCACCGTCAATGATAACGATATTAAGGTTTGCCTGTCCGCCCAGTTGCTGAACCTTAGAGGCCAGCGTTGTTTTGCCCGCACCGGAAAGCCCGCAGAGTTGAATAATCATGGCTGCTTATTTCAGATTTTTAGATGAGGACAGCTAGCCGCCGGAGCCTGACCTGCTTTGTATAAAACCGGGTCCGCATTGCCGGTATTATGCAAAATAGTAGGGTCATGTTGATGTCCTAAGAGCAGATGTGCTGTCAATATGGCTAAAAATAGGCGTCCTTATTGAGACCCTTGCTTTAAAATCGACAAGCAGTGGCAAAAAAAAGATAGGCAGCAGTATTACCGGGTTTAGTGGTTACTGCTGCCTGTCTGTTATGAAAGGTAAAGTTCTGTTTAGTCAAATAAGCTGTCTAGCAGCGGATCGGTATAATCCTTTACTGTGACCAGCACATTATCCAGGTGGGCAAAATCCTCCGCTTCATGGAAGGTGGTAATCACCACGGCTTTCATGCCGCCCCGCATTGCGGCTTCAACCCCTTTAGGAGAATCCTCAAAAACCACGCAGTTTTCCGGAGCCACTTTTAACTGGGCAGCGGCTGTTAAGAAAACCTCTGGGTCAGGCTTACTGGTGGTGACATCCTCCGCTCCGACAATTACCGGAAACAAAGAATGCAGCTGCAGGCCGTCCAGGACATAGTCTACATTGGTCTTCGGAGCGGCCGTTCCGATGGCAAGGCCGATACCTGCTGCTTTTGCTTTTTGCAAAAAGGCTCCCAGGCCGTTTATCAGTTTTAAATACGGTCTGAAAACCTCCTGATACGCCTTTTCTTTATTCAGAATAATCTCCCGAAGTTCTGCATCGGAAAATTTACCGGCCCCGAAAATGCGGTCAAACATTTCTTCGGCCTTACCGTACATATGTAATTTAGTCTGTTCTAAGGTGAGTCCTGCTCCCAGATCGTTCAGCACTTTAAACCAGGCTCTGGTATGAAAATGCATATCATCGATCATTGTTCCATTCATATCAAACAGGAAAGCCCTGTTTTTACTGTTTAAATCCATTACTATTCTATGCTTTGCTTTAATGTTTTACTTCTTTATGATAGGTGGTGAGCTGGCCGTCAGCCGCCGCGATAATCAGCGTCTGGGCACGGTCCACAAATAACCCGCATTCCACGACGCCGGGAATGAGATTGAGCTCGGTTTGCAGCTGGCCGGGATCCGTAATTTTTTTAAAATCACAGTCCAGAATATAATTGCCGTTATCGGTAATATAGGCAGCTCCTTGCTTTTCTCTTAAATGCGGGGTGCATCCCAGTCGGCTCAGATGATCAAATGTTCTTTGCCAGCCAAAAGGGATGACTTCTACTGGCAGAAAAAATTTACCCAGGGTCTCCACATATTTAGAGTCGTCGGCAATAATCACATAATGACCGGTCATATAAGCGATGATCTTTTCCCGGAGCAGCGCGCCGCCGCCGCCTTTGATGAGCTGAAGGGAATGATCCGCCTCATCGGCGCCGTCAATGGTGATATCCAGATAGGAAAGCTCTTCAAAGCCTGCCATGGGGATATTCAAGGAAGTCGCCAGCTCTTCACTCTGGACAGAGGTCGCGATGCAGGTAACCTTCAGGCCCTCATCTTTGACCCGCCGGCCAATTTTTTGGATGGCAAAATAGGCGGTAGATCCGGTTCCCAGACCGACTTTCATGCCGTCTTTTATCAGCGTAACGGCCGCTTCGGCAGCCAACTGTTTAGCATTCATGATTTTAGATTATTACCAGGTAGCAATAACGGTGACACCGCCCTGAACTGCCTGGCCAAGTTCAACATTCACTTTCGTGCCCAAAGGTAAAAGCAAATCCACCCGGCTTCCAAATTTTATAAAGCCCAGTTCCTCATTTTGTTTCACACTTTCTCCCGTCTTGGCATAGTTAACGATCCTTCTGGCCAGGGCGCCGGCAATTTGTTTGACCAGGATCTCTCCTTTGCCGGGACGTTTGATGACAATGGAATGCCTTTCATTGTCCGTAGAGCTTTTTGGATGCCAGGCTACCAGGTATTTACCTTTATGATACTGGTTATACACCACTTCCCCGTCTATTGGATAACGGTTGACGTGGACATTGGCAGGACTCATAAAAATGCTGATCTGCAGCCGTTTACCTTTAAAATATTCCGGGTCCTCCGCTTCTTCGATGACCACGACCTTACCATCAGCAGGCGCAATAATTTTATGCTCTCCATAGCTCATGTTGCGTTCCGGGATCCTGAAAAATGAAACAATAAAAAGAAACAGAATAATCAGTATGACGAGGATAATCAGATAGATCCAGCCATATACCGGCATCAGAAAATAATTGGCAATCAGAGAGGCTACCGCGACTACGATTGCGGCCAGTACAATGGATGCAGTTCCTTCTTTATGTATGGTCATATGAGGAGGGTTCGTTTAAAGTTTTAATGATATCGGTTTATGTACCCTGTTTCAGGTTTTGTGAAGCCGCAAAGATACAACCCAAACGGCGATTATCCGAAACGGGACCAGGGACATTCCCGGTTTATCACCCGTTTTAAGGGGTATTTTGTTAAATACTTGTTTAATTATTGCGGTTGTCTGCCCCGGCTTTTTAAATCAGGCCTAGCCTGGGCCAGCAGGTGACGATGGCCACCACAAAGGGAGTGGCCAGAATCAGGGAATCAAAACGGTCCAGAAAGCCGCCGTGACCGGGCATAAAGTTCCCGCTGTCCTTAACCCCTGCCATCCTTTTAAGCTTGCTTTCCAGCAAATCCCCTAAGGTGCCAATGACGGCCGTCACCGCCGAAACGATTAAAAACATAAGCCATAATTCTTTTTCCACAAAGTAGTAGCCGATAGCGGTGATGACGATTATGCAGATCAGGCTGCCGCCTATGGTGCCTTCCAGGGTCTTATTGGGCGATATGCTGGAAAAAGGCGTTTTGCCGATCAGAGAACCCACGACATACTGCATGGTATCATTGGTCCAGACGGAGCCCACCATGGTAAGCGCTATGACCCAGCCGAGGGGATAGTCCAGAAAGTCGCAAAAACGCAGGTGAATCATCAGCCCCCAGCTTAAAGAGATATATACAAGTCCCAGTACAGCTCCTTTGGCCGTGACTTTTTGCAAGGCACCTGCCCTGATCCATAAGGAGATAAACTTCACTGTGCCTATAATCATAATCAGCGCCCCGATATAATATAGCTCGACCCCAAACAGGGCATAATGATGGGGCAGACAGAAAATCAGAAAGCCGGAGCCTATCAGCCGGGGCAGGCTCGTCATTCTGGGGTCAGCCTTGCCATAATCCGGGTATATTTTTTTCAGCAACTGGTCAAATTCCGTCCAGCAGCCCCAGTGGATGATAAAAAACAGCAGGGCAAAGGTCCATTGATTAATCAGAAGGCCGGATAGCATGACAACGACAAAGATGACAGCTGTTAGAGCCCTGGTTTTAAATACTTGTTGATTAAGTGCCATGAATATCAGGAGTAAAAAGGTTTAGGCGGCTGCTCATCCAGACTGCTTTTGGCAGAAGGGGGCGTAGCCAGCGCTTTTTGTCTAAAATAATAAAACAGGGGGATCAGCGTGATGAGGCCTACCCAGGCCAGCCAGGCGGACGACTGTGTCTTAAGCGCCGAAGCGGCGTCTCCGCTTGTCATGGCTTTATAAAACATAACCGTGATAATCAGTCCGTTGTTTATAAAATGGATGACCATGTTCAAAAAGATATTACGGCCGTAATAATAGACATAGCCCAGGACCATGCCTATGAAAATCCGGGGTAAAAAGCCAAAATAGGAGCCGTGTACGGCGCTAAAGATAATGGAGGTAATCAATATGGCTAAAAAAGGCTTTTTGATCCAGCTGAGCATGACCTGCTGCAGGCAGCCCCTGAATAGCAGCTCCTCAAACATGGCAGGAAGTAAGGCTATGAGAAACAGGGACTTGAGAAAGCCGCCCCAGGAGTTCAGCTCCAGCATATAGAGCATCTGGGTCTCATAGGTCTGTTCCATCCGGGTAAACTTCTCTTTCACGGCGCCGGATATCGGAATATGTTCATTCAGCCAGGTGAATATATCTGCCGCCGGGATCGTGGCAAAGGCAATGAGCAGCATGAGTATCCAGAGTAGCAGCGGTCTTTTATTGTTAAATTTAAAATAGTCTTTGCCGGGTCTTATAATCAGCTTGAACAGGAAGGCCGGTCCGGCAAACATGCAAAACGTGCTGATAATCTGGATCCAGCGCGCTAAAGAGGCCATATCCGGATCCCCTTTGGTGATCCCTTCCAGCGAAGCGCCCGGGGTGGCTAAAATCATGACCACGCTTATCAGGCCGCTCAGCAGCAGCCCAAAACAGACCAGGCCCAGTAAAATAAAGAATTGTCCGGTCGGGCTTATACGGATTTTAGAGGCGGGAAGGCTGGTCATCCTGTTGCGGTTTATGGTAATAAAAGATATTGCACGTATTTTTGCAGCGAATATACGGCCAATATCCAAAAAGGGGCCTGGCCTTATATTGATAATTTGATTATGATAAAAATTGGTTCAATAGAATTACCGGATTTTCCGATGCTGCTGGCTCCTATGGAGGATGTCAGTGATCCGCCGTTTCGCTCCGTGTGTAAGGTCAATGGCGCAGATCTGATGTATACGGAGTTTATCAGCAGTGAAGGGCTGATCCGTGATGCCATTAAAAGCAGAAGAAAACTGGATATCTATGAAGAGGAGCGCCCCATCGGCATCCAGATCTTCGGAGGGGATGAGGAAGCGATGGGCATGAGTGCCGCTATTGTGGACACCGTAGGACCGGACCTGCTGGATATCAACTTTGGCTGTCCTGTTAAAAAGGTGGTGACCAAGGGCGCCGGCGCCGGCGTGTTAAAGGATGTGGATCTGATGGTCCGGCTCACTGAATCCTGTATTAAAAACACCCACCTTCCGGTAACCGTTAAGACCCGCCTGGGATGGGATGATAACAGCAAGAACATAGAAGAGGTAGCAGAAAGGCTGCAGGATATTGGTATTGCGGCACTCTCCATACATGGCAGAACACGCTGTCAGATGTATAAGGGTGAGGCCAACTGGGAACTAATCGGTAAAATAAAGGATAATCCCCGGATCAAAATACCCATTTTTGGCAATGGCGATATCGATTCTCCGGAAAAGGCCCTGGAATATAAAAACCGCTACGGCGTAGATGGTATCATGATCGGAAGAGCGGCCATCGGCTATCCCTGGATCTTTAACGAGATCAAGCATTTTCTGGCTACCGGTGAGCACCTGCCTTTGCCTACGGTGGAGCAGCGGGTGGCAGTCATCCGCCAGCATCTAAAATATTCTCTGGCCTGGAAGGGCCCTGTTGTAGGGATCAGAGAAATGCGCAGACATTATACCAATTACCTGAAAGGCTTTCCTAATATCAAGGAGTTCAAGAGCCGTCTGGTTCGACTGGACACCTATGAAGAAATTGATGAAGTGCTTTGCGAAGTGCTCAGCTATTATGCAGGATTTGTCGCAGAGAAAAAACTATGGACCTTTGCGGAAGGCGCGCCTAACTGCGAGACGGCCAAATAGCGAAGGCATGTAAAAGTCCTGACAGCAACCCGTCCGCACAACTGTCCACAAACCAGCCGGCACAACAAAAGATGCCGGCTGGTTTGTTTTTAGGCACTGCGCTGTCCATAAAGGGGTCTCGCCCTAGTGGCCCGGCAAAAAAAAATCCGCTCCTATCGCCCAGGGCGAAGAAGCGGATACCTACTATGACTGATGAAAGAAGAAAAGATTAATCAAGACCCGTCAGATCCTGTCCCCATTTTTTATTGGGTTTGGCGCCCATGACAAATTCCAGGGTGGCACCGTTTTCTATATCGCTGTGCAGGATATAAGGCTTGTTATAAGATTTACCATTGAGTTTTACTGACTGGATATATACATTTTGTTCGGATACGTTTTTAGCCGTCATTTTAAAGACCCTGCCATTATCCAGCCGGATGGTGGCCGAAGAGAGTATGGGCGATCCGATCTCATATTTTCCGCTGGCCGGGTTCACCGGGTAGAAGCCCATGGCGCTGAATATATACCAGCTGGACATCTGACCGCAATCCTCGTTGCCGGAGTAACCGGAAAAAGAGTTATTGTATAATTCCCGAAGCACTTTCGCTACATAGTACTGCGTTTTCCAGGGCTGTCCGACATAATCGTACAGATAGGTAACGTGATGGCTCGGCTCATTGCCGTGGGCATACTGACCGATAAAGCCAGACGCGTTGCCGTTGACTTCCTTAGGCAGATCCTTTAGGGTAAAGAACGTATCCAGCTTTGCACTAAAGCCGGCCTTGCCGCCTTCCAGGGCGATTAAACCCTGCACATCCTGAGGAACATACCACAGGTACTGCCAGCCGTTGCCTTCGGTAAAAGGATTGCCGCCGTTGCCGCCATAGGCTAAAGGATTAAAATCCGGAAGCCAGTTGCCTTTGTCGTCCCTGGCCTGGAAAAAGCCGGTGTTTTTATTAAACAGGTTTTTATAATAACCGGATCTGTTTAAAAAGTACTGGTAGTCTTCATCCTTGCCGAGTTTTTTGGCCAGCATGGCTACGCACCAGTCGTCATAGGCCATCTCCAGTGTAATAGAGACAGATTGAGACTGCTTGTTTTCCGGCATATAATGATACTGATCCCAGAGGTTAAAAGGCGATCCGGGATGACTGGTGACAGAGGATTGTTTAACGGCCTCGTAGGCTTTTTCAACATCAATTCCCTGAATCCCTTTAAATATCGCGTCCACAATGACCGGGATGGCATGGTTGCCGATCATGCAATAGTTTTCTTCACCCCAGAGCTGCCAGATGGGCAGATAGCCGAAGGTTTCGTATTGGCGGATCATGCTGCGGATAAATGCCGCATCTTTTTTGGGTTGTAACAAGGTGTATAAGGGATGGGCTGCCCGGTAAGTATCCCATAAAGAGAAGGTGGAGTAATGCGTCTTATCCGGCGCATTTTTAATGGTATAATCAGTGGCCATATAATCCCCGTTGACATCGGCCAGATTATTGGGCTGCGTATAGGCATGATACAGTCCTGTATAGAAAATCTCTTTTTGTTCTTTTGTACCCTCAATGGTGATATTACTGAGCTGCTCTTGCCATTTAGCCTTGGCCTCTTGTCTGATCTGGTCAAAACTTTTCTGGCCGACTTCCGCTTCCAGGTTGGCTTTGGCGCCGCTTGGGCTGACCTCAGACAGACCCACCCGGACCAACACCGGCTTGCCGTTACCCGTGTTAAAGTTCAGTACGGCTCTTACATTCGTGCCATTGACGATTTTTTCGTTGGCATACATACTGCCGCCGTTAAACAGTTCACTAGAGATAATCGGTTCAGAGAATGTTGCATAAAAATAAACTTTACGCAGCTGTGCCCAGCCGGTGAGTACCCGGTAGCCTTCTACCGTGTAGGGGTCAATCTGGCGGATCTCAGCGTCTATGACCTTACAGGACCAATAAGGCCTTTTTTTGTTCAGGGTATGATTCAGATCGATGACGATATGTGCCTGGTCTGTTTTAGGAAAGCGGTAGCGGTGATAGCCGGCATGTTCAGTGGCGGTCAGCTCGGCGTTAATATCATAATCCAATAGTTTAACCTGGTAGTAACCTACCTCTGCTGATTCCTGATCGTGGGAGAAACGGCTGCGGTAGCCGCTGCCGGGCGTTTCGGCCTTACCGGGTACAGACTGGATTTTACCGGTTGTCGGCATCAGCATTACATCAAACAGGTCGGATACGCCGGTGCCGCTTAAATGGGTGTGACTGAACCCAACGATGGTTTTATCGTTATAATCATAACCGGAGGCGGGATTATCGGGGCCGTCCTCGGTATCAGGGCTTAACTGTACAAAACCAAAAGGCAGTGTTGCTCCCGGAAAATTGCTCCCCGAAAGGCTGGAGGCGTCAATGGCCCCCGTGCCGATAAAAGGGTTGACATAACGGGTCAGATCACTTGAGGCCGGCTCTGTATTTTGTGCATGTGCACCCAGGCATAAAACGGTGGCCAGGGTGCACAGCATTACATATCTTTTTTTCACGTAAATATTTGCTTTATAATCAGAATATAGAAAATTACAATTATACAGCTACAACTTTACGCTAAATTGACTAGAAGGGCTATTAATCAATGTTCAATACTTCGTTAACGGATTATAACCCTTTTGTTTTTAACCCGATAGACAGCTACTCCGTTTTTTTGACATTAAAGACAAATCCAACGCCATAGACATTATCAATACTTACGGTATCGGAGTTTTGTAATAATTTTCTGAGCCGGGAAATAAATACATCCAGGCTTCTGCCCAAAAAATAATCATTTTCTCCCCAGAGCTGCAATAAAATCTCCTCTCTTTTAAGAACCCGGTTAGGATGCTTGCAGAGGTATTGCAGCAGTTCGGCTTCTCTGACGGTCAGCGTAATGGGTTTGCCTCCTTTAATGGAGAGTCGTAACAGGTCCTTATGTAAAACAATATCTCCGATAGGAATATCATTTTTAGTCTCCGCAGCCTGTTGTTCCGGCGGTTGTTTGCGGCGGATGATATTTTTGATGCGCAGCACCAGCTCATCAATGTCAAAGGGCTTACTGATGTAATCGTCGGCGCCTAGTTTTAAACCTTTTAACCGGTCTTTTTTCTCATTGCGGGCGGTTAAAAAGAGGAAGGGAACCGATACGTTTTCTTTGATGATCAGCTCGGCCAGCTCAAATCCGTTCATTTCCGGGAGCTGAATATCAATGATCAGAATGTCAAAGAGTTGCTTTTTGGTCAGAAAAGTGCGGTAAGCATCTTTGCCGTTTAAGCACCAGTGTACTTCAAAGTTCATCGCCTCCAGGTATTGCTTGACGACGTTGCCCAGATCTTCCTGGTCCTCTACAAATAGAATTCTGTGTTTCATGTGTTCTTTATTTGTTACCCTTTGGGCATCATTATTATAAATTCAGTTCCCTCGCCTTCTTTGCTCTCCACGTCCAGGGTCCAGCCATGTGCCCGGACAGACTGGCGGACATAAAAAAGGCCGAGCCCGAGTCCGTTTACATCTTCGGTACTCTTGTTTTTACTCCGGTAGAATTTCTCAAAAATATGACGGATGGTCTTCTGGCTCATCCCGATTCCATTATCCGCAATAGATAACTGAATCATTTTTTTATCCTGCTGAGCGCGGATCCTGATTTTTTTTACCGGTGAACTATTGTACTTAATTGCGTTTTCAAACAGATTGAGCACCGTTGTGGTAAACCAGAATTTATCCAGTAATATCAGATAGTCATCCGGGATTTTGTCGAGCTTAATCTCTACATTCTTATTACCCAAAGTTAAGCGATAATCCAGTAATATCTCTTCCAGCAGGGTGCCCAGGTAATAACTTTCTTTTTTCAGGGTCGCGTTATTCATGACCGTAATATCCAGTACCTGACTGAAAATCGTCTTCAGCCGGCCGGTCTGCCGGCTGATAATATCGGTAAGGGGCGCTATATTCTCTTTCTTCTCAATGATTTTTTCATTCTGCAGGCTTTTGTTGGCCACCATAATGGTTGCCAGCGGCGTATGAAACTCATGGGTGATGCTGTTGACAAAATCGGATTTCATTTCCGCCAGTTTTTTCTGCCTGAGCCAGTTACGAAAGGTAAAGAAGTAGATAATCATAACGGCCAGCAAGGAGAAAAACGATAAGGCAAAAGTAGGCTTCATCAGGCTTAAAATAGCCCAGGCCCTGTTGGGAGAGTCTACATAAAGTTCAAAGGTGATCTGATAGCTATAGGCATTCGGAGCGCTGACGGTAAGGGAGGTCACCTGGTTTTGCATATTCAGCGTCTGAAGTCTGCCGTCAATTACGGCGCCTTCCGGGAGGATATAGCTGCTGTCTAGCAGGGGCAGCTGATGACCGCTTTGAAACAAAATGATATAGTTACTGCCGGAGAAAGTGATGCTCAGGGTCTTGATCAGCAGCCGGTACTGCAGATCATGCTTCAGATGGTTCTCTTTCAGGATTTTGGCAAATACATCATCCATCGGGCTGTTTGCCCGCAGCTCCCTGAATATACTGTCACAGACCAGCTGTCTTTGTAAGTTAAAGGCAGAAGGGTCCGTTTTATAGAGCCTTTCCAGTGGGTGCATATTGCGCAAAAGGAAGCTGTCAATGATTTTCTGCCCGCCCGGGTATACCTTATCATTACGGATGCTCTTGGTGTATACGGATTTAATCAGTTGTTTTTCCGTAGAAAAATAATGTTCATCTTTAAGTTTATAGGTGTTATATACCAGAAAAAACTGTACCCCAAGCAGGATCAGAAAGCTGAGAACCGCAATGATTTTATAAATAAGAATGGAGGTAGACTTCACTGAGAGACCCATTGGTTTCAAATTTAAAAGTAAAGTTCAGCGTTTTAAGGGAAAAATCATTAAAAATTCATTAACAATAGCAGCCTGTTCTGCATTGGAAGTCAGGGATAAGCCCTGGCCCGCAGTTTTTATTTTGACCATTTTTAAACAAAAAGTTATCGGTTTTTGGAATCTCGTGAATAATGTTAATATCGCAATGGTAATTACACGGACAAATGGACCCTGACTGTATTATTTATATTTAAAGGAATCACATAAAAATAGGTATTAAATCCAGGGCAGCCAGGAGTTGGATCTAGCTGCTACTATTTATAATTTTTCAAAATATGGTACGATCATCTTATCAGGTTAACACCCAAAGGCATATGCATAGCCACTTTACTAAATCTTTACTATCCGTAGCCGCCGGCCTTTTGCTGGCGGCTGCCTCCCTAACCGGGGCGACAGCGCAGCTGATACCACAGGTGCATCCCGCTAAAGCCGGGTACAGCGGCAACCCTGTATTGCCGGGCTGGTATGCAGATCCGGAAGGTGTGGTGTATGGGAAGGATTATTGGATTTTTCCCACCTATAGCGCCAGGTATGAAGACCAGGTATTTTTTGATGCCTTCAGTTCACCGGATCTGGTGCACTGGACCCGGCATCACGGGGTACTGGATTCCAGTCAGGTGAAATGGGCCAAAAAAGCCATGTGGGCGCCTGCTGTGCTGGAAAAGCAGGGGAAGTATTATTTATTTTTTGGGGCCAACGACGTGCATGAAGGAGAGATCGGCGGTATAGGTGTCGCCGTAGCGGACAAACCGCAAGGGCCTTATAAGGATCTTCTGGGTAAACCTTTGATCGGCCATATTAAAAACGGCGCACAGCCCATCGACCAATATGTCTTTCATGATACGGATGGCAGCTATTATATGTATTATGGAGGATGGGGACATTGCAATGTAGTAAAACTTAAAAATGATTTTACCGGTCTTTTGCCCCTGGAGGATGGCACCCTTTATAAAGAGGTAACCCCTGATGGCTATACGGAAGGACCTTTTATGTTTAAAAAAGGGGGTAAATACTATTTTATGTGGTCGGAAGGCGGCTGGGGCGGCCCGGATTACCGGGTAGCCTACGCCATAGCGGATAATCCACTCGGCCCCTTTAAACGCATCGGTACCATACTGGAACAGGATAGTGCGGTGGCTACGGGCGCCGGGCATCACAGCGTGATTAAAGTGCCGGGAGAGGACCGCTATTATATTGTCTATCACAGAAGGCCACTCGGAGAAACAAAAGCCAATAACCGGGCTACCTGTATAGATGAACTGCATTTTGACAAAGACGGCAAGATACTGCCGGTTAAAATGACTTTTGAAGGGGTCAAAGCCCACCGCATAAAAAAGGCGGCAAAAAATTAAAGCGGCAAAAACTTAAACGGGGCAGGTAATAAGAATCAGGCAAAATCTAATCAATGAGAAAATCTCCCTTTCAAATCATCCTGGGGGCATGGTTGCTGGCGGTTCCGGTTTTTTTAATGGGACAGCCGCACAGCAGCGCAAAGAGCGG
>Ga0164242_10000889_pt1 | contig 35439 bp, 34 predicted proteins | sample OricomgcompostMG_FD_108783 | JGI IMG/M metagenome (GOLD analysis project Ga0164242, IMG submission 108783) | Miracle-Growth compost microbial communities from Emeryville, California, USA - Original compost - Miracle growth compost (MG) ... | reverse complement strand
CTCATGGTGGATGGTTTGATGTTTGCTGGATTCCGACTTCGACAATCAGATTCTCAGCTGAAACCTCCACCGCCTTCAACTCCCCCCTCAACTCCCCCGTACACCACTTCCGACTTTAGCTCCAGACGACCTCCTGGTTGGCGTGCCAGAGATACACCATGCGGAGCATGTCACGATGCCGGGGATGCAAGGTTTCCCACGCTTTCGTGATCCGCGCCGCATCGACCGGATCATAGGCGCCCCGCGCCGCGTTGCCCCAGTTCTCCAGCCGCGGGCCGAGCGGTCCTGAAGCAAGGTTTCGGCTCATGGCGCGCCTCCCGCGCCCACATCGCGAAGGCGTGCCGGCACACGATAGCGGGCAGGGTTCGCGAGAAACGCCTCGATATCGGCCTGCCGCCACCCGACCAGCCGGCCGCCAAGCGCGACCGCCGGCGGAAAGGTTCCGGCCTGCATACGACGGTAAATGGTCGAGCGCGACAACCCCGTGCGCGCCTCGACCTGTCGACGGCGCAGGATCCTGTCCGCGCTACTGTCCTCGATTGACATGACTTGCCCCCAGGAATCGTTCTGGCCTGCAGTGGCCGGAACCTGAGGGCATTCAAGCAGCGGATGACGCCAGCACACAAACCCGTCTTATCGACGGGGAACCCCGTCGGACGAAGCGAGCAACATGGGGCGAGCAGAACGTACCGGCCTGGGATGGCGGCGATTATGCCGGCATGCCTGCTTCACCGGGGGCTGCGGAACCGCTGAAGCGGCCCCGGTCAACACGACCCGACCACGACGGATCAGGTCAGCTAGAACTTCATCCGGATACCGGCGCCCAGGCTGTTGCCGGACGAGACGCTGGTCATGGTGTCGTAACGCCATGCGGCGTAGACGTCCGTGCGTTTCGATAGCGGATAGTCATATCCGAGCACCACGGTCGACCAGCGGACATCCGTACCCCCTGCAGGCTGCCTGAGCGTTCCCGCCCAGGACACCAGTATGCTGCCCGTGCCGACCTGCGCGCTCGCGCCCACCTGAACGGTATCGTCGGTGAGCTCGTTGTTGTTGGTCACGCGCTCATACTGGAGATAGAGCTTTACCGCCTGCAGGCGATACGCGGCGCCGACCAGCCACGCTGTCTGTTCCGTGGCGCCGTTCAGGAAAAGCGACGCGGTGTGCAGGCTCTGGACTGCGGCCGTCGCAGAGAACGGCCCCGCAAAGTAGAGCACGTTCGCACTGTAGTTCGCCTGCCCGGCGTGGCCCGCGACGCCCGCATTGCTGTACTGCAGGCTGCCCGTGAGACCGCCAATCTCCGGCGTCTGGTAGACGATCGAGTCGTCGATCGCCGTATCGCTTTGCACGGAAGCCGCGCCCATCGCGGAGCTCAGAAAGCTGTGGACCACGATGGGGGAGAAGACGAACGAGTTGCCGAACGGGTTGAACAGCAAAGTCGAGACGAACAGCAGCGAATCATTACGCCCCAGTGTCAGCTGACCAAACGGGCCACTTAAACCCACGAACGCGCGGCGCCCGAAGAAGGACTGCCCGTTGTACGCTCCCGACTGTCCACTGTTGATCCGGTAAAAGCTCTCGAGCGTGAAGATCGCCTTCATGCCACCGCCCAGGTCCTCGGCGCCCGACATGCCCCAGTACGATGTCGAAAACCCGCCCGAACCCACCTGCCAGGTGTTGCCTGACGCGCCTGGCGTACGCACCACGCCGGCAAACGCATCGGCCAGTCCGTATAGCGACACTGACGACTGCGCGTGCGCTGCACCCGCCGTGATGCACAACGACAGTGCTGCCACTCCCCTGCTCCATCTTCCCCGACCATCCCTGCCCATGTTTATCTCCTTTGAACGCCTGTGAGTGTTCGTCTGTCCGTTTGCCGTGTGCCTGCCGGAGAACACGGGAGGGCACGGGACGGCGCGGTGTGTTGCGATGCTTCAGCCGGGCTTACCCGAACCCAACGCGTGCGAGCGGCCTGCCACGCTCGGCCAGTGCAATCGCAAGCAGCAGTTCGTCCGGTCCCGGTGAATCCGGCAGGCAGAGCGAGACCGTGTCGAAATGGTCGAAGCTCCACATGTCTGTGACGCTGTGCAGGGGAATATCGACGCAGGCACCCGCCGGCCCTCGCTTCGTGACGGACGGCATGATTGAGGACGCGCCCGGCAGACAGCTGCGAACCGCCTTGCCGAGTCGCGGGTGCAGCAGCGCCGCGCCCCACTCGAGAGGCACGCCAGTGCCCACGAGCGCTGCCTTCCCGTAGCCCTGGATCTGCTCTCCCGGACAACCGAGCGCATGCAGCGCCCGACCCGTGAGGACCAGACCCAGGTCAGCGCCCGTCGCATAGAGCGCCTCGAGGTCACCCGCGCCATCCGGGTCGACCGGCTTCAGCACGGCAGCAGCGACCACCTGCCGATGCGCTGGTGTGACCGGCTCGCCCAGTTCCGCGCACCGTTCAACGAGATGGACCACCACCCTGGCAATCTGGATGTTCATGGCGCGATCTCCGTGTCACCGCGAAGCGGTAGATCCCCTTCCGGCGCCGGAAAATCCCCGCGCGCCAGTTCATATGCGCGCGCTGCCCGCAGCACCAGGGCATCACTGCCCCGACGCCCGATAATCTGCAGGCCGGTCGGCACATCCCCTGCGAATCCACACGGCATGGATATCGCGGGCACGCCGGCCTGGTTGCACCACGCGGTCAGCAGCGGGGCATTGCGCATATGGCCGGGCAAGCCGGGAACCGGCGGTGGCCCACAGTGAAACGTCGGCGTAACCAGCAGGTCGTAGTGCTTAAAGAAGGTCTCCATCGACGCGCCGAGCGCGTGACGCGCAAGCAGGGCATCGACGAACGTCGCGGTGTCGATCCGTGCCCCCGCATCCGCAAGTGCCGTCAGGTCAGGATCAAGCAGCGTCCTGTCGGCGGCCTCCATATGCCGCACACGCTGGGCGAAGAACACCGACCACTGGACCGAATGGATACGGCCATCGCCGTAGTAGTCCACGACCGGTGCGACGTCGGTCGGAATGACCGTCGCGCCGAGCATCCCGAATGTGTCCACTGCCCGGCCGACACACTCTGCAATATCCGGGGCAACCGACACGCCGTCCGGGGCGGCGCACCACGCGATCCGCAGGCCCGCGATGCCGTCGTCCAGCCCGGACGAATAGGCGGACGTCCTCCCGGTCCCCGGGGAGCCGTCGCTGTTTGCGCAGGTGTTCGTGCAGGTCATTGCATCGAGCATCAACGCCGCGTCGCGCACGGTTCGCGTGATCGGGCCAAGTGTGGACAATGCAGTCCACGACGCCGCACTGCCCGCCGGCACCAGCGCGAAGGTCGGCTTGAACCCGACCACACCGCTCCAGCAGGCCGGAATACGGATCGACCCACCGCCATCGGTCGCAAGCGACAGCGGTCCCATGCTCAGCGCAACCGCGACTGCGGACCCGCCGCTGCTGCCCCCGGGCGACAGACGCGTATCCCATGGATTGCGCGTGGCGCCCGTCAGCGGACAGTCGGTGACGATCTTGTTGCCGAACTCGGACGTGGTTGTCTTGCCAAACGGTATGGCGCCAGCGTGACGCAGCCGTGCTACGGCTGGCGCATCGGCGCTTTCGCGGTCCGGCGAGGCAGTCCACGACCCCTGCCGTGTCGGAAGACCGGCGACGGCAACGAGATCCTTGACCGATACCGGTACACCATCAAGCGGACCGCACGGCTCGCCGCGCATCCACCGCCGCTCGGCCTCGCCCGCAGCCGACATCGCCCCTTCCTCGTCAAGGGCGCAGAACGCGTTGACCACCGGGTCGAGCTTCGTGATCCGGTCCAGTACCTCGCACATGACCTCCACCGGCGAGAGCGTGCACTGCCGGAACCCGGCAACCAGCTGAGCCGCGCTCAGCATGACAATTTCACTCATTCTGTAGTCCTTATCTACTGACACGAACGTTTGCGCACAATGAATGCAACGTACCTATCCCTGACACACCGGGATGACGGGACCAGTGGACTCGAGGATCGCAAAGCTGTTGTCGGCGAGTGCCTGGCCAATGCGTGTCTGGCAAAGCACATGATCGCCGTCGTGACTCACGCCGGTCTTTCCGCGGGGCAGCGCAACGGAGACGGCGGGTAACGCGGCCCTGATGCGATCGGCGTCGACACTTCCTGCCGACTTCACGGCCTCGGCGAAAAGACGAATGCCTGCGTACGTGTTCTCGCCATGCGGCAGCACCACGGCATAGCGGCCCAGCCGCGGATCGCGCGCACCGGCGTAACGGGCCGTATATCGCGTGAGGAACGCCTGGTTTTCCGGGTTGTCGATGCTCATGAAATACGACGACACACCGATCGTGCCGGTCGAGGCACCCGTGGTGGCAATCGAAAGGGATTCGTGTGCGATGTCCGTCACCAGTTGCGGCTTCATCGCAAACGACCGGTACTGCTTCACGAACGTCACCGGGTCGTCGCCGATGCTGTGCCATACGATCTGCGGCCCGGCGCTGCCGACCTGCTGCAGGACGGCGCCGTAGTCGCGTGTCCCGAAGGGCAGCCAGTAGACATCGAGGAACTTGCCGCCATGGCGGGCCACCGCAGCCTGCAGTTGCGGAATCAGCACCTTCCTGTTGCTGCCGATATCCGAGACGACGGCGCACACGGATCGACCACCGTCGCGCATGAGCCACGCAATGAGCGGCTCGATCCGCTGGCTGGCGGCGAGCCCTGTCGTGAGCAGTTGCGGGTCGCACCGCCCTTCGTCGAAATTCGGATAGACGACGAGCTTTCGCGCCGGACGTGCGGCCTGAAGGGCCGCCTCTCGCTCGGACGGCAGCACCATGCCTGTAATCATCGCCACGTCGTCACGCATGAAGAGCTGGCGCGCCTTCTCAAGCGTCACGGCCGTAGACATCTGCGTGTCCTCGACGCTCAGTTGCAGCGGCCGCCCAAGCAGACCACCGGCAGCATTGATTTCGTCCACTGCGAGCGCGGCACAGTTGCGGTTGGTCTGTCCCACACGCGTGAGCGGTCCGCTAAGCGGTGCGAGCAGGCCAATCTTCAACGGCTCGGCCGCGCGTGCATATCGGGGGACAGTTGATGCGGCGAGGGAAGCGGCCGCACCCAGCAGCACGGTTCGGGAAAAGTCACGACGGTTCATGCGTATTCTCACTGAAGGTCACTGGAGGTTTTCATGCGGGGAATCCGCGGCTGGAGAGAGATAGCGCGCGAGCGGGTGTTCCCCCCTGTCACCCGGTTGCGGTTCGACGGCGCCGGCATGCACCAGGCGCCCGTTACTGAGCACGATGCAGCGTTGCGCGCTCTGGAGGACGAGATCGAGGTTCTGTTCGACGAGGAGCACCGCCAGCTTCGAGCGGCGGCACAGGTCGGGGATCACCTCGCCGATGCGCTCGACCAGGTTGGGCTGCACGCCGTCGGAGGGTTCGTCCAGCAGGAGCAGTTTCGGGCGCCCGCACAGGGCGCGTGAAATGGCGAGCACCTGCTGCTCGCCTCCCGAAAGCGTGCCGCCCTGCTGCGACAGGCGCGACTTCAGCACCGGGAAGTAATCGAATACCTCGTCGAGGATGTCAGCTCCCCCGGCGGCCTGCGTACCCATCAGCAGGTTCTCCCGCACACTCAGCTTCGGAAAGATCCAGCGCCCCTGCGGCACCAGACCGATCCCCCGGCGCGCAATCTCATGTGTGCGCAGTCCCTTCAGCGGCTGACCGAGGAAAGCAACCTGGCCGCTCATGCGCGGCAACAGCCCCATGATGGCCTTCACGAGCGTGGTCTTGCCCGCGCCATTGCAGCCGAGCACACCGACCACCTCGTTCGGCATCACGTCGAGCGCGAGGTTGTGAACCACGTCGATGTCACCGTATCCGGCACACAGGTTTTCAATGTGCAGCATGTGTCGCTCCCCGTCCCAGATAGATGCGGCGGATCTCCTCGTCGGCTGCGATCTCCGCATACGATCCGCGTCGAACCACTTCTCCCCGATGCATCACCCATGTCTCGCACGCGAGAGACTGCACGAAGTCCAGATCGTGCTCGATGGCGAGTACCGCGCACCGCTCCCGCAGCCGGTGGATGAGGCGCACCAGCCGCTGCGCGTCCTTTGCAGAGAGGCCCGCCGCAGGCTCGTCGAGCAGCAGCAGTGCGGGCTGACACATGATCGCCATGCCGATTTCGAGCCACTGCCGCGCCCCATGCGGCAGATGCGACGCGAGTTCGCACGCCTGCCCGGACAGACCCACTTCTTCCAGGACGGCGTCGGGATCCGGCATGGGCGTGGCCCGGTAAGCCGCAACGCCCAGGCCGGCCACCATCAGGTTGTCGCGCACGGTCATCGTGAGGAAGGTGTTGGTCCCCTGGAACTTGCGCACCACACCGCGCCGGCAGAACGCGTGCATCGGGCGGCCTGTCATCCGCTCACCATCGAGATACAGTTCACCGGATCCGGGGGTAATCGCTCCCGACAGCAGGCCGACGAGCGAACTCTTGCCGGCCCCGTTCGGACCAATCACACACAGCAGGTCGCGTGGCGCGATGCTGACGTCGACGCCCGCCACCGCCCTGATCCCGCCAAACGTGCGCGAAAGGCCGGTGCCCAGAAGAAACTGGCTGTCCATTACCGCTTCTCCTGTGCGTGACCCACGCGATGAACCGGTTGAACCGGTGGCCGCCCCCTTATCGCCCGACCTGCCCGGCGCGCGACCACCACACAGCCGCCAAGGCGCAGTCCGTTCGGCATGAACAGCACGCAGGCGAGAAACAGACCACCGAGCATCAGGGGCCAGCCGTCCGTGCTGTAACTGGAGACGGCCTGCCTGAGCAGCGTCAGGGCGACCGCCGCGACGACGGGACCACCAATTCTTCCCCGGCCACCAATGGCCACCCAGAGAATGACTTCGGTCGCAAGAAGCGGCGAGAACACGTCCGGCGCCACCACCCCCGAGCACGCCGCCATCAGCACGCCGGCGACTGCAGCGAGCGCCGCCGACGCGACGAAGACGAGCAGCAGGTGCAAAGGCGTGTGATAGCCGCAAGCCTTCGCGCGCCACTCGTTGGTTGCGATCGCATTGAGCACCTTGCCGTAGTGGCTGCGACACACGAGCCAGATCAGGCCCGTCGCGGCGAGCAGTATGGCCGCCACGGTGTACCAGGACGTCCGGGGACCGCTCAGGTCAAATGCATGACCGTCCACGCTGAACGACAGCCCGGGGATACCCAGGATGCCCGTATCGCCCCCGGTGACCGACTGCCAGCTGACGGCGAGCTGCTGTGCGACGATCAGCACGGCAAGGCTGATGATGGCGAAGAAGTGGAGCCTCACCCCCGCGAAAAGCAGGAAATAGCCGATCACGGCAGCGACGCCCGCGGCGCAGAGCACACCGACCGCCACGCCCGTCAAGGGCGCCTGTCCGAACTGGACGGTCATGACGGCAAATCCATAGGCGCCGAGGCCCAGGAACGTCGTGTGCCCGAGCGTGAGCACCCCGGCACGTCCCCAGAGCAGGTCATAGCTCAATGCGAGGATCCCCATCACCAGTGCATCGCGCACCATCGCCAGCAACCAGGGACCGGCAAGCAATGGCACGAGGACCACCGCAGCCACGGCTGCGATCCACATCAACAGGGGGGAAACATCCCTGGGGCCGAGGGCGGGCTGCGAGAACCAGAGCCGCAGACAGCCTGCGTGTTTTCCAGACATACGCTTTATCCTTTACCAAGAAGCTGATGGGCCGCGCTGAATCCCGGAATCAGCCCTTGTGGTCTGAACCGGATCACCACAATGGACAGAACCAGCACCACTGCGGATGCGAGAGAGGGATCGATGCGATAACTCAGTAATGTCTCGGCGGTACCGATGACTGCGCTGCCCAGAATGCTGCCGGCGATCGACCCGATGCCGCCCAGCACGATCACGAAGAACGCCTTGGCGAGCCAGGAAACGCCCAGATGCGATTCGACCGACACCATCGGCGCGACAAGTACACCCGCGAGCGAGGCGAGTGCCGCTCCACCACAGAAGGCGATGCGGTTCAGACGCCCGGTGTCGATGCCCGCGGCCTCCGCCATCGCTGGGTGCTGGATCACCGCGCGCAGCTGGGTACCAAAGCGCGTTCGCGCGAACAGCAGCCAGCATCCTGCCGTAACGGTCAGTGCAACGCCGATCACGAAGATCCGGTAGGCCGGATAGCTTCCGCCTGGAACGGGCACTGCCCCACTGAACGGGGCATAGACCAGCATCGGCTGGGTGCCAAAGATCAGTTCCAGCACCTTCTGCAGGATCAGGCTGATCGCGTAGGTCGCGAGGAGCGTGTCCAGCGGCCGGTCATAGAGCAGCCGGATGATGAACCTCTCGAGGCACCAGCCGAGAAACGCCCCGACTGCGGGGGCCACGAAGAGGGCAAGCCAGAACGCCTGCTGCCCGCCAACTGCCTGCGTGACAGCTAACGCATAGGCGCCAATCGTGACCCACTCGGCATGCGCGAGGTTCACGATGTCCATCATGCCGAAGACGATCGCGAGCCCAAGCGCGATCATCGCGAGAACGCATGCATAACTTGCAACATTCAGTATTCCTGTCATCTTCCCCTCACATACCGGGCCGCCCATGACCTGCATCGAGCTGCCGGTAGACCGTTGGCATGGAGAACACGAACCGGCTTCCCACAGCTTCGCCATGGGCGCGTATTCTCACGTTTACACAAAATATTGTGAATTTTAGATCGACATAACTCCGTTTACACAATCTATTGTGAATTTATCCTCGTTCGCTCCCCGATACTCGATTCGCCCAGTTCAATCGAGTACGCATGACCAAGGAAGCACTGATCACGGCTATCGGGAAAGAGATCCGCGCACGTCGCAAGCTGAAGAAGTTGACGCAGGCCGGTCTGGCAATGCGCGCGGAAGTTCACCCGAATACCATCTCACTCATCGAGCGTGCACAAACGATCGCGGGAATCGACGCGTTGATCGACATTGCCGACGCGCTCGGTGTGCCGCTGTCGCAGTTGATCAAGGCAGCCGAAGACCGCGGCGGCGTCCGCTGACGAACTGCGGTAACACTCTCTTTCCGGACCGCACGCGTTCGCCCTGGCGATCATCACAGGCGTTCCGAACTCTACTCAGCACTCATACGACAAATTGCCGTCACGTTACGTGGACACACTGCTATGGTCCAGTCGCGTCAGGCTGATCATCCCTCATATTTATTGCTATTAAACTACCGCCGCAAAATGAGGGCGTCAACCTGTTCAGATAGCGCGTTTACCCGTATATGTATCGCCTTCACTTCAACTTGACATCGACCATCTTCGGAAATAAGGTTTATTTATTGTAATTAATTGGGAAATGACATGGAGCTTGATCTCTGTGAATGCACGGCGCAGGAACTGCAGGTCCTTTATCGCAACGGCGGCGCCTCGCCAGTCGAAGTCATGGCCGCCGTGCTGGAGCGCGTCGAGCGGCTCGACCCCGCCGTGAATGCCTTCTGCCGGATAGCGCCGGACGCGCTCGACATGGCGCGTGCAGCTGAGACACGGTGGCAACGCAAACGCCCTCTTGGCCCACTCGACGGCGTGCCGGTCAGCATCAAGGACAACGTTGCAGTTGCCGGACTTGCAACGCGATACGGCTCGCAGGTTACGGAGGAAACGCCAGCGCCTCACGACAGCCCATGTGTGGCCCGCCTGCGTGAGTCCGGTGCGATCTGCTTTGCCAAGACCACCCTGCCTGATTTCGCTCACAAGATCGTCACGGACAGTCCGCTTACGGGAGTTACACGCAATCCCTGGGATACGGACCGCACCCCTGGCGGCAGCAGCGGTGGGGCCGCCGCAGCGGTCGCGCTTGGCATGGCACCCGTCGCGATCGGCACCGACGGCGGCGGATCGATCCGGATTCCAGCCGCGTTCACGGGTACGTTTGGTTTCAAGCCGAGCTTCGGCCGCGTTCCACATGCGCCGCGCGGCCCGTTCGGGCTGCTCAGCCACGTCGGTCCTATCACCCGCTGCGTGGCAGACGCCGCACGCCTCCTGACCGTCATCAGCCGCCCCGACAGCCGCGACTGGTACGCCCTGCCGTTCGACGGCAGCGACTATGAACTGGGTCTGAAATGCAAGCCAACCCCCGGGGGGATACGCATAGCGTCCAGTCCGTCCCTCGGCCTCGCCGTTGCGCCCGAAACCGCTGTCGTCGATGCAGTGCAACGCGCGGCCGACACTTTCCGAGACCTGGGTGGCAAGGTCCAGCAGGAAGATCCACCGGGTATCGCCCGCTGCAACGCGGTCCACGCCACCCTCTGGCCGGCCTGCTGCAAGCAGCTCACCGAAGGCATGGCTGACGGCGGCGCGGCCCTCGATCCGTCACTGCAGGCCTACTCTGATGCTGGTGCGGCGATATCGCGCCAGGCGTTCCTTGGCGCATTAATCGAGCGAGGAGAACTTGGCGCTGCCGTCAACGCGTTCTTCGAGCGGTACGATCTTGTCATCTGCCCGGTGTATCCCCGGGTCGCCATGCCACTTGCGGAACTCGCGGCAAGCGGCGAGCTGTTTCCCCACTTCACAGCCTGGTGCAACCAGCTCGGCCTCCCCGCAGCGAGTGTCTACTCGGGCACCACGCCCGAAGGGCTACCGGTCGGGATCCAGATCGTTGGCGGGCGGCACGCCGATGCGCTTGTGCTCTGGGCAAGCCACATCCTTGAACTCTCGTTCGGACGAGCACCGCTGGGTAACGTGGCACGCGCGCTGCCCGCGTCTAACCCCGTTCGTACGAGGCACTGAGGGGGGACACTGAAGCCGGTCATCCGGCGGACACCGGGCGCACACGTCGTCCGGGCATCCATCAGTCATCGGCCTTTCTGCCGGCGTGCAGGCCCAAGTCCGAATCGAGTACGAGCTTCTGGCGCAACGCAGCGTGTACCTTGCGCAGCTGTGCCTCGGCTTCCTCCATATGCACCGCCATGAGCTGCTCTACGGCGACGGCGTCGCGCCTCTTTGCCGCATCCAGGATCGCGCGGTGGGCCGCAACGGTCTGCCGCCCGAACGCCTGATAGTCCCGCTGGGTCACGTTGCCCGCCACGAGCACGAGGCTGTGCAGCATCTGGTTGATGATCTGGCATATGCAGCGCAGAAAGGCGTTCGGATTGACAGCAGCCAGAACGTCATGGAAGTGGATGTCCTCATGGCGCTGATCAAGCGTATGCTTGTCGCTCGCCACAAACGGCTCGCAGACCTCCACGCTGCGCTCGAGCGCTTCCAGATCCGCGTCAGTCAGATGCTCCACAGCTCCCGCCGCAAGTAGCGGTTCAAGCACGCGTCGCACAGCATAAATGTCCTCAAGACTGAGGCTCTCGAAAAACAGGTAGTTCTGTAGTGACTGAAATGCGCGGGCGAGCGGCACGCGCGTAATCGTTGCACCACCTTCCGGTCCCGTGCTGAGACGCACCAGCCCCTGCACCTCCAGTGCCTTGAGGGCATCACGCATCGAGCCGCGGCTGACATTGAATATTTCCTGAAGCTCGGCCTCCTTGTTCAGCCGCACGCCTGGACGCACCTTTCCATCGGTAATCCATGTCTTGATGAGTTCGGCCACCTGATCGCCCCGCTTGGTCGTGCGGGGTCCCCGCTTGTCCCGCTTCAGCAACGGCTTTTTCTCTGTCGTCTGTTTTCGCGCTGCCATACGTCACACCCGTGGTTGCCATCATCGTCTGGTCTGAACGTCATTATCGGGCATCCACCGCCGCGTGACCGCCATGACGTGCCCATGAATGCCGTCGTACAACACCCTCCTAAAGCTTGGAGGTGACGACCCCGGGCCTTAATGCCTACGCTTTGGCCATACGACACGTGCCGCCCTTCGTGGGTTCGCGTGGACACCGGTCCCCGGGGGAGACATGGCCCAATATCAACAGACGCTCCAGCAGGCTCACACCATCGCCGACATCGGTACCGCGCTCGCCGATCGCGGGCTCGATCTCGGACTGCTCACCAGGCGAATGCGGGCAGTCAGCCTCGAATCAGACGTGACCGGTGACATCGCCGGTCCTCCCTGGCGCCCGGACGACGTATCCGCCCTGAACATGAACCTCGTGCCCACCCGGTACGGCGGCTGTCCCGCCCTGCAGTCCCTTGTGGCGCAGGCAACGCTGATGGCCTGCCTCGGGGAAGCCGACGCGAGCCTCGCGCTGGCGTTGCCCGGCCCGGGGCTCGCCATGCCACCGGTCGTTGCGCTCGCATCCGCCGGACAGCAGGCCCGGTTCTTCCAGCGGTTCCAGTCCGGCGCACCCCGCTGGGGCGCCTTCGCCATTACTGAATCTGATTGCGGTTCTGACGCGACTGCCATGCGTACCAGTGCCCGGAAAACCAGCCGAGGCTGGGTCCTGAACGGCACCAAATGTTTTATCACGAACGGCGCACGCGCCGGTTGCGTGATCACGTTTGCCACGATCAACCGGCAGATGGGCCGCTACGGTGTCCGCGCATTTCTGGTGGACTGCAATACACCCGGATTCACGGTTTCGCGCATCGAGCGGATGGCCGGCCTTCGCGCAACCCAGCTTGCCGTGCTCTCCTATGCCGACTGCGAGGTACCCGACGATGCGCTTCTTGTCCGCGGCGACGAGAAGCCGCTCGACGACGCCTTCTCGGGTGCGCAGCGATCCTGGGACTACTTCCGGCCACTGCTTTCCGCCGTCATGGTCGGTACCTGCCGCCGGGTGCGCGCGGACCTCGCCGCCTGGCTCGATGGGGGTGGAACACCCGCAGACAGGCATCAACACGTGGCAGGCGTGGAAGCGACGCTGCTCGACATCGACCGCCAGATCACGGCCGCCTGGCTGCTCTGTCACTGCACGGCCTGGAAGACGGATCGCGGCATCGTGACGCCCATGGATTCGTCCATGACCAAGGCGTTTGCCTCGCGCGTGGCCACGCGGGTCACACGGGCGGCAATGGACCTCGCCGGTATCGATGGCATCACCGCCTGTCCGTCGCTCGAACAGGCTTACCGGGACGCCAGGGCCTTCGACATCATGGAAGGCACCGGCGACCTGCAGCGACTCATGATTGCGCGGGCCGCACTGCGATCGACGTCACGTCCGTGGGACATCACGGAGCCGCCCTCCCGCAACACCACCGGACCCAACTCATCATCCGACATCACCACCGTCCGCCAATCCGGGCAGGAGACCTCCCATGACGCATGACACGCACAGCCCCAGACGCGAGGAAATCGCCGCCACGATCCGGTCATGCCTGGTATCGGCCATCGGCAGCACCATGGCTGCAGACCTGATCGCAGACGACACCAACCTGTTCGACGTCGGTGTCGACTCCATGAACATGACAGACCTGCTGCTTCAGCTCGAGGAACGTTTCGGCTTCACCCTCGCGCCGGAGGACCTGTCTGCCAATCTGTTCATGCGCTTCAGCAACCTCGTCGACTTCGTGGAATCCCATGTCCCCCGCGACTGACCCCGTTCGCCAGCGGCCCTGCATAGCGACCACGGCGCGGTATGTTCCGGCAACGCGCGTGCGGGCCAACGTTGCGCTACAGCATCCAGCCCCGCCTTCATCCGCGCGCGAGGCCATCATGCGGTCAGTCTATGACGATACGCTGCGCTGGCGCCCTGAGGTGGATCCGGGCTCCGTCCATCATTCGGCGAGCCCGCGGGGCACCGCGATGCCGGAGTACGTCGCCTGCGAGTCACGCCTCCTGCTCTCGGATATGGCGTCAATGGTCGCAAAGGAAACCATGCGCCGGGCTCCCGGGAAGGACAACCTCCCGCCGGATCAGGTCATCGTCTGTGCGACAAGTTTTGAGGACGACCTCGCGCTATCGTGCGCGGGTCGGCTGCACAGCGAGCTGGGATCGACAGGTGTGCCGTTCGCGTTTGGACAGCTGCAGGGTGCCTCTTTCTTTCTTGCGCTGCAGATGGTGTCCGACATGATGGCCAACGACGAGCGCATGCACAGTGCACTGATCGTCGGCGCTGAACGCTGGCTGCCACCGTTCTCCAGGCAGGTCGGCGCGCTCACCGCATTGGGTGACGGTGCAGCCGCCGCGCTGGTCACGCGGCAGGTGGGGCCCGGATGGCGTGTGCTCAACGTCAACGTCCGCACGCCCGGCCGACCAATGCCATCCCCCGATGTGTGTGTCGACGAACCGGTCCTGGTCGAAGTCATCGGGCAGACGTGCACGCAGTCAGCCCTGAAACCCACGGAAATCAGCTGGGTCGTGCCCCCGCGCATCAATACCACCCTGGCATGCGACGTCAGTGCAGATGCCCGGCTTCCTGTCTGGCGGATGTGGTACCCCGAACCGCGCGACATCGGCTATCTATGTGCCGCAGACGCGCTGACGCAGCTCCACGTGTTGCTGCAGTCGATTGCTCCGACAGACGGGCAACGCATCCTGCTGTGGGCGACCGGCCTCCAGGCGCAGGCTGCCTGCGCGATCCTCCAATACTGCGGGAGCTAGCGATGCCTGCGCCCGCACACGATCCCGTGCTGTCCCTGTCCGGCGTCGCATTCAGCCTCCCCGCCCAAACGGTCGATGCGCACACCTGGGCACGTCGTTGCGGATTTCCCGAAGCGCGCGCCAGCGCACTGCTGGAGAACGGTGTGCAGCGGTTCCACGATGCCGTAGCAAACTCACCGGTCGCGCTCGCGTGCGAAGCAGTGTCCGCCCTGCTTGAGCGTACCGGCACATCACGGGTAAGCGTCGATGCGCTCATCTATACCCACACGATCCAGAGCAGCGTCATGGCACCGCCTGCCGGCACGGCAGCCTTCGTCCAGTCCCGTATGGGACTGGACCGCGCACTCGCGTTCTCGGTGATGCAGCAGAACTGCGTCTCGCCGATGGCCGCCATCCGCGTGCTGCGCGTGCTCACCATTGCAGGCCGCCCGATCCAGCGGGCGATTGTCGTCTGCGCGGACGTGATGGGCTCCGGCTGCGACCATCTACGCGCCATCCAGGATCTCGCACTACACAGCGACGGCGCATGCGCGCTCCTGTTGGAGCGCGGCGGCGGCCACAACGGCATCGTGGGACTGCACCTTTATACCGACGGGCGCTACTTCCGCGGCACCGACGACGACCTGCAGCCCATCCCAGACGACCGTTACTACTGGTCGGCATTCGCCACGATGCGTGCGGCACTCCGACAGGCGGGTCTTAGGGGTAGTGAACTCGCCCATGTCCTGCCTCACCACGTGAACCTGCCTGGCTGGTCGCGCCTCATGACCATGCTGTCCGTACCACAGGAGCGCCTTTACACGGCCAATTTCTCACGCCTTGGCCACGTGTTCGGCGCCGATCCGTTCATCAACCTCCACACCGCGCCGCGCGGGCAACCCGGCTCCTGTTCCCTGCTGTTCTCCAGCGGACTTGCCGGCTGCTTCGGCGCCATGGTGATCCGCCACTGATCCCGAATCTGAACCTGAATCTGACCGCTATCCAGCCATGAGAAATCTCCTTGACATCGTCCAGGCGGCCGCGCGCCGCACACCTGATGCGGAATCGCTCGTCTGCGGCGATGTCCGGCTCACCTACCGCCAGCTGATGCAGCGCAGTCATGCGTTCGGGCAGGCCCTCTCATCCCTCCGCGTGACGCCGGGCGAACGCGTCGCCATCCTCCTCGACAAGCGGATCGAGACCGTCGTGTCGATGCTCGGCGCGAGTGCTGCCGCGTGCGTTTTCGTTCCGGTGAATCCACTTCTTAAGCCGGGCCAGGTGGCTCACGTGCTTCGGGATAGCGGTGCCCGGTGCCTCGTGACCTCCGCATTGCGCGCCCGCTCCCTGACCGCGGAGGGCGTTGCGCCAGTGGTCGACGTGATCCTCGTGGATGAACCGGACCCGGAGCCTTCAGTGCTGTCGGGCTCGGTCAGAATCCACCGCTGGCGAGACCTGTTCATCACCCGGCCCGACGACGCGTCCATCCCGTCTGCAAGTGCCGCCTGTGTCGACACCGACCTTGCGGCCCTTCTCTATACCTCCGGCTCGACGGGTTTGCCCAAGGGCGTCATGCTCAGCCACCGGAACCTGCTCGAAGGCGCCTGGAGCGTCGCTGAGTACCTGCGGCATGGTCCGTCGGACCGCATCCTTGCCGTCCTGCCGCTTAGCTTCGATGCGGGCCTCAGCCAGTTGACCTCGGCCTGGTCGGCAGGTGCGACAGCGGTGCTGCTGAACTATCTCACGGCGCACGACGCCGTCCTTGCGTGCGAGCGGGAGCGCATCACAGCGATCACGGGTGTACCTCCCTTGTGGATGCAACTCACGGGAGCAAACTGGCCCGACGCGGCGCGCAACAATCTGCGCTATTTCGCGAACACCGGGGGGCGCCTTCCACTGCCTGTACTGCAGAAGCTGAGGGCGCTGTTTCCACGGGCCACTCCGTTCCTGATGTACGGGCTGACGGAGGCATTCCGCTCCACGTTCCTCGACCCGGCCGAGGTTGACCATCGGCCCGATTCGATTGGCAAGGCCGTTCCCAACGCGCGAGTCCTGGTGGTCCGTGAAGACGGTACGCCGTGCGCTCCCGACGAACCGGGTGAACTGGTCCACGTGGGTGCGTGCGTCACGCTCGGCTACTGGAACGATGCTGCGCGCACCGCGCAACGCTACCGCCCTTCGCCTGAAGCGAAACCCGGTGGCGCGCCGCGTGACATCGCGGTGTGGTCCGGGGACCTTGTGCGATACGACCGTGAAGGCTTTCTCTATTTCATCGCCCGTAACGATGCCCAGATCAAGAGCTCCGGCTACCGGATCAGTCCGGAGGAGATCGAGGAAACAGTCCATGCAAGCGGCCTCGTCGTGGAAGCCGTAGCGCTAGGCGTGCCGGACGACGATCTCGGCGAAGCCGTGGCGCTATTTGTCGTCCTGGCCGGAGATGCGGATGTCGATGGGCTGCGCGACTGGTGCATGCAGCGCCTTCCACGTTACATGGTTCCCCGGCATATCGTGAGTTATCGGGATATTCCGCGCAATCCCAACGGGAAATTCGACAGGGCTGCGCTGCGTAGCGGGGTGGCGTCGTGCGGGGCCGCCTCGCTGACGGGTCGTTCAGGGGAGCAGACATCATGAGCCTGACTTTCCTCCGGTGCCCACCCGGGCTGCAGTTCAATGGTGTCGACGTGCGCCGGCTGGCCGACAGGGCCGGGCAGACGCCCTTTTTTGCATACGACCGCTCCGCAATCGACACCCGTGTGCGGGAACTGCGCAGCCTGTTACCCTCCGCCATGCTGCTGCACTACTCGATCAAGGCGAACCCGATGCCCGCCGTGATCCACTACCTGGCCCAACGGGTCGACGGGTTCGATGTTGCCTCCGCCCAGGAGATGGCATTGGCACTCGATGCCGGTGTCTCACCAACGGCAATCGGCTTTGCCGGGCCAGGCAAGTCTCACGACGACCTGCGCCGCGCGGTCGCCAGCGGCATCAACGTTCACGTCGAGTCGGATACCCAGTTGCGCCTTGTTACCGCGCTCGGATGGGAGCTGGGCGTGCAGCCGAACGTGGTGATCCGCATCAATCCCGATTTTCAGGTCGGACACAGCGGCATGCGCATGGGCGGCAGTGCGGCCCCGTTCGGCGTGGATGTCGACCAGATTCCGGCATTGCTGCGCGAACTCGCGACGCGGGAAGTCGCACTCGCCGGCTTCCACGTCTTCTGGGGTTCGCAGTGCCTGCATGCCCGAACCATCATCGAGGCCCAGCGCCAGAGCGTGGACCTCGTCCTTCGACTCGCCAGTGATCTGCCTCGGCCACCCCGGTTCGTGAACCTGGGTGGCGGCTTTGGCATCCCCTATTTTCTGGGGGAAACGCCGCTCGACACGAGAGCGGTCTGCGAGGCGATGCACGACTGGCTGCCCCGGCTTGCCGAGCGTCTGCCCGGAACCACGCCCATTCTGGAACTCGGGCGTTACCTCGTGGGCGAGGCCGGCATCTACGTGTGTCGTGTCATTGACCGGAAAGTCTCGCGCGGCAGAACATTCGTCATCACGGACGGCGGACTGCATCATCATCTGGCGGCTTCCGGCAACTTCGGTCAGGTCCTGCGCCGGAACTTTCCGGTCGTGATCGGCAACCGGCCGGACGGCATATCACGCGAGCGGTGTTACGTGGTCGGGTGCCTCTGTACGCCGCTCGACCGCCTCGCGGACGACGTTGAACTTCCCGAAGCGCACATAGGCGATTTCATTGTCGTGATGCAGTCAGGGGCCTATGGCCGCTCGGCAAGCCCGGTGCATTTCCTCAGTCATCCGGAACCCGTCGAAATGCTCGTGTGACACTGCCATATCCCGGAGAAACGTCATGCCATTCCGTGAACCCGTTGTTGCAGATCCCGTACCTGTCTCGTGGGCGCTCGACGATGACCAGCAGGGGCTCGTTGCGGCCGCAAGGGACTTTGCACGCGAGCGCCTCGAGCCGCTGCTGGGAGGCGCACCCGACTCCACGCGGTGGACCGAAACGGTCCGGCTCGCCGCCACGCTCGACCTCGCGACCATGATCCTGCCGGAACAGGTGGGCGGCATGGGCATCAGCCGGCACGACCTTGCACTGGTCGTTGAACAGTTCGCGGCGGGCCCGCTCGAGCGGGCCGCCGAACTGACACTCAGCAGCGCCGCACTGATGACGCTGCGCGAGTACGATGCACTCGATCGGCTGCCTGACCAGCCTATCCAGCACTACCTTGACGGCACGACATCGATTGCGCCTGGCATACCGGACGTCGACGCTTCAGGTTTCTGGGTGTTGCGCCAGCAGGCATCCTCGCACGCAATGATGGTCCGGCTGGAGGACGGACATCCGCAGCTCGTGCTCGCCAAGCTACCTGCCCGGCGGGTCGAACCCTACTGCGCCGTCGTTGCCCTGCCGGGCGCACTCTCGATCGGGCGATACACCACAGCACCGCCATGCGCACGCGATATGCAGTGTCTGGTGGTGCCCGATGACGGGGGCGCCGACGGCAATGCGGTACGGCAGTGGCTTGTCGACGTAGCCATCTATTTCGCTGCGCTGCTTTCTGGCGCGGTCCAGCAGGGCGTGAACTTCGCCCTGGCCTACAGCGCTTCGCGCCAGACGTTCCGCAGGCCGATCGCTGCGCATCAGCTCGTCGCCGCGCGGCTCGCCGACATGCACATCTCGGCCCATACCACCCACCTATTTCTCCGGTCCGTCGCAGCGCAGGACACGCAGGTGCAGATCAGTTCCGTACGGTCGATGGCCCACCACGTTGCGACTGAGGCACTGGACGTTGCAAGGGAACTCGTGCAGCTTTGCGGCGGCCATGGCTACGTGCAGGGCCTGCCTCCAGCGGCTCGCTTCCAGACGGTGCACTGGTTTGCGATGCTGCTCACGAAGGCCGAGGCCGCGCTGCGCGCCTTCACCGTAACCGGGTGAGACGTTCACCGGCAGGAGATGCGACGTGAATGACGACGAGCGGGTAGAGGCGCCCATCCTGCAGACGGAAGGACCGCTCCAGACGTCCGTAGGAACGGCCTCATGCTGGCTGCGTGAGCCCGATGGCAATGACGTCAATGACATCGCGGCCTGGCTCGCCGATCCGGGCATCAACCAGTGGTTCGACTTCGGGCAGGGTCGCCAGACGCTTCCCGTTCTCGCTGTGCAGCTCATGATGCAAGGCGACCGACACCGCCTCCGAGTCTTCGGAGCCACGGGCAACCCCCTCGCCAGTGGACTGGTGGCCGTCAGTGATCTGACGCATGCCTTTGGCACCGGCTCATTCTGGGTACTGCGCGACAGCCGGCGTCCCGCGTGCAGGGACATGACGCTTCTCGCCTCCACGGCGATCCTTCGCGAGACGTTTGAAACCGGGCGGCTGCATTGCATCACGGCGTGGGCTGTGGACTGCAATGTACGCTCGCGAAGCCTGCTCGAACGGATCGGATTCCGCCTGATCGGGCTGCAGCGCGATTGCCACGTCATGCAGGGATCGCGATGCGGGCGAGTCCTCTACGATCTGCTGCCGGGCGATCTGCCCAATGGATTCCATTCAGCTGCGGGCGGCCCATGAGCACGGCCGTCATCACCGCCGTGATGGCCTGGGTGCCTGACACCATGACGCTGTCCCGATGGACGGCAATGGAGCCGGCACTTCGCGCGACCGGTCATTCTGGCTGGGATGCCTGGGTGAAGTCGTGGCATCCCGACTACGGGCACTGGATCGAGGCGTGGCCACATGGGGAAACCGGTGGTTCGCTGCCTGTGCCTCCCGGTCTTCTGCCACCCTACCTGGCGTGCGAGATACCGGTCGAAACCAGGACAGATCTGTCAGGACTCGCCGCAAAAGTGGCAAACGGGATCTGTTCGGTGCGGCCGCATGGCGCGCGGCCAATAGATGTCGTGATGTTCTGCCATAGCACGCCGGACGAGCATGTGTCGACCACGGTTGCCGGGCGGCTGTGTGCTGAAGTCGGACCGCCGTGCTTTGCTTTTTCGGTCTCGCAGCAGCATGGCGCGTCGCCCTTCACAGCGTTAAGGCTTGCTTCCGACCTGCTCGACGCTGAACTGGACGTGCACACGATACTGATCGTTGCAGCGGAGAAATGGTATCCGCCGTTTTCCAGAATCTGCGGACCTGGCATCGTGCACGGGGACGCCGCCGGTGCACTGCTCGTTGAAAGAGCCGGCCGGAGAACAAACGGCCTGTACCTGCTCGATGCAGCAGTCCGGCACGTTCCCCAGGAGGTCGGACGATGTACCGAAGTCGTCCCGGAGGCCTGGACATTCACTTTGCTGTCGATAATCGACTTTCTCCTCACGCGACACGCCCTTCGTTGCGATGAAATTGACGAGATTGTCGGACAGCCAGGCATTACGTCGCTCGCGGATGCAGTCAGTGAGCATTTCGGCCAACCAAACGCGAGAGCGCAGCATGATGTCGGTATTCATCTCGGCGCTGCCGATTCCATCGTACGACTGGCACAGACACTTGACCGCACGGCGTCTCTGCGAGCCCGCCGCACGCTGCTCTGGGGTTACGGGATAGGTGGTTTCGTCGGCACGGCGCTGCTGGGCGCGAACGGCGTGCCCTCCTTCTGTCAGCATGGCGACGTCCGCCCCGCCTCATGATTCCCGATCTCGGCATAGCGCACGTCGCTTTTTATCTCCCCCCATGCATCGACGATATTCGGGACTGGGGGCAACGTACCCGGCAGACGATCGCCACCGTGCGGAAACTTGAGCAGGCCGGAATGTATAAATACCGCAGCGCGAACGGACAAACCGCAATTGGCCTTGCGGCCAGCGCGGTTCAGCGCCTTCTCGTTGCGTCCGCTGTTGCGCCGCGTGAGGTCGACTGCCTCGTCTATGTGCACACACTACAGGGCAGCATCGCGCCGCCGCCACAGTCGTTGCCGGGCCTGCTGTGTGACCGGTTCGGCTTCAGCAACGCTGAAGCCTTTTCGTTCGCGCAGCAGCATTGTGCGTCGGGCCTTGGCGCACTGCGCGTGATCAGGGCAATGTTCGTCGCCCGCCACCGTATGAAACGGGTGCTGCTTGTCGGCGCCGACGTCATGCCACTCGCATCAGAAAGATTAATGATCGCTGAAGGGATTCTGGGGGATGGTGCGTTTGCCGCCTTCATCGAGCGCGACGCTCCCATCAACCGCCTGGCGGCGATCACAATGCATGCCAGCGGCGCAGGCTGGCGAGGCGTGCTGGAACAAGACGAATCGCGCCTGGCCGCACAGCACTTCTTCACGGCGCGCAGACTGATCACACACACCGCCCAGCAGGCACATATCGCACTGGACGATATCCGTCGTATCCTGCCGCATCACCTTGACCTGCCTGCGTGGTACCGGTTGCTGGACTCGCTGCGGATTCCCAGGGACCGGCTGTTCTCGGAGAACTTTTCGCGCATCGGTCACGTCACCGTGAGCGATGCATTCATCAATCTTGCCCAGTGTCACGACCTGGCGCCAGGCCAGCCATTCCTGCTGTTTGCAAGGGGTATCGGTGGATTTTCGGCAGTTGCGCTGCTGGTCCGCTAGGGTCCCGCCACGGCACGCCTCCCGCTTCGGACACCCGTGAGCACGACAAACCGAATTCCCTTGAGATCTTTGTACCGCGAACCTCCAACTCGCAATCTGCATACTATAATGATTGTTAAATGCAGTCAGCTGGGCGGCCGTAAGGCGTTGAGCTGACGATTGGGACGCCGCTGACGCGGCGGTCACGTGTGGACCTCTGACTGGCTCCCCACCCCGGCGACGCGCGTCGTATGGGCCACACGGCTGTGTGGCACAGAGTCTGCATCTGCGAGGCACACGCGATCCCGGATTCTGTGGAGCAGCGCCGGGGTGACGAAGATGAAACATGTCTCTCGACGCCGTTCAAACGAACTCCAGCGCAGGGCATCTGCAGCGGATCATCTACTGGCTGATACGCCTGCACTGGTAATGCGTCTTGCATCCGCCTCGGACATTCCTTCGCTTGTCGATTCATTCGGCAGCGCAGCCGCGACGCTTGGCTTCCCCCATTACGTCATCAGCCGCGTCATGCGCAGCCGCTCAAGCAGCCCGCGCCCCACGGCGATAGAAATGATCGGTGCCCACTACCCGCGGGAATGGGTGCAGTATTACGAGGGGCGGGATTATGCGGCCACCGATCCCGTGCATCGGGCTGCGTTCATCCAGTCCACGCCTTACCGGTGGCACGATATCGCCGGCCTGAGCAAAGCCGAACGTCGTCTGCTCGACGAAGCAAAAGAGGCAGGGCTGCCCGGCGGCCTCAGCATCCCGGTTCATCAGGCCGATGGCAGTGTGGTGTTATTCAATCTGTCCGGCCCCCTTCATTCCGTGAACGATGCCATCAAGTCACGGATCGCCTGCCTCATCAGCACACAGTTTCATTGCGAGCTGCATCGGCTCTCTCCGATACCGCGACGCAGGGCCTCGCGCCTGCTGACGCCGTGCCAGATCGTATGCCTGACCTGGGTCGCCCGCGGCAAGACCTCTGCCGAAATCGGCGAAATCCTCGGGCGATCTCACTATACCGTTGACTACCACATCGGAAAGGCAATGCAGGCACTCAACATGTGCAGCAGGACGGCCGCCGCCGTCTACGCGAGCGTCCAGGGCGTCATCAAACCCTGAACCTGCTTTTCCGACAGATCCCTCACATCCGCTGTACATCGCCGTGCAGCCAAGGTGCGTCAGCGCACGCTTGCGTGCTGACCGACACCCTCCTAAAGCTCCGAGTTTCCGCGCCGCAGATGCGCTGATAGCGTCTTGTCAAACGCTGACACCCGGAGGAGCTCATGTCATTCATTGTCGCCGGCAGGCTTGATGAGCTGCCACCGGATATCCATCGCCGTCTCGGAGTCTTCCGCCACAAGGTCTTCGTCGAGCGCCTGCACTGGGAAATACCCGGCGTCCACCAGGATGCCACAAGCGAGTGGGATGAGTTCGACGGAGCCAATACTGTCCATCTGGTCGCGCTGTCCGGAGGCGGCGAGGTGTGTGGATGCGCCCGACTTATGCCGACCACCGGGCCCTATCTGCTCCGCAACGTCTTTCCGGAACTTGCAGGTCCAGGCCCCCTGCCCTCATCCCCTTCGATATGGGAGATGTCGCGATTCGCCGGTTCAAGGCTACCGGATCGCCGGACGGGCTCGACGTCGGGCATGTCCCTGTTCCCGTATGCCATGGCGCTCGCTCTCTCGTTCGGCGCAACACGCCTGATCGGCGTGGTCTCACGCCCTGTTGCCCGTCTGTACCGACGTTTCGGGCTGGAATTGCGCGATATGGACGTTCATGTATCCGCCAATTCCGACATCGTTGCGTGCTCAATCGACCTGGGCCTTCCCGCTTTCCATAGACTCCAGTGCGATCCGCTTATATTGCTGAACTCCGTCACCCGCTTCGGGAAGCTATTCCTTCCCGAACCCGGCGAACATTCGGGGCATACGTGCGATGAGATGTCCGGCGCAGTCCGTCGAGGAGGGGCGACGCACAAGCAGGCAACCGTTTAGACAGCTTGACACTGGACCGTAGCGTCAGCGCTTACGTGCTGGCCGACAATGATGCCGGTTGTCGGCCTCCTTCACCCAGTCCGGCCTGATCGCCGATGCATATGCCTGACCGCTGCGCGACGCCTCGCCATTCTGTTGCGAACTCAAGCCGAGGCGCTCATCGATCGCGTGTGCCACGGCCGCAGACTTCGGAGGACGATCACGATCGCAGTCACCCCAGAAGGTACACATCGCATCGAACAGAATAGACAGGATCGATGTCATGTAGGGCAGCTTCACGACGACGCCCTCACCCGGTTGGTCGCTCGCAGGCGTGCCCCAGTGTTCCTCGAATCCGTCGTTGGGCGCCATGATCCGGAGGGAATCGAGTTCTCGCTGCAGGCGGTCTTCAAACGAATAGTGAACGGTCGCCGAGTGCGCGAGCGCCCGGCGTAACTCGCAGAGCTGCCGGTCCTTCAGCTCAACGCATCGGGTCAGCCGAAGGACTTCGGCTTCGACCCGCCGCAAACGCCGATCAGGGACTGCGTTTGCAGATGACATCGGCGGGACGTTGTCCATCTCAGGGGCGGTCCATGCATTGAGTTCTTTCATGATGTTCCCTGCCTCAAATGCGGATACATGTATTGTTCCGGCAGCGCCCGTTTCTCGCCGCCCCGGCAAATGAATTAGCACGCGGAGTTTCCGCCAGCGATCAATCGTCTGAGTTGATCGCGGTGGAGTTACGGGGCTTCACCCACGTATCTTTTTTCGGTTTTCTCAGACGAAATATCAACTGCGAGAAACGGCAGGGCGTTCCCAGAGTGAGCATAGCGACACGAAACTCGTGATTTTGTATAGGCCGTCCGTCAGCAATCCGACCAAACCGCGGCATTGTCTAATGAGTTACCTATCCCATCGTCGAAAAGACAGTGTTGGGATGTCAGGTCAGAGATGGTTCGCTGTCGAGTTCGCTGAAAAGTGTTGCCAGGCCACAAGCAACAGCGCGGAGGGAACCCGTCGTGCCCCTTGAGGCACTAGGTGTCAAAATCCGGGAAGATGCCGTCGTTCGCAACAAGGCGGACTATCTGACGCTGGGCATTCTGCCCGACGGCACGCGCAACATTCTGGCCTGTGGATGGAAAACACCGGGGGCGCAACGCTCTGGATGAAGGTGTTCAACAATATTGAAGACCCGCGGCATGGGCGACACCCTGATCGCCGTGACCCCGGGCTCGAGGGGTGCCCGAAGCGCTAGCAGCCGTGATTCCGGCGACCACGCTGCAAACCTGCATCGTCCACCTGATCCGCAACAGCCTCAACTATGCAAGCTGGAAAGATCGCAAATCGCCGGCCACCGCGATTCGCCCGATCTATACCACCCCGAGTGCGCAAGCCGAACAGGTTGCGCTTGCTGAGCGCAGGCGGGAGCAGAAATTCCCACCGGTGAGTGCCTCGTGGCGCAGCGCCTAGGACCGCGTGATTCCGTTCCTTGCGTTTTCACCAGGCGTACGCAAAGTGATCTCCACCACGAATGCCATTGAAAATGGCAACCACAGTTACGCAAGATAATCAAGACACGAGGCCACTTCCCGAGCGATGATGCAGCAACGAAACTTATCTGGCTGGCGCTGCGCATATCACCGCCAATGGGGGCCGTGCCGCTCAGGGCTGGACGACAGCGATGAACCAATTCGCTATCCTTTACACGGATCGATTCGTTCGACCTTCCGTGTGAATTCAATTCTGCCTTGAATACGGAAATCTTGCCCCCACCAGCCAGTCGAACGGATAGCTCGACGCCGGCCTCGTGCTTGCGGGGTTCTGGCATAAACGTATCGCGTCCATGGCACGTCTGGCGGGCGAACCGTGGACCTCTGGCATGGACCGTTTATTTACGGGTGCTGTTCACAGCGTCCTTAAACGCCTTGCCGGGGGTAAACTTCACTGTCTTTGCGGCGGCGATGCTGATCTCTTGGCCGGTGGCCGGATTGCGGCCCGTGCGGGCGGCGCGGCTGCCTTGGCTGAACGAACCGAAGCCAACCAGTTGCACGGTATTGCCCTTGACCACTGCGTTTGTGATCACACTGATGAGAGCATCAACCGCCTCGCCAGTGATCGTCTTGCTTGCCCCCGTCGACGAAGCGACGGCGTCAATGAGTTCCTGCTTATTCATGCACTCTCCCTCTGTCGATAAATAATTAATTGTCCTAGACCCTCACGAGTGGGTCAGTGACGCTCGAATCTTCAAGCGAGTACGTACCGTACCGTGAAGCAAGCCAGCCGCGCAAGCCCCAAGCTAAGGAACGCGGACGACGCCGATCCGACGGTCGTGGGCTCCGATGCAGGTGGCTTCCAGGCCGGGGACAAGCATCGCCGAAACTGCACACATGATGATTTGCAAAGCAGCACTATGCGATAGCGCCAGATGAGTTGCAGGCTATCGACGGTGGCAACACCCCACAGAGCGCACACCCCCCCTTGCTCACGTCGCGGTGACCAAACGAGATGGTGGAAGGCACTGGCCCGTTATCAGGTTGGCTTCAACTTCGCCTGCCATGTGACGCTATTGATTCGCAAAATCGATCCCGCGCTTCGCATCCCCGTCGGCGCAAGGCAAAACATGGGTGAGCGTCTCAGCTTGCCTGAGTTGTGGATGATGAACCTAACCGCAGACAAGGAGCGGGACTTTTTGGACGTTAAATGCCTCTATCCGCGTGCCCTCGAAAAGCATGAGAGGAGTCGGATCGCACTTCGGTGGGCACGCAGTGTTTGCTCGGCTAGACACGTACTCGCTTCGAACTTGCAGGCCCAACACAGCGCGTCCGACGCGGACGATAGCATCCGGCGACGGCCAGACCTCTTGTGCCATCGGGAGCACATGAAATCTGTTCGTGAAGCACCCAGATAGACAACAGGGCTAGAAGCGGGATGTCGATGTCCATGCTTCATCCTTGCCGTGGTTCTCCGCTTCGCTCACGCGTCCGACCAACCGACTATCCATGAACTCGCCGCCATTACCAAGCCGTCTGATAGGTAGCACCACACGCCGCGCTCGTCGGATTCGCGACCGGCAGCTAACGCCGTTGAACCTTTGTTGAACCTTCCCGCGAGACAGAAGGCTTTCCATCGCGAAGATGGCGCATAAGTCTTTGATTTATATGGTGGGCCGGGTGGGGTTCGAACCCACGACGTCCTTTCGGAGGCGGATTATGAGTCCACTGCCTGCAACCAACACGGCGTCCGGCCCACGAAGCTACAACGAGGGGAAGTCAACAAAAAAGCCCGGTCTACACAGAGGCCGGGCTTTTCGACGGCAGGCCGCCATACTACACGAACCCATTCAGCCTGCCTATCCAGCACACGCAAGGAATTGCAAATCAAGCGCATTCCATACGTGTCGCGCCCTATCGAACCACCCTCAATTCCCTTCGAGGAAGGACTTGAGCTTGTCCGAGCGGCTCGGGTGACGCAGCTTGCGCAGCGCCTTCGCCTCGATCTGGCGAATGCGCTCGCGCGTGACGTCGAACTGCTTGCCGACCTCTTCGAGCGTGTGATCCGTGCTCATCTCGATCCCGAAGCGCATGCGCAGCACCTTCGCCTCGCGCGGCGTGAGCGAGTCGAGCACGTCCTTCACCACGTCGCGCATCGATGCGTGCAACGCGGCATCGGCCGGCGCCACCGTGTTGTTGTCCTCGATGAAATCGCCCAGATGCGAGTCGTCGTCGTCGCCGATCGGCGTTTCCATGGAGATCGGCTCCTTCGCGATCTTCATGATCTTGCGGATCTTGTCCTCCGGCATTTCCATCTTCTCGGCAAGCGTTGCCGGATCCGGCTCGAGACCGGTTTCCTGCAGGATCTGCCGCGAAATGCGGTTCATCTTGTTGATCGTCTCGATCATGTGAACCGGAATGCGGATCGTGCGCGCCTGGTCCGCGATCGAGCGCGTAATGGCCTGGCGGATCCACCACGTCGCGTAGGTCGAGAACTTGTAGCCGCGTCGATATTCGAACTTGTCCACCGCCTTCATCAGGCCGATATTGCCTTCCTGAATCAGGTCGAGGAACTGCAAGCCGCGATTCGTATACTTCTTCGCAATCGAAATCACGAGACGCAGGTTCGCCTCGGTCATCTCGCGCTTGGCCTGGCGCGCCTTGAGTTCGCCGGCCGCCATCTGGCGGTTGGTTTCCTTCAGATCCTTCAGCGGCAGCACCACGCGCGCCTGCAAGTCGAGCAGACGCTGCTGCTGTTCGCGAATCGCCGGAATATTGCGCGAAAGGATCGCACTGTACGAGTGATTCTCGGCAACGATCTTATCGGACCATTCGAGGTCGGTTTCGCTGCCCGGGAAGCGCGCAATGAACTCCGAGCGCGGCATGCCGCACTTGTCGACGACCGTGTGCAGAATCTGGCGTTCGACCTGGCGCACTTCGTCCACTTGCGCGCGCAACGTGTCGCACAGACGCTCGACCGTGCGCGCGGTGAAGCGAATCGACATCAGCTCGTTCTGGATCGTTTCCTGCGCCTTGAGATAGGACTTCGACTTGTAGCCTTCCTTCTCGAACGCGCGGCGCATCTTGTCGAACCATTCGCTGATGAGCGCGAATTTTTCCAGCGAGGAGCGCTTGAGGGCTTCGAGCTGCGCCGCGTTGGCCGTCGCCTGGGCCGTGCCGTCGTCCTCTTCGGCCTCCTCTTCTTCCTCTTCCTCTTCGTCCTCTTCCTGCTCGTTCTCGATCTCTTCGGCCTCCTTCGCGTTAAAGCCGTCGGTGTCTTCGGCGTTCGGATCGACCAGGCCGTCGACGAGCTCGTCCACGCGAATTTCGTCGTTCGCGACACGCTCGGCCATGGAGAGGATGTCGGCGATGGTGGTCGGGCAAGCGGAGATTGCCATGACCATGTGCATGAGGCCGTCTTCGATACGCTTGGCGATTTCGATTTCGCCTTCGCGCGTGAGCAGCTCGACCGTACCCATTTCGCGCATGTACATACGCACCGGGTCGGTCGTGCGGCCGAATTCGGAGTCGACGGTGGAGAGCGCGACTTCCGCTTCCTCTTCTACTTCGTCATCCGAAGAAGCATTGGGCGCGTTGTCGTTCAGGAGCAGCGTTTCGGCATCGGGCGCCTGCTCGTAGACGGCCACGCCCATGTCGTTGAAGGTGCTGATGATGCCTTCGATCGCCTCGGTCTCGGTGAAGTTGTCCGGAAGGTGATCGTTGATTTCGGCGTAGGTGAGGTAACCGCGCTCCTTGCCAAGCTTGATGAGCGCGCGCAGCTTGTTGCGGCGTTCTTCGAGTTCCTCGACGGTGCCGGGCTGCGAGGACGCGAACGCGTCTTTCAGCAGCGCCTTTTCCTTCGCTCGCCGGTCGCGCGCACGGGAGGTCTTCTCGCCCTTGCCCGCGGTGGGCGTGCTTTCTTCGCTCTGGTTTGCGTCGTCATCGACGGACACTTCATTCAGCTTTTTCGTCATGGAGTTCGCCGTACCGGCTGTAGTCTCGACTCGCGGCTGCTGGACATCAGCCTCTTGAACCGTGGATACTGGAGCCTCGCGCTCTGCCGCATCGTCCGCAACGGCAGGCACTTGCCTTGCACTACTCGGACCACCGGACCGCTTCGTTGCCGGGTGAGTCGCGGCTTTCGCCGCACGGGTTGGCGCCGCTCGCGCGGCCGAAGCAGCCATGGCTTTCTTCCGGACTGCGGGGACTTCATGACTGGCGGTCGCCGCCTTGCGGCGGGAACTGGCGGATGGGGGTGCGTCCTGGGCCTTCGTGACCTTGCTGGTCGGCTCCGTCGAGCCTTTGCCTGTCGCCTTTTTTCCGCCTGTAGTCTTTGCCATTTGCCATTCCGCCCTTGCTGGAAACTGGACACCTTCCGGTACCACCCGACGAATGACCTCCGAGTGATACTTGAGCTGTCCGCCCGGAAAAACAAAAACAAACCGCTGAAAACCTTTTATTATAGCACGCAGGGTAATAATCACCCGCGCGCATTCCTCCCCTACAGCCCGAGCTGGCGTTTCATGTCAGCTCGTGTCTGATTCAGTTTCACATATTCGGCAAGCTCCTCAGGCGTGTGACGCGACTGCCGCGAAAGCACGTCCAACCGTTCGCTGCAGGCGTCGAAGCGCATTTTCAGGATTGCCGCCGCCAATTCCTCGCCTACGAGCCGTTCCTGCTCGCGGCGCTCCTCCAATACGGCGCCATCTTCTGGATTTTTCATCAGCAAATCCCGAACGTTTTCATCATAGTCCAGAATTTCGCGAAAAATCTCCTCGAAGGTGGGGGCGTTCGCGCCGTTTCGCAACAGGTCCGAAAGGAGCTGAAACTCGGCTGCGTCGCCCAGCGCGCGCGCATGCGTGGTCACTTCCTCGAACAGTTCGCCGTGCCGCGTGAGCGTGATGAGCGCCTGCTCCGCCTCTTCGTCGAGCTGCGCCACGATGCGCGGATGCATCACCAGGTTGCGCAGCGCCTTGCGCTCGATCCCGGTCACGAGGTGCCGGTCCTTGCGCGCCGGCGCCTGACGCGCGGCCTGGGCAATGCGCGCGTCGACCTCGCAGAGCGCCGCGACTTCCTCGAACGGCACGTCGAGGCGGTCGGCGAACATGTGCATGATCTGCGCGCGCAGCGCGTTCGCCGGCAGCGCCTGCAACAGCGGCTTCGCATCGAACAGCGCGCGGGCGCGCCCTTCTGGCTGATCCAGCTCCTTGCCCACCAGCACTTCGTTCAACATGAACTGCGAGAGCGGCATGGCCCGGTCGACCTGCTCCTTGAACGCCTCGGTGCCGTACTCGCGCACGTAGCTGTCCGGGTCGTGCTCCGAGGGCAGGAACAGGAAGCGGATGGTGCGATTGTCGGCGGCATGCGGCAGGCACGCGTCCAGCGCGCGCCGCGCGGCGCGCCGGCCCGCCGCATCGCCGTCGAAGCTGAAGATCACCGTATCGGTCTGACGCATCAGCTTTTGCACGTGGATGGGCGTGCACGCGGTGCCCAGTGTGGCCACCGCGTTCTGGAATCCGAGTTGCGCGAGCGCGACCACGTCCATGTACCCTTCGACTACCAGCACGTAGTGCTGTTCGCGGATCGCCAGACGCGCCTCGAACAGCCCGTACAGTTCGCTACCCTTGTTAAATAGTGGCGTTTCCGGGGAATTCAAATATTTGGGTTCGCCGCCGTCGAGCACGCGCCCGCCAAAGCCGATCACCTGGCCCTTCACGTTGCGGATGGGAAACATCACGCGGCCGCGGAAGCGGTCGTAGCGGCGCGCCTGACCCTGCGCGTCCTGCTTTTCGCTGACGATCACGAGGCCGGCTTCGATGAGCGCATCGTCGCGATAATCGGTAAACGCGGATTCGAGGTTCTGCCAACCATCGGGGGCGTAGCCGAGGCCGAAACGCGCCGCGATTTCGCCGGTGAGGCCGCGCTTCTTCAGATACTGGATCGCATTCGGCGCGCTGCGCAGTTGCTTGCGGTAGTAGTCGCAGGCCGTCTGCATGAGGTCGGAAAGCGCGTTGGAGACGGACTTCGAGACGCCTGGCGCGTAGCCGCCAGCGCCTGCTCCATGAGCGCCGCCACGCATCGGCGACGGCTCCTGGGGCACGGTAAGGCCGACCGATTGCGCAAGCTCGTTGACGGCCTCGGGAAACGTGAGGCCCGCATGCTCCATCAGGAAGCCGATCGCGGTGCCATGCGCGCCGCAGCCGAAGCAATGATAGAACTGCTTCGTTGGACTAACGGTAAAGGAAGGGCTCTTCTCGTTGTGAAACGGGCAAAGGCCCATGAAATTCGCGCCGCCCTTTTTGAGCTGCACGTAGCGCCCCACCACGTCGACGATATCGACGCGGTTGAGCAGATCCTGCAGGAACGAATGCGGAATCATCAGGGCTCGGTCGCTCGGGTAACAGAGGCCGGGCACGTGCATTCGCACGGCCCGTGACGGACCTCGCGGCGGCGCACGGCAAGAGGGCCGGCGCCGCGCGAGGCGCGGCCCTTACTTCGCGAGCGCGGCCTTGACGAGCCCGGAGACCGCGGTCATGTCGGCGCGGCCTGCCAGCCTGGGCTTGAGCACGCCCATGACCTTGCCCATGTCCTGCGGGCCGCTCGCGCCCACCTGGGCGACCGCCGCCTGCACTTCGGCGGCGATTTCGGCATCCGACAACTGTTCGGGCATATAGGCGGACAGGACTTGCAGCTCGGCGTTCTCCTTCTCGACGAGGTCCGTGCGGCCCGCCGCCTCGAACTGGCTGATCGAGTCCTTGCGCTGCTTGATCATCTTGTCGATGACCGCCGTAATGCCTGCGTCGTCGAGCGTCACGCGCTCGTCGACTTCACGTTGCTTGATGGCGGCGAGCAGCAGACGAATCGTGGCGAGGCGCTCGCTTTCGCGCGCGCGCATCGCGGCCTTCATGTCGTCGTTGATCCGTTCCTTGAGACTCATCACTCACCTGAAATGCGTTGGGGTTGCACAATTCCCGGGAAAACCCGGGCAGCGTGGCCACTGAGCCAAACTATCGGCCAAATCGGCCAAATCGGCCAAAATACCAGCCAAACCATCGCACCGAAACACCACAAGAATGCAAAAACCCGCCTGGAAGCGTTTCCAGGCGGGTCGGTGCGGATTCGACACGGCTGCGACCACACCAAATAGACAGCGCAGGCCTTGCTGCCGGTCCGGCCCGGTTTTCCCGGAACTGGCCGGCGGCAGTGCCGGCTGCTTGCGGCGCCATGGAATTTCCGAACAAGAGGAAACCATGGCGACGCCGGAATCAGTACAGCTTCTTCGGCAGCATCTGGCTGCGCAGGCGCTTGAAGTGGCGCTTCACCGCCGCTGCCTTCTTGCGTTTGCGCTCAGCCGTAGGCTTTTCGTAAAACTCTCGCGCACGAAGCTCGGTCAAGAGACCGTTCTTTTCGATCGTGCGCTTGAAGCGGCGCATCGCCACTTCAAAAGGTTCGTTTTCTTTTACGCGAATGGTCGTCATTTTCCAATAACGGATCAGGGGGTAAAGAGAATCAAGTATAGCAGTTCCATGTTGGGCCATCGCCGGGCCGTTTGAGGGGGAAACCCCAACCCGGGCGGCCCTCGCGCTCACGTTCGCCACTTCGCTTATCGCCGGTCACGATGTCGCTTGCGTGCCAGGTCAGCCTTCGCCGGGGCCGACGAGCAGCAGTGGCAGATGCGCGATCTCGACGGCACGCTGAGCCACGCTACCGAGCAGCCAGCGCGCGACGCCCCGACGGCCGTGCGTGCCCAGCACCACGAGGTCGGCGCTCCATTGCTCGCCGTCGCGCAAGACGGCGTGGGCGATGTCGTCGCGCATGAGGCCGGTCGCCACGAGCGCCGTTTCGCAGGCGCAGCCTGTCGGTTCGAGTTGCTCGCGCGCGGCAGCAAGCGCTTTGCGCCCGACCCCGGCGAGCGCCTCCTCCAGCCCCGGCGCCGCCACCGGGCCACCGGACACGCTGCTGCGGTCGACGACGTAGATCGCGCGCAACGCGATATGCGGCTCGACGATCCGCATGGCCGCCTGGATCGCCTGAGCGGAGGCCTCGCTGCCGTCCGTCGCCACCAGCATGCGAGCGAAGCGCGGCGCGGCGCACGCTTCGTACTCTGCGGGCACGACCAGCAACGGGCAAGGCGCGCAAACGGCCAGCGCGCCCGACACCGAGCCGTCGATCCAGCGCTTCATGCGCCCACGATGACGAGCGCCGACGACCAGCAAGTCGGCCCGCCATTCGCTGGCCGCCGCGCTCAGTGCGTGCACGACAGCGCCGGCCTCGCCGGAAAGATTGAGCATGTGCCCCGAGACCGAGGCCACCTGTCCGTCGAATACGGTCATGGCCTGCTCGAGCGTGCGCTCGGCTTCGCGTCGCAATTCTTCGCGCGCGGCGGCAAGGGTGTCCTTCAGCCAGGCGTCGCCCGCCGTGTAGGCGCCGCCGGCCTGCCAGGCGCGCGGCTGCCCGGCAGCGCAGACGATACGCACGTCGGCATCGCGCGGCGCCACGCGGCCCGCAAAGCGCAGCGCCTGCATCGATGCGTTCGAATCGTCCACCGCAATCATGATTCGCCGCAGCGGCACGTCGTACTGCATCTGCTCTTCTTGTTGGTCGACTTGTCGATTCACTTTTCACACCTCTCCACAATGGATCAGTGTTCCAGCGTGAACCTCGACTGCCCGGTCAACAATGACGGGCGTCAAACCCTTGAGACTCGACGCGCTGTGTGTGTCAGAAAGCGCATGCGCGCGATGCGACCGGACGTCGGGCCTTGGCGAACGTCAGGTCAGGCCATGCCCGCAGCCGCCGCGAACTCCGCGGCGGCCTCGCCGGCGGCAACGCCGGAAGCCCACGCCCACTGGAAGTTGTAGCCGCCGAGCCAGCCCGTCACGTCCACCGCCTCGCCCACGAAGTACAGGCCCGGCACGCGCTGGCTCATCAGCGTCGCGGAGGAGAGTTCGCGCGTATCCACGCCGCCGCGCGTCACTTCGGCCTTCCTGTAGCCTTCGGTGCCGGTCGGGGTCAGCGTCCATTGCGCGAGCCCCTCGCCGATGCGGCGCAGCGTCTTGTCGGGCAGATCGGCAAGGCGCGCCTCCAGCGGCACTTGATGCGCCTCGAGCCAGGCGTGCGCGAGGCGCGTCGGCACCCACTCGGCGAGCAGATTGCCGATCTGGCGCTTCGTCGCGCCCTTCGCCTCGATCAGCGCGTCGCCGGCCGGCCGCTCAGGCAGCAGATTCACGCGAATCGGCTGCCCCGGCTGCCAGTAACTAGAGATTTGCAGCACGCCGGGCCCGGAAAGGCCGCGGTGCGTGAACAGCAGGTCCTCGTCGAAAACCCCGCCGGTCTTGCGCTCGCCGGTCGCCACGCGCACCTCGAGCGAGACGCCCGCCAGCGGCACGTAGGGCACCCAGTCCTGCTGCGCGAAGGTGAGCGGCACCAGCGCGGGGCGCGTATCGACGAGCTTGTGGCCGAACTGCTTCGCGATGCGGTAAGCGAAATCGGTCGCGCCGATCTTCGGAATCGAGAGACCGCCCGTGGCGATCACCAGCGCTTTGGCGCGCATCGGCCCCTGCGGCGTGCCGAGCGTGAAACCCGCGCCGTCGGCGTGGCTCACCGTCTCGACCGGCAGCGGACGCCGCCACGCCACCCCGCCTGCGTCGCATTCGGCGCGCAGCACGTCGATGATCGCTTCGCTCGACTGGTCGCAAAAGAGCTGCCCCTTGTGCTTCTCGTGCCATGTCACGCGATGCTGGCGCAGCAGCCCGAGGAAATCGCGCGGCGTGTAGCGCGCGAGCGCCGAGCGGCAGAAATGCGGGTTGTTCGAGAGATAGTTGGCGGGGCCCGCGTGCAGATTCGTGAAGTTGCAGCGCCCGCCGCCCGAGATGCGGATCTTTTCCGCGAGGCGCGCCCCGTGGTCGATCAGCGCCACGCGGCGCCCCTGCTGCCCGGCGACCGCCGCGCACATCATGCCGGCGGCTCCG